>Ga0209373_10001921_pt1 | contig 22480 bp, 22 predicted proteins | sample Higcelweek5metaG_FD_187173 | JGI IMG/M metagenome (GOLD analysis project Ga0209373, IMG submission 187173) | Freshwater pond sediment microbial communities from the University of Edinburgh, under environmental carbon perturbations - High... | ecosystem: Environmental > Aquatic > Freshwater >... | reverse complement strand
CGGTGACAGGTTTGAGCAGGGAACGGGCGTTGAACGGCATGGCGGAAAAAACCATCACGCGGGCGCAGTTGGGCGAAGCCGTTTACCAGGAGGTCGGCCTGTCGCGCAACGAATCCGCCGATCTGCTGGAGGCGGTGCTGGACGAGATCGCCGAAGCGTTAGGACGAAGCGAGACGGTCAAAATCTCGTCGTTTGGCAGCTTTTCGGTTCGGGCCAAAGGGCAACGGATCGGCCGCAACCCCAAGACCGGCGAGGAAGTGCCGATTCTGCCGCGCCGGGTTCTGGTGTTCCGCCCGTCGCAATTGCTGAAAAAGCGAATCAATGAGGGTGTTGCGGACGAGCCTGGTAGCAAATGAGCGAGGAGGCCAGCGACCCGGTTGAACCGCGCCGCGCCGGCAAGTCGGAAGCCGCCTTTCGCACCATCAGTGAAGTTGCCGACGAGCTTGAGGTTCCACAGCACGTTCTGCGCTTCTGGGAAGGGCGGTTTCCTCAGGTTCGCCCGCTGAAGCGGGGCGGTGGGCGGCGTTATTACCGGCCGGAAGATGTCGCCTTGCTGCGGCGGATCCGCGATCTGCTCTATCGCGAGGGCTACACCATCAAAGGGGCGCAGAAGGCTTTGCGCGAGGGGGGCAGTGGCGGTGCCGATCTGTCTCCATCGGCTGACGATGACGTTCCCCCCTTTCTGCCCGATGATGACGATGAAGCGGACGAAGCCGATTTCGCGCCACCGTCGATGGTCGCCCCGACTTTGCCGGAGCGGCCGGTTCCGTTGACGCCTCGTCCGATTTTAGCCCCTCCGGCGCTGGAACAGCCCCGTTTGCGGCCGGAGGTGCGGGCCGCCCTCACCGAGATCCTTGACGATTTGGAGGCGTTGCGCGGTCTGTTGCATCGCGTTTGAGGGGGGGGGTGGAAAAAGCTGAAAAAGGCGCTTGCATCCGGCTCCACCTCTGACTATAGTTCGCGCCTCAACGACGGGGGTCACCCCTCGTTACGGTCGGAGCGTAGCGCAGCCCGGTAGCGCATCAGTCTGGGGGACTGGGGGTCGCAGGTTCGAATCCTGTCGCTCCGACCAAATTCTCTAAAATATGCTGTTACGAACAAGGCCCGGATCTTCTCCGGGCCTTTCGTTTTGTGTCCCCATTCTCTCCGATCCGCGCCCCCCTTATTTTTGGTTGCGATCAGAACAAAAGAAAACTACTATTTTTGAGCCTTTGCCAGCAAAGTCAGGGATGTTTCAGATCCCTCCCTTTTTTCTTCAGGATTCTTTGCTGCCTGTGAGCGCCACGTCCTGAACATAAGGAATATTGATGCCTCGTATCGACACATCAGAATACAATTCTGAATTTTCTGAACGTGGATTTTGGAGCAAACTGAAAAAATACGCGAAAAATATAGGGAAAGATGCTGTTGAGCATATCCTTATTCTCTATTACTCAATTCACGATGAGGCCGTTCCGGCAAAGGCGAAGGCAATCATCATTGGGGCTCTGGGGTATTTTATCTCTCCAATTGACATCATCCCCGATATTGTTCCCGTTTTTGGGTACACTGACGACATCAGTGTGCTTTCTGCTGCGGTTGCAGCGATTGCTCTATATGTGTCAAAAGAGACGAAAGAAAAGGCCGGGGAAAAGGTAAGGGATTGGTTTGAATGATTTGTTTTTAGTCAGCGGGCGAGACGGGAGCTGGAGCCGAGAAATTTGCCGGTGGCATCGAAATCATAGTCGAGCAAAATGTGCGTCTTAACATCACAGGCTCGGCATTGTTTCACCTCAATTTCGTAGGTGAAGCGCTGTCCGCCCGAAGATGTTGATTGTGCCTGCTGCAACGACGGAGGTGAGAAATCCGCGATTGCCCCTTTAAAAGAGCGTAGGATCTGAGCAATTTGCTTTTGGGGTGCCTTTTCCCAGACATCAATGATATCTGGCTGACCGTTAAGAAGAACGGGCAGATCGCTGTTCCGACCAGGGGATAATAGCTCGGAGCTGGTTCCGCTGACGACCCGCCCTTCATGGCCTATTTGGGTGAGCGAACATGTGAAGTCGCACCGTTTGGCGAAAGCCAACGCCTCGGCCGAGGCTCCGGTGGATCGCATGATCGCCTCAACACATTGTCCCGGATTGCTGGCCTCGCCACAACGGGCCTCAGCATCATCCGGTGCCGTCCAGACCGTCTGGGGACCAAATGCCCCGGCCCAGGCCCACGGCGTGACTAGGCAAAAACCAGCCCCGGCAACCATTCCGATGACGAATCGCCGCATGATTCTTCCCCCGTCAAGCAAGAAAATACCCTAAAAGTAAGCTTTCACTTTCATTCTTTCAACTTAAATGTTGTTCAAGCCTGATTGTGACGACCCAGAGTCCCAGCTTCGAAATAGAGTCATTGCGGGTCAAGGTCTCGTGTTCACCTCGATAAGGCGGTGTGTTTATTTAACGGATTCGCTTTATCGGAGGAGGCCGAGTATAAAAAAGGCGAGAGGTTGCATGAAGTCATTTTATTCCCATATAGCAGCTCGTGCAAAAATTTGGAGGATTTTTAAAATGGGATACACTGAAAATTTCTTAAAATTCATAAAAAATAATTTTGAAGAAATCGGATATAATATAAACACATATCATGGAAACGATAGGGCAATAAAGATTTTCTCTAGAAATGGAATTGCGATAGATATCAATTTTATTAAAGCCGGGGTTAAGCTTGATATTCCCTCGCACGGAAATGTAAACGAATTCGTAGAAAAAATAAGAACATATGTTGAGAAGCAATATCCTGGTAGAATTTTGCCGACAAAGGTAAATAATGTAATGATTTCAATCTCTTTGAAAAAAGATGCTGAAATTGATTTTAATTATATTTTTTTAGAATCAAAAAATCTTATAGATTTTCTTGAGAAAAATGAGGATATCCAACGTTTGGTAAGGGAATTTTTTGTCAAAAATCAATAGTATTTTTCTGTCTGGAAAACCGGTTGTATTTTTCAGAATTTAATTGCAATGGGCGGCGTCCTTTGGGGTGCTGTCTCATTGTGTTTTTTCTGTAAAATCTAGCGGAATCTTAATGAAGATATTGCATATTACTGATGTTTGTAAAGTGAACAGCCAAAGATTTGCATTATGATTCGCAATCAAATTGATAGATTTTGCAATTTAATTACTGATTAACCGCCATTTTTTTAATTTTACTGGAAGAGTCGGAAGGCAGGAGTCATCATCTGATCCTTCGAAGTTCCACTGGCTCGCGGCCGCTGTCCCGCTCCTAAAGGAGGGGGCCGGCAATAAGGCCTTCGATGCATGGAATTGGCGTCCCGGAGAGGATTCGAACCTCCGGCCCACAGTTTAGGAAACTGAAGCATACATGTTAACACATTGATGTGAAACATTTTCTATCCCCAGAACAAAAGAAGAATATGGAGCGGCGTAAGTTGGCTTTCCCAAACGCCGCTCCAAACAAATATCGACCAAGTTAGGTTTGCTGAGGCGGGAGTTTTTCCGGGAACAGAAAAGCGATCAGGGCGCCAGCCAGCGGCCAAACCAGGGTGAGCCAGAGTTCGAGGCAGCCACTGCGCCATGCGGCCGGATTGCTGGCGACCGTGGCAACGGCGGTGATCGCAGCAACATAAGCGCCCTGAGAAGAGCGTTCCGGCAGGCGCGCCGCGAAATAGGATGGCGGTGGCATCTGTCATCCCTCCCTGATCAAAGCGGCAATTCGCTGCGCCCGGTCGCCGACTTGTTTGGCCCAGGTGCTGTCAAGCGCCTGAGCGGCGGCAATTTCATAGTCGCCCTGTTGAAGCGCGGCCAGCATCCGCTTGAAGCCCAACAGGCGGGGCAGGCCGAGATTGAATCCCATGTTGAGCAGCGCCCGCTGCTGGGCTTCGGACAGAGAGCGCCACCAGGGCAGGGCCCGATCAAGTTGTTCCACCACCAGGGTAATGTTGGTTTCCAGCATGAACCGGGATTCGGCCAGCGTGATCCCGACGTCATCGAGATTGCGTCCGACGCCGATCGTCAATTTGCCGGCGGGGCAGCGGTAGGGCTTGAAGTGCTCGCCCTCATCGCGGATCAGATCGGCGCGCAGGGTGGCTGGGTTATAGGGACTCATGGGCGGACTCCTTTTTCGGAAGGGTTTCGGGGGGCGGCAGCGGTCGGCGCCAGAGACGAATCGCCAACGCCTCAATCCCACGCGGGCCGAGCCAGCCGAGAATCACTCCAACTCCCGAGGTTTGACCGGGAGAAAGGGCGAGATAGTCAGTCGCCGCCCAGGTCAGCAGGGCCAGCGCAGCGACTGCCGGTCCTTCCAGGAGCAACTCGCGCGACCACAGTCGACGACGGCCCCGCCGAACCTGATCGGCATGCCAAGCCAACCGGCCGGCAAGAACGCTGGTGGCGATCATGGCCAGCGCCGCCCCGGTGGCACGCAGCCACTCGGGAAGTAACGAAATGGGCATGGGAGACGCCTTTTTGGCTGGGTCGCCCGCAGGCGGCCACGATCACATCGTCTTGCGGATCAGGAGCTGATTGATCTTGATCGTCCGGGTGGTCGAGATCGTGCGTTTGCAGAACACGCCGCCGATCACGCCAGCGCCGGGAAGCTGTTTGGTAACGTCACCCGCCCAGGACAGGATCGTGGTGCCGCTGCCGGTCCAGCCATCATAAACGGTGATATTTTGCAGATTGCCGGCAATTCGGGTGCAGCGAACAAGGAATTTGCGAGCCGTGCTGGAAAAGATTCCGGTGCCGGTGGCAATAATCGGGAACGGAGAGGTGGTCTGAAACGGATAGCGGAGGTAATGGAGGTTGAAACTACTGGCGTTGCTGGGATCAACATAGAGCAGGATTGCGGTATCTTCCTGGGTGCTGTCGCTGGTGCCGCTGCCGGCGTTGATCGAGGCGCCACCGAACAGGATCAGGCCGGTTTCGGTCTCGAAGGTGCCCTCGACCAGAAGATCAACACTGTCGCCGATGTTGCCGAAGCAGGCGGTGTTACTGCCGTCTGGCGCTTCAGGAAAGACAAAGGCGACGGGATTGCTCACGGCGCTATTCGGCCAGGCGGCGGGGGAAACATAAGTCATCTCATAGCCGCCGAGATGTTTCAGGGCATTGAGCTGGATCTGATCCGGGCTGTTGCTGTTGCGGAACCAGCCAAACGAACTTTTGTCAAGCCAGCCGGAATTGAGTTCGAACCATCCCCCCCAGAATTGGAGCGTATTGGCCGCCGGGGCCTTCATCCTGATCCGGTTGAGGCCATATTTGAGGCGGCAGCAATAATAGGGCCGGTCCATCGCATGGAGGGCGATCTCATTGGCGCCGCAATTGGGCATCGCCTTGATGTAATAACAGGCGGTGAGGTCGGCGCCATGGGCGACCTGGATCTGGGGGTGATCACTCTCGTTGGGGAGAGCGGAAGTGATGCCCTGATTGCTGACGCCGCGATAAATCAGGGCCGGCTGGCGGTTTTCGACCCAGATCCAGGCCTCGAAGAAGATCTCCCCGGCGGTGTAGCCAGCATAATCCGTACCAGAACTCGATGCCGCTGCCGCACCATAAAAATTCCAGATGCGGGGAAAGCGGGAATAGAGAAAGAGATTGCTGCCAGCGGGATCGCCAGTGCTGGGTCCCCAGCCTTCGCGATAATCGCCGGTGAAACCGCTGCGGCTGTCCATCCAGTGGATCCGCTGAACCGAGGCGCCATCGGAGATATAGAGATCGCGGATCAGGGTACGGGCGACCGCCATCGCCTTGAAGGCGTGACCGGCATTGCCGAAATGGAGGCCGTCGTTCTGATCCTCGAAGAAATCATTGCCGTCGCTGTTCTGGGTCAGCCACGCCAGTTCGATTGCGGCGAGGTCGAGCAGCGGTAGCCCATAACGACTGGCCAAACCGATCTTGGCGGCATCGATCTGGCGGGAAATCTCGGTGTTCTCATAGCCATTCGACTCGACGGCCCAGGATTGGACGCTCTGCCAGTTGGCATCGCAGGTCAGCAGCACCGGCAACGCGCCATAGCCGATGATTTTCCGGATCAGTTTCTCGGTTTCGGCGAGATGATCGGCGATACCGGAGCCGATCAGCTTGGCGTCATTGGCCCCGAAGGCGATAAAAACAAGATCGGGCATGGCGCCGTAGCGATTGGGAATAGCGCGTTCGAAGAAGCTGTTGGCCCAGCCATCGCAGATCCGCTGTCCAGAATAGCCGCAGTTCCACACCGCGATATTGGGATTGGCATAATAGGCGCGGAGAATGTCCTGGAGTTTCTTCGGCCAAGCGTTGGGGGCGGCATCGTTATGGTTGGTGGTGATGGCGGTCGGTTCATAGGTCCAGGCCTTGCCACTCACCTCGGCCCTTTCGTTGATGGTCCAGCCAGTGGTTTCGTTGCCATCGGTCTGGCTGTCGCCATAGCAGGCGATGCGGATCGTTTCCCGGGCGGCCATCCGGGCCATGATCTCGCCCAGGCTCTGGACCGCCTTCCAGGCGCCGGGGGCTTTGGGAAAGGTGAAGGTCCGGGCGGTACCGCCTTCGACACTGATTTTGCCAATACCGGGGCCGTAGAAATTGCCGGTGGGGATATAACCGACCAACCGATAGGTTCCGGCCGGAACATAAATCGGAGCCTCGCCCGCAAACGCCGCCGCCTGTTGGAATTCTTGGGTGTCGTCAGCGCTGCCGTTGCCAGCGGCACCAAACTGCCTGACATTGAGCACACTCCCGACCACGCGCTTGTAACGGCTGCCTGACGCCGTCACCACAATGGTGGTGCCGTTGCCGGCGGAGGTCTTATCGGTTTCGTCGAGCTGAAAATAGCCACCGCCGCCATCGCCCTGGCTTTTCAGATCGACGACATAAACCAGGGATTGGGTCGGGCTCCCACTGGCCAGGGCAACGACCGTGGCGAAATTGACCGGTACGGTTGCAATCGTCGTATCGTGCCCCCGAAGACATTGGAGCATGACATCCTGGGCGGCCTTGGCCTCGCCATTGGTGCGCGGTGTCGTCGAGAAATAACCAAGGGGGGGCAATGACATTGTTTAATGCCCTTTCAGGTCTCTGATATCGATGGTTGCGGTGCAGTGGGCCCCGGTGGCGTCGAGAGCGTAGAGCAACGGCCCGAGTACCGGATCTTTATCGGCAATCACAATCGAAACCGCCCCGCCACCGTCGTCCTGGATGGCAATCGCCCCAACATAATCAATCCGCCGGTAGGTCTTCGTGATGGGGAGGCGGCTTCCGGTCGCTGCAATCGACACATCCTCGAAAGATTCGACGATGTCCGGCACGTCGTTGAGAAAGGTCAAGGTCGAGATCTCGCCGCGATCATCGCCGGTTAAGGTCCGCACCCGCAGATAGACGTATTCGACCCCGATGGCTAGCGCTCCCGGCCAGGGCATCCAAGGTGTCATCTCGCCGAGATAGGAGGCATCATCGTCGGCGAGATACGCCTCTTTTCTGCGCGGCAGATATTGGGAAGTGTTGTGACGGCGGTAATAGACGGCCCAGCCCTCGCCGCTGACGGCATAATCGAGGATCAGGCGGGCGGGGACATCAGGGTAATCCGGTAGGAACGACGTGTCATATCTCAAGCCGTTATAAATGGTCTCACTGTCGGACTGACTTTTGAGAGTTGATTTTAGGTCACCATTTTCAATGATTCCATTGATAATTTTTCCAGGCCAGCCCAGCGCCCGGAAGTCATGACGCAAAACCACATTGTCCGGCGCGGGATCCCCGACGCCGACCGTCAGATAGCGGGTTCCGGCGGACAGGGTGCCGCAGGAATCGATCGCGCGGACCATGATCGTCCGTTTGCCGGTGCCCAGGGCCGAGAGCGGGACACTCTGGAGCTTGACCACCGAGCCATCGGCCGGATAATCGGCGCCATCATCCCAACTCCGCAGAACGCCGCTGATATGGCGAACCCGCCACCCAATCATGTCTTGGGGGACAAGAGATTGTTCCCAGACAACGTCCTCGCCGGACAGAAATAGATTGTCGGGATCAGGCGGCGGGGCGCGGCCGGTGATGGTGTAGGAATGGACCTCGGCGTCAAAAATATCCTGAACGCCGCCGCCATGGTGATTGGTGCCCAAGATCTTGAAATAAATCACACTGCCGATCATGTCGGCGCTGTACGGATATTTGAAAATGCCCTGATCCAATCGGGCAAATGCCGCTCCGCTCGGGTGGGCCTTGATCGGGGTGCGGTAGGCCCCCCGGCGCAAATAGCTGAGACGGTATTGACCGGGACCGGTCAGGGTTGCGGTCTGATAGGCGATCAGTTCGCCGTCGCAATAGCAGAGGGTCACCCAGCGGTCGGCATCGGCCTGGGTGCCGGACAGCAGGGTGGCCCCACTCTCGGAAAGATCAACCGCCAAGGCCGAGGTGCTGTCGGGATCAACATGGTTCGGCAAGGCCGCCGTCAGACGGCCGGTGCGGGCATTGCCGTCCACCGTGCCCACCATGGCGTAGGTGTCGCTGTCGGTGGAGGCCCAGATCTGGCAGCCGCCCCAGGCCTCATCGCGGCTGCTGATCGCCAGCCAGACCTCCAGCCCGGTGGCCGAGGAGATCACTTCATACGGCGGTTCGAAGATGATCGGACTGTTGCAGACGCCGGTGGGAGCGACGTTCATACCGGAGCGGTAACCATCGCCCACTGCCACCGGCCGTAAGGCCATCGCACCCACGATGCCGGGAATATCTTCGGCGATGACTGAAAAAGAGAAGGGGTCGTCCTCGGAGATTTCCTTGACCCGGACCGGGTAATTGACCATCCCCTGCATCGGCTCGTTGAGCCAGAGAATGTCCATTGGCTCGACAAAAACCCCAACCGGACCTAAGCCAAACTCATATTCTGCGGTGACCGCCAGTTCCCGACCCTGGACCAGATCGGCGACATGTTGCGCCACTGCGGCGTTCGAGAGAAAATGGGCGCTGATCGCATTGCCCGGCCGCAACCCGTAAGTGGCGATGTGCCCATCATCGGTTGCGGTCACTGTCGCTACATTATAATCGTTCTTCCGATCCTTATACTCTAATGAAATGTGGTTGGAATATTGAGAAATATCTTTACGCCGCACTTTGATCGGCGTTTCGTCATCTCCCCCACCCGGTCGCAGCATCGTCGCATCGACGATCAGGACTGGGGTTAAGTCTGGGCTGTAATCTCCTACTGTTTGATCAGCATAGGGCACGATCTTCAACCGGTCCCCGGACCAGACCGGCTCAGACAGAGTCGCCCGAGTGTAATCCTGAATCAGCTCACGGGCTGATCGGGCATCGGTGAGAGCTTCGGACATCACGAAGCCGTGCGCAGCGCACCACGCCGTATAATCGGCCAGATCCGCCATCACACCGGTAAGGCCACACCCCCAAGACGGATCCTCAGTGACCAGCTTAATCGCTTCGGCAAAGGAGATGTCATAAGTGCCGGCTGCATCGGGGTTAACCGGGGTACCGAGACCGCGCACCTCCCAGTTCCAGGCTCTGAGGCTGGAGGAATTGCCGAGATCGGCATGAGCAATGGCGACATAGCCTAAGCCGGCATAGGTCAAGGCTTCTTCAGGAAATTTATTCGTTAGATATGACCACGGTCTTTGGTTTTTTGCTCCAGTTGCCAAAGAAAATGATATGCCAATTTTGCTGGCAGCGACCTCATCATCTAATGACCAGATTTTTCCAATGCTTTTAAGTCTGTTGCATAAGCCAAAAATTAACGAAACAGTATAGGTATAGCTGACTGATCCTCCGTCACTACTATTTTTTCCGCCGCCACTGGATTTGTGGGCTTTTGATCTAAAATCACCGGCCCAAACGATATTGCCGGCAACGCGAGCGGTGCCCAGAACCACGGGCACCACCTTACCGGCACTGGAGGACTGAACAGAGAGGGCGGTTTCATGAGCCGTGGTCGTGGCCTGGGAGGACTGGCTGCCGAAGAGGGTCGTCATTTACGCTGCCCACTGGTTCAGTCGATAGAACAGCCGGGGGCGGGGGGCGCCGTGATGAGTCTGCCGCAGGTCAAGTCCGTCCCCGTCCGCCTCGGTCACCCCGATCTCCCTGACGGCGTGAACAATAAGCGGCCAATCAATAACGATTGCGCCATGAGCAAAATTGCGGCCGAACCGATAAAGCGCCAGATCACCCGGGAGGGGCGCGACGACAATCCGGGCATATTTCTCAACAACAGAAATATATCGTTCACCTCCGCGATGAAAATGCCAATCAGGAGGGTAATATTCTGGCTCTACTCTTGGGATCAGTTTAACTGCCTCATAAATTTCAGCCGGCAGCATCGCACAATCAACCCCCACTCCCTTGATCCGGCCACGATCATGATAGGGGGTATTCTCCCACGAGTACGTTTCGGCGATCACCGCCGCGCGCTGAAGACGTTCCAGATCGGTCATGTCGCCCTCTGCTAGTAAGCGGTCTCAGGTGAGGGGATGTAAGGCATGCCACCAAATCGAGCCATATTGCCAAACTGGCGACACCCACCAACTCCCCCCGAGAGCTTGGTGAATAATATCGTCACCGTTCGACCAACATTATCCGCAGAAAAGCGATAAATCCCATCAACTGTGACACTATACTGTCCTGATGCAGGATTATCCTGGACCAGGACCATGGCTTTATCACCGTTCAGGGTCACCCCACGATCGGTGCCGTAGGTGACGTCGGATGCCACGGGCACACTCAGGGCTGGCAGAATGAGATTGCTGGGAATCGTCGCTTGGAGGGATGCGGCCGTGATGTCAGGTTTGGTCTTGTTGCAGCCGGGGAGGATGACGAGGCTCTCGCCCGGCGCCGGTGCCCAAGGTAGCGGGTTTTTGAGAAACACTGCCGGGCCACTTTGAGCGCGGATCGTCCGCCGGAAGGTAGCGTCTGGGCCGCTGGTCAGCACGAGAGTGCCGCCCACGCAAGACGGCTCCCCCCGCAGAGACGTAACCACCATGCCGTTGGTGGATCCGGCCTGCACTTGGCTCGGCACGGCATAGGTGGAGAGGTCAACCCCGCAATCGACATCGCCCAGAACGTGGCGACACCCCGCGCCGTACAATTTCCAAGGGATTTGGAGATCCAGGCGCTTGAGCGGGCTATTGATCGTCAGCACCGCCTTTGCGGCAAAAGCATCGAGATCGCCGACGTTGCCGCAGAATCGCAGAATGCGGCCGATCAGTGCCGGTGGCATGGCCAGATCGTAATAAGCGGATTCCAGCCGGACCGAAGCCCCGTCGAACAGACCGCCGCGGATGGCCTGACGCAGGGGCACCCCATTGATTTGAGGCTCGGCCGCCGGATCGGGCGAAATCGTGGTTTGCAGGGTCGCGGTCTCGACCCCCGTGGTCAGGTGCAGTTTGTCGCGGCTGATGCGGATCGCGGAAGAATAGATCTGGCCACCCACCGTCAAGTCAATGTCGGCCGAGGTCCAGCGCAGGGTGATGCCGCAGGTCAGGGTGAAGGTCCAGAGATCGAACACCCGGTGCGGGCGCCGCTCGATCAGCAGGCTTTTCAGAGCCTCGGAAATGGCGATCATCGCACGCTCACCAGAGAGCATTCCTGGAGATCCCAGAGCTTTTCGGCGAACTGATTGAATTCAGCCATGTCCATGTCGAACCGCACCCGCCAGTAGTAGGATAGATCGGCGGTAATGACGGTGCCCCTGGCAGGGACGGGGGCGAAGGTGACGAGGCCGGTGGTCAGACCAACCGACCAACCCGCCGTGCGCCGCACTCCGCCGAGATAAATCACCGGATTCTCACGCAAAACCGTGACCGGCTCGGCATAGCCGCCCAGTTCGCGCGCGCATTGGAAGGTCGCTGTCGTGCCATCGCCGACTCCGATCACCTGTCCGGTCACTTCACAATCGTCGGGATCGAGCAACAGGAAGTCGTCGAGGCGGCCGGATCGGGCCAGGAAAAATCCGAGCAGGGTTCTCAGTTCATCCGTCGCATCGTCGCGGAGAAATTCATAGGTCAGTTTCCAGTGCCAGAGCGGATAGACCCAATTGCCGATCCGGGTTTCGCCGCCATCTGCTCCGGTGACGATGGTGGTCTTGAACTCGGGCGACCGCTTGATGTCCCACGTCAGGCCGGGGAGCGTCGGGAAGACGGCGTTGCTCACAGCAAGCTCCAAAAGAAAAGGGCCGCCCAAAGGACGGCCCCGAGAGGGTCATGAAAAGAACAGGCTACCCTACCTAAAATCTGTCTCTATCGGTCAGGGTCACCGAATTCTCTCCAGGAGAAAGTGCCATAAGTTTCTCAACTGGGCCGCCTTGTCTCTCAATTTTGGCACCAGACGGAACGCCCCAAAATACATCCGTTATCACGTACCATTCTAGGCTGGGAAGGCCGGAAAATGAGAAATTTCCTTGGGCATCACAGATTGCCTTGACATTAAAGCGCGCAGCATCAGGACTTCTGTTCGTAAATTTTACAGATGAATTTATTGAGGTGAAATTTACCATAACCTCTTTGTTGTATTTTGTTGCCGGCATAAGAATTACATCATTACCAGCGCACGTTTTGACGTCACCGCCCACTGTTTTTAAAAATGCCTGCCCCCGTAACGTAGACGATCCCTTTTCCGTCCATGGTACGAAATCATCAGGATTGTACGGGGTCGCTATTGTGACGGTCTTCGGTGCAGTAGCGCACCCCCACAAAGCGAGTGCCACGCTTCCCGCCATAATCGACATACGCATCATCTACCCCCTAGGTTGCAGAAGTCTAAACCTGCCACAGCCTAAAGAGTTGGGCAATCTACCTACGGCGCTTGCCTCGGCTGATCCGGCACGCGGTCCGGTGTGACAGCCCCGGATGATAGCCCTACTCCTGTTCCTGTCACCCCCGATGAGGATGATGTTGTTTTAAGAATTCCAGACTTATCAAAATTCAGCGTCGCTGAATTTGTCTTCATATCAGTGCCACCAACAAACGCACCGACAAAAGGTATGAACGTCTCTGGTCTCGTGTTTATCTGCGCATAGCTATATATTAGGCATATAGATCCGTCAGGCATTCGCATTTGGGCGGAAGGGTTTCCGAGGGAAGCGACAACATCCCGAACGGTCGTCCTCCCGACCTCGAACTGAGACAGTTGCTCTTCTTTGACTTGCACGCCGCTTGCTGCGCAGCCGGGCAGAAATAATGTGAACAGCGCCCCAGCGATCAACTTTTTCATTTCCCGCCCCTTGGTTGCAACGGGACCATCCTGCCGCAGCCGATAGAATTGAGCAACCGGCATCACCCCTCATACCATTTCCGGGTTTTGAGCAGAGAGGCGGATGGCAATGTCTGAATTGAACCTCGAATGCCCAGCAATGAAAAAGAGAGGTCCGCACTGTTGGTGACAGTCAGTCGTAACCATCCTGAGATTCTTCAATCCTCCTCGGATTTTCCTCCAATGATCAATCGCAGAGATGAGCGAGAGGATGTCTGAGCATCTTCTCCTCTCAACAAAGCCTTCACCGTCTCCCGCAGCACTTCAGCAGGGATGTGGCGCGCCGGGTTATTTCCTCCATCTCGATCATGCTGAATTTTTATTATCGTATCAATAATGTTGATTGCGGATTGATGAGTAACTGTTCCGATTTCAATCATGCAGACCATCAGCCCGCGCAACACATCAATTGAACCAATAACCAAATCATTTATATTTTCTTCCATTATTTTTTCCCCCTGCTCAGGGCCAGTGCGAAGGCGTTTCCGTCTCTCTGGGCTTTAAACACGGCCTCGGAGATTTCAGCCTTCATGTTCATGATGTCCTGCTTGCGAACCGGACCGTTGACGGTGATCGGACCGACGTTGACCGTATGCTTCACCTCAGAACGACTGTTCGTCACACTTTTGTTTGCTGCCCAGCCTGCCGCCGGGGATTGGCGAACGAAGTCGGGCAAGCCCAAGCGCGGCATTGGTCGCATCGGGGCGAGGCCAGCGGAACGGCGGATCATCTCCGCCTGATCAGGCGGGATGATCATCTCGCCCTGATGGACCTGGGCGATCATATCCGAGGGCAGGTTCCAGGCCCCGACATCAAACGACGCCAATCCGAGCGGATCGAGCAGGGTTTCCACCATCGACCGAGACCCATCGGAGGATGAACCGCCATTAACCGCCGCCGTGTTGTCGTTGAGCGCGGCACTGTTGGCCTCGGTCAGACGGTTGTTTTCCTCGGCTGCGGTTTTCGCAGCGTCTTCACTGGCCTTCAAAAGTTTCTGCTGGTCGATCGCGGCCGCGATGATGGCGCTGTTGGCCTCGGTCTGACTGGCGGCCGCCTGAACGGCGGCAGCTTCGATCCCGCCAGCGGTCAGCGTCGCGGCCGCGACCGAGCTGGCTGCCCGGAGAGGACCGGCGGCACTGGCGACCGGGCCGGCATCACTAGCGGTAATGGCGGCAGATCCGGTCAGCAGAGCCCGCAAGGGCACCGCCAGCGAGGCGGGCAGAACCATTTCCTTTTTATGGAGAAGAGCAGGCATGTCATCAGCCGGCACTTCTCCCCATCCCTTTTCAGCGACGGCAAGACCAAGAAAACTCATTGCCAGCGCGGCATGCTCAGCTCCAACCCCAGGGGCCATTGCCCACCCCACAAAAGGAATGGCTGCAACAGAAGCCATTGCTGCCGCTGCCCCGATCCCGGCGTAGGCGGGAATTTCACCGGCTGCCTCGGCTTTGGCAGCAGCAATCGCTGCAATTGACGCGGTGGTGTCAATCGTTGCCCGCGTTGCTGCTTGGCCGGCAGTAGCGCCTGTTTTCGCCGTCTCAAACCCCAGCCACTCACCGATTTGTGTTGCAATGCGGCCGAAAAATGAAACGTTCTCACTGACTCCAACAGCCGCTCGTGTCCCTGCTCCAACAGTGCTGGCACTGGTTTTCCCGGCTTCGGTCGCCGTCGTCGTAGCCACAGTCTCGGCGCCAAAGAGCTTGTCCCAGGCGGCCATCAGAACGTGTTTTTCGAGCTGGTCCGTGGCGACTTTCATGCCCATGTTGGCGTAGCTGAGGACAATCGACTGCGCCGCCTGTTTGGTCAGCTTGTCCCAGGTCAGAGTGCCCTGGATATAGCCGGCGGTCATTGACTGGATCGCCCCGGTAAAAGGGGCGACCATCGAGCGCATGGTTTCCCGCCGGCCCAAAGCTTCCTGATGATCGATTTGCAGCATCCGGAGCGAAGCGCGCTGCCTCGAATCGGCTATTTGATTGTTGATTCTTTCTTGAGCAGCTTCATCTTCTTGGGCAAGAGACAGTTTGCGATTAAGGTCATCCTGCTCGATCTGAAATTTCTGTTCGGAAATTCTCCTCAATTCGGCAATTTCCTGTCCGCCGTCGATCGTCCCCATTGACTTTCCGAAGGACAGATTTTCCTCAGCGACCGAGACGTCATGATTGGCCTGACTGGCCAGCCCTTCCGCCTTGATCGGGGCCAAATCACGCGCCGCCTGTCTACGCGCCGTCGCTTCCGCAACCGCCTGCTGCTGCCGTTCCAGCGTGTGGCGCGCGCGCAAAGCCGTGATCTCGGCTTCGGCGGCAGCAATCTCGGTGATCTGGTCGGCGTGGTCCTTGCGCAGCAGCGTCAGCTTGGCTTGTGCGGCATCCATTTCAATCCCGCGCTGCCGCTCCTCGATCTGGCGGGCCTGGGCCTCCTCTTCAGCCCCGGAGATTTCCAGCAGGGCGCGGCGCTGAGCCAGAGCCTGACGTTCGATGTCCAGTCCAGATAAAGCGAGATCCCTTTGCGCGTCGATCGCCGCGGCAGCGATCTGTTTCTGCTGGTCGCCATAGGCCTTGGCGGCAGTGGCGTTGGCCGTGGTCCGGGTGGCGGCCAGGACCTGTTCGCGCTCGCCCTGATCCAGCACCTTGCCCATCACGCCAATCTCGGCCTGACGCAGGGCCAGATATTTTTGTCCCGCGACCTCGCCCATGGTCATGGCTTTGGCCTGGGCCTCGGCCAGCAATCGCGCCCGCTCCCCTTCGGTCACATAGGTCTTTTCCGCCCAGGCAACCGCTTCCAGAGCTTTGGCCAACCGGTCAGCTTCTTTGGCATCCCCCGCCGCCTTGGCGGCATCCAGGCCGGTCTTGAGGGTGGCCCCCTGTGCGGCGAGGTCTTCACGCGCCACCGTTGCCGGCAAGGCGGAGCGTGCGACCTTGTCCGCGTCAAGGATATCCCGGGTGGCTTTGGTGTCCTGCTCCGCCTTGCGGGCACGCTCCTGCTCCTCGGCCAACTGCCGCTCCAGTTCGGCCACCCGCTGACGTTCCGCCGCGACCATGCCTTCGCGACCAAACATCCAGCCACCAGACCCGCCGCCCTTCTCCAATTGAGCCAGCCGTTCGCGAGCGGCTGCCAATTTGTCGATGGTTGTCACAGGGCCAGACGTTACGCCACCGAACTGTTTCCAGGCATCCGACAGGGTATTAACCGCCCGGGTCCACAGGCTGGTTTCCTCGGCCGCACGGCGGATGACGGTCTGATATCCCTCCAGCACGGCTTTCTGGGCGCCGGCCTCATCGCCCAAGCGGGCCATCTTCTCAATGGCGCGCACCTGCTCGGCGGTTAAAGCCCCGTACTGCCGGGCAAGCAGTTCGGCGGCCTTGGCCGGCTCTCCCAGGGAGGTGGCGATGTCCTTGGCCGCTTCAACCGCCTTGGCACCGGTCAGGCTGGCCCAATCACCAACCACCCCCGCCGCTGTCTTGAAGGCCTCGCTAGAGACCGTGCCGGCGGCCAGCATCGCCTGCTCGATCTCCCGCGCCTCGGAAACCGAGATCCGGCCAGAGGCGGCCATCGTATGCGCCATAGCCTCCAGACCGCTGGCGGTCTGGCCGGAGATCTGGCCGGTCAGCTTGAGCGCCTTATCGACATCTTCCAGGGCGTCGCGGTACTGCACCGCCGCGACCACGCTGGCGGCAAAGGCAGCCGCCACGGCGGAGGCGGCTACCGCTGCCGCGATCAGACCGCCCCCGGTTCCGGCCCCGGCCGCCGCCAGGGCTCTCAGACGAGTGCCGGCCTGATCGGCGACCTCTCCGGTAGCGGCGATGTCTTCGGCCGAAACGCTGGCGGCTTCGCCGGTCTCGCGGGCCGCTTCGGCCGCTTTCTGGCTGCCCTCGTAATATTCCTTCAGACCGTAAATAACATCAGGCAATGGCGAGAGCATCAGGGCCGGATCCCAGCCCGAGGCCAGCCCAACATTGGCGATGTTGATCAGGTTGGCCTGGATGATCTGGCGGGCCTGGGCCATCTGGCCGGAGACGTGAACCGCCGCATCCCCCATTTCCAGGGTGCCGTCCACCACCGCCTGCTTGGCGCTCGCTTCCTCTGCCAGCATGGCCTGCCATTGGGCGGCGATTTCCTGGTCTTCCCGTTCTGCCCGCTGGCGGCGGATCAGGGCTGCCGTGGCGGCCTCGGCGGCCTGGGTCTCCTCGCGAAAGGCCTGGGCGAAAACCCCGGCGGACTCCCCAGCGGACTTTCCGCCGCTAGGCAGAGTCCCCGACAAATAGGCCTGATTAGCGCTCCGAACCTCTTGCCGGCGGACCTCCGCCTCAGCCCTGATTGCTTCGCTGCGAATTGCGGCGTTACTTCTGGCTGCTGCCGCAGCGGCAGTATCATAGCCGGCGACCTCGCGGATCGCCTGGGCCAGCCGGGCCTGATGCTCGATGATGACCCGGACCGCCTCGGCGGCATCACGATGGCCTGCCGCCAACAGGGCCGTCGCCCGGGTTTCGTCGGCAGCCCCGCCGACCGTCCGGGCGAAAGCCGCCGCCAGAATCCGGGCACGGGTGTCGGCGTCATTGGCGGTATCGGCCAAGCTCGCGCGATAAGCCTGTTCGAAGCGGGTGATGGCCTGGACTGAATCGCCAACCGACCGCGCCGCCGCCTGATAATCGCGGCTGCTGGTCGTCAGGCGGCGAGTCGTGGTCTCGGTTTTCTCGACCTCTGCCGCATGGTCATGGGCGGCGGAGGCCGCGCGCCGGGTGGCAGATTCGGCCTGTTCAATCTCGCCCGCCAGCGCGCCCATGGCCTCGGCGGCCCCCTCGGCGGCCCGCTCAACTTGGGCAAGCGCCTGCGCGCCCTGCGTCGCGTCAATCCGCAGTTCCGTCGTCCGGCTTTCCGCCATGACTTTACCTTTGCAAATCGATGATCAAGGCCGGGAAGCGGTCGCGCCCCTTGGCACCTTCGTCACCGGTAATCCCGACATACCCAAAACGGGCTTTAGCGATGTTGCCGTAGCGGCGATTCACCGTCTGGGCGGTCAACTCATAGACCCCGTCCGGCGCTTGCACACTCGACCCCTTGCGCTGGGTCATGGCCCCGGAATCGTGATGTTTGACCGCATCCCTTCCCCGGCGTCCCCCTTCGATCTTGCGGGCGTAGGGCAAGGTGTTGGTGATGACCACCGTTTTGGCGTCGCCGATCTGGTTGAAGTCGGCGATCAGTGTGCCGTCGGCAAAAAGTTCGTGGCTGCTCCGGTATGCCCCACTCAGAACCGGGCTGACCGCGCGCAGAGCTTCCAGGGCAAAAGCAATCACCTCTCTTCCGTAACGGAACCGGAAGAAGGCCTGCCCGAACGGCTCGATCTGGGGGATGGGTTTGCCGGTGTCGCCGTCAATCGCCTGGATGTAGGAATCCGGCCGGTCTTCGCGCAACACCTGGTCAAGCTCGTCTTTGACCAGCTTGACCAGGGCTTCCTGGCATTGCTCGCGAGCCCCCGTCAGAACCACCGAAATAGCCCGGTCAAAGGCCAGCAGGCGACGTGCCATTTCACCCTCCGATTGCGCCACCGGCGGCCGCCCAGTCCGACAGAAAGTCGGCTAGCGTGCCGCCTTTTTTCGTCTCTGGGCTTTCGTATTCGAGGTAAGCGGCCACCAGCACCGCGACCGGCGGCGTTCTCTGCCATGACGCGTAGAGGGCGCGGACCCGATGCAAGGTCAGTTGCCCGACCGACTCCCACGAGCCCGCACCATAGGTCACGAGGTCGGAATAGAGGCGGTCCCAGTCACAGGCGGGGTCGGGATCGCCGGCGCCAGCCGCTCCCCCAACGCACGCAGACCCGAGACCCGACCGATTTCGGCCATCGCCTGCCAGAGGTCATCAACCGTGGCCGGCAAGGTGCCGACGTCGTCACGCCGGAGAGCCTTGGACAGCACGTCTTTGGCAACGGCGATGGCGGCGCCTTGGCCCTCGGTGGCGATCACTTCGTAATAACGACGGATCAGCGGGACCACCTCTTGCAGTTCGTCGAGAGTGAACGCCCGGATCGGGTAATCGGTGCCGGCCAGGATCACGACACCGGATTCAGTTGCAAGGCTCATCGAATCACTCCGTGACAGAGACCATGCCGACCACATTGGCGGCATTCGCAAAAGCGATGTAAGAAAGTTCGGGAAGGGCGTAATCGTCCCCCTTGGCGGAAAACTTCAGGGTATCAATCTGGCAAGAATTGAGCTGAATCGTCAGCGCCTTGCCTTCAAATTTTGTGTTGTAGACCAACTTAAAGCGGGGAGCTGATCCCATGTCTTTGTTGGTCAGGGTGATCAATTTTCCGCCTGAATCGCTTGAATAGGTATAGGAGATCAGGAGGTCTACCCCTTTGTCTTCGTCGTCGAACCCATATTCAACACCGGTCTGTGGGATGGTGACCGTGTAGGCCCCCTTGAAGGGACCATCGGCCACCCTCAAAAGAGGTTTTCCGGTGTCGGCGTAGCGCACTCCGCAATTTTCTTTGAACGTTGCCTTGTGTGCGAGATCGGTGATCTTGAAGGACGTGGCGGCAGGCACCTTGAGGGGCTCATCGACCGCCACCAGCAGTTGCCCCTTTGCCGGCGCATCGCCGAAAAAAATCGGTCCGAACAGGTCCGCCGACACGACGGCGTCTTTCAGCTTGCCCTCGATCGACCCCTTGCCGCGCGCAGCAGACAGCGGAAATTGCCCTTTCCCATGCAATGATTTTTTGTCGAATTTAAAATCGACACCAAATTCTTGCAAATTGTTCAAAGCGATCGGGGTGGGATTAGCCTCGGCAGGGATTAAGAAAGCATCGCCAGAGCCAAAGTTGTACATAGCCGCTCTCCAGTATTTGCGGTGTAAATATTTTTAGATGATGGGATGCCTGCCGTGGTTAACGAGCGAGGAGGTCGCACCAAAACTCGATCTGGACGGGGACGATCAGCCAGCGTTCCCGGCCGCTCTCCTCATCCACTCCGCGATACGGGCTCATCACGGAGGCTTCGCGGATCGTTAGCTTTTTTGCTCCCGAGAGGGGCAGGGTTCCGTCGTGGGTGGGGTCGGGTTGGTACAAAGGCGGCACCCGATCCGCCACCGCTTCGGCAGCGGCGATGCCGTCGCTGGCCGGAACGTGAACCAGAATGCCGAGCATGCCCCGGATACGGCGGATGCCTCGGTACAGCTCCTGCCGGTGTTCACGCACCAGATAGGTTCTGATGTGCGGGCCGGGGGGCTCCGCCCCCTCGCCGATCCGGCTGACCGGCAGTCCGGCAAAGCGGGTTCCGAGTGGCGCTTCCAACGCGGCACGGATCGCCGAATCGGTGATCATGGGTGCGAACGCGGTTCGCAGAAGATCGGACTCATCATTTGCGGAGATGAACCTCCCATCCCAACAGGGCTGCCCCCCAGCTCTTGCACGCGATCGACATCGCCCGGTAAGGCACGCCATCGACGATCGCCTCATGACCAATCGCGGGGACAATCGGGCAGGTCAGCGCCGGGATGATCGCTCGCAGATCGCCGGCTGCAACGCCGCCAACCAGCTCCGACACTGTGTATTCGGTCAGGCGCGCAACTATCTGGGTGTCGGCGGCGAAAGTGACGTCCACCTCCGTTCCCGCAGGCACATCAGCCGTCAGGGGCAGAGCCAGCAGCACGGCAAACAGCCCCCCAGCGACGGGCACTGCCTCGGCTACGGGATAAGCTGCCTCGGCCACAATGACGGCATCGCCGGGCACCAGCTGGCCGACCGCATAATCAGTGCGGAGAGACAAGCCCGCCGCCCCCGTTGACGCGGTTTCGGTGACGGTTACCGGCCCGGTCAGGGTCGGCGGCACCTGAGTGGCTCCGGTGCCAGACCGGATTCGCCACGGCAGCAGTCCGCCCCGGCTGCGAACGAGGGCGTGATAGCTGGCCGGGGTCATCCGACAGACCACCGCCGGTACGGCGCCAGCTTGGCGGCGACCTCAACCGGGAGGCCGCCATCCAGCGGGACTTTGTCCGGGTCGAAATACGAGTCGGCCCCGACCCCGTCCGCGCTCGCAGAGCGCAAGAGTGGGTCGCGGCCCTGAGAGTGCCAGGCACGGGTGACCAGATCGAGACACGCCGCTTCGATGTCGTAAGGGAAGTCGGTCAAAAGGACATAGCCGGCAGAATAGCGGATCACCACCTTGGTGGACCGCCAATGCGAGGGCCGGTCACCGCACAGCCGAAGCAGCAATGACCCATCGAGCAGCCACTCATCCGGCCCCAGGTCCACACCGTCCGCCGTCACCACCTCGACGGATGGCACCAAGTCGCGTTCGAGAATCAGTCGGGCTGGAGCCGAGTCACCGGGCAGGCGTCGCACGGTCTGTTCGACCGTCTCGCGGCCAAATCCCTCCGGCCGCCGACACCAGCCCTCAATCTGGGCAGATACTTGCCGGATTAATTGGCAAAGTCTCTCGTCTATCGAGGTGTCGGCAATATTGAGGACGCTCTTAACTGTTTCCAGCACAGTCAGATCACCAGTGGGCGCTGGGGTGATCACTTTCAAAGTCGATATCATACGCCCCCCTATCTTAAGGCCATGTGCGGGCGCGAGGGATCGCGGCGGGCCGTTCCCTCCGCTGAAGAGCTGCGAGGCCCCCCAGGTGGCGGGGGATGGCAGTTCCAAACGCTCCCAGGAAGGAACGCGGATTCCCGATCGTCGGTACTCCAACGGTTAGGTTTGAGACTGAAAAAATGTGCCTCTGCCCGATTACCGGCCGGCCAAGGATCGGCGGGCCGGCGGTCAGGTTGGAAGCGGCCAGAGTGTGGGTCTGTCCGATCGTCGGTCGATCAAGGATCGGCGGGCCGACGGTCAGGTTCGACGCGGCCAGTCCGTGGGTCTGTCCGATCGTCGGCCGGCCAAGGATCGGTGGGCCGGCGGTCAGGTTCGAAGCGGCCAGCGCGTGGGTCTGTCCGATCGTCGGCTGGCCAAGGATCGGCGGGCCGACGGTCAGGTTCAACGCGGCCAGTCCGTGGGTCTGTCCGATCGTCGGCTGGCCAAGGATCGGCCTGCCGGCAGTCAGGTTCGAAGCGGCCAGTGCGTGGGTCTGATTGATCGTCGGCCGGTCAAGGATCGGTGGGCCGGCGGTCAGGTTCGAAGCGGCCAGCGCGTGAGTCTGTCCGATCGTCGGCCGGCCAAGGATCGGTGGGCCGGCGGTCAGGTTCGAAGCGGCCAGCGCGTGGGTCTGTCCGATCGTCGGCCGGCCAAGGATCGGTGGGCCGGCGATCAGGTTCGAAGCGGCCAGCGCGTGGGTCTG
>Ga0209373_10001919_pt1 | contig 22521 bp, 25 predicted proteins | sample Higcelweek5metaG_FD_187173 | JGI IMG/M metagenome (GOLD analysis project Ga0209373, IMG submission 187173) | Freshwater pond sediment microbial communities from the University of Edinburgh, under environmental carbon perturbations - High... | ecosystem: Environmental > Aquatic > Freshwater >... | reverse complement strand
CTTGTCCAGCTTGTCCACCTGCCGCAGCACCAGCACGCGCACGCCGGGCTCGGTGATGCCCAGCGCCTCGAACATACCCAGCAGGATCTTGCGATTATTGAAATTGATCTGGAACGGACCCACCGCCAGTTCGGTGAAGACGGCATAGATCACCGCCGGCATTTCCGCATCATAGACGACCGACAGGCCGTCCTTGCCGATCACATCGATATCGCACTGGTAAAATTCCCGATACCGGCCCTTCTGCGCCCGTTCACCGCGATAGACGCGCTGCATCTGATAGCGGCGGAAGGGGAAGGCCAGTTCGCGCTCATGCTGGGCGACATAGCGGGCGGTGGGCACCGTCAGGTCGAAACGGAGCGCCAGATCGGGCTTGTGCCCCTGTTCAATGGCCCCGGTGGATTGCACGAAATAGACCTGCTTTTCCGTCTCCCCGCCGGATTTGGACAGCAGCACGTCCGCCACCTCAAACACCGGCGTTTCCAGCGGCAGGAAGCCAAACCGCTCATAGGTGCGGCGGATGGTATCCAGCATGCGCTGGAAAGTGATCTGCCGGCGCGGCAGCAGTTCCATCGTACCAGGCGGGGTGCGGGGGGTGATCAGGGCCATCGGAACAATCCAGCGAATAAGGAAAAGCGCCTGCGGTTTTAGCCGCTGTCACGCCCCATCGCCAGCGTTGTTGCATCTTGTCCCGTATCAATCGCGGTCAACCAGGCCAAGGCTGCCGTTTCGCTATCGAACTTGCGATGCCCCGCGCCTGGATAGATCGCCGCGACAATGGACAAGAACCAATCACGCAAACTGTCGCCAAACAGATAGGCGCAATAGGATGAGCGACGGGAACCATCGCGCGACCATGGTGTTAGTTTGTTGATCTCGCGCAGCATTCCCCAATCGATACTACCGATAAAACAACGAATATCAATCAACGTGCGGCTCTGTGGCGTTAACCAACCAATGGAATAAGCGATGTGATGTGCCATCAAGATGTCCTGGGCCAACGTATCTCCAAACATACGGATCGTCAGGATTTCGTCCTGTAAGCCCATAAATATATAGGCATCGCGTCGGCCAACACAGAACATTGCAAAACCACACACGCTGATGACAACGGTGACATTTATAAGGCCGATGGGGATAATTCAGTCAAACGAGATCAATGGAAGGCCGTTATGCGGCCAGAAGGCGATAGTCCCCAATCCGCCTGAAGGTCACTTTTTAGGCGGTTTGGTATTGTACCACTCGTGCAGCATGCAGCGTAGTCACTATCCACGCCAAAGCAGCGGCCTCATCGGTAAAGCTGCGATGCTGAACGGCGGGATAAAGGGCGGCGACAACCGTCACCAGATAAGATCTGATGTCGCCCGTTTCCAGAAGATAAGCACAAAGGCTGCGGTTTTCAGATGACTGCGACCACGGTGCCATCTCCCGCAATTCCCGTATACTGGACCAGTCCACGGAACCGACAAAATGTCGGAGATCAACCAGCAGCGCCCTATCCGAAGAGAGCGATCCGCCAGCCTGAGCGATATGGAATGCCGTAACAATATCGTGGGATGCCACGTCGCCGTACAGGCGGAGGATAAGGACGGAGCCCTGTTCAGCCATGGCGACATTGCCGTCACGGCGTCCAACGCAAAACATGTCGATACTCAATACACTGCGGAAGGGCCGAGCCCGGAATATGACGGGGCGGCCCTGTGGCCACCCCGTGATAACGCTCAGCCGATCACCTTCGCCAGTGCCTCATCCAGCGGAAGCTCCAGCTTTTCCCCGCTGGCACGGCGTTTCAGTTCCACCGTACCCGCCTTCAGCCCACGCGGGCCAACGGTCAATTGCCAGGGAATGCCGATCAGGTCCATATCGGCGAACTTCGCCCCAGGCCGTTCGTTGCGATCGTCATAGATCACCTCAACGCCAGCCGCATTCAGCTTGGCATAGAGGTCGTCACAGGTGCTGCGGCAGGCCTCGTCTTCGGCCTTCAGGTTGATCAGCGCCACCTTGAACGGGGCCACCTGATCCGGCCAGATGATACCGGCATCATCATGGCTGGCCTCGATCAGGGCGGCAACGACACGGCTCACGCCGATGCCATAGGAGCCCATCTCCACCGTCACCGGCTGACCATCCGGCCCGGTGACGACGGCTCCCATGGGGGCGGAATATTTGGTGCCGAAATAGAAGATGTGCCCCACCTCGATCCCGCGCGCGGTTTCCAACTGCTCCGCCGGCACCGGGCAATTGGCAGCGTCGTGCATCTCCTCCGTCGCAGCATAGACGGAGGTGTATTTGGCGAAGAAATCCTTCAGGTCGCCATTGGCGTCCGGGTTGTCGGCCAGCACATCCAGTTCCAGCCACTTCTTGTCGCAGAAGACCTGGGATTCACCAGTGTCCGCCAGGATGATGAATTCATGGGACAGATCGCCACCGATGGGGCCGGTATCGGCACGCATCGGGATCGCCTTGATACCCATGCGGGCAAAGGTACGCAAATAGGCCAGGAACATCCGGCGATATGAGAGGCGGGCACCCTCCGCATCCAGATCGAAGGAGTAATTATCTTTCATCAGGAATTCGCGGCCACGCATCACGCCGAACCGGGGGCGCACCTCGTCACGGAACTTCCACTGAATGTGATAGAGGTTCTTCGGCAGATCCTTGTAGGACTTCACGAAGGTCTTGACGATATCGGTGATCATCTCCTCATTCGTGGGGCCGAACAGCATTTCGCGGTCATGCCGGTCGGTGATGCGCAGCATCTCCTTGCCATAGGCCTCGTAACGGCCCGACTGGCGCCACAAGTCGGCCGACTGGATGGTCGGCATCAACAACTCCTGGGCGCCGGCGCGATCCTGCTCTTCCCGCACGATCTGCGCCACCTTCTGCAAAACCTTCCAGCCCAGCGGCAGCCAGGCATAGATACCGGCAGAGGTCTGCCGAATCATGCCGGCACGCAGCATCAGGCGATGGCTGACGATCTGCGCCTCGGACGGCGTTTCCTTCAGCGTGGGCAGGAAATAGGTGGACATGCGCATGGGGCGGACTCAAGGGCTTGGGAATAGGGTTATTCGGAGGTGCGGACTTTAGGCGGACAAGGGCGCGGCGGCAAGGCGGGATAGCGGGATCGACGCGCTATCGTCCTTATACCAAACCGCCTAAAGCTTGACCTTATAGGCGGTTTGGGGGTCGGCGACTGCCGGCTCAGCACCTCATGGCGCGCGAGCCAAGGGCACGGATGCGCCCGCCTGGCGATTGAGGGATAAGCAAAATCTGCCTTGATCGTGACCGATCAAGGCAGATTGCTATTATTCTGAATTGCACTTCCCCAGCGGGACGATAAAAATCGTCCGCCTATGCGCCAGACCAAGGTACCCCATGCCCAGGCGGCAGCTTGGTGAGGCTTGCATGCACCCCGTTATTCTGTATAGTCCCGCGCTTCCGTAACCCCGCCGGTGCTCTGCCTTGGTACCGGCTAGGTCCGTGCGGCTGTTTTCTGTTCCCCTGGGGATTTGGATCAGCGGCGGACCATCAATAGCCATGGGGAGTTTAATGGCACTGTATGAAACCATTCTGATCTGCCGCCAGGACATTTCGTCCACGCAGGTCGAGAGCCTGACCGAAACCTTCAGCAACATCCTGAAGGAACAGGGCGGCTCCGTCGTCAAGACCGAACAGTGGGGTCTCAAGACCCTCACCTACCGGATCAAGAAGAACCGCAAGGGTCATTACGTCTATCTGGGCCTGGACACGTCCGCCGCGGCCGTCGCCGAGATGGAACGCAACATGTCGATCAACGAAGACGTGCTGCGCTACATGACCGTGAAGGTTGAGAAGATCGAGGAAGGTCAGACCGCGATGCTGGCCAACAAGGGCGAGCGCGCTGAGCGTGGCCCGCGTGGTGGCTTCGGCGACCGTGGTCCTCGTCGTGAATTCGGTGATCGTGGCGACCGTCCGGGCCGTGGCCCGCGTCGTGACGCCGCTGTTGAAGGTGAAGGAGACCGCGCATGAACGCCGAACGTCCCCAGGGTGCTGCTGCCCCGGCCGGTGGCGCTCCCCGCTCCGGCGGCGGTGGCCGTCGCCCGTTCTTCCGTCGCCGGAAGACCTGCCCGTTCTCCGGCCCGAACGCACCGGCGATCGATTACAAGGACGTCAAGCTGCTGTCCCGCTTCATTTCCGAGCGCGGCAAGATCGTCCCGTCCCGTATCACCGCCGTGTCGGCGAAGAAGCAGCGTGAGCTGGCCCGTGCAATCAAGCGCGCCCGCTTCCTGGCTCTTCTGCCGTACATTGTGAAGTAAGCGAAGCAGGAGAGACGGCAATGGAAGTCATTCTGCTGGAGCGCGTCGAGAAGCTGGGTCAGCTGGGTCAGGTTGTGAAGGTGAAGGCGGGTTATGCCCGCAACTTCCTCCTGCCCAAGAAGAAGGCCCTGCGCGCAACCAAGGAAAATCTGGCCTACTTCGACGGGCAGAAGGCGCAGCTGGAAGCGCGCAATCTGGAACTGAAGAAGGAAGCTGAAGTGGTGGCGGCCAAGGTCAACGGCCTGGCCGTTGTCGTGGTCCGTCAGGCTGCCGAATCGGGTGTGCTGTACGGTTCCGTCACCTCGCGTGATGTGGCCGATGCTGTGACCGCTGCTGGCACCACCGTCGCCCGCGTCCAGGTTGCCATCACTGACCCGATCAAGACCCTGGGTCTGTTCAAGGTCCGTGTTGTGCTGCACCCGGAAGTGTCGGTGTTCGTGACCGTCAACGTTGCCCGCTCGGCTGAAGAAGCCGCTGTGCAGGCCCAGCGTGGCGGCATGGTCGTCGGCAAGGACGAGGAAGAGGAAGACGACGTGGCCGACGAAGTTGAAGCCACTGAGGAAACCGAGGCCTGATCGCCAAGGTTCATGTCTGACTGATGGAAAGCGGCACGTCCTTGCGGACGGGCCGCTTTTTCATTTCTGGGCCTCACCAGCCCCGGTCCTTCCATATCCTCCATTTAGGATCCCCCATTTAGGTTGGGCCATTTGGCGGACTTCTGTCACAGCCGATACAGGTTTACCCTTGGGGCCACATGGCTCCCATATCAGGGGATGAACCGACATGCTGCTGATCAGTATGCTTTCACGGCTGATCCGCCAGGGCCACCTGCAGGTCATCGATGCGCGTGGCAATATTCATGAATTCGGCCCGGAAGCCGGGGATAAGACCATCACCATCCGCTTGACCGACCCGTCTCTGCACTGGAAACTTGGCGTCAATCCGGGCCTTTACGCCGGTGAAGCCTATATGGACGGCACGCTGCAGATGGTGCGCGGCAGCCTGTATGATTTCGTTGACCTGATCACCCGCAATGCTGGTTTCGGGCATATCGGTCCGTTTGACTGGCTGCAGCGGCTCGGGATCGGGCTGCAACGAATCTGGCAGCAGCATAACCCGCTGGACCGGTCTCGGCGTAACGTTGCACACCATTACGACATGTCCGGCAGGCTCTATGATCTGTTTTTGGATGCCGACCACCAATATTCCTGCGCCTATTTCACAGAACCGGACGTGAATCTGGAAGAGGCCCAAGCAGCCAAAAAGCACCATGTCGCCGCTAAACTATTGTTACTACCCGGTCAACGGGTGCTGGATATCGGCTGCGGTTGGGGCGGCATGGCGCTGACCCTGGCGCAGTTGGCCGATGTGCAGGTGACCGGCATCACCCTTTCCACCGAACAGCTGGCGGTCGCCCGCCACCGGGCAGAGATGATGGGCCTGTCGGATCGGGTGCGGTTCGAGCTTTGTGATTACCGCGAACTGCAAGGACAGTTCGACCGGATCGTCAGTATAGGCATGTTCGAACATGTCGGCGTACCACACTATCCGGTCTTTTTTACCCGCCTCCGGCATTTACTGACCCCGGATGGGATCGCCCTGCTGCATTCCATCGGGCGGGCGGAAGGGCCGGGCACCACCAATCCCTGGATTCGCAAGTATATTTTCCCCGGCGGCTATTCCCCTGCCCTGTCAGAGGTCATTCCGCAGGTGGAACGGGCTGGGCTTTGGCTGACGGATATGGAAATCCTGCGGCTGCATTACGCGCAGACGCTGCGGCATTGGCGGCACCGTTTCCTGGCCAACCGCGACAAGGCAGCAACCCTCTATGATGAACGCTTCTGCCGCATGTGGGAGTTCTACCTGGTGGGCAGCGAATGCGCCTTCCGCCACCAGGGCCATATGGTTTTTCAGATGCAGTTGACCCGTGCCGTGGAGACGGTGCCCACGACGCGTGATTACATCTATGTGGAGGAAACAGCCATCGCACAGCAGACAAGGGCAGCCTGATCATCGCTTATCCACAGCTTATCCACAAACTGTCCCCGGCTTTCACCGGGGGTGGCATTGGATGGTTTAGGCACCTGGCGCCGGGGCTGTTAAAATCCCCGTCATCATGGATACCAAGCTGATCGATCCTTCCGGTTTCACCGGCAATACCCCCGCTTATCGCAGCCCGCCCCATAATGAGGAGGCGGAGCAGACGGTGTTGGGCGCCATTCTGGTGAACAACAAAGCCTTCGAGAAGGTGGGCGAATTCCTGCGCCCGGAGCATTTCTTCGATCCGGCCAACCAGAAGATTTTCCAGGCCATCATGAAGATGGTCGAGCGTGGCCAAGTGGCCAACCCGATCACCCTGAAGGCTTATTTCGAACAGGACCGTGATCTGGCCGAAATTGGTGGCGCGGATGTTCTGGCGCGGCTGGCCGCTGCGATTGTCTCCGTCCATAACCTGGAAGATTACGGTCGCGTCATTCATGATGCCTATCTTCGCCGCCAGCTCATCGAGGTTGGCGAGGAGATGGTCAACCAGGCCTACAAGCACGATATCGATATCGCCGCCAACGACCAGATCGAGGATGCGGAAAAGAAGCTGTTCGAACTGGCGGCAACCGGCGACATCAAAGGCGATTTCGTCCCATTCGACCGGGCACTGAAAGCGGCGATCGAAACGGCGGAAGCGGCCTTCCGCCGATCCACCCATGTCACTGGCGTCACCTCCGGCTTGCGTGACCTGGACGGTAAACTGGGCGGCCTGCATCCCAGCGATCTTTTGATCCTCGCCGGTCGGCCCTCCATGGGTAAAACGGCTCTGGCCACCAACATCGCCTTCAACGCAGCAAAGGCCTATATGCTTTCCGGCGGCAAAGAAGGGGCACCCGTCGGCTTCTTCTCCCTGGAAATGTCGGCAGAACAACTGGCCTTGCGTATCCTGGCCGATCAAGCGGAAGTGTCCGGCGACAAGATTCGCAGGGGTGACATCGCCGCCACCGATTTCCCGAAATTCGTGGAAGCCAGTCAATATCTGGCCCGTGTCCCGTTTTTCGTGGATGACACACCGGCCCTGTCCATCAGCGCCGTACGGACCCGGGCCCGGCGCCTGAAACGCACCCATGGGCTGGGACTGGTCGTGGTCGACTACCTGCAGTTGCTTCGCGGGGGCGGCAGCAGCCGGGGTGAACAGAACCGTGTACAGGAAATATCGGAGATTACGCGCGGCCTGAAAGCCATTGCCAAGGAATTGGAACTGCCCGTTATCGCTTTGTCGCAGCTGTCGCGTAGCGTGGAAAGCCGCGAAGATAAGCGCCCGCAATTGTCGGACCTGCGTGAATCCGGCTCCATCGAGCAGGATGCCGACGTGGTAATGTTCGTCTTCCGCGAACAATATTATCTGGAGCGCGCCGAACCTGGCCGTCGGCCGGATGAGAGTGAAGACAAATATAATGACCGCTACCAGCAATGGCAGGAACGACTGGCCCAGGTGCATAACACCGCCGATGTGATCATCGGCAAACAACGTCACGGCCCCGTGGGCACCGTTCGTCTGTTTTTCGATGGTAATTACACCCGATTTGGCGATCTGGACACCACACATGGCGGTAGCGGTGACTATGACGATTAAGCGGTGAGGAAGTCCCCCGCAGGAACAGCTCTATCATGACCATACTTCCCTTCCCCCTCGTCGCCGCGCTGGAAACACCGGATGCGGCCCGCGTGGGGGCGGTGCTCGCCATCGATCTGGCCGCCGTGGTTGCCAACTGGCGCGATCTGGCGGCGCGGGTTGCACCGACCGAATGCGCCGCCGTGGTGAAGGCCGACGGCTATGGGCTTGGCGCCGTTCCGGTCGCCCGCGCGCTATGGCAGGCCGGGGCGCGCAGTTTCTTCGTTGCCGATATCGAAGCCGGGGTGCGGTTGCGTGCAGCCCTGACGGATGCGCGCATCATTGTGTTGCATGGCGTTCCCGCCAGCACCCAGGGCGAAATCGCTGCGCAGGGACTGGTGCCGGTTCTATCCACCCTGTCGGAAATGGAACGCTGGCGTAACCATGCCATGGCGATGGGTCGAAAACTACCCGCCATCATTCATATCGATACCGGAATGAACCGTTTGGGCCTTCCAATCGCTGAATTGGACCGGGTTCGCAACGATCTTCCCGTACTTCTGGCTGGTCTGGATTTGCAGGCATGGATGAGCCATCTGGCCTGTGCCGACCATCCCGACCACCCCCTGACAGCGGCACAGCGGCGCTTGTTCCTGTCCGCGCTGCAAGGCTTACCGGCAGCGCCGTTAAGCCTGGGCAACTCCGCCGGCATTTTCCACGGGCCTGATTACCATTTCGATCTCGTGCGTCCGGGGATCGCGCTTTACGGCCCCAACCCCGCCCCGTGGATGCCCAACATGATGCGACCGGTGATTCGCCTGCTGGGTCGTATCCTGCAGGTGCGCGATGTGCCGGTCGGCGTCACCGTGGGTTACGATGCCACCCACAGCATGACACGCCCCGGCAAGGTTGCCGCTTTGGGCCTTGGCTATGCCGATGGCTACCCATGGTCATCGGCCGGTAAGGGGCATGTAATGATCGCCGGCCTGCCCTGCCCCATCATCGGGCGCGTGTCCATGGACCTCTTAACCGTGGATGTTACCGACGTACCCGACCAGCACCTGGCCGTTGGGGGCTGGGCAGAGGTGATCGGCCCATCACGCGACGTTGACCAGGTGGCACGGGAGGCCGGCACCATCGGTTATGAAATCCTCACCCGCCTCGGTTCGCGCTACCATCGGGTCTATCATGGCGTGTGATACCAACCTGCCTAAAGGTTGACCTTTAGGCAGGTTGGAGGTCGGCGACCGCCGACCCGCCGCCCGTGCGGCGCGAACCAGGCCCGCGGAAGCGGGCGCCCGGCGCTGAAGGAATATGAAATCTAACTTGATCGGTCACGATCAAGGCAGATTGGTATGATACACTGGCGGAACCGATTGCCGCCGCCTATGTTCATGGCACTATTGCAGTTCTCCCCTTTTCCCATGGCGCCATTGACAGGGCGGGGGCCAGGGGCTAGCCGTTAACCCGTTCCGTCCCGCGCCCTGTGAGGTCAGGTTAATGAATTTTCTTCGTGCGATCGGTCGCGCCACCCTGACCTTCCTGGAGGCGACGGGGCGGCTGGCGCTGTTTACCCTGACTGCCTTGTCCCACTGTGTGCGCCCGCCATTCTATTTCCGCCATATCGGGCGGCAGATGGTGGAGATCGGCTATTACAGCCTGCCTGTCGTTGGCTTGACCGCCGTTTTCACCGGCATGGTGCTGGCGCTGCAAAGCTACAGTGGTTTTTCCCGCTTCTCAGCCGAAAGCGCCATTGCAACAGTGGTGGTGCTGTCCATCACCCGCGAATTGGGGCCGGTGCTGGCCGGTCTGATGGTGGCAGGGCGTATCGGCGCCGCCATGGCTGCGGAACTAGGCACAATGCGGGTGACGGAGCAGGTTGATGCGCTGACGACACTTTCAACCAATCCCTTTAAATATCTGGTGGTGCCCCGCTTGTTGGCCGGCACCGCCATGCTGCCCCTGCTGGTGCTGGTGGCCGATATCATTGGTGTGTTCGGCGGCTATCTCGTCTCGGTCTACCGGCTGGGGTTCAACCCCTCCACCTATATCAACAACACTTGGCATTATCTGGAATTCATGGATGTCGTGTCGGGTTTGGTGAAGGCGGCGGCCTTCGGTTTCGTCATCTCCTTGATGGGCTGCTACCACGGCTATAATTCCCGGGGGGGCGCACAGGGTGTGGGTGCAGCCACAACAAACGCCGTCGTCTCCTCTTCCATCCTTATCCTGGTGATGAATTATCTGCTGACGGGGATCTTCTTCTCATGAGCGAGACGCTGGAATTGAACACCGCCATGGAAGTGCCAAAGATCGCCCTGAGGGGGGTAACGAAATCATTCGGCCCAAAGGTGGTGCTGGATGGCGTCGACTTGGATATCAAGCGCGGTGAAAGCATCGTCATCATCGGCGGCTCGGGCACCGGCAAGTCAGTGCTGCTGAAAAGCATCCTGGGAATCCTGACGCCCGACTCCGGTGCCATCCATATTGACGGTGAGGATACCACGCATATTTCCGGTCGGAACCGGGAGCGCGCCATGGCAAAATTTGGCATGTTGTTCCAAGGTGCAGCCTTGTTTGACAGCTTGCCCGTGTGGGAAAATGTCGCCTTTGGCCTGATTCAAGGCCATGGCGTCGGACGGAAGGAGGCGCGCGAACGCGCTATCGCTACGTTGGGCGCCGTAGGTCTGGGCCCCGATGTGGGGGATCTATCCCCCTCTGAACTGTCGGGCGGCATGCAGAAACGGGTGGGTTTGGCGCGCGCCATCTGCACCAAACCAGAGATCATCTTTTTCGATGAACCCACCACCGGGCTTGACCCGATCATGGCCGATGTCATTAACGATCTGATCGTAAAATGTGTGAAGGATCTGGGCGCAACCGCCCTTTCCATTACACATGATATGGCCAGTGCCCGCAAGATCGCCGACCGTGTCGCCATGCTCTACAAGGGAAAATTGATCTGGGTGGGGCCTGTGTCGGAAATCGATAATTCCGGTAATGCCTATGTCGATCAGTTCATCCATGGCCGGGCTGAAGGCCCGATTCAAATGCAGATCAAGGCCTTTTGACCAGAAAGGCAGGGTCAGGGCTGTGGTGGCGCGCCCCTTAATGGCATAAAAAGGATGCCAGCCTGATCCATGGCGGCATCCACCAACTGTTCATCCTTGCTGTCGAACAGCTGCAAAAGCAGATCATCCATGGCTCGTTCTTCGGACTGACCACATTTGGCATACAGCAAGGCCAGGACCGTCGCCTGATAGCCACCCCTGCCCTTATCCCCACCGGGATAATTCATATCTTGTGCCAATTGATGCGCCAACATGAAGGGTTGGAATAGGCGTTTGGGAACATGGGCATGATTTAACAGGGCGCGTAACCCCTCACCCGTGCCATCGGCCAATAAAGCGGCCACATTCGCAGATGCCACGCGGGAGCGGACCGACAAGGCAGCTGCGAAAAAATCAAAATCACCGGCACATTGAGCACGCAAGATAATGGACAGGCCAAGCCTGCCACTGCCGTGCAAGTGCACGGCCATGGCGCGCGCATCCATACCCGAACGACCAAGCGGGCGCAGAAGTGTCAGCGTGGCGCTATCGCGCCCGTGCTGAGCCATTTCCGTCGCCAGCACGGATGACAGTTTGTAACGGCCAATCATTGTATCCCGTAGAAGGTCGCTGGCACCCGCCACCAATCTTTCCACAACAGAGGCCGGAAGCAACTCACGCCCCGCAAGCGGTCCCGCAATCAGCGGGACATGGGCATAGCGGTCGGCAAGCCGCTTCAATGTCTGATCAGCAATAGCCGCACCGGGGTTGCCGGCCAAGGTGGCAACCACCGCCAGATTGCCAACCTCGGCAAGGGATGCGCTGACTGTGGCAGATAGTGCACGGCGGGCAGCAATGGCCATCTGCTTGGCCGCCTCTCCCTGCCCGATCACATCAAGCAGAACGCTGTCAGCCAGATGTTCTGCGTGCCGCAGCACAGGAAAAGCAACAGAAGCAACATCCGTCGCCAAGCTGCGCGCCAATTCGTCGTTCAACAGCGGGCTGTTATAGACCTGCCAGGCAACAGCCTCGCGCACCTGCTGAACGGCATCACGCGCCAATTGCAAAAGCAGGTCGCGTGCGGCTTCAAGCGCGCCAGGTGCCATAAGGCCAAGCTCCGCCGTCCGTACAATTTTTTGTACGAGAGCAATACGGGGCTCAGCCGAACGATCCCCAGCCAGACGTTCCACATCGGCCGGGGACAGAACATTCGCACTATCCGACATTTCCAATTATGGCTGCCACCGGCCCCTCATTCCGCTCAGCGCGGAACATCCGTGCCGGGCTTGTTATCAGACAATTTCGGATCGTCGACGGTCACATCGTCATCCCGCATGCCTTTCTTGAAGGCCTTCATACCTTTGGCCATGTCTCCCATCACATTGGGCAGCTTGCCGGCGCCAAACACCAGCAGAACGATAACCAGAACAACGACCCAATGCCAAAGGCTCATCGCGCCCATGGGGCTTCTCCCGCTTCAGATAAATGCATCGCTTGCCATGTACAGATAAGGACTTCCCACGCCTGTGGGAAGCCCTTCATATGCACATCAGTGAAAAGCTGGCTGCAAAAATGATGTGGTCAGACTTGGCCACGCATTTCGAAACGAACCACCAGACGCTGACGTGCCCGCGCCTTGCCGTCAAACCCCTCCGCACCCTGGCTTTCCCCAGGCGTAAAGCGCAGTCCGGCTGCATAACGCAATGCGGATTGCTCGAACAGACCCGGGGGATCAGCCTCCACGACCCGGACATCCTGGGGCGCCCCGTCATGACCGATTCTGAATTCGATGACGACACGTCCTTCCCGCCGCAGCCGCAAGGCCCGTTCCGGGTAATGCAGTCGTGGACGGAAAAGAGGTTCCTGGTCCGGCATCGGGGGTCCGGCAATAAGGGGGTAGATGGCACCGGAGAGCGATGCCATGGCAATTCACCGTCACCATGCAGGGCGGGCGGGCAAAATCAAAAAAGGCGGGTGTCAAACACCCGCCTTTTACTTTCAACTTACTTCTTGCCGGCGTTCAGCAAATAAAGGCGCGCCAGATCAGAGGGGCCATCAGTGGCCTTGATCTGCTTGGCGGTCGCTTCTGCCTTGGCCTTCTGACCGGTAGCCAGATAATAGGTGATAAGATGCAGACGGGCATCGTCGGGCGCCTTCAGGCTCGCTCCCTTGGACAATGCCTGTTCGGTCAGGCTGATGGCCTTGTCATACTGTCCGTAGCCGGCGTAAGCCTCTGCCACGCGCAGCATCGGACCGGGATTACCACCGGCAACAGCCTGCTGTTCAGTCTGCGTCAGAGTCCTCTTGTCCTCCGCCACATTCTTTGCGGCAAGATCCTTCAGACGCTTATGGCGTTCAGCTTCGGCACCCTGCCCCAGCAGACCAGCAGCATAGCCCCTGTCAACGATCGCCTGAGCCTCACCCGGGTTGCCGGCCTGAAGCGACAGCTGTGCCATCTCCATGACCTGACCAGTAGTATTCAGCATACCCAGCATATTCATCAGGCGATAGACATCGAGCGCCATGCGGTCCTGGTTGAAGCCTGGCTTGCGCTGAATGCGAGAAACCAGATCCGCCCAATAATTCTTATTGGGATAATACTGGACAAGCTTCTCCAAAGCAGACGTATAGCCGGCCTCGTTCTTCATCTCGTTATAAGCGGAAGCCAGCAGCTTCAGATCATTCTCATCCGGCTTGCGCCCAGCTTTCTCAACGCCTGCGATATCGGCATTGACTTCCCTGACAACGTTGCCGAAATCCTTGTTGAAGTAATAGGATTGAATCAGCAGCGTACGCATGGAGGCATCGTTACCACCACTCTTCATGTAGCGCTGAATCCAGGTAATCGCCTTGGCGTAATTCTTCTGCTGATAATATTGCTGGGCAAACGCCAACTCGAAGGTCAGCAGTTGTTGTGCCTGCATACGACCGGAAGCGGAAACCGTTTCGAAGGCCTTCTCAGCCGTCGGAGTGTCGCCTGCCTGATAGGCAGCCACAAGACGCATCTGTTCGACCATGAAATCTTCGAACGGTGTCTTATCGGCGACACCATCGGCTTCGCGAATCTTGGCGACAGCTTCCTTGAACTTTTTCGCCTTCATCAAATCCTGGGCTTCGGTCAGCGGCTTGCCAACCTCGGGCCGCACGGTGTCACCTGCGGGCTTGCCCTTCTCCTCCTTGGCCTTCTGCGCAAAGGCATCGGCCGGCGCCATGACGGCAGCGAAGGAGCCAAAGGCGAGAGCCGTTCCCAACAGGGCGGCCTTGAAGATACGGGTACGGGTCATTGTCTCGATCTCGGTCTCGCATCGGCGCGCGCACATCCAGAAGGGGCGCGCACTCCGCCGATCAGGTGAACCATGGCGGCCGGCCATCCGACCGCTAATGTAGGAAACCATCGCATGGCGGCGGAGATGTGGCAGCCGATCAAAAAATCGGCTCCCCATCCCCGCCAGGCAGGATCAGTCCAGAAACTGCTCGCCACCGATCAGGCTGATCTTGGTCAAACCCAAACGCTGGGCCGACGTCAGAACAGTTGCCACGCTCTTGTACTTCACGAGCTTGTTCGCCCACAGATGTACTTCCGGCTGCGGATTTTTTGCAGCGGACATCTGAATCTGGTGCTCAAGCTCCGCACGACCAGGCAAAGCCTGCCCGTTCCAGATCACGGTACCGTCGAAATCGACCTGGATGGTGACGACTTCAGGCTCCACCGTGTTTTCCTGCGGCGGTGGATTGCCGATCGGCATATCCAGCTTCACAGCGTGCGTCTGAACCGGAATGGTGATGATGAGCATCACCAGCAACACCAACATGACGTCGATCAACGGCGTCGTGTTCATTTCCGGACTGACTGCACCCTCTTCACCGCTGCCGGCACCTACACTCATGCCCATTGGGGCCTCCTATCGCATAGTCCCGGGGGAGGAGGAGGACTGGCGGTCAAAGACCGCCAGTCGCCATCACACCGGCGGGGGGCTCGGTAATAAAGCCGATCTTCATGATGCCGGCGCGCTGGCAGGTCACAACGACCTTGCCAACAGCCTCGTACCGCCCTTCCTTGTCACCACGAATGTGGATCTCAGGCTGGGGATTCAGCACCGCGACTTCCTTCATGCGTTCGAACAATGCCTTGGTGTCGGGCAACGGACTGGCATTCCAGTAGATGTTGCCGTCCACATCGACAGCGATCGTCACATTTTCCGGCTTGGTCACAGTCGGCACGTTGGCTTCGCTGGGAAGCGTCACGGGAACCGTCTGGATAGCCACCGGAATGGTCAACAGGAAGATGATCAGCAGAACGAGCATCACGTCCACGAGCGGTGTCGTATTGATCTCCGACACAACCGTTTCTTCATCGCCATCGGCGGGCCCGACGCTCATTCCCATGGTCAGGCGCTCCGGGCGGCGGAGGTCTTCACCTTCTGGCCGGCGATCAGCAGGGAATGCAGATCGGAGGAGAAGTTGCGCAGACGATCCATCACCACCTTGTTACGACGGGTCAGCCAGTTATAGGCCAGCACGGCGGGCACGGCGACCAGCAGACCGATCGCGGTCATGACCAGAGCGCTACCGACCGGGCCGGCAACCTTGTCGATAGAAGCCTGACCGGACAGACCGATATTCACCAGCGCGTTCAGAATGCCCCACACGGTACCGAACAGACCGATGAAGGGAGCGGTGGAACCGACGGAGGCCAGGAAGGACAGGCCGCTCTGCAGGCGGGCATTGACCGCATCGACCGAACGCTGCAGCGACATCGTCACCCAGGTGTGCAGATCGATATGGTCGGTCAGGGCGCCATCATGGTGCTCGGTGGCACGCAGGCCATCTTCAACCACGCCGCGGAAAGCCGAGCTTTCCTTCAGGCGGGTAGCGCCTTCGGCAACCGAAGCGGCGGTCCAGAAGTCCTTCTCGGCGGCCTTGGCCTGGCTCATCAGGCGGCCCTGTTCGAACAGCTTGGTAACCAGGATATACCAGGTACCGGCGGACATGATGACCAGAACAACCAGCACGCCCTGATCGACCGGATCGCCGTGCGCGATGATGGCCTTCAGACCATAGGGATTGTCCGACGGAGCAGCCGGAGCGACTTCAGCGGCAACATCGGTCGACGGGGCCGCAGCTTCCGGAGCCGGGGCCGCGGCCGGATCGACCGGCGCGGCGGGGGGAGCAGCCGGATCAGCCGGGGCCGTGGTGGCGGCCGGAGCAGCGGCGGGATCGGTGGCCTGGGCGAAAACCGGCGCCGACAGCGTGGCAACCAGAGCGGCGGCAGCGGCGAGGCGGCTGACGCCGGCGAGGGTGAACATCTTGTTCATCGTAGCTCTGCTTTCAGACTTACGTGTTTCGAATGGGATCGATCGGTCTTGCAACTGACGCTTAACGCGCATCTTCCAGACGGAATGTCAGCGGAACGATAACGGGCAACCAAGCACCCTTGGTCTTGCCGTCAATCGTCGGCGGCTCGCACTTCCAGCGACCGCGCTTCGCTTCTTTCAGCCAGGCATTGTCAAGGCGCTCATATCCGCTCGACTCTGCGACAGCCGCGTCCGAGATGCGACCATCTTCGTTGCAGTAGAGGCGCATCTTCGTTGTACCGGCCTCTTCCAGTCGGATGGACTGGGAGGGGTATTCCGGCTTGGACACCGACTTGACATTCAGCTTGCCACCCGTCGGCGGAGCCGGGGGAGCAGGGGCGGGCGTCGGATTCGGTGCCGGCGGACGAACATCCGGCGGTCGCACATTAGTCGTCGCCGTGATCGGTGGGTTCGGCGGCGGCGGCTGCGAGATCTGAATCTCGGGCGGCGGAATGAACACCTGAGGTGGCGGTTCGAACTGCGGCGGAGGCGGAGGCGGAAGTTCTTCCGGCGGCGGCGGGGGGATTTCCTCGATGATCTTGGTCTCGAGCGGTTCAGTAGCCATCTGAACCACATCGCGGGCAAGACCGGATGCGAGGGCGTAAATCAACCCGATATGCAGGACAACAACCACCGCAATGCCAACCAACCGCCCGGACTTTTGCGGCTGTTGCCGCCGATAGGGCGTTTGCGACAGGTAGGACATCGGTCGGTCACTCGATCCACGGGGGATGGGGCATCCGGCATAGCATACATAGGTGGGCTGAAACACCTGCCGGTCTTATTCAAAGCCGACTTTTTTCAACCAACCTTGGCACGCCATGTCTGTTCCAAACCCGGCCCACCCGGAACGCCCCGTTGCGAAGGGCGTTTTCGAGCGGAACCATGGTTTTTCAACAGTTCCAGATGCGACGGCCTGACAAGTCCCTAGCAGGACTTCAAAGACAGGGCCTGTTACGGGGATAGTGTTCGCGGGCCGTAGGCAGGCGAAATGCCGTGCAGAACCCGCTTACTCTCAGCACGGCAGGCCGGGCGGCCCTGTTGGGCAGCGTCCGGCTTCCCGATGGCGCCCTTCCGGCGTCAGGCCGATTCGAAGGGCACGAACGACGTCACTGCCACGCAGTGGCAGCGCGTAGAACAGAGCGATGGCAACAACAAGCAGGGTCGGCAGAAGCGACGGATCATCCCCATCAACCTCGCGATCACGCTTGGTAGAGCCGTAAGAACGGCTGGAAGACGGCTCGATCCCCTTGTCGGAGAAACGAGGCGACGACTGCTTCTCTTCGGGAGAAAAAGAGAAAAGCGGAACGGTCAGCAGGCTGGAGGCGAAAGATTGCAGCGCGCCCCGGGGGAACAAGCTCCCCTGGACCAACGTCACCGTAAACAGGATAGCGAGGAGCCCTTGAGCCCAACTGCGCATCATGTCGCGTGCAGCCTCCACCTACCGGTACATATCGACCGGACCGGGAGCGACACTCGCACAGCGTTGCGGCCAACACAATGGCCTTAAGCGTTTTCGCCTTGTGATTAACCAGACTTTTGTACGGCCTGATCCAGCAACGGACGGTAGGCGGAAATATCGTAACCCGCAGCGCCCGCTATACGAAATATTTCTTCAACGGGGAGCTTCCCCGCTTTCGCTTCAGCGAGTGACCACAGAATCGTGCAGCGCGTACCGCTGCGGCAATGGGCCAGCACCGGGCCGGGTGAAGCGGCAATCGCCTCTGCGAACGCCGCAGCCGAGGCATGCCCCAGTGTGGCACCCCCCACGGGCTGATGGATATAAACCAGCCCCAAGGAGCGGGCCAATTCTCCGGCCTGGGCAGCGGTCATCTGCCCGGCTTCTTCCCCATCGGGACGGTTGTTGATGATGGTGCGATAGCCCGCCGCCTGAATGGCGGCAATATCTCCCGCATCAATCTGGGGAGCGACAGCGATCCCATCGACCAGCGGGCGGATTTGCAAAGCCATGACAACCATCACCTCAATACGGGGCCCGAGCGTGACCCGGCGAAGATAGACGCCAGCTTATATCGTCACGCCCCTTACGCGCCGCAAGATCGCCCCGCCTTAAGGATAGGTGAACCAAATCCGGGCAGGCGGCGGGTGCTGACAGCGCCAAACATGGCTAACATTGGGTTAACGGCACCCCGATTCAATATGCGCTTCTGCAACCCAGCCCGTTGTGCACAGCAGCAAAAGCCACACTTTAGTCATGATCGGTCGTTCGCGGGCCGCCTTTTCTCAGGCGATGCGCAGGTTAACTGTGTCGCCCTCGCTGGATTCGCGGGCCCGGCGGCGGGCCACCAGCAGCAAATCCATCAGGCGCTGGCGCTGATCGGCGGACAGATCGGTCAACAGCCGGTCATTGATCATCTGGCGGCGCGGCTGCAGGCGGTAAAGGATTTCCAGCCCGGCGGGGGTGACGCGCAGCAGCTTGCGGCGGCGATCCTGGGGATCATCCTGCTGGCTGATCAGTCCCTTGCGGATCAGTTCCGTCACCGTGGCGCTGATATGCGGACGGGAAAGGCCGCGAGCCGTGGCGATTTCCGAGGAGAAGATGCCATCGCCGACGCGACGCCCATCCTGGAAATTCACATCGCCGGCGACATTCATCAGTACGGTCCATTGCGGCGCGGTCAGGCCCGCTTCCGCCAGAACCCCTTCACATTGATGCGACAGCGCGTTGGCCAGATCCATCAGGCTGAGCGCAATGGCATCTTCGGCACGGAAACGGAAAGGGCTCTGTGTCATGGGTTTTCTCCCGCCATCTCAAGGTTCGATTGAGGGAGATTGACGCAGTGCAAGGCCAGCCGCATTGACACGGATCAATAAGAATTGGCTTAAGCAATCATCCGCCGGGGCAATCCGTCGCTACCCGGCGGATCAACGGGGCCGATCAGGCAAACCCGCGGTCAGCCCAACCGGCAGTCAGTGCCCGGTTGCGATCCACATCATCGGGGAAATCCATCTCCCCCCATTCCAGTCCCTGGATGGAGGCGGTGGAGATATCGCCGTCACGCTGGGCGATGGCATCGATGACGGACAGATACCAGCGGCGCAGTCCTTCCGGGGACCGCAGCACCCTTTCCACCTCCGCGGCGAAACGCTGCCCACCCTCAGCGGAAAAACGCAGAAAGCCGATGGATTCACCGGTGACAATCTCCAGCGGCAGAGTCTTGCCGATGGTCAGCAGCCGACCGGCGGCATCGGTGCGCACCTTCATATCGTCCGCGTCGTAACCATCCTTGGCATCGATGGTGACGGTGATTGGTGCCGACGGTGCCTCCAACAGGCGGCGGGCAATGGCCGGTTCGAACAGGGTGTCACCGTTCAAAATCAGAAACGGGCCCGTCATCTCATGCCGGGCCACCCAGCAGGAGGCAGTATTGTCCGCCAGCGCATAGAAGGGATTATAGAGGGTACGCACCGTGATGCCCGGTACGCAAAGGGTGGCCATCGCCTCTTCCACCTTGTCCGCGCGGAAGCCGGTGACGATGACCGCCTCCGTCACACCCACAGCCGCCAGCCCCCGGATCTGCCATTCCAGCAGAGGACGACCGGAAAGATCGATCAGGCATTTCGGGCGATCCACTGTCAGCGGCATCAGGCGCTTGCCCTGACCGGCACTCAAAATAATAGCTTTCACGACGAAAAGCGCTCCAGCAGCAAACAAGCGTGCGACTGACCGCACATTGGCGCGGACAATGCCCGTGCGGACCATTGCCTGACAAGGGGGAAGCGCACAGCCCACCACTTCAGCCCCACCAGACTCATACCAAATCTCCCTTGATCGTGACCGATCAAGGGAGATTTCGTGTTCCCTCAGGTGCCGGGCGCTGCCTCCGGCAGCTTGGCTTACGCGCCCATCGGGGCGCGGGCTGGCGGTCGCCAGCCTCCAGTCTGCCTAAAGGTCAAGCTTTAGGCAGATTGGTATCATACCAAATCTCCCTTGATCGTGACCGATCAAGGGAGATTTGGCGTCCCCTCAATCACCGGGCGGCGGCGTACGCCGCCTTGGCTTACGGCGCACGAGCGCCGGGCTGGCGATCCCCAGCCTCATATCCGCCAAGGGTCAAACCCTCGGCGGATTGGTATCAATCCTCCACCCATTTGCGCAGCAGATTGGCCAAACACTTGGAAAGCAGATCGAACTCCCCCGTCTTGCCCGACTGCTGGAACAGGGCCTGGCGGGCGGTATCCAAATCAAACAGGATTTCCCGGTCAGCCGCATCGCGCACCAGGGAGCGAATCCAGCCGACCGCCGCCATCCGGCTGCCGCCTGTCACGGGTGCAACATGGTGCAGGGTGGTGGATGGATAGAAAAGCGCGCTGCCGGCAGGCAGTTTGAATGCCACCTCCCCCGCCGTCGTCTCCATCACCAATTCCCCGCCTTCATAGCTGTCGGGATCGGCCAGGAAGATGGTGAAGGATATATCCGTGCGCACCCCGCCCATCACCGCATCATCGACATGGGAACCGTAATGCTGCCCACCGGCATAGCGGCTGAACAGGATGGGGCCAAAGCGGCGCGGTCGGGTGGCCATGGCCACCACCGGGTTGCCGCGCACCGCCTGTTCCACCAGCACCCGCAGGTCAGCATGGGCCGGGTCATCGGCGCGCAACTGTTCATTCTCCTTCACCAGCCGCGCATGCCAGCCGGCCGTGGCCGATCCCGGCTGCCATCGTCCCCCGCCCAGGCGCTGCACAATCTCGGAAACCTGCACGGGCGACAGGACATTGGCGACGGGCAGAATCATGGAAGCTCCAGCAGGTTGGGAAGGCAGACAGGATTGCGAGTGACTTGCAATGCTATAGGACACATGGCACGGTCGCGGCCATCTTCGGCGCGATTATAACAGGAACGAACCATGCAAATCCGTCATCGTCTGTGGCTGGGAATTGGGCTTTCCATGCTGGCCGGCGGCGCAACGCTGCTTAATGCACAGGCGGGGTCGCCGCATCAGGATGACGCAGCCCCGATGATCCAACTGGCCCAGGGTGGCGAAGGGGGAGAAGGTGGTGAGGGCGGTGAAGGAGGCGAGGGTGGCGAAGCGGGGGTCAGCCCGGAAGCCGCCGCAAAAGACCCGGTCGCCTTCATCTCCGCCCTGGATGTGACGGCAGCCCATTATTATGCCGGGCTGAAAGCCTATCAGGAAGGTGAGTCGCAGGCCGCCGGTGAAATGTTCGCCCACCCGATTTCCGAGATTTACATTGATCTGGAGCCGGTCTTCCAGGCCCAGGGCGTGGCCCCTTTCCAGGCCTTGATGGAAAAGGCATCCGAACTGGCGCTGAACAAGGCCCCGCAGGCCGAGGTGAAACAGGCCGTAAAGGCCGTTCTGGATGCCCTGGAGACCGCAGCGGCCAAGGCCCCGGCAAGCAGCAGTTCCAAGGCCCAGGTGCAGGCCAAGCTGCTGGCCGATATGATCGACCGGGCCGCCCGGCAATATCGGGAAGCCGCCGGAACCGATGCGTTCGAAACCTATCTGGACGGCTATGGCTTTGCCATCGCCGCCAAACAGCGCCTGACCGGGCTGACCAAGCTGGGCCAGAACGCAGCCGCAGAGGTGACGGCGGCCATAGCGGCGCTGGATAAGGCGTACCCCACGGCCAAGCGCCCGGCCAGCCTGCCGGTCAAGCCGGAAGACCTGCTGGTTGCCGCCTCCAAGGCACAGTTGGCCCTGTCCCGCGTCCGCTGAACCACATGAACGGGCAGGCTAATCCCCTGCCCGTTCAGCCGCCGTGCGGTTGATCGAACTGTAAGGCCGCCAGCCGGGCATAAAGCCCGTTCTGGCGGATCAGTTCCTCATGCCGGCCCACGGCTTCCACCCGCCCCTGGTTCAGCACCACAATGCGGTCGGCATTGACGATGGTGGAAAGCCGGTGGGCGATGATCAGGGTCGTGCGCCCGCGCATCAACCCGTCCAGCGCCTGTTGCACCGCGCGTTCGCTTTCCGCATCCAGGGCGGATGTCGCCTCATCCAGCAGCAGCACGGGCGCATTGCGCAGGATGGCGCGGGCAATGGCGATGCGCTGGCGCTGGCCACCGGAAAGCCGCACCCCCTTTTCACCCAGAAATGTGTTCAGCCCATCGGGCAATGCCTGAAGGAAATCCAGCGCGTGGGCGGCCTGGGCCGCTGCCAGCACCTCGGAATCGCCGGCATCGGGGCGACCGTAACGGATATTTTCCATCGCGTTGGTGGAGAAGATCACCGGATCTT
>Ga0209373_10001918_pt1 | contig 22537 bp, 17 predicted proteins | sample Higcelweek5metaG_FD_187173 | JGI IMG/M metagenome (GOLD analysis project Ga0209373, IMG submission 187173) | Freshwater pond sediment microbial communities from the University of Edinburgh, under environmental carbon perturbations - High... | ecosystem: Environmental > Aquatic > Freshwater >... | reverse complement strand
CCGGGCATTTGGATGACTACCTCGACGGTCTGGTCAGGGACGGTTCCTATCATATCATCATGAACATGGCCGGTGTTCAGTATCTCAGCTCTGCCGGTATCCGGATATTGGTCAATCAGTATAAAAAGATCAAGGCGATCGGCGGGATGTTTGTTCTCGAAGAATTATCCGACTCAGTAGCTGAAGTTTTGAAGATGGTCGGGATGATCGGCCTCCTCACACAGGGAGCCACACAGACCGCACAGGCGCCCAAAAAAGACAACCAGTTTCAGGATATCCATCATTATCGGTTTGATCATGAGATTCTTTCCAATGAAAAGATGGCCATTCGCCTCTCGGGCAACCCTGCTTTAACATTAACATCCGGATTTACTGACCGCGATAACCTGAAGTTAAAGTTCAGGACCAATATTTACGGGCTCGGGCTGGGAGCCATCGGTGAAGGTTTTGAGGATTGCAAAAGCCGGTATGGGGAGTTTCTGGCCCTGGGCGATGCCCTGGTATACAAACCTTCAGACGGATCGAAAGTTCCTGATTATACGGTAAAAACCGGCAAGCTCGAACCCGAGATTAATTCCCTCTATTCATTGCTGGCCGAGGGAGATTTTGCCAGCCGGATATCGTTCGATCCGGTGGATCTGAACACATCGATCACCCTGGAAGATCTTGCTGACGGACTGTCTAAGACATCCGGGCAGCATCAGTTTGTTTTTCTGATGATTGCCGAAAGCACTGGTCTGGTGGGAGTAAGCTTGAGCGCTCCTCCGGTTGGTGGGAATCCGCTGTTTGAGTTTCCGGCCATACGCGAGAATGTAAACTTTACCACTGAGCCCGCTTATCCCAGAATGCTCACGGTATCTCTGGGGTTTTATTCGGAAAATCCGGAGGAACCGCTGAAATCATTCCTGCGCCCGGTAAGACCCGGATCATCTGCCTTCATCCATGTACATACCTCCGTATTCCCGTTCCAGTCGCTGCCAAAAAAGGAGGCTTCGGCCAACAAGTTGGTCATGCGTCTGTTTGAAAGCAGCATCGTTGAAGATGTCCTTCACCTGATTCATGATTCACGCGAAATTGCAGGTTTGGGCGACAGCACCTTTCAGCAGGGGGTTGCCTGGATCGGAAAACTCAGTTAATCTATAAAACCGAAGTTCAATGACACTACTCATCGGATCCATAACCATCGGACTTGTCCTTGCGCTGCTGGCCCTGGGGATTTTCATCAGCTTCCGTATTTTCGATTTTGCGGATATCACGGCTGAAGGATCCTTCACTTTCGGTGCGGCCATCACAGCCGCCCTGATCGTTACCGGCACCAACCCGATACTGGCCACGTTGCTGGCTTTTGCCGGCGGCATGCTGGCGGGAGCAACAACAGGACTGATCCACACCCGTTTTAAAATTAATCCGCTGTTAGCCGGTATTCTGGTCATGACTGCCCTTTACTCGGTAAACCTTCACGTGATGGGCAAAAGTAATGTTCCGCTTCTGGCACAGAGCACCCTGTTTACCTGGTTCGAGGGATTCTCGGATTCCGTATCGGGAAAAGAGGCTCTGGTAAATCTGATTGGCTGGGAAGTTCCGGCCAGGGACCTCTGGACACTGCTATTCTGTTTGATCATCATCGTGGCTTTCAGTTTGATCCTGTTGTGGTTCTTCCGCACCAATATCGGGACAGCCATGAGGGCTACAGGTGATAACGACCAGATGATCAGGGCCCTAGGTGTCAACACCAAAACCATGATCATTTTCGGCATTGCGCTGTCAAACGGAATGATCGCCCTGTCGGGGTCGATGCTGGCCCAGTTTCAGGGATTTGCCGATGTTCAGATGGGTATCGGCATGATGGTCTGGGGCCTCGCAAGCGTGATTATCGGCGAGGCGCTGATCAGCAACAACAGTCTCGGACTGGTAATTGCCGGCACCGTGATCGGCGCTGTACTCTTCAGGTTACTGGTTGCCATAGCGCTCCGCTGGGGAATGAATCCCAACGACCTGAAACTGATCACGGCGGCATTTGTTTTCCTTGCCCTGGTATTACCGGGTTTCATGAAACAGACCAAGAAGATCAAACTTTTCAGACAGAAAGCATGTTAGAGATATCAAACATCCATAAGACTTTCAACGCCAGAACGATCAACGAGGTGAAATCGTTGCAGGGTGTATCGCTCACTATTGAGGACGGCAGTTTTGTCTGTGTGTTGGGCACCAACGGATCAGGAAAATCGACCCTATTGAATGCCGTTGCCGGAACCTTTTTATGCGATTCGGGCGCCATCCTGCTCAACGGCACCAACATCACCCGCTGGCCCGAGCATAAGCGGGCCTGCAAGATTGGGCGCGTTTTCCAAAATCCGTACAGTGGCACCGCTCCGGCCATGTCGATTGCTGAAAACCTGGCACTGGCCGCTAAACGCGGCAAAAAGCGGGGTATCGGCTGGGGATTGCCTGCCCCGCTGATACACGAGCTCAGGGAGCGTGTCAGGGTGCTGAATATGGGATTAGAAGATCGCCTCGATAGCCCGATCGGGAAACTTTCGGGAGGCCAGCGTCAGGCGCTGACCCTGCTGATGGCAAGCTGGCTCAAGCCGGATTTACTGTTGCTCGACGAGCATACCGCTGCACTCGACCCGAAAACCGCCAGTAAAGTGATCGAACTCACTGAAAAAATCATAACCAAAGATAAACTGACTACCCTGATGGTGACCCATTCCATGCAGCAGGCCGTAAACCTCGGCGACCGGATCATCATGATGCACCATGGACAGGTGCGGTTCGATTTCCGTGGCGACGAGAAAAAAAGACTGAAGGTGAATGACCTGCTGGCACTGTTCGACGAACTTCGCCGAAAGGAGCAGATTGACACCGGCGTAGCTGAACTTTTGGTGGCCAACTATGTATAAATCAACACTTACTCCTGCATGAAACACTTTATACGGCCTCTGATTTTTTTACTTGCCGTGTGTGCGATCCTGCTGGCTTCCGATTTGAAAAACCGAAAAGGAACCTCCCGCAGACATGACATAACGCGGATTGCCGTTTTCAGGTTTAATTCAAACCAGATTCTGGAGGAAACCGAACAGGGGGTACTCGACAGAATCCGGGCATCCGGGCAATTTCAGAAAGGCCTGATCGATATACGGAGATATTGTGCCGAAGGAGATATGGCTACCGGCAATACATTGGCTCAGAATATAGTCAGTGAAAAATTCGATATGGTCGTTACGATCAGTACCCCGGCGCTGCAAGTTATGGCGAATGCCAATAAAGACGGGGAGGTGCTTCATGTTTTCTGCGCCGTAACCGATCCGGTTGCCTCGGGAGTCGGAATAACCGGTACTTCCGCAAACCAGCACCCGGCCCATCTGGTGGGGATCGGCACTTTTCAGCCGGTTGAAGGGGTATTTAAAATCGCATACCAGATGAATCCGAAACTTAAAAAGGTAGGCGTCGTATGGTGCGTAGGCGAAACCTGCTCTGAAGCCTGTGTGAAAAAAGCGCGAAAAATATGTAGTGAACTGGGCATCGAGCTGGTGGAGATGAGTGTTGAAACCGTTTCGCAGGTTTATGAGGCCGCTCTGTCGGTGTGCTCAAAGGGCGTGGAAGCCCTGTGGATCGGAGGTGACAATGTGGTCGAATCAGCTATAGAATTATATGTGGGTGCAGCGACCAAAAACGAGATCCCTGTGTTCACCAATAATCCAAAACACGCGATGAGAGGCGCCATGATCAATCTCGGAGCCAATTACTTCCAGGTTGGACAGGTGGCAGGAGACCTGGTCGTTTCTCTGATCAACGGACTTAAAACCAATCAGATAGAAATCAAAAATGTGGTACCGGAAAAATTATTCATCAACGATTCCGTTAGAAAAATCGTAAAGGGGAAATGGATCATTCCTGAAGAATTACTAGCCAAAACTGATTCACTTATCCACTAAAACCCCCTTATGAACATCGTTTTTTGCTTTGCCCCGGTGCTGATTTTTCTGGTATCACTCTTCTTGCTCGACAGTTTTAAGCTGGTCAGAAAAAAGACATTGGCTATATGCCTGATTTATGGGTTACTCTGTGCAGGGGCCAGCTACTTTCTGAATAGCGACGCGGCAGAGCGGCTGAATATCGATTTCAATGTTCTGTCAAAATATATCGCACCAGCGATTGAGGAGACGTTGAAAGCGCTATTCATCTATTACCTCATCTCGGGTAAAAAGATCGGCTTTATGATTGATGCCGCTATTTACGGTTTTGCCATCGGTACTGGATTCTCGCTGGTCGAAAACATTTATTACCTGTTCAGCTCCCCGGTTTTATACAGTCCGGTGATCTGGATCATCAGGGGTTTCGGGACCGCCATCATGCACGGGGGCTGCACAGCCATTATGGCGATGCTTTTTATTACCAGTATCAGCCGGTCGGGCAAGCGGTTTCTGGCTTTTCTGCCTGCCCTGCTGATCGCCGTTTTGTTACACGCCGGATTCAATTTTTTCCCGCTGAATCCAGCTTTGCAGACATTGTTAATTGCGATAATCCTGCCGGTGGTTTTCTGGCTGCTCTTCAGTTACAGCAATAACAAGCTGCAGCAATGGCTCGAGATCGAGTTCAACAGTGAAGCCGAATTGCTGGGGATGATCCGGAAAGGGCAGTTCCGTTCCACCAAAGCTGGTGACTACCTGTTATCCCTGAAAGAAAAGTTCCCGCCGGAAACGATCGTCGATATGTATTGTTACATCGACCTGTACCTGGAGCTTTCGATCAAATCCAAGCGCAACGTGATGCTCAGGGAAAATGACTTCCCGGTAATTGTTGAAGAGGATATTCCGGCCAAACTGGAGGAATTAGCTCAATTAAGGAAGCAGATCGGCAGTGTCGGAGAGTTTGCCCTGGCACCCCTGATCCGGATGAACTACCGGAATCTCTGGAAACTGAATCAGCTGCAGGATTAATGACTGCTGAAATAGTTACCTTCACCGTCACTTTTACTCCTTTATCCTTTTAATTAATATGAAAACGAAAACAAAGACATTTTTCATCATCGGATTAGCAGCTGCATTGTGCGTTGGTTTTCTGATTGGAGTCAGCGTAGATTACCCCAAAACCGATTTGTCGAATTTTGCCGGGACCTTTGGGAAAGCCGACAAGTACCGCAATGTACAGATGACCGAAAAGGACATCGAGTTAAGAAGCTCTTTGATGAAAGATACTGCTCTGCTGAAAAGCACGATCCAGCAGTTGTCTTATTTTTCTGTTTTTACCGAAAAGGTCAGTGCCCAGATCGACCTCGCCATTCTCTCCTTTAAAGCAAAAGGGATGGGTAAAGAGTCGGGTGAAGGAGAGAAATTAACTGCACTTCAGGATTATTCCGATTTTATCAAAAACAACAATAAGTCCCTGAATACCACCATCGGTATGCTCGCCGGATTCTATGCCAATGATCCGGAAACGGTATCGGTGGATGTGGAGAAGAATCTGAAGGATTTTGGAACCTATATCAGCAAGCTGAATGAAAAAAATGTCGTTCTGAACCAGGCTTTTGCAGGCATGGATGCATTTATGATCAACAACAAAGTGCTTCATGCTCATCAGGCCGAACTGGTACAACTCAAATCGATCCGCGACCAGCTGACCATTTCGGGCATTGAGCTGGCCGGGATGATGTGTGACAAAGCCCAGATCGGTGTTTTGCTCGAAGGAATAGTTTTCTCTCAGGATAACCTTATCAAACTCCTGGGCTCAGACAACCTCTCAGCAAGTTACACGGGAACCGCAACAGAAACAAGCAAACTCCAGTCATTAAGAAAGGAGGATCTCAACCTTGTTAATGGCACCCAGCAATTAGGAACATCATTCACAGGTCAGGAAGATTTTAAAGGAATAGGCAGTATCGTTTACAACGCAGGTGCACTCATGTTTCTTAAAAGCGACGGACAGATGAGTTCATTATTAAACAAAACGCCCGGGCTGGATATCATCTACATACACAGTAGCGGAAAACTGGACGTCGTACTGGGAAGCTTCGGAGCTACGGATGTAATGCAGTCAAGCTTGATTAACGGCAACTTTATCAGGTCAAACACGCTCCTCCAATTCATGTCGGCAGGCAACCTGCAACTGGTTAATGCCTCCGCACTCAATTTATTAGAATGGATTAATTCGACCATTAATTCTTTGCTCAACTGATTTTTTTTTGACGGATAGGTTAATGAGAATAGGTGAAAATAGTATCTTGACTTTCCAATTATCTAGCCTAAAAAGCCATGAAAACTAAAACTAAAACTCTTTTTATAATCGGATTAGCCGGAGCTCTTTGCATCGGCTTTCTGATTGGAATCAGTGTGGATTATCCGAAGACCTCCCTTTCAAACCTTGCAGGGACCTATGGAAAAGCCGAAAAGTACCGCAATGTGAAGATGACCGAAAAGGATATCCAGATGAGGAGCGAGCTGATGAAAGACACGGCCCGTTTGAAAAGCATGATTCAGGAATTAACTTATTTTTCGGTCTTTACCGAAAAGGTCAGCGCTCAGATTAATCTGTCCATTCTTACGTTCAAGTCAAAAGGAATGGGTAAAGAGCCGGGTGAAGCCGAAAAACTGCTTGCCCTTCAGGATTATTCTGATTTCATCAGGAACAATAATCAGTCGCTGAACACCACCATCGGCATGCTCGCCGGTTTCTATATGAATGATACGGAAACCACCACGGTTGATGTGGAAAAAAATCTCCGGGATTTCGGCAGTTATCTGACCAAACTGAATGAGAAAAATTCCATTCTGAACGAGGCTTTTTCGGGAATGGATGCATTCATGATCAACAATAAAATCCTGCACGCCCATCAGGCGGAACTCGCCCAGCTCAAATCGATCCGTGACCAGCTGACGATATCGGGAATCGAATTATGTACGCTTCTGAACAACCCGGCTCAGATTGGCACCTTGCTTGAATATTCGATTATGGCTCAGGAAAAACTGGGAGGAGCCTTCATGTCAAACGGGAATCTGGCCGTGACCGCCACGTCCAACTCGCTCAAGATATTTTCGAGGGATGATCTGAAAAGCATACGCAGTTCCCTGGATCTGGGAATTATCATTCTTGGGCAAGAGCCGGCCAACGCCAAATCAGCCCTGTTGTACGACCGGACCAACCTCCAGTTCGTGAAAAGCGAAGGGTCGCTGGACCTCATTAAGCAGATCCCCGGATTGGATATTCTGGTTTTGTTTGGCTCTGAAAAGCTCAATGTGCTCCTTGTAGACTTCACCGCCTTGGATGTCATGCAATCGAGACTGATGAGCAGTGGCGCTCTTCAGTTTAATGCCATCAATGTCTTTTACTCATCCGGTAATTTGGGCACATTGCTAAATTCATCCAACGGTCTTCAATCCGCTCTGGGTGTGCTCAAGCTCTATAATCTATATGCCCTTTAGTCCTTAATCAGCGAAACAGTCCTTCATCGTGAAAAGCATCCGCCTGTCAATCTGCATACTGATATCAGGAATTATTCTGATATCGTGCGGAAATCCCAAGACTCCCGGCCAGTCAAAATCCGATTCTGCCGAAACGGTTGAAACGGACACGAGCAAGCCTCTGCGGACCGTCAGGTTACTGCCCTATTGGGTACCATCGGCCCAGTTTGCAGGTTACTATGTCGGAATCGAAAAAGGTATTTTCAAAAAACATGGCATTAACCTCGATCTGCTACCTTTCGATCCGCTCACCCCGACTGCCACCGTATTTAAAGAAGGGAAAACGGATTTCGCTATTTTGTGGCTGGTCAACGCCCTCGAGCTGAAGGGCCAGGGGATCGATATCGTTAACATTGCGCAATTCTCCTCACGCTCCTCCCTGATGCTGATCACCAAGAAAAGCAGCGGGATTTCAAAACTCGAAGATATGAACGGGAAACGGGCCGGGATCTGGGTAGGATACGAAACACAACCCCGGGCACTCTTCAAAAAATTCAACATGAATGTCGAAATCGTCCCGATCGGAAGCACGAATAACCTGTTCCTTCAGGATGGAGTTGATATTCTCAATGCCAACTGGTTCGATGAATATCATTCCGTCATCAACAACGGGATCAACGAGGATGAGCTAAATACCTTCTTCTTTGCCGATTACGGATTCAATTTTCTGGAAGATGGCGTTTACTGCCAGCCCGATTTGGTCAGAACAAATCCTGAATTATGCAAGGACTTCGTTGAAGCCACTCTGGAAAGCTGGGACTACGCCTTTAAACATCAGGAAGAAGCCATTGAGATTGTGGTAAAATATGCCACCAAACTGAACCAACCTGTTAACATTTCGCATCAGGAATGGATGCTCAGCCATTTTCAAAAACTTTACATCCCCGAAGGCCGCACTACGATCAACACCAATCTGTTACAAAAGGATTTCGATCACGTTCAGGAGATTTTAATGGAGAGTAAATTGCTCACAAAGGCTTTCCCGTATGATTCTTTTTATCAACCTCAGGTGAGAAACAATTAATATGGAAAAGAGGCTAAAAATCAAATTCAGGAAAGGCCTGGCGTTTAAAATGGTTCTCTCCATTTTTGTCAGCACCCTGATTATTTTCAGTTTGATCTTTTATTTCACCCAGAAGATATCCCGTGATATTGTCGTCAAAAACTTAAAATCAAATGCTGAATACCTGACCACCAGTACAGTATCAAAAATCGAGCGTGTGCTGAGCACTATCCAGCGCCTGCCCGACAACATTTCGAAAATCATTGAGGGGAATAAATTTGACGAAGTCCAGATCAACCGGCTGCTGAAGATGATGGTGGAGAACAACCCTGAAATCTCCGGAGCTTGTCTGGCATTTGAGCCTTATTACAACAAACCTGACGAGAAATACTACTCTTTCTACTACTTCAGAAAGAACGACACCATTGAGTTTATGCACCTGGGAAGCGAAACGTACGACTATTACTCGATGGATTGGTATCAGATCCCGAAAGAGCTTGGGAAAGCATTGTGGAGCGAGCCCTATTTCGATGCCGGTGGCGCTGAAATGGTGCTTTCCACTTACTCCATCCCACTGTATTTCGACGATAACGGGAGAAGGAAATTCGTTGGAATTCTCACCATCGATCTTTCTCTCAACTGGTTACAGCAATATGTAAATGATATTAAAGTTTACCAGACCGGATACGGGTTCATGATTTCGAAAAACGGGTTTATCGTTACGCACCCGATTCAGAAATTCATCATGAATGAAACTGTTTTCAGTATAGCGGATGAGCAAAAATCTCCGGAACTGAGAAACATCGGCCGGCACATGATCAAGGGGGAGTCGAGTTTTGCTGAATTTGAGTACCGGAATATCAGAACCGGTAAACTCAGCTGGATCTCCTATGCCCCGATAACGCTGAACGGATGGTCGCTCGGCGTTGTTTTCCCGGTTGATGAATTTATGGCTGATGCCCGTCAGCTGCAACAAACCGTAATCTTCCTCGGTTTCGTGGGTGGCGCCATCCTGCTCCTGATTATTATCCTGATTGCCAGCTCTATAACCAGACCGCTGCGAAAACTGACCACCGCCTCCGAAACTTTTGCAAAAGGTGAATTTGACGTTCAATTACCTGAGATCAATTCAAAGGATGAGATCGGTCAGCTCAATTCTTCATTTCACTATATGCAGGATACCCTGATCAAAACCATCGGCGATCTGAAAGATGCCAGTGAAAAGCTGGAAGAATACAGCCATTCACTGGAAGACAAGGTAAATCAGCGGACAGCAGAACTCAGTGAAAAAAACAAGGAACTGGATGATGCCTTCACCAATATCAAAACGCTGAATGAAATTGGCAAAAAAATCACTTCAACGCTGGATATCGAATCCATTCAGGACATCGTTTACGAGCACGTCAACTCCCTGATGGATGCAACCAGCTTCCTGATCATGCTGTACAACGATCAGGAAAAGAAGCTGGAGTGCAAACTCTCCGTGGAAAAGGGCATAAAACTTCCGCCATTTGAGGTTCCGATGAGCGAAAAGAATCGATTTGCCGTTTGGTGCGTGGATAACGCAAGCCCGGTTTTCATGAACGACATCGATCTGGAGTGGAGCAAATATGTTTCGTTCAGGGCCAAGCCACAAGCCGGGGAAGTTGTGTCATCGCTGATCTATCTTCCCATGATGATTGAAGACCGGATCATCGGAGTGATCTCGGCCCAGAGTTTTAAAAAGAATGCCTATAACCAGTATCAGCTGGATATGCTGCTCAACCTGGCAAACTTCGTAGCCATTGCACTGGATAACGCATCATCCTACGAAAAAATCGCTAAAGCCAACAACGATTTGAAAGCGGCCCAGGATCAGTTGATTCAATCTGAAAAGATGGCTTCACTGGGGCAGCTGACCGCCGGAATCGCCCATGAAATCAAGAATCCGCTGAACTTTGTCAATAATTTCTCTGAACTTTCGGTGGAACTCACCGCAGAGGTCATCGAGGAACTTGATAAAATATCCGGCGCCCTCGATCCTAAAGATGTGGAATACATTAAAGGCATTTTGACGGATATCGAAGGCAACGTTAAAAAGATCAATGAGCACGGCAAGCGGGCCGACAGTATCATCCGCGGAATGTTGCTCCATTCGCGAGGCAAATCCGGAGAGATTCAGCCTACCGATGTCAATGCCCTGCTGGCCGAATATGTGGCCCTGGGATACCATGGAATGAGGGCAGCCGACAACACCTTCAACATAAAAATGGAGACGGATTATGACCCCTCAATCGGGATGGTCAATGTAGTACCGCAGGATATGAGCCGGGTTTTCCTGAACCTGATCAACAACGCCTGCTACTCAACTGCTCAAAAGAAAAATGAGCTCAAGGATGCCTATTTCCCGATCTTGCGGGTAAGCACCAAAAAGACTGACAGTCAGATTATTATTCGCGTTTGGGACAATGGGAAAGGCATTCCGCAGAGTGTCATCGACCGGGTATTCAACCCGTTCTTTACTACCAAACCGGCCGGATCAGGAACAGGCCTCGGATTGTCAATCAGTTATGACATCATCGTTCAGGAGCATCACGGAGAACTGAAGGCCGAATCCAAAGAGGGCGAATTTGCAGAATTTATTATTACGCTTCCGATAAGCTAACCCAAAAATCAGGAATAGATCATGGATGAAAAGTTGAAAATGAAGGCAAAGATCATGGTAGTGGATGATGAAGTGGACCTTGAACCACTCATCAGGCAAAAGTTTCGCAGACAGATCAGAGATGGGGTGTATGATTTTGTGTTTGCCCACAACGGGTTGGAAGCTCTGGCTAAAATGATTGAGGAGCCTGAAATAAGGCTGGTTCTTTCGGATATCAACATGCCTGAGATGGACGGGTTGACGCTGCTCACCAAACTGAAGGAGCTGAAGAGTCCCTGGCTGAAAACAGTCATCGTTTCTGCTTATGGCGACATGGAAAACATCCGGACGGCCATGAATCGCGGGGCTTTCGATTTTCTGACCAAACCGATCAGCTTTGATGACCTCGAGATCACCATCAATAAAACGCTCGAAGAGATCAATACCCTCTGGCTCAGCCAGCAGGAGCACGACCAGCTGATCTCGATCCAGCAGGATTTGCAGACTGCCCATGAAATCCAGCAGGCAATTCTTCCAAAAACCTTTCCCCCGTTTCCTGAACTCAAGGAATTTTCGATTTATGCATCGATGACGGCAGCCAAGGAGGTCGGCGGCGATTTCTTCGACTTCTTCATGATCGACAATACGCGATTAGGATTCGTAATCGGTGATGTTTCGGGTAAAGGGGTTACTGCCGCCATCTTTATGGCTGTCAGCCGTACCCTGATCCGCGCTACCGGGCTCAAAGGAATATCTGCAGTCGAGTGCATGAATTATGTGAACAAATTGCTCTGTAATGAGAGCGTATCCTGCATGTTTGTAACAGTTTTCTATGGCATCCTCGATACCACAAACGGGGAGATCGAGTACGTGAATGCAGGGCATAACCCGCCATATATCGTTTCCGGAAGCCAGGTGAGTAAGGTGGCAATGACCGACGGAACCATCCTGGGTTGTCTCGATGATTTCATTTATCGCTCAGGAAAAACCAAACTGAACCCGGGCGATCTGCTGTTCCTCTATACGGATGGTGTTACTGAAGCGTTCAACACCGCAGAACAGATGTATGGCGAAGATCGCTTGGAAAACTTCCTGCTGGCCCATCACGGACAGCCCATCCAGGAGGTGGTAAAAGGATCGGTCTGCGATGTAATGGCCTTTTCGGCAGGTGTGCCGCAATCCGATGATATTACCCTACTTGCCATTCAGTACAATGGATAAACCCGGTTTACGGAAAATCGCCCGCTTCCTGTTTCCATTTCTGCCATTCCTCATACTGGTTACCCTGCCAGGCACGCTTGTTGCCCAAGGAAAGATCAAGCTGGAGAAATACGAAACAGCCCACGCAAGATTGGTGTTCCTCGATAAAAACACCTCCTATCTGGTGCCTCATACGGTCAGGTCATTTGAAAATGCACTGGCTTTTCATGAGAAATTCTGGGGTTACCGGCCGTCCGGCGAAACCAATATCCTCTTCAATGATTTTGCCGATGTCGGCAACGGCGGCACTATGGTAATTCCCTGGAATTATCTGAATATCCTGGTAGCTCCATTCGATTACTCCTTTTCAACCGTTCCGGCAAACGAACGCCTTGGCTGGCTGATGAGCCATGAACTTACTCACCAGACTATGTGTGATATGTCGTCAAAAACCGACCGGATATACCGAACCATTCTGGGTGGTAAAATCATGCCCGACAATCATGACCCGTTATCGATGGTATACAGCTATTTCACCACCCCCCGCTGGTATTCCCCGCGGTGGTATCATGAAGGTATCGCCGTATTCATGGAAACCTGGATGTCGGGCGGAATTGGCCGGGTGCTGGGAGGTTACGACGAAATGGTTTTCCGCACGATGGTTCATGATAGCGCCTACTTTTATAATGTTGTCGGCCTTGAAACCGAAGGCACCACCATCGATTTTCAGGTCGGGGTAAATTCTTACCTGTACGGAACCCGCTTTGTCAGCCACCTGGCCAACAAATACGGCATTGAAAAGCTGAAGGAGTTTTATGCCCGGACCGACGACAGTAAACGATTCTATGCCAAGCAGTTCAAACAGGTTTACGGAGTACCGGTTCAGGAAGAGTGGAACAGCTGGGTTAAATGGGAACACGAATTCCAGCAGCAGAATCTGATGGATATCCGGAAATTCCCGGTAACAAAATATCGCCGGATAACCGAAAAACCGATGGGCTCAGTTTCGCGCCAGTATTACGATCCCCAATCGAATAAACTTTTGATGGCCGTCAACTACCCCGGAAAAATGGCCCACATAGCCAGTGTGGATGTGGCAACCGGCAAGATGGATAAGATTTCGCAGGTCGCCAGTCCCTCTTTGTTTTATGTCACCAGTATGGCTTATGACGATTCCTCAAAAACTATTTTTGCTTCTACACAAAACCGCGACTGGCGGGGATTGCAGTCGATCGATGCAAAAACGGGAAAAACTACAGAACTTATCCGCTTTACCCGATGCGGCGATCTGGTTATCAACCCGGCTACCCATGATCTCTGGGGCATTCAAAACATAAGCGGCCGCTCAGGACTGGTCCGCTTTCTTCCTCCGTACAAGCAATTCCAGACCGTGATAACTTTGCCTTTCGGACAGGACTATTCCAGTCCTGCCATTTCTCCTGACGGAAGTTTGCTTTCAGTTACCCTCTCGGATGTTGCTGGCAGTCAAAAACTGGTGATGTATAAGATAGCCGATCTGATCGCCGGCAAAACGGATCATCAGTTTATCTATGAATTTGAAGACAATCCTGCAGCGAACTTCGTGTTTACCCCTGACGGAAAACACCTTATCGGAACCTCTTATTATACAGGGGTTTCCAATGTTTTCCGAATCTCCCTGGATACCCGTCAGGCGCAAATACTCACCAATGCCGAAACGGGTTTTTTCAGACCCCTGCCAATATCCGCCGACTCCATGATCGTGTTCAACTACACTCATCAAGGGATGGTTCCCGGGATGATGAAGATCGATACACTGCCCGATGTGAACGCCATCAGCTATCTGGGTCAGAAAATCTATCAGAAAAATCCGGTTGTCGAAAGCTGGACGCTTCCATCGCCGACCAAAATCAATCTGGACTCATTGCATGTGGTTGAAAAACGTTATCACCCCGTGCGGGAACTCAAACTGGCCGGCGCATACCCGATTATTCAGGGTTACAAGGACTATCTGGCCGCCGGTTATCGTTTCAATTTTATGGACCCGATGGGATTAAATTCACTGAAGCTGAAACTCTCCGTTTCACCCACCGATAGTTTACCCGACAAACAGATTCCTCATATTTCGGCTGAATATAGTTACTGGAACTGGACCTTCACCGGCAATTACAATTATGCTGATTTCTATGATATTTTCGGGCCAACCAAATTCAGCAGGGCCGGATACTCCTTTTCGACCAAGTATCTGAAAGTGATTAACCGGTTCTCACCCAAAAAGACCGATTTCTATATTAAGCTGGCTGTTTACGGCGATCTCGAGACCCTTCCGAATTATCAGAATGTGGCCTCCGATTACAAGAATCTGTACGTCGGAACCGTTAACTTCCACAAGAGTGATCTCCGCAAATCCCTGGGAGCCATCGAACCGGAAAAGGGATATGATTGGAACCTCTATGCCTATTCCAGCTTTGCTAAAAATGTGTTTTACCCTCAGCTGATCAGTAATTTTGACCTGGGCTTCCTATTACCGGTACGGAATACATCGCTCTGGCTTCGGTCGTCGATCGGCCAATCGTTCGGGAAATCCGACAAGAGCAACTCGTATTTCTACTTCGGTGGATTTGGGAACAATTATCTCGATTTTCGGGCTGCAGAACAATACCGCGAGATGTCGAGCTTCCCGGGTGTGGAGATCGATGCCCTCTCGGCGCTGAATTACGGAAAACTCTCGATGGAGTTGAATTTTAAGCCAATCCGTTTCAGAAAACTCGGTTTTAAAGGGCTTTATTCAACCTATGCCCGCTTTACCGCCTTCGGGATGGGATTGTTTGCCAATGTCACCGGTGAACAACCGTTCAACGACTACTATGCTTCTGGAATTCAGCTTGATATGGAGGTTGTGATGTTCTCTTTGCTAAAATCGACACTCTCATTTGGCTATTCAAAAGCATACCAAACAGGGCTTCCAAACGACCAGTTTATGATTTCGCTGAAACTTTAAGCTCATTTTGTTTAAATTAGATGAATATCGATACATCCGTTAACCGATAAACATGAAAACCAAATCTATTGTTTTTCAGTACTTTGCTCTTCTGTGTCTATTTGCCGGTACCCTCCCGCTGGTTGCCCAGGAGGTTGCACCGAAAGCTGTTTCAGTTGATGCAAACGTCGATCTGGTAAGCCGGTACATCTGGCGCGGCCAGGATTTGGGAACCGGACCCTGCATTCAGCCGGGATTATCGGCCAGTTGGAAAGATTTCACCCTGGGAGCCTGGGGCTCCTATACCATCACCGGTAAAGGGGATCTCGAAACCGATCTGTATATCTCGAAAACACTGGGTTTTGTCACACTCGCCGTATGGGATTACTTTACTTTCAATGAGAGTATTAGTTTTGATTACTTTGATTATCAGGATAGAACCACAGGGCATCTTTTTGAGGCCCAGATGCTGCTCTCCGGCGGAGAAAAACTACCGTTCAATTTCATGACGTCCTGGTTCTTTCACGGGACCGATGCCTCCCGCAGCCTCTATTTTGAACTGCAATATACTCCGCATCTCGAGGTTGCCGATCTGACACTTTTCGCCGGATATCAGGCTTCAGGCAGCGCATACGCCCCGGAGCCCTCCTTTGTGAACCTAGGCTGTACCGTGAAAAAACCGATTGAGATCACTGACCGTTTCACACTGCCACTGAGCATGAGCCTGGTTGTTAATCCGGCCGCCAAAAGCGCATGGCTCATTGCAGGAATCACGTTTTAATCCCGATTCACCCAATGGATAAAGAACCTATCACCAAAATTCTGCTGGTTAATAATCAAATCGATGAATTAGCCAGGGTAGCCGAATTCCTTGAAGAGCTTGGCGATGAATGGGATCTCCCTATGCCGCTGATTCTCTCCCTGAACCTCGTGCTCGAAGAAGCCCTGACCAATACCATCCTTTATGGGTTCGACGATGAGAACCAGCACACCATTACGGTCGATTTCAGTTTTGATGGTGAAATTCTGGGCATTACCCTGATGGATGACGGGCACGAATACGACCCCACCCTGAAAGAGGATCCTGACATCACCCTGGCAGCCGAAGACCGGCAAATCGGGGGATTAGGAATATTTCTGATTAAAAAGACTATGGACACGGTTGTATATCAGAGAAAAGAAAACAAAAATTATCTTATCCTTACAAAAAAAATCAAATCATGAATGTAAAAGTTACTGCATCACCCGACTATACATTAGTTACGGTCGAAGGAAGGATCGATACCACTACTGCTGCTGAATTCGAAAAATCGATCATGGAAATTATCGATGGCGGGTGCACCAAAATTATCCTGGATTGTGCTGCGCTGAATTACATCAGCAGTTCGGGGTTAAGGGTTTTCCTGATCGTCCAGAAAAAAATGATGTCGATTGGAGGTCATTTCAGGTTGAGCAGTCTTCAGCCGGGGATCAAGGAAATCTTTGACATATCCGGATTTTCAGCTATTTTCAAGGTTTATGCCGATCATGATGCTGCTATAAAAGGGTAAATGATAATACAACGAGCAACAACTGCCCGTTAGTCTTTAAGGCATCTCACTGAAAATCCGCTGGTTTTTTCATATTTCCACCGGTATACCCCGTCGGCATGATAGATCAGCGCCCTGCCCCATGCATGAGTCTCATCGGTATAGGAAGAAGACCAATAACTGGTTAGGTCGCCGATAAAACTATACTCATTACCCTCGTGTATTCCGGAGGGGATGGCACTGAAGCGGAGCACATTCTCGCCGTTACCTCCTGAATTCCAGCCCTTTCTGGCTTTTAATGCGATGGCCACGCTGCCGGTGACCCGCCATCCGGTACTATCTGCATCTGAGGCATCCATGCCGGCAAAAATTTCCAGTTTTTTCCATTCGGCATCCGTGGGGAGGTGCCAGCCCTTGGGGCATGCGACTTTCGCTTTCTCCCAGGTATAGAGCCTGCCATAAGTATCGCAGTTGTTTTCGTTTGAATCAAAACACCACGACCCGGTACCATCACCCAGTTTAATCTTCATGTTTTCGGCCAACCAGGTTTGAGTGCCAATGGCAACATAAGGATATTCAGTGCTGTCACGCGGATCGGTAAAAATTCCGTCATAATCTGTGATAGGCTCAATCTTGTTACAGGCCGCGAGGGCCATACCGGCCACCAGCATCGCTCCGATTCCGAATCGTTGCGCCGATCGAAAATTGCTGAAGTGTTTCATCAGGGTAAAGATAAAGGAAAAACTATGCATAAGTGTTTCTTTTGGTACTGATGGGGACATGAGTATCTTTGGGTAACAAAACCTGAATATGCAACGTACTGCCAATTGCCTGAAGAAACTCGACCGGATGAATAAAACTCTCCGGCATATTGAAGCCGACCGGGTCCCGGTGAGCGACCTTTTCTGGGGAAGTTTTATAGAACGGTGGCGAAAAGAGCTTAACCTGCCGGCAGGGGTAACTCCCTATGAATACTATGATCTCGACTGGCAGGTAACTACGCCCAACATGGATCCGCACATCATGCCCTTTGAGGTGATCAGCGAAACGGATGACCGGATTACCGTTAAAACAGGTTTTGAGGCCATTATTACCAAGAAATTTGCCGATCCCATGCCTCGCTTCGACCGGTTTTTGACTGACGATATTTCACAGCTTAAAGAGTTCCGTTTCGACGACCCGTGGGATGACCGGCGTTACTTCAGCGGTGGCGACAACCAGCTGGGAGGTTTGGGCGATGGGTTCACCCGGAATCTTCCACCCTGGATCGATACCGTGAAATCCATACATCCCGATTTTCCGGTTTATGGAAGTGTTTGCGAAGGCCATGAAACGCTGTGGCGGATTATCGGATCGGAAAACGTGATGCTCTGGAGCCTGATGTATCCGCAGGAATTAGGCGATTTTATCGCCCGGATTAACGAGTTTATGCTTGGACTGGCAAAAGCCCAGATTAAGGCCGCCAATGGTCTGCTCGACGGCATGGTGATCTGGGGCGATGTGGCCTATACTTATGACCTGCTCTTTTCGCCTGAATTCTGGCGCGAGCATTTCAAACCGGGCATTAAAGCGATTGCCGATGTTTGCCATGAAGCCGGATTGCCGGTGATCTACCATGGTTGCGGAAATGTCAAGCGGATCTTTGAAGATTTCATTGAAATCGGCATCGATGCCTACAATCCCCTCGAAGCCAAAGCCGGACTGGATGTTGTGGATCTTCGTAAACAATATGGGCACAGGATCGGTTTTTGCGGAAATATGAGTGTGATTGAATGGGCCGATTGTTCCCGTGAGGAGCTCAAAACCATTGTTCTCCGTAAACTCAATGCTGCCAAAGGTGGCGGATTTATTTTTCAGTCGGATCACTCTATCCCCGACACCATCTCGCCGGCCAACTATGATTATGTAGTCAAATTAGTGAGAGAATACGGAGTTTACCCGCTCAACCTGGGTGAAAACGATATTATCTGACCCCGATCAGCGACTTATCGACTTTTGTCAGAAATCCACTGACACCCAGCTGGGTCAGTTTGGTCTGAGCTTCCCGTGAAGTGGCAAATTGCCCGATTGCATATTTGTACCACCCATCCTTCTTGAACATAAATACCTCGTCGGTCAGATTAAACTTGTTCTTAAAAAATTCCGGTTCGATATAGGTCTTTGAGGCGCCAATCTGAATAGAATAAAACAAAGTAGCATCCTTCAATACAGCCGGTTCCGGTTTCATTGTCTGTTTTGCCGTTTCCGGATTTTTCGGAGCTACAACCTTCACCGGTTCAACCTTAACCGGCTCTACCTTCGCCCCTTCTTCCTTCTTAACTTCCTCCTTCTTAACCTCTTCCCTTTTTACTTCTTCCTTTACTTCTTCCTTATTCCCTTTTTCTTCATTCTTTACTTCTGCCTTCTGCCCTATGCCCTCTGCCTTTACACCGGTCTTCGGTCTCCGGTCTCCATTCTCCGTCTTTCCGCCCCCGATCTTCAGATTTACTCCATCAGTTTTCAATTCCTTCTTTTGCTCCCCGGTCTCCGGTCTCCGGTTTTCGGTCTCCGGCTTCATCTCTCCGGCATCCGCAGCCTCCATCTCATCATTTTTCAGTATGATAAAGTCCAGCCCATCTTTATAATCCCCGTCGGGACCACCCTTGAGGGTAAACCGGATTTCAGAAGGTGTGGCAGTTTGCTTCAGATTTCTCATCTGTACGGTATCCACCCGCGCTATATATGAGCCTGACGGCAGTCCCAGGAAGCTGAAATACCCATCACCCTGCTCGGTCATTGTTTTGGAGAAGAATGTCCCGTCACTCTTATAAAAATTAACCAGTATCCTGCCATATCCGATATCTCCCAATTTGGTTCTGAGATAAACCATTCCTGAACCCTCACCCATCACGGTAATCGGTATTTCCACGAGTTTGATCTGGTTGGGATCGACCATTACCCGTACATTTTTCATGCGCATCTGCCAGGCAATATTATCGAAACTGAAATTATTCAGCTCAATTAAATAACCGACATAGGGCTCCAGGTCGGATATCCGGATCACCGAATCACGCTGACTCTGCTCAACACGGCCCCCGTTCAGACTGATCTTGAGTCCGAGAACTTTTGATTCCCCCTTGTCGAACTTGCCATTTTCGTTCACATCCAGAAACGGCATCAACACGATTCCCCCTTTGCCGATACCCGAACGGCTGGAAACTCCAATATGCTTTGTCCTTCTGTCAAAGAGTACACTTCCGCTGGCTGCTTCAGAAAAAGTATTGAAATTATTGCTTCTCCGGTAATTAAACGAAGTCTGTGCCATGCCAAACTCGTATCTGAATCCGAATTGTATATTCTGAAGACTTTGCCTGAAATTGTAATCGTATGATGCAGTCAGGTAACCCGATCTGGAAAACTGTTTTTCAATTTCAGCCTTTGCAAGCATAAAACGCATCCCCGTAAACTCATACTGGATCTGCGGACGAAGCATCAGTTTTTTAGGCAATCTGATACCCAGTGCCAGGCTGCTGTAAATGTATGGGGTCGATCCCAACATGGCATAAGTGGTCAGGTTGGTACTGATTCCGAACAATACACCTGAAAGCAGCCAGTCGGTTGTAATATAATCAGTGGTAGGCAGGATGATCTGTGAAACAGATACACGGTTGTACATGGAAAACAGACCGCTCTTCACCGGAAAGGAGATCGCAGCCTTGCGTTCTTCAAGATAATTGAAATTGATGGCCTTCTGATTCCGGTCATACAGGGTATAAGTCAGTTCAACCTGAAGGTTCTTCGGTGTACGGTAATTCATGATCCCCTTTGTCCTTACCCCATAAGTATATTCACCCGAAAACAGAATATTCGATCCCAGTCGCATCGATGTATTTACAAAGGGCATGAATGACCCTGAACTCACCGATGAAAGATACTCCATTCCAGCGCCGATGGCCATCGATTTACCCAAACCATAGTTTGTTGAGAACTTTGAAAATTTACTCATCAAACTGTCTTCCACAATTCCTGCACTTGCTGTATATTGAAGTTCCCCGGCAGGCAGAAAGTTGTAGGGAATACTGATAATCTCCTGTTTCGATTTTTCCTCCCCGAAAGTCCCATAATAGCGTAAAAGCACGTTAGTAGTTCCATACATCAGCGGAACTTCAAAAGTGAAAAAACCAGATGCATCGGCCTTCTTGAAATCGACCAGAACATTATTCACATATAATTCCACGGCCCAGTCAGGTTCGGTAAAATCTCTCAAAGTATAGGTGCCAAACGATCTCCTGTAAGTGGTCGGCGCATTGGTCACCTGAACCCCGACCACTGGATCGTAAAGTGAAGAAGTCGCCTGGGTTGCAATTTTACCGGCGCTGATCTGCCGGAATACCGTCCGGTCATTATCTACCAGCCGCCAAAGGTATTGCTGATACTCCTCATTAAAAGATTCACCCGCTGAATATTGAAGATTAATTCTCGCTTCTCCTCCTGCAAATACTCCGCCTAACCCGACATTATACCGGCTCTGCTTAACACCGCCTATCTCCTGGGTCGCATTGTACGACCAGTCAGCAATCCCGAATCGGAAAAACGGATGAGTCCGGGGAACCGTGGTATCGGCCACGGTTTCTCCTTTCATTTTAACAATGTTGGTCCGCATAAACTCCAACCGCATATCCCGGATCACCGGGAGCTCGATCTTCGTGTTCAAAACTACCGAAAGGCTCCTGAAACTAAAGGTGCAATCGAGCCCGAATATCTCCCCGAAATAGTTGGATCGCAGATAAAGGTTATTTTCAGTGTGAATAATATCTTTAGGTTTAAGCTGGGTCACCTTAGCCCCATACTTGATCTCATGACGAATATTATCAATCAGATATGGAGTGTCCGGATTGATAAAGAATCCGGAAACAGAATCATAGGTCGGTGACGGTATATTCTTTATTTTCAGGAAGTTGAAAACATCCTCAACAGGCAGGAAAATCTGCTCATCCATGTACACTGCAGGAATATCTATCCCCCCCACACGTTGAACCATCAGGAAAACAGAGATTTCCTCATAATCACTTTCCGTTTGTGCAAATAACCTGGGTGAGCCAAAAAAAATCAAAAGCGATATGCACCAGACATATCGCCACACCTTAAAACTATATTGCAACAAGTTAAATTTCAACCTCTTACTGTTTATTCCTGAATAAACGTTACAAAAAATTCCCCATTATAGCTACCTGAAGGCGTTACAGCTGTTGAGCCTACAACAAGAGTACCTCCAATGGTAATGGTGGTATGATCACCCGTTGCAACAAAAGGCGATGAGGGGTATGATCCGTTTACCTGCAGGAGCATGGTGGCCCCGTCAGGACCAGTTAATACCGCATCATTGAACATGAGCGTGATAAAGGTGCCCGGCAACGCTGATACATCGTAACGGGCTGCTGAATAGTAGCTGTTGAGTAAAATGATATTACCCGATTTGGAACGTGCCCCATAGGAATCAATCATCACTTGGGTGCCAATTCCATCGCCGGCAATAAAAGTCCCGAAATTCAGATCATATTCCTTCGAAACAGTCACTGAAATAGGTTTCGGCGGTTTCTGCTGAGCATAAACCGGCGTATAGAGCATAAGCATACCAATCGCAATATATAAAGGCATCAACAATCTCTTTAACAACCGATGCCTGATGTCTTTATTCATAATTTAATCTCATTAATACTTTCTCAGATTGGATTCTGTTTCCCGCCTGGAGAGATATTATGAATATTCCGGCGGAACCATTGG
>Ga0209373_10001917_pt1 | contig 22544 bp, 19 predicted proteins | sample Higcelweek5metaG_FD_187173 | JGI IMG/M metagenome (GOLD analysis project Ga0209373, IMG submission 187173) | Freshwater pond sediment microbial communities from the University of Edinburgh, under environmental carbon perturbations - High... | ecosystem: Environmental > Aquatic > Freshwater >... | reverse complement strand
GAGTTATTACAATTATATACTTGTTTCCCTGTTTTGTTATGGCCGTTTTTCGATACTTTTTCACTTCCGCAAAATGGACACTTTACTGTTGTTATTTTGGTTACCATAATAATTACCCGCTTTCTTTCTTTATAATTATTATATCGGCTGTAAATTAAAATACTTTAGGACATTACCTACATTTGCTTTCAATTTAACCCCTCTTTTCAATTGTTTTATAAATTATTTTTTTTGCTGAAATAGGAATCTTATTTTTAAATATCCAATATTTAATTATTTTTTTTAATGCTTTATATTCGTCTGGTATAATTCTATAGAAAAATAATACTTTTTTATCTATGTCGACTTCTTCACCTAAACATTTATACATTTGCATACTCAATTCATCAAAATTATTTTTTTGATGAATTTCTTTATTTTTGGCAACTATATTGTATTTTTTATTCCCTAACACACTCATTGTGATTATAATAGTGTTTGCTTCTATATCATATACTTCTCCAGTAGTTATATGCAATACATATTCCCCCTTTTTAATTACTATTTTAACTGGTATATTTGATTTTACTTTTAAATTTTTAAAATCAATATTATTATGTTCTACTGTTCCTGGATGGATTAAATTTGTTTTTGCATTTATTAAATCATAATAATATTCTAATGAAGATTTTTGTATACTTCGATAAGAAATATGCCATTGAATAATTTCCCTTTTAATGCTTTGATCTTGTATTAAACTATAAACGCCATACCATTCCTTGGTTTTTATTTTAAATATTCCTCTATCAATTTTTCTATGTTCATTTTGACTGAACTTTGAGATAGATTCATAAACTTTATAGTTTGAGCTCATAGTAGTCAATAAAGCCTCTTCAGTATTATAAACTAATTCTTTTCCTAATATCGTTGCTGGTGGCCATAAAGGTATTATTTCATAATTTTCTTTGATTAAAAAATAATTTTTTGACGAAATAAACCTTTTTGAATCTGGATTTATTTCGAATACATTGAGTTTAAAGACATAGTAAGATAAATCATTAAGGCGTATTTCGCCCACTTTTTGGAATTAATTCCTTTTACTTTTTCATAGCTAGAACAAATAAAATAATAATCTCTATTTAAAAAAACAAATGAATTTTCAGATAATCTGTATCCTCCATTTTCATAACATTCATATAAAACCGAAGATATTTTATTTACTCCTTTTATTCCACATAACCATTTTTGTTTTATTTCATTATAATAACATAATCTTTTTATGTCGATAGCTTTATTAGATTTCAAAACTATATTAATCCAATCTAATTTATTATTTTCTATTTTGTATATTATTGAATCCCCACGATCATTTAAATTATATTTTTCATTTCCATTTACAACTATAACTAGATTGTCGTTTTTAGCTTTTAATAAAGTTTCCTCAGAAAGACTTGGAAATATTGCGTAAAGATTAAAACTTTGTTTTTGATTTTTTAAATATACTGGTATTCCTCCATTCCTTATATATAATCGTTCATATTCACTGTCTATTTTATCTTCTCCTTTATACTCTGGACAAGTTCTTTGCAATACATTTCTTTCCTTAATTTTTTCATGAGAAAATGAAGCTTTATTTTTAGAGCCTTGATTTAATGTTAATCTATCCTCACCACAATAAGGGCAAACATATTGTTTACCTTTTTTTGCTTCAATGGCTTTGATTTCTATCCTGTATCCTTTTTCATATGCATATTCCATACAATACTCCTATCACAAAATATTTTCTATAATTAACATATTAATTTAGTAATTATATCACATAAAAACAAAAATCACAATAAAATTTATTAATTTATATGCACTATCATCATTTCATTTGAAGTTGTAGCATAATTGATAGAAAATAAATTAAAAAATAGCCATATCAAAAGTAATATTTTGATATGGCTATTTGGTTTTTTATTTTACAAATTTCATGAATTTTTTATCTGGTTCTACTTCAAAAACAAATTTCTTTTCAGTCAAAGGATGCATAATTATTAGCTTGTTTGAATGTAACCCCAATCTTTTTAGCTCATTTAATTGTGAATCATATTTTGAATCACCAGTAACAGGGTTACCCATTTCCTTAAAATGCACTCTTATTTGATTTTTACGCCCTGTTTCTAACCAAATGTCTACTAAAGAATACTTTTCATTTTCCTTAAGTACCTTATAGTTAGTTATTGATTTTTTTCCCTCTCCTTCAACATGACTGCTATAAACAAGATATGTCGATGTTTCTTTTAACCATGATTCTATCTTGCCTTGTTTTTCTTTAAGTTGACCTTCTACTATTGCAATATATCCTCTATGCAATACTAACTTATCCCAGTTATTTTGAAATAAGGCTTTTATTTTTTCGTTTTTTGCAAACATAAGAACACCAGAAGTGTCTTTATCTAATCTATGAACTATAAAAATTCTATTTTTATAGTTTGATTTTTTTACATATTGCATAGTAATATTATAAGCGGTGATTTCTCTTTCCTTTTCAGTTCCCGTTGTCAAAAGTCCTTCCGGTTTATTAACAACTATTAAGTCCTTATCTTCATAAATTATTTCAAGCATTTCTGATTTAGTTACATATGAAGTTATGTATTTACTTATTGAGACTTTTTGCCCTGGTTTAAGAATATAGTTATATTTTGTTTTTACTTCCCCATCAACCATCACCGATTTATGGGTAAGTAAAGATTTTATTTTACTTACTGATTTATTTTCAATATTTTCTAATAAAAACTTAAGTAATTCTGATTTTTCATTTACTACATACTCGTTTGCTGATTTTTTATTTTCGTTATTAATCAAATTAATACTCCTTTTTATTAATATTTAGTAGCTAAAGTTAACGCTTGGATTTTGTAGGAGTTTCGACTCTGCTGAGTCGACCGGGCTTTCCGGTCGCCCTGGACCTTCGGTAAAACATCTCAGCCTTAAGTTAATATTCAGCCACTAAAGGTAAAGTTTAGATTTTGTCAGCGTTTCGACTCTGCGGAGTTGACCAGGCTTTCCGGTCGCCCTGGACCTTCGGTAAAACATCTCTGCCTTACACATATGGTTGAATTGTAAACCTTTTTTATAACTATGCCGCCTTTTTATGGCGGCATAGTTTAATTTGTACTTTCGTTATTTTTAATGATTTTTTCATTTATAGCTTCATAAATAACAGCCATCATTGGAACACCTATTATCATTCCTAAAATCCCATTTAATCCTCCACCTACAATAACTGCTACAACAACCCATAACGCTGGTAAATTCATTTTTCCACCAACTATTCTAGGATAAATAAGATTTGATTCTATTTGCTGTAGAATCAATATAAAAATCAAAAACCATAATATATTTTGTGGATTTACTAAAAGTAAAATAAATATGCTAGGTATAACCCCTATAATAGGCCCTACGATAGGAACTATGTTTGTTAAACCTATTATGGTACTTATAAGCACAGCATATTCAAAACCAAATATAGTCATACCAATAAAACAAAAACATCCCAGAACAATTGCTTCTATTAGCTGACCGCTTATAAATGCTGTAAACTTTTCTGAAGTTAATTTTCCATAATAATTTATTTCTGAATATACTTTTTGCGAAGTAATTTTTTTGACAATTATATCTAAGTCTTTTCTTAGTTTGTTTTTACTTGCCAGTATATATACGGATAAAATCACACCTAACATAGTATCAATAATCACTCTAAAAATACTTGCTGTTATTCCAAATGTCTTTAATAGAACGTCTGGAATATACTCAACAAGAGAATAGACTTTTTTCATTAAATCTAAGTTTTCTATCCACTCTGTTAACTTTTCATTTCCCTTAAAATAAGCTTTTGCATTTTGCACAATATATTTATTTAAATTTTCATAATATAAATCAAAATTTTCTGAAAAAGCAACAATACTTGAAGCTATTTGAGGAATTATTATTATGATTATCATAAATAAAAACAAAATGGTAATGAAATAAACTGTCAACAGTCCTAACATATTTGCTACTTTATAGTTGTGTGCAGTTCTATTTTCAGATATACCGGCTGGCAAAACTCCATTATTTTCTTTTTTAATTCTAGCTATTTTCTTTTTATAAGCATTATTAGAAATTTTCATGTATCTGTTAACAAGTAATATAAAGGGCTTATTAAGAGCAAAAGCTATTACTCCTCCAATAATTACTGGTCTGAAAACTCCCAAAAGCTTATTCATCATTTGTATAAAACCATCGTATCTTAAAAAAAGAAATGTCAACGCCAAAAGTATAATACCACTTATCACTATAATTTTTAATTGCTTATTTTTAAACACTTGATTCATATTTATAATCTCCTTAAAATTTGAATAAGCAATTTGAATTTATAACTCTAACGTTTCATCTGTGTCTGGATTTTCAAGATCTTTTTTCATCCATGATTTTCTAAACTTAAATGGCGTAATGCCTTCAATAGCTTTAAATTGCTTGTTAAAGTAACAAGTATCATAAAAACCACAAGCTAAAGAAACATCCTCTAAGCTTTTATCAGAATATTTCAGTAACCATTTTGCATTTCCAATTCTCTTTTGCATTATATATTTTGCTATTGTTATACCATAAGCTTTTTTAAATTCTTTTGTCAAATGAAACTTACTTATGCTAAATTGATTACATATAGTTTCAAGATAAATATCCTGAGTATAATTTCTGTTTATATACCTTCTTACCTCTGCAAGTTTTCTAACTAGTTGAGCTGTATATATAATATCCGACTTTTTAAAAGTCATAAGCAATGTGAGTATTTCAGTTATAATATTTGACGAGCGAACTTCAGTAAATCCGTCATGTCTTGTATTTATTTCTATAAGTTGTCTCAAATAATTTTCAAATGGATCTATCATTTCTGGTTGTATAACATTTATAAATGTATTTGCAAAATATTCATAATAATTTCTTGCTGTAGGTCCGTTAAAATGCAACCACAATAATTCCCAAGGTTCATTTACGCTACTTTTATATGAATGGGGCTTAAGACAATCTATCAAAAAACAGCTACCAGCATTTAAAACATAGGTTCTGTTTCCATATATAAGTTCTCCTTTACCACTTAAAACCACAACAAATAAAAAAGAATCCAAGTTATCTCTTATTGTATTATAGGGTTTAACGACTTTCAAATATCCTATTTCCTGTATATAAAAGAAAGTTTCTTTTTCTGTTGGACCAACTGTACATATAATTCTATATGAATCTTTGGTATAGTTACTTTTAAAACTATCAAATAAACTATCCATTTGTTATTCTCCTCTTTTTTAATTTTGACTGACTATAGTATATAAAAATATTTATTGTATTATTTCTAAATACTGTAGCCTATATTTGTAAGATTTCAAGTTGCTATTTAGCCACTAAAGGTAAAGTTCACGAGTTTCGACTCTGCGGAGTCGACTGGGCATTCCGGTCGCCTTGGCCCTTCGGTAAAACATCTTTGCATTATACATATGGATGAATAGTAACAATTTTAATGATAAAACTATTAAATAGTTTTTATTTTCATTGATATATCAAAACATTTTACAGAATGTGTCAAAGAACCAAGTGAAATAATATCAACTCCAGTTTTTGCAACTTGTGAAATATTCTCTAAAGTAATATTTCCTGAAGCTTCAAGAATTGCTCTTCCATTTACTATTTGAACTGCCTTTTCCATGTCTTCACAAGTCATATTATCAAGCATAATAACATCAGCTTTAGCCGCCAAAGCTTTTTCAAGTTCTTCAAAATTGCGAACCTCAACTTCTATTTTTATCATATGACCTATTTTATTTCTCAAATGTGATACTGCACTTTCTAAGCTTCCATATGCGTCTATATGGTTATCTTTTAGCATTGCTCCATCAGATAAATTATATCTATGATTAAATCCGCCACCTACAGTAACCGCATATTTTTGTAATGGTCTTAATCCAGGTAGTGTTTTTCTTGTATCGACTATTCTTGCATTTGTGCCCTCTACTAAATTTACACATTTACTTGTTGCTGTAGCAATTCCAGACATATGTTGTAATATATTTAGAGCAGTTCTTTCTCCTTTTAAAAGAGTTTTTGTATCTCCTTCAAACGTTGCAATTACATCACCTTTTTTTACTTTTGATCCATCTTTTATGATTACATCTATATCAACTCCGCCACCAACAAAATCAAAAACTCTTTTTGCAATATCTATACCACAAAGAATACCACTATCTTTCGCTTCATAATAAGCAGCACTTCTATGTCCATCTGGAATTAAATTGTCAGTAGTTACATCTATATAATTTATGTCCTCTAAAATAGCATTGTTTATCATCTTATCTATGTATTCTTGTGTAAGCTTCATATAAACACTTCCCTTTTAATTATTAAATTACCTCTTTTAAAATCAAGTATGCTATAGTAGCCAAAGATTTCGCTTCAATATAATCGCTATTAATCAAATATTTGTTCGACAATAGCATTTTCTTTATTTCTTTTATTCTTTCAAAACCAGAAAGTACAGCCTTTTTATCAGGTATTACAAAATAACTTTGTTGCATTATATGTCTTATTTCCGTTCTAACGCCTTGTGGAATATGTAAATGATTTGCTGAAAATTCAAATTTAAAATCAATATGTTCTTTTTTTATAGTTGAACTTTTCAAAGCTATATCATTTGCTGCTTGTCTTGAAAAGACTAAAGCTTCCAACAAAGAGTTGCTGGCCAGCCTATTGTTACCATGAACACCGGTATGAGAACATTCGCCCACTGCATACAAGGCGTTTATTTTAGTTTGTGCGTTTGTATCTACATTTATTCCACCCATTAAATAATGTTGACATGGGAATATAGGTATTCTGTCTTTTGTTAAATCAAATCCTTGAGATAATAAATTCTTGTATATCATTGGAAACCTTTTTTTCAAAAACTCCATATCCTTATGGGATATATCAAGATAAAATTCAGTAGAATTTGTTTCTTTACTTTCAAGAATAATAGCATGTGAAACAACATCTCTAGGCGCTAGTTCAAGTCTATCGTCATAATGACTCATAAACCTTTCGCCTTTGCAATTAAGCAAATAAGCCCCCTCACCACGAACAGCTTCAGAAATCAAAAAACACTCTCTAGTTTGTCGGTTATTGAAAGCAGTTGGATGAAATTGAATTAAACTTAGATTTTTTATATCTGCACCTAGTTCATGTGCAAAAACTATACCATCTCCTGTTGCAATTGCTGAATTTGTTGTATACTCATAAACACGACCTATACCACCTGTTGCAAGTATTAAAAAATGGGTGTTATAATTCATATAATCGTCATCTTTTAAAATTAGTAAAGAAAATCCAGTATCTGTTTTCTTTACATTACATAACATGGACTCTTCTTTTATTTCTACATTTGGCATTGTTTTTACTTTTGACAACAATTTTGTTACTAATTCAAAGCCCGTTGCATCTTTATGATGAAATATCCTATGTCTACAATGTCCACCTTCCAAAGTTCTATGCAAAGTTCCATCTGGGTTTTTATCAAAATCTACACCAAACTCAATCATTTTGCCTATTTCATGTGAGGCCTCACTAACTAGTATTTGCAGGGTTTCGTTGTTATTTTTAAAACCACCTGCAATTAATGTATCATTTTGATGAAGCTGAATGTTATCATTGTTACTTTCGTAAACACCAGCTATCCCGCCTTGCGCCAAGGCTGAATTGCATAAAATTAACTCTTTTTTTGAAATAATAAGCACTTTTAAATGCTCTGGTAAATTTATAGCAGCGTATAATCCTGCTACTCCACTGCCAACAATAATGACATCATAATTATTATCCATAATACTCTTCTTTCTTAGTGTATTCATTACTATTAATTATAGCATAAAAATATAAAAATTCAATAAAATTTCGTATTTTAATGAATAAAAACTAAATTTATTTGAAAAAATATAATGTTTTTTAGAATTTTCGATATTAAAAATACAATTTTAATCAAATAGACTTATAAAAATTAACAAACACTTAAATTTAAGTTAATTAATTACGATATTAATTATTTTATTTGACAAACAAATTTATTTGCTATAAAATTATAATATAGTTTTAAAATTAGATTTTTTTTATAAATGATTATCTAAAAAATAGTTAATATTCAGCCACTAAATGTAAATTTACGATTTTACAGGAGTTTTGTCTCTGCGGAGTCGACCATGCTTTTCTGTCACCCTGAACCTCCGATAAAACACTTCTATATTACACATATAGCTGAATAACAAAAAAACATAAACTTAAATGAAAGGAAATAAAAATGAAATCAAGTAAAATAATAGCACTTATTCTGTCCATTTCTTTATGCATTACAGGACTTATATCTTGTAATGCAAAGGAAGAAAGTTCGGACAAATCTTCACAAAATGCAATTGAACTTACAGAAACCGGAACGACGCAATATAAAAAAATGCAAAAACCTGAAGAAACACAGAAAACTGAAGAAGAAATCACATCAAAAGATGGTATTCTTTTTGAGTTTATCAACAGCAATAGTTGGGAGGAATCGGGCAAAAAAATATATCAACTGGATGGAAAAATAACAAACAATCAGGCAGAAACTATTTCCGAATGGACTGTGGCCCTTGACGTTGCTGAAGATGCTGAAGTAAAAAATAGTTGGGGAATGAAGTTTGAAATTGACAATGGGAAATTGAAAATCAAACCTGATCAAAATACAGGTAATATAATTAATAACAACTCCATTAACTTTGGAATTCAAATATCCTCATCATCTGCTATAGATGCTTCAAAAGCTATATTTAAATCTCAAAATTCTGAAATTTCACCTCAAAATAATAATTCAAATAACAACAATTCTAATGACAAAGATTCTAATAATCAAAACAACAATAATAACACAAATAATAACCAATCTGCACAAAATACTTCTGCAAAAGAAGTACCTGCTACAAGCACAAATGACTGGCTTTCGGTAAAAGGGAACAAAATAGTCGATAAAAACGGAAAAGAAGTCTGGCTTACAGGTGTAAATTGGTTTGGATATAATACTGGTACAAATGTTTTTGATGGATTATGGGCCGCTGACTTAAATACATCTATAACTGCAATTGCAGACAGAGGGTTTAATCTCTTAAGAATACCTATTTCAACAGAGCTAGTTAACAACTGGGAGGACGGAAATATTCCTGATGCAAATTTTAACAATGCTACAAATCATTATTTAGTAGGTATGAACAGTCTTGAAATTTTTGATTATGTTGTAGGCCAATGTCGAGCAAATGGAATTAAAATAATGATTGATTTTCATTGTGCATTAACTGATTCAATGGGACATATGAAACCGCTATGGACAGATGAAGCCATAACTGAAGATGACTACATACGTGCACTTGAATGGATGGCTGAAAGATATAAAGGTGATGACACTATCATTGCTTATGATTTGAAAAATGAACCTCATGGTAAACAGCATGAAACTCCTCGTGCAAAATGGGATAATTCAAAAGATGCAGACAACTGGAAATACATTGCCGAAAAAGCCGGAAAAGCAGTTTTGGAAAAAAACCCAAATGTTTTAATCATGGTAGAAGGTATAGAAATATATCCAAAAGATATAAAGAAAAATGGTAATTTCACCTCTAAAAATGAAGATGATTACTTTTTCAATTGGTGGGGTGGAAATCTTCGTGGAGTTGGGGATAATCCTGTAGATTTAGGAAAATATCAAGATAAACTTGTTTATTCACCTCATGACTACGGCCCTACAGTATATGAACAACCTTGGTTTAAAAAAGATTATACTTTTGATTCACTTATGAAAGATTGCTGGTATGATAACTGGTTTTATATCCATGACAAAAAAATAGCTCCACTTTTAATTGGAGAATGGGGCGGATTTATGAAAGAACCAAATTTAAAATGGATGACGTATTGCCGAGAATTAATAAAAGAAAATAAACTGCACCATACATTTTGGTGTTTCAACGCAAATTCAGGTGATACTGGAGGATTAGTTCAAGGAGATTTTATCACTTGGGATGAGGAAAAATATGAATTTGTAAAAGAAGTATTGTGGCAAGATAAAAACGGTAAATTCGTAGGAATAGACCAGGAAATTCCTTTAGGTAAAAATGGCATTTCATTATCTGAATATAAATAAAAATAAAAACGTTACTATTCAGCCACTAAAGTTAAAGTTTACTGTTTTTCAAGGGTTTCGACTCTGCGGAGTCGACCTGGCTTTCCGGTCTCCCTGGACCTTCGGTAAAATATTCTCTGCCCTATAGAAAATAAATAAAAACGGTTATTTTAAAAATAACCGTTTTTATTTATTTTTCTGAAATATCACACACAGAATTTTATTTTAATAAATCTGCAAGGTACAATTCATCTTTATTATGTGAACTTTTTATCCTTTTATATTCTTTTATTGAATTTACGAGCTTTATATAATCACTAAAATAATTTTTGTAAAATTCCGTGCTATTATCATAACGCCTTCTCTCATAAATAACATTTTCTTTTGTAAAATCTTTAGGCTTTATTTTTGATTTTTTCTTATCATATTCAGAAACTAAATTTTCTGAAATAATTATTAACATTTCTAATTCCGGTTTAGTGCAATATTTTTTTACTTCAACTATCCTATTCTTATATTCACTAGATATTTTTAATTTTTCATTTAGCGAGTCTCCTATTCTAAGTATTGTAACTTTTTCAGTATATATACTTAAGGCTGCTTTTATTACTGTAGATTTAAAGATTTGTCTTGCATGAAAAGGCCTCAAATCCAACAAATCATCTATATTAAATTTCAAACAATCATGTTCTAATAATATTTTCATTATAGCCAATTCATTTGAACCTTCACACATAATTAAAAACTTCACCTAATAAGTCTCCTTTTCAAATTCATAAGCTCTTCATAATTTACTGCAGTTTGAAATGCATTATTATAAAACTGGCGACTCTTTATCAATTCAGGTCTTATGTTATAGTCTTCATACATATTATGTAAGTAGACCTTTTCATCAGATTTTGAAATCCAAATATTATCTTGTCTATTGAATAAGTCTAAAACCTCACAATAATGAGTTGTGAAAATTAAAGATGCACCAAATTTATTTACATTTTTATCTTTATATAAAATAATCATATTTTCCACTAAAGTTTTATGAAAATGATTTTCCACTTCATCAATCAGTAAATCAAATCCATTTTTCAAAGAGGCATAAACCACAATATACATTAAAATGCCTTTTGTCGTTCCACTTGACAATAAATTGATTAATTCTTTATCTGAAAAAGTTTTTAATTTCTCTTTATAAATTATACTATAATTTCTATCGTCTATCATTTTTAATTCACGGATATTGCTATCAAAAATTCTTATTATATCTGCCAAAACGTCATAAGAAATATTATAGTTTTTCATATTTTTAAATATTTTTTTATATGTATCTACTCCTTCGCCATCACTATTAAAATAAACTGCATGTGCTTGTTTTTTTCTTAATATAAAAAAAAGAATAGATGTATCTTCAGGCACACTACCAACATCACTCAATTCAATAAAAGTTTCTTCCTTATATATTTCATTAATCTTAGTTTTATAGTATTTTTTTTTATAAATTTTTTGATCAACAAAATTAGCTTTATTCCCAAATAAAGAATCTGATGTTAACTTGGTTAAATATCTGTATATTTCACCCTCATGAAAAAACACAATCTCCAGTTCAATATTTTCATAGTTATATTGCTTATTTTCTAAACGAAACTCACCCAAAATCATATAACAACAGTCCAACAATTCTATTGCAGTTGTTTTTCCAGAGGCATTTTTACCAACAAAAGCAACCGTATTAAAAACAAATAAATCCTCTGCTATTTCTTGTAATTCATATTCCTTATCTTCTGCTGTTTTTTTTGATTTAGCTATCATATCTATAGTAAAATCATCTTCACAATTTTTAAAATTACTTACCTTTACTCTTAATAATTTCATTATTCATCACCTCTATAATTAATTATATCTTATTTATTAGTTTTAAACAAGTATTTTGTTTAAAACTAATAAATAAAACGGTTATTTTAAAAATAACCGTTTTTATTTATTTTTCTGAAATATCATACACAGAATTTTTTATTATAAGCTTTCCAAGTATAATTTTTCTTCCAGCTCTATATTTAGGATTTTCTAATTTCTTTATCATTATATCAACAGCAGTTTCTGCCATGGCTTTTAAATTCACTTCGATAGTAGTTATTGTTGGGTCACATACATCAGAAACAATATAGTTATCAAACCCTACAACTGATATTTCTTCCGGTACTTTTATCCCCTTCATTTTTAAATTATTTATTACCCTAAATGCAGTTTCATCACAATTGCACACAAAAGCTGTAGGTAAATCTTTTGGGAAAACTAGTTCTTTTAACGCCAAGCCAAAATCATCCCTATCATCCACAAAAAGCTTATTATCTACCTCTATGTCATTTTCCATAAGTGCTTTCATATATCCTAAAAATCTATCATGAATACTGCTTGTTGCTTTTATGTTTCCAACAAAGCCTATTTTTTTATGGCCATTTTCAATTAAATAGTCTGTTAATATATACATACCATAAAAATTATCAGTAACTACTGAATCTATACTATAATGCTTATCATAAAAATCCAAAAACAAAACCGGAACATCTGTTTTTAATAGGACTTCAAGATAATCGTGTTTTAATTGACCCAAAACTATAAGTCCACTCACTTTTTTTTCAGTAAGAATTTTTGGTATTATATATTCTTTTTCAGCCCTCATTGAAAGTGTCTCATTTATCGCAAAAAGATTATTTTTAAGCAATTCCTTTGATACTTCATGATATAATCTCCAATAAAAAGTACCTTTATCCCCTATAAATCTATCTGAGATAAGTATTCCTATGTTTCTATTTTCGATTTTTGGCTTAGCTTTATCATTTACGTTATATTTATAACCAATTTTATCAGCTGTTTTTTTAATTAATTCTCTTAATTCTATGCTTACGCCTTCTCTATCATTTAAGGCATTTGATACAGTAACTACACTGATATTAAGTTGATTTGCTATGTCTATCATTCTTATATCTTTTCTCATAACTTATACGCCCAAACCTTTCATTTCGAAATTAAATCACACAAAACTTTAACCATTACATTATAACATTTATTTTAACTAAAATAAAGAGTTTAATTAAAAAAATATTTTATATTTTTGTTAAATTATCAGTCTTAATTTACAAAACATAAGAATTTTATATAAATATTCACTATAATTAATATCATATAACATATTTTGTTTTTAGATTAAGATATATTTCCAAATAAATTTAATTTTTTTAATAAGATTAAATTTAATTAAACATAATATTTTATTACCATAATTTTTTAACCAAGCCTTAAAATAAATTAACCGATTTTTTGATTGATTAGATAAACGAAATATGGTATAATATTTTATAGTTTCAACTATTTATAAAGGGGAAGATTTTTATGCTTTCAAAAAATAAAATTTTAAAACTTTTGGGCTTAAATTCTGGAATAATTGTTTCAAATATAATCTTGTTTTCTGAAGGTTTGCTAGGCTTTTCTGTTATGAGTGCAAATATACCTATTGCAGCTTTAAGTGTAACCGCATTAGCTATGAGTGGGTTAGCCTTTACTTATGGTAATTATAAAATAATATCTAAGCCCACCATATTGAAAGTTTATGATGAAACTATATTGATAGAAGAAAAAGACTACATAAAAGCCTTGGAGGAACAAAGTTATAAAAAGGTATTTGAAGATCTTATAAACTTAGCAAAAAATCAGCTATCCAGAATTAAAAAAAAATCCGAAACACTAGATATGCTTTTGCAACAAAAATTTTCACCCTCTGAAATGAGTTATGTAAAATTCAAACAAGCAATATTAGACTCGGAAAATCTAGTTAACACAAACATTAAAAATTCTATTAATAGAATGGCTATTTTTGATTACACCGAATATTTAAATATAAGTAAAAATTCAACCAAAAATTTACCCTCTGAAATCATAGAATCAAAAAACAAGCTTTTTAGAGAACATATACTTTATGTAAAAAACTCTCTTGATAAAAATGAAAATATTTTCATCAAATTAGATGATCTTCTGCTTGAAGTATCAAAATTAGATGAATCTAATGAAAATGATATTAAAAACGTAAATACAATTCAAGAAATAGATAAATTAATTGAGCAAACAAAATTATATAAATAAAAGGAGAATGTATTATGAAACAAACAAAAACTATACTTATTTTTGTAGTAATTGGTGTTCTAGTCTTTGGTGGAGTCTTTTTAGGTTTGAATTTAACTAGAAACATAGGTAAAAGCAATAATCAAATTGGTACAGAAAACGCTGAAAACAAGCTTGAACAATTAAAAAATAAAATTAACGTTACAAATGTAGAAAGTCGTAAAGTCCCAGTAGAATTAGAAGAAAATTTAAAAGAGGAATTACCTGATATATCCACGTTTCCTTTGAGTGTTGAAAATACTACTGATTTTTTTATAGAAATTTTCTCCTCAACTGAAAAAGCAACAAAAGACACAGAAACTGATAATTGGCTTGGAAAAGTCGCTGAGGAATTTAACAATTCAAACATAACTATAAAAGGAGAACCAGCTTCTGTTTCTATACGCCCTATCGCTTCTGGTGTAGCTGCTGATTATATTGCATCTGGAAAATATGTTCCTGATTTATTTTCTCCTTCAAATGAATTTTGGGGTAAAATGATAGAGTCTAGCGGAGTAAAGACAACTTTAGAAGAAAAGGTTTTAATACCAAATGTAGCTGGCATACTTTTAAGCAAGAAAAAACACGATGAATTATTAAATAAATATGGCACTATAAATATGAAAACCATAACTGAAGCCACATCAAATAGCGAAATTTCTATGGGCTATACAAATCCTTTTGCCAGTTCAACTGGATTGAATTTCTTGGTTTCAACTTTATGTACTTTTGACGCAAAAAATCCATTAAGTAATGATGCCATAGCTGGTTTTGAAGCTTTTCAATCAAATGTTCCTTTTGTAGCATATACCACTTTACAAATGAGAGAATCAGCAAAAACAGGTGTGCTTGATGGTTTTATTATGGAATACCAAACTTATATAAACAATGTTGATTTAAGATCTTCTTATATATTTACACCTTTTGGTACTCGTCATGATAGCCCTGTTTATTCCTTTAACTTAAGTGATGATAAAAAAGAACTCTCTAAAGCATTTATAGAATTTTGCAAGCAAAAAAAATATCAGGATTTAGGTGAAGAATACGGATTTAAATACCCAGAAAATTACGTTTCCGAATTACCTGAATTAGATGGAGACACATTGATTCAAGCACAGAAATTATGGAAAGAGAAAAAGGACAATGGCAAACCTATAGTTGCAGTGTTTGTAGCGGATATATCCGGAAGTATGTCAGGCGAACCTATTAACGAGCTAAAGCGTTCTTTATTAAATGGCTCAAAATATATAAATTCCAACAATTATGTTGGCTTAGTTACATATTCAACTGACGTTTATGTAAATTTACCTATTTCAAAGTTTGATATAAATAACCGTTCTTTATTTGCAGGTGCTGTTACTGATTTAAACACAGAAGGAAGTACTGCAACTTTTGACGCTGTAGTAGTTGCAACAGATATGCTTAAAAAATTTATGAAAGATAATCCTGATACAAAACCTATGTTGTTTGTTCTAAGTGATGGCGAAACAAATATAGGTTCTACCTTAAATGATACGAAAGATATATTCAAAACTTTTGGTATACCAATATATACAATTGGTTATAATGCAGATATAGCTGCTCTTAAACAAATATCCGAAATAAATGAAGCAGCAAATATAAACGCCACATCTGATGATGTAGTTTATCAACTTAAAAATCTGTTCAATGCCCAAATGTAAGTTACTATTAGGCCAAATGTCTAGGATGACCGAAAAGCTCGTTCATCCTATGTCGTCAACTTAGTGGAAAAATTAAAGTTTTACTCGATTTTTTTCAAAAAATCGTAGGTTTCCAAAGGGCAAAGCCATTGGTCGCTTTCCTCAGAAAGCGAAATCCTTATACTTTAAGAGCTTTTTTGCTTCTTTTTGCGATAGAAAAAGAAGCGGAGTTTGAGGCAGAGCCTCATAAATTGCCTCAGCAATTTGCTTAAGTTTACGACATTGTCCGGTCGACTCCGCAGAGTCGAAACCCTTGCAAAACCCGTAAACTTTACTTTTATGGGTTAAACAGTAATAAACGTAATCATCTTAAAAGGAGATTTGTGTAAATTATGAATTTCAAACTCGAAACAGCAAATATATCAGATTTAAAAATTGAAGTTGCTGAAGATATAAATAAAAATTCAACTGTGCAGAAAATTTCAAGCCATCCTTTAACTGCTGAAAACATCAAAAATTTTAATATAAATTCTTTGGAAGAACGCCAAATGATTTTAAAGTTTGTTGAGAACTTCGGCATGGATACCATGTTTAAATCCGCCAATAAATCTGCATCTGCACAATCTCAAATACTAGGTGTTAATCAAATATGGGGCGAAAGTAGTAGTATTGTAAACAATCTAAATAGTTTAGAGTTTGAAATGAAAAAATTAGATCCATCCTCTATAGATTTTAATCCAAAGGGATTATTCAAAAAAATGTTTAATCCTATAAAAAATTATTTTGAACTTTATACTAAAGCAGATGCATCTATAAACAGTATAATTGTATCCCTTGAAAAAGGTCGTTCTATTCTAAAAAATGACAATACTACTTTAGAATTAGAAGAAGTATCACTTAGAGAATTGACATTAAATTTAGCAAATGAAATCAAAACTGCTGAATTTATTATAAAAGAATTAGAAGATGTTTTTTCTAATTATATTTCATTAAATATTAGTGACGATAAAATTAAATTTGTTAAAGAAGAAGTTTATGAACCTTTAACGCAAAGATTATTTGATTTAAACCAGCTTATGGTAGTAAATCAACAAGGAATTTTAACTATATCTGTTTTGAGAAGAAATAATAAAGAACTGATACGAGGTATAGACCGTGCTAGAACAATAACCTTAGCAGCTTTAAAAACAGCTGTTACAGTTGCACAATCTTTATATAATCAAAAATTAGTTTTAAAAAAAGTTGAAACTTTAAACAAAATGTCCACCAACATTATTCAGGGAACTTCTGCAATGATGAATAATCAAAGTGGTGAAATTTTCAATAAAACAATGAACAGCAGTGTATCTGTTGATAGTTTGCGAACTGCTTTTGAAGAAACTTTTCAAACAATAGAAACTATAAATTCATATAAAAATCAAGCTATTGAAAATATAAAAGATACAACAGAACAATTTCGACTGCTTGCAAATGAAAATGAAGAAAAAATAAAAAACTTGGAAAACAATAATACTTGAAATTTATACCAATAGTAAACTCGGCCTTTTTATAGATGACAACAACTATTGATTTTAATAATTTATTATTAAGAAAGGATGTTACTATGAAATATTTTATTGTTGATGCTTTTACAGATGAGCTTTTTAAAGGAAATCAGGCAGGTGTTTGTATTCTTGATAAATGGATTGATGATAAAATTATGCAGAATATTGCTACTGAAAACAATCTTGCTGAAACTGCTTTTGTTGTAAAAAATAAGGATTATTATGATTTACGTTGGTTCACACCAAAAGTAGAAATTGACTTATGTGGACATGCAACACTTGCAAGTGCCTATATTATTTCTGAGTTTATTGATAATTCAGCAATTAAGATGAACTTTAAAACTTTAAGTGGAATATTATCAGTAGAGAAAAAGGGGAATTTATTTGAAATGAATTTTCCAGCAAGAAACCCATTACCAATTACAAGTACTCTAACTATGGAACAAGCAATTGGAATCCCCATTAAAGAAGCATATTTATCAAGAGATGTAATCTTAATAGTAGATAACGAACAGCAAGTAATAGATTTAAAACCTGATTTTGATTTAATTTCTAAGTTACCTGATTGTTTTGCTTTGATAGTAACAGCTAAAGGAACCGAAGCAGACTTTGTTTCAAGATTTTTTGCACCAAATGCAGGTGTTTTAGAAGATCCAGTTACTGGTTCTTCTCATTCAGAATTAATTCCTTTATGGGCAAAAAAATTAAACAAAAATAAACTTATAGCGAAACAGTTATCCAAAAGAGGTGGAACTCTTTTCTGTGAAAACTTGAATGAAAGAGTTATCATTGCAGGCAAAGCAACTTTATACTTACAAGGTGATATTAAAATATAATTATATTTTAATATCACCTTGTAAGTACTGATTTTTATCAATATATAAAGTCAATAGGAGTTAATCCCATGAAAAAAATTACAATCATTTATATTTGGTTAGAGGAGTATAGATCGTTTAAAAATGCAGAATTCAATTTTTCGTCAAAATATAATTTTCACTTTGATATTGAAAAAAATGAAATAACAATGGAAAAAAATAAAGATTATATTGATAATTTCTTTGGAGAAAATATTGATTTAACAGCCATTATTGGAGAAAATGGAGCTGGAAAAACTTCGTTATTAGAATTGTTTATGAAGTTCGCCCATTACGAATTTGATGTTAATTCATCTTGTATATTAATTTATGAAGATAACAAAACTTTTCATATCAGAATCATTAATTCAAACAAATCTAAAAATAATATTGAATTAATGAATATTCTTGTTTCACAAAATTGTCAAAAAGAAATACTATCTAGCAGTAGGAAATTATTACCATTAGAGATAACACGAACTATTTACACCACCGAAACATTAAATACATCTCAGTTTGACATGAATGATTATATGTGTTTCAATAATTTATCACCCGCTTCTCTTCTATATAGCGTTGGCTTAGGAATGGATACCTCTCCAGTAAACGATCGTTTAGTTAAATATATACACAGGATTTTTGATATGCAAATACAATTTTTTGCAAACGAAAAAGAATATACAAAAAAATTTAATATTAATTATCCCAAGTATGTATCTGTAAAATTTAGCTTTATAGATGATGAATCGTTAAAAAAATGTTATGATTATCGTTCACAAATAACTGATACTAAAATTGATGTCAATAGTGTAGAGTATTTTTTCTTATATGATGAATCTATTTTAGGTAAAAATTTGTTTAGAGATAAAATGTCAAAAGCTATTTTTTTAAACTTGTTTACTTCTATTTATATGGTTGGTAGTAATGATCCATCAAAATTATTTAATAAAATTTTCAACTCACTTAATAAAACGATGCAAACCCAACAAGAAAATACTGATTTTTTTAAAAGATTAATATATTTTCTAAAGCAATGTGGTATTTTCCCAAGCTACCTTAATTTAGCAAAATACCTTGATAAATTAACCGAAAATACTGAGTGTTTTAATTTTGATGAATTTTTTTTAATACCTACAGATAAAATATGTATAACACAATCAGACCTTCAAACAACAATTTCAGAATTTCATACTAAATACAGAAAAGCAATAAACTATATAGATTTTCTTCAATTTTCATGGGGATTGTCATCTGGTGAAACCCTGCTATTAAATATTTTTTCAAAGTTATATAGTCTTACAAGACAGGTTAAAAGTGAACGATTTCTCCCAGAAAAAGAAAAAGATCATACACCATGTAAAAATGCTATAATCATGCTTGATGAAGCTGAAGTATCATTCCACCCCGAATGGCAAAGACAATATCTTTCTTCACTTCTGGATTTTATAAAAAAAATTTTCGTAGAAAGTGGAACTCATATTCAACTGATTATTGCCACTCATTCACCTATTATACTTTCCGATATTCCAAAACAAAATACTATATATCTGAAAAAAGATGAATACAATAGTACAATTGTTGATTCAAATACTAACCACAGTGAAACTTTTGGTGCAAATATTTTTAGACTCTATAATGATTCATTCTTTTTAAAAAATGGAGCTGTGGGCGTTTTCGCTGATATAAAAATCATTAATTTACTCGAAATGATTGATAACTATGCTAATGAAAAAAAAGATGATATACAAAAAAGAATTAATATTATTGGTGACCACTTTTTAAAGCACAAGATAAATAAGATGTTTCTTGAAAAGCTTTCAACCCCAAATAAGGTTCTACAAATAGAAGAACAGATTAAAGATTTGCAAAATCAAAAAAAAGTATTACAAAAGAAAGCAGATGATTTAACTGGTAAAAATAGATAACTGGTTTTCTGATGAAATTATTATGGAATATGCTAAAACTATTATTCCGCAAATTAAAAAAAATTTCAACAGTTCAAAAAAACTTTTTTCAACAAATGAATTTTTAAAAGAATTTATATTGGATGTAAACGGCGATTTAGATGAAATAAAATTAAAGAATTTTCTTACTCAAAAAAAGAAAGCCATATTCAATACTGAAAGAAAACAACAATTACTTAAAGAATATCTTTCTCCAAAAAACAATAATAAACTTACTGATAAACAAAACGATTTATTATCAAAAGCCAATGATAAAATAAGAAGATCCCACAATCCCGAGATAAAAAGAAAAAATTATATTCAAAAACTATGTAAAGACTTCTCTGAAGACTTTGCAGGTATATCAGATATGAATTTTTCAACATTCAACGAACTTAAATCATATGTAAAGCAGTTTTACACTTTAGGTTATCTTTTTGATTACTCTATTCTAAACGGAAATTCAAGACATATGATCATGTCTTCTCTTGATGTTAATATATGTCCTTATTGTAATCGTCAATATATAACTTCTTATGTAGAATGTTCAAATTCCCAAAAAACCACAGCTGAACTTGACCATTTTTACCCTAAGAGTATCTATCCTTTCTTTTCCTTATGTTTATTCAATTTTATACCCTCCTGTCAACTTTGTAACGGACTCAAAAAAGACAAAACAAAATCAATACCATATCCCTATGAAGAAAGTTATAGTGATTTAGCTGTTTTTCAATTCAATTCAAAAATAACAAAATCAAATAAAGATGAGTACTACAAAAACATGCTAGAAGCACTTCGTGGAAATTGCAAAACAAATGAAGCAGAAATAAAAATAGAATATAATGATGAAACAAATATAGGGAAACAAATAAAAAACAGTATCGATTTGTTTAAATTAGACAAAGTATACCAATCTCATGTTGAATTTGCACAGGAATTGATTGTAAAACAAATTATTTACGAAGAAGGTGCTTATCTCGAATTGCTAAAATCACAATTCGAAAAAGATGGATTGACTTTTTCACAAGAAGAACTAAATTTATTTATGTACGGTTTCAAATTGACTGAAATGGAGGAAGTAAACCGTCCATTGTCTAAACTTGCATATGATATTCTTAAAAGATAAGGTTTCTTTATTTATAATTTTAAATATTATTAATAACCTAAATTCGTGAAGTTCAAATCTCTGAAACAGCCTCAAAACGTCACATAATAGTAAACTTTACCTTTAGTTGCTGAATACTAATCTTTTTATAGATGACAATAACTATTGATTTTAATAATTTATTATTATGAAAGGATGTTACTATGAAATATTTTATTGTTGATGCTTTTACAGATGAGCTTTTTAAAGGAAATCAGGCAGGTGTTTGTATTCTTGATAAATGGATTGATGATAAAATTATGCAGAATATTGCTACTGAAAACAATCTTGCTGAAACTGCTTTTGTTGTAAAAAATAAGGATTATTATGATTTACGTTGGTTCACACCAAAAGTAGAAATTGACTTATGTGGACATGCAACACTTGCAAGTGCCTATATTATTTCTGAGTTTATTGATAAATCTAATGAACTAGATATTCTTGTACACGAACTTGCTGGAGTAAATATTGAAATCACATAACTTAGTTTTGATGGGAATACATATAATTATAAGCTAAAATTCACTTTTTACGATTATTTTGAATTAGATAATAAAGATTTAGAAGGTAAACATACAGTAGGTTTTAGAAGCTGGTATATTCTTCAACATTATGATCAATACACATGTCGTCCATTTATTAATTATATGGTCAAAGAAAAAGAGGTAACATATGCACCATAAAAAAATAGTTAAGGGAAAGAAATGGATACTCATTAGTACTCCTATATTTTTAGTAATACTGCTTGGTGTTTTTTTGTATTTTTATTTTAATACATGGACATCTTTTTCAGATGATATATTAACTCAAAACATAAATGATTATGAAACAGTTGTTAAAATACTGCAAGAGGATTACGAAAAAAACTATTCTGATTCTAATAAACAAATAACTTATGAGTTCAGATGCAGGTAATGTCCTAAAGTATTTTAATTTACAGCCGATATAATAATTATAAATAAAGAAAGCGGGTAATTATTATGGTAACCAAAATAACAACAGTAAAGTGTCCATTTTGCGGAAGTGAAAAAGTATCGAAAAACGGCCATAACAAAACAGGGAAACAAGTATATAATTGTAATAACTC
>Ga0209373_10001915_pt1 | contig 22549 bp, 25 predicted proteins | sample Higcelweek5metaG_FD_187173 | JGI IMG/M metagenome (GOLD analysis project Ga0209373, IMG submission 187173) | Freshwater pond sediment microbial communities from the University of Edinburgh, under environmental carbon perturbations - High... | ecosystem: Environmental > Aquatic > Freshwater >... | reverse complement strand
GGGCACCATCAGCAAGGCGCTGGGCGTCAGCGGCGGCTATGTGGCCTGCGCGCGCATCGTGCGCGACTACCTCGTCAACAAGGCCGGGGGCTTCATCTTCTCCACCGCGCCCTCGCCCCTGGTGGTCGGCGCGGGGCTGCGCTCCTGGGAGCTGCTCCCGGAGCTTGGCCGTGAGCGCGCCGCCCTGCTGCACAGGGCCGAGAGGCTCCGCCAGGGCCTGCGGCAGCTCGGATTCGATCCCGGCGCATCCACCACGCATATCGTCCCGGTGATTTTGGGCACGCCGGAACGCACGCTGGCGGCCAAGAACGCTTTGGCGGCCAAGGGCATCATCGTCTCCGCCGTGCGCCCGCCCACCGTGCCGCAGGGCTCGTCGCGCCTACGCCTGGGGCTTTCCGCCACGCACACCGACGCGGACATAGACCGCCTGCTGCAGGCGCTGGGCGCATCATGACCGGCCTCGTCTTCCTGCACGGCTGGGGCTTCGGCCCCGAAGCCTGGGACGGCTGGCGCTCGGCCTTTCCCGAGCGCCCCACCGCGGTCCTCAGCCCCGGATACTTCGGCCCGGCCAGCATGGAGCTGCCACGCAACCCCGAGGACTGGATCGGCGTGGGGCATTCTCTGGGCTTTGCGCGGCTGCTGGGCATGAACCTGCCCTGGCGCGGCCTCATCGGCCTGGGAGCCTTTCTGCACTTTTGCCAGCGCTCCGGCGAAGCCTCCAGCGAACCCGGCACTGGCACCCCGCCGGCGGTGATCGAGGCCATGCTCGCCCGGCTGGCCGTGGACCCGGCCGATGTGCTGACGCGCTTTTTGCGCCGCTGCGGCATCAAGGGCCGCGCCCCGACAACGCCGACACCAGAGGGCTTGGCCCGGTTGGACCAGGATCTGCGCGTGCTGCGCGGCGTGGACCTGCGCCCAGAACAGCCGCTGCCGCCCATTCTGCTGCTCCATGCGGCGGATGACCGCATCGTGGCCCCGGCGCTGGCCCGGGAGGCGCAGAGCCTGCTGCCCGGCGCGCGGCTGACCGTGCTGGAAACCGGCGGTCATGCCCTGCCCTTCACGAGCACCGGGGCCTGCCTCGGTCCGGTGCGGGAGTTCCTCCATGCCCGTGGCTGAACGCCCCACCCACAGCGAGCTGGTGGCCCGGCGCTTCGGCGCGCGGGCGGCGCACTACGACGACCACGCCCTGCTCCAGCGCGAGGCGGCATCGCGGCTGGCAGCATTCCTTGAGGCCACGGGCGGGCTGCCGTCCACGGGCCTGGTGGTCGAAATAGGCTGCGGCACGGGCCTGCTTACCCGCCTGCTGGCGGGCGTTGCGCAGCGCTACCTGGCCACGGACATCGCCCCTGAAATGGTGGCGCTCTGCCGCGAGCGCCTGGAGAACCAGCCGCAAGTCTCCTTTGCCGTGGAAGACGGGGAACGGGCGCGATTTCCAGAGCCCCCCGCCGCGCTGGTGTCCAATCTCGCAGCCCAGTGGTTCCAGAACCCGGTGGCCGGGCTGGCGCGGCTGGCCGGGCAAACGGACCAGTTCATCTTTTCCGTGCCCCTTTGCGGCAGCTTTCCGGAGTGGGAACAAGCCTTCCGCGACCTGGGCCGCGCCTCCGGCCTGCTGCCCCTGCCCAAAGAGGACGACCTGAGGGCCGCACTGAGCGCCCTGCCGGGCAGAACCGCCCGCTTCGAGGCCGTGCGCCACGTCATCCGCTACGAGAACGCGCGCGCCTTTGCCGACAGCTTCCGCGGCATCGGCGCGGACCAGCCCCGCAGCGGCTACAGGCCCGGCCCCATCCGGCCCGTGCTGGCCCGCTTCGCGGACGGAATGGACGCCACGGCCCTGGTCCTCTATGGCAGGATCAGCAAGGAGCGCGTATGAGGGTTTTCGTCACCGGCACGGACACAGACGCGGGCAAGACCGTTGTTTCGGCCTGGCTGTGCCTGCACGCGGGCGCAGACTACTGGAAGCCCATCCAGTCCGGGCACCCGCCGGACCGCGACGCCGATGCCGTGGCCCGCTTGTCCGGCGCGAACATCTGCCCGGAACGCTTTCTGCTGCGCGAGCCCCTGTCGCCGTTCCACGCGGCCAAGGCCGAAGGGCTGCGCATCGAGCTGGACGACTTCCGCCTGCCGCAGACCAAGCGGCCCTTGGTCATCGAGGGTGCGGGCGGAGTGCTTGTGCCGCTGAACGAGAGGCTCACCATGCTGGACCTCATGGTGCGCCTGGGCGCGCCGGTCATCGTGGCGGCGCGCAGCGGCCTCGGCACCATCAACCACACCTGCCTGACCCTGGCCGCCCTGCGCAGCCGCAACCTGGCGGTGCTTGGCGTGGTGCTTTCCGGCCCGCCCAACGCGGCCAACCGCGAGGCCATTGAACATTTCGGCAACACGCGGGTGCTGGCGGAAATTCCGCCGCTGACGCCGCTCAGCCGCGAAACCCTGACCCGCATCGCCCCGCCCGCCGGAGCCCTGGACTGGATACGGTGGAAATCATGAAGACTTCCGAGAGCATCGTCGACATCGACCGGAAATACATCTGGCATCCCTTCACCCAGGAACGCACCGCGCCCCCGCCGCTGCATGTGGCCAGCGCACAAGGCGCAACCCTGCGCCTGGCGGATGGCCGGGAAATTCTGGACATGGCCTGCTCGTGGTGGGTCAACGTCCACGGGCACAGCCACCCGAAAATCGCCGCCGCCCTGGCCCGGCAGGCCGCCACCCTGGAGCATGTGATTTTCGCCGGGTTCACCCACGAGCCCGCCGCCCGCCTGGCCGAAGCCATCGTGAACGCCCTGCCCCGCCCGCTTTCGCGCGTGTTCTACTCGGACAACGGCTCCACAGCCGTTGAGGTGGCGCTGAAAATGGCCTGGCAGTATTGGCGCAACCAGGGCGACACGCGCCGCCGCCTGTTTTTCGCCCTGGAGGGCGGCTACCACGGCGACACCTTCGGGGCCATGGCCGTGGGCCGCTCCAGCGGCTATTACGCGCCCTTCGAGGAGTTGCTGTGCGAGGTGCGGCACCTGCCCTTCGCTCCCACCTGGATGGGCGACGAGGGCTGTGAGGAACGCGAAGCCCGCGCTCTGGCGGGCATCGACGCCCTGCTGGACGCCCACGGACACGAAGCCGCCGCCTTTCTGGCCGAACCGCTGGTGCAGGGCGCCTCGGGCATGAACATGTGCCGCCCGCAGTTCTTGCGCGCCGTGGTGGAGCGCATGCAGGCCCGCGACATCCCTGTAATTTTCGACGAAGTCATGACCGGCTTCGGGCGCACCGGCACACTGTTCGCCCTGGAACAGGCCGGGGTCGTGCCGGACCTGCTCTGCCTGTCCAAGGGCATCACCGGCGGCTTTCTGCCCCTGGCGGCCACGGTCGCCAGCCAGCGCATCTACGACGCCTTCCTGGGCGAGGACTTCCACTCGGCCTTTGCCCACGGCCATTCCTTCACAGCAAATCCGTTGGGCTGCGCCGCTGGCGTGGCCTCCTTCGCCCTGTTCGAGGAAGAGGGCACGCTTGAGCGCATCGGGCGCATCAACGCCGCCAACCGGAACTGGCTGGCCGAGGTTGCGCGCCTGCCCGGCGTCACGCGGCCCAGGGCCCTGGGTTCCATCGCCGCCGTCACCCTGGGGGGCGACACCAGCGACTACCACGCCGGCGTCGGCGCGGCGGTGAAGGCCAAATGTTTTGAGCGCGGACTGCTCATCCGGCCCATGGGCAACGTGGTCTATCTCATGCCTCCGGCCTGCATCGACCCGCAGGATCTGCGCCGCGCCCAGGACGGCCTGACCGCCGTGCTGCGCGAAACCGCCCCGCTCTACGCATTTTGAGACCCCGGCCAGAGCCGCAAAAAAAACGCCCGCTCCGGCAGCATACCGGGGCGGGCGTTTTTTTGCGTCGCGTGGAGAACGGCTAGTCGGCCTGGAACAGCCCGCTCTTGCCGCCGCTCTTGTAGACCAGGCGGCAGTTGGTGATGCGGATGTCCTTCTGCACGGCCTTGCACATGTCGTAGATGGTGGCCGCAGCCACCTGTGCGGCCAGCAGCGCCTCCATCTCCACGCCGGTCTTGGCGCTGGTGCGCGACTCGGCCTCGACGTGCACGATGCCCGCAGACTCGTCGATGTCGAAGGACACGTCGGCGAAGTCCAGCGGCAGCGGGTGGCACAGGGGGATGAGCTCAAAGGTGCGCTTAGCGGCCAGGATGCCTGCGATGCGCGCGGTTCCCAGCACCTCGCCCTTGGGCAGGGCTTTTTCCACCAACAGGCGCATGGTTTGGGCGTTCAGGTGCACCTCAGCCCGCACGCGGGCGATGCGCAGGCTCTCCTGCTTGCCGGAAACGTCCACCATGCGGGCGCGGCCCTCGGCGCTCAGATGCGAAAAGCCCTCGCTCATGCTCCTATTCCCCCATCACCTTTTCTTTGGCTTTCTTAAAGAAGTTCTTGGCCTTTTTCAAAGGCTTCTCCTCTTCAAGCTTGGCGAACTCGCGCAGGAGCTCCTCTTGCCTGGCGGTCACTCCCGTGGGGGTGTCCACCTTGACTTCGATGAGCAGATCACCCTTGCGGCCGCCGCTGGGATGGGGCAGGCCCATGCCGCGCAGTTGGAAGATCTCGCCGCCCTGAGTGCCCTTGGGAATGTCCACGGTGACGGGATCGTCCAGGGTGGGAATCTCGATCTTGTCGCCCAGGGCCGCCTGCACCATGGAGATGGAACGGCGCAGGATGAGGTTCTGGTCCTGGCGCTCGAAGACCTTGTCCGGCTCCACGCTAATGACCACGTAGAGGTCGCCGTGGGGGCCGCCGTTGGCCCCGGGTTCGCCTTCGCCGCGCAAACGCAGGCGCGAGCCGTCGTCCACGCCCGCCGGGATGCGCACCTTGAGCTCGCGCACCTGGCTGGTGAGCCCGCTGCCCCGGCAGGCGGAGCAGTATTGCGTGATGATCTTGCCGCGGCCATGGCAGGCCGGGCAGGACACGGAGATGCGGAAGAAGCCCTGAGCCTGCTGCACATGCCCGGTGCCACGGCACTGGCGGCAGTCGGTCATTTCCGTGCCGGGCTGCGCGCCGGTGCCCTTGCAGTCCGGGCAGGCCACGTTCATGGGAATTTTGAGGGTGACCTCATCGCCCTTGGCGGCCTGCCGGAAGCTGATGTTCAGGTTGTAGCGCAGGTCCATGCCGGCCTGGGGACGGCGTCCGCCCCCGCGACCGGCTCCGGCGAAGCCGAAGACCTCGCCGAAGATGTCGCTGAAGGCGCCAAAGATGTCCTCCGACGAATTGAAGCCCTGCCCGGCGCCATTCAGGCCATCGTGCCCAAAGGTGTCGTAGCGGCGGCGCTTCTCGGCATCGCGCAACACATCATACGCCTCGGCGGCCTCCTTGAACTTCTGCTCCGCGTCCGGGTCTTCCTGATTGCGGTCAGGGTGGAACTCGAAGGCCAGCTTGCGGTAGGCGCGCTTGATCTCGTCGTCGGGGGCGTTCTTCTGCACCCCGAGCACTTCGTAAAAATCACGTTTGGCCATGGGTCGGATCTTTACACTTCAGGTGCCTGGATGCCGGCCTCGGGGATGGCGTCGGCAGGGAGAACCTTGCCTTCGGCAATCTCGCGCAGGGCGGTGACGGCTTCCTTGTTGCGCGACTCGATGAGGGGCGCATAGCCCTCGCGGTACTGCTTCACGCGCTTGATGGCCATCTGCACAATGAGAAAACGGTTGGGAACCTTTTCCAGACAATCTTCGACGGTGATTCTCGCCATGAGGCACTCCTTGAAAACAGGTGTTGAACCGGACTGCCGCTTAGGGCGCCTTTGGTTGGCGCTGGGGCAGATAACCTTGCACATCTTCGAGCAGCTGGGCGGTGACCGGGTAGAACATTTCCTCCGATCCGACCTTGAGCCAGCACTGATCCGCCGGAAGGCGGGGATCTGAAAAGAACGTAAAAGAGGTGAGAACCTTGCCGTCCTTCGCGAGAAGGTCGAGCTCAAGGCGCTGCACCGCAGGATACCCGAGGCGGCTGACGGGTTCCGATTCGAATCTAGATTCTTTAAGTCGCCAAAGCGTCATGTCAAGGCCGGGCATCTTGCGGCCCGTCTCGCGCTCCTCCCATCCGGCGGGGCTTTTCTCCACCTGCAGCGTCTGGTTGTTCGAAACGGAGAAGATGCGCGCCGCTTCCACGCGGGAGGAGTCGAAATTCACAACTCCGCGCCACTGCATGTCAAAGGCCTGTCGCACCAAGCTTTTCGCCTTCTCGCGGTCCAGCAGGAACCCGGCCGGCAACCGCGTGGAGCGGCCGTAAACCTGCTCGGCGTCCAGGGGGGCGAACAGCTCCAGCTTGAGCGGTGCGGCGTTTTTTGGCAAAACGATCTCAATGCTGCACACGGGCCTGCCGGTCACTTGGCGGTCGGGCCGGGTCAGAATCACGTCCGCGCTGATGGCCGTGAGGTTGTGCAGGTACAGGCGCACCTCGGAGGCGGTGAGCGTTGTGCCCACCATGGAGGCGGGCGCCACGAAGGAGAACACGTCGTCCTTGCGGTCCATGTCCCACTGCACGCCGTTGGTGCCGAAAAGGGTCAGCCGTTGCGCATCCTCGCCGCGCACCTCAAGAAGCCTGGTGTCGAAATAGTGCTCGGCGGGCTTGTCGAAATGATGCAGCACGCTGGCGTCGAGCAGGAACACGGCCTCTGGCGCAAGGGAGCTGTGGGCGTAGAAGGCCGCGCCCGTCGGGGTCTCGTGCCCCAAGGTCAGCCGCGCAGCGCGGTCGTCGGGGCTCACGGGGCTGATGACCACCTGGGCGGCGGGCGCGTTGAAGCCCAGCACGGAGGTATCCGCTCCGGGAGCCTGCTCCAGCATCTGGCTGGGCCGATTGTGGGCAATGGCGGCCAGCAGGGCCTCGATGCGGGCGACATCCGCAGGCACGGGCACGGCGTCAGCCTCGGCTCCGTCCAGCCGCACCACCCAACCGGAAGGCTCGCGCACCAGGGTGTAGCGTTCCTTGCGGGTGGCCACCTCAATGCTCTGCACGGCGTCGATGGTGTAGTCCGGCCAGATGCCGAGGGCCAGCCGCTGCTCCTGCTGATAGAACAACACGCCGATGCCCAGGACCAGCCCGAGCACAAGCAGGAAAAAGAGTCCGTAACGCGTGAACGGATTGGTCAAGGCTGGCCTTCCAGATATGGCTAAGGGCAGCGCCCCGGAGGATATTTCCAAACCGCAGCAGTGGTGCGGGAGCTGTTGAGAGCGTGAAGGGAATCGGCCCGCTCCGCAAAGGTGTTTCTGTTAACTGGGCGCAGCTTGCATGTCAAGCACAAATGGCATAAGTCCCGCCCACGGCTTGCCGTAAAAAAGCCGTGAGGAGAATCCATGTCCGGTTTTGGCAAATTGACTTTCGCGCAAAAAAAATGCGTCGGCACCGTGGGCAAGCTGATGCAGAAGACCGGCATGGCCGGGCCGGGAGCGCGCATCGGGGTGGCCGTGTCCGGCGGGGTGGACAGCTTCGCCCTCATCAAGACCCTCGTCATTCGCAAGGCCATCGTGCCCTTCCCCATTGAGCTCATGGTGCTGCACGTGAACCCCGGCTTCACCCCGGAAAGCCACAAGCCCCTGGCGGAGTGGACGATGCGCGAGGGCCTGGCCGCGCACATCGAGCTCACCGACCATGGCCCGCGCGCGCACTCCGACGAGAACCGGAAGAACTCCCCATGCTTCTATTGCAGCATGCTGCGCCGCAAGCGCCTGTTCACCCTTTGCCGCGAGTACGGCCTGACCCACCTGGCTTTTGGGCACAATCTCGACGACCTTGTGGTGACGTTTTTCATGAACGTGGTGCAGAATGGCCGCGTGGACGGCCTTACTGCCTCGGAGGACTTCTTCGACGGCAGGCTCAAGGTCGTCCGGCCGGCCCTGTTTCTGGAAAAGTCCTTCATGCGCACCGCCGCGCGGCAGTGGGAGCTCCCCATTTGGAAGAACGAGTGCCCGTCGAGCGGCAGCACCCGGCGCACGGAGATCCACGACTGGCTGCAACTTGAAATGGGCCGCGACAAAACCATCCGCCACAATGTGCACAATGCGCTCATGCGCTACCAACTGGACCGGCAGCTCGCTCACTTGACCCAAATCCCTTGATGGGCTAGGTGAAACAACACTGGCAGCGTGTTCCCCGTCGGTAAGGATACATACTTAAAATCATGCTATTTGGCCGTTTCCATATCGTCATCTTCCGCGAAAAACGCGGCAGCACCCGCAAGATCCAAATGCGTGGCTGGATGCTGCTGGGTCTTGGCGCGCTCCTTGTCGCCCTGCTGGCGGGGAACCTTGTGCTGCTCAAGAACATGGCCTCCAGCGGCAGCCTGGAACGCAGCCTGAACTTCACCGAAAAATCCGCCAATGAGCAGAAGTCCCAGCTCCTCAACCTGAGCCAGAAGCTTGTGACCCTGCAGCAGGACGTTACGCGCATCCGCGATTTCGACTCCAAGCTGCGGGTGATGATCAACCTGGAGCAGGAGAACACCATGAGCGTGTCCTCTCGCGGGGGGCCAGGGCAAGACGCCACCAAGGGCTACCTGCCCATCTACCGCCAGGAGCTGCTGGCCCGCAAGATGAATGAATTCCTGCGCCAGCTTTCGGTGGAGGCCCGGCTGGAGGAAGTGCGCCAGCAGGAGATCATCCAGCGTCTGCGCGCCAACAAGGACGTGCTGGAGTCCATGCCCTCGGTGTGGCCCACTGGCGGCTGGGTCACTTCCGGCTTCGGCTGGCGCAGTTCGCCCTTCACGGCCAAGAAGGAATTCCACAAGGGCCTCGACATCGCGGCTCCGGCGGGCACCCCGATCTACGCGCCCTCTCGCGGGGTGGTGTCCTTCATCGAACGCGACCCGGCCTACGGCCTGGTGCTCAACATCACCCACGGCACCGGCCTGGTGACCCGCTACGCCCACCTCCAGCGGGTCAACGTGAAGCAGAGCCAGGCTGTGCAGCGCGGCGAGGTCATCGCCTTCATCGGCGATTCCGGCCGCAGCACCGGCCCGCACCTGCACTACGAGGTGCGCATCGGCGGCGTGCCCGTGAACCCCATGCGCTACATCTTGAACTAGCTCCCCGGTCCGCCCCGCCCGTTCGTCCGCGCGCCTTGCCACTTTACGCCTCGCGCAAGGTGAGCTAGTCTTGAAAAATCGCACCCGAACAGGAAAGCGCATCGTGCGCAGGCCGTTCCCGTGCTGGCAGGCGTACGGGCATGGACATCTTCAGCTTCGACCCCAACATGGTATTGAGCTTCTACCTCACGCTGTTCCGCATCAGCGTGGTGCTCTTCATCATGCCTTTTTTCGGCGACACCTTGCCCAATGTCATGAAAGCGGCCCTGATGCTGGTGCTGACCCTGGCCGTGTGGCCCCACCTTTCGTTTCCGGCCAGCTATTTTCCGGCCCACCCCATGAACGTGGCGGTGATGTTCATGGGCGAGGTTGTGCTCGGCCTTACCCTGGGCTGCATCGTGCGCATGCTCATCGCCGCCGTGCAGATCGGCGGCGCCATCATCAATTTCCAAATGGGTTTCTCCATGGTCAACTCCATCGACCCCCTGACCGGCCAGCAGGAACCCATGACCACGCACTTCATCTACATGTGCACCATGCTCACCTTCTTGTCCTTGAACGGCCACCTGCATCTCATCCGCGCTCTGGGCAACAGCTTCGACCTCGTCCCGCCCGGCGGGCTCTTCCTTACCCCGGAGCTGATGACCGAGGTCATGCTGTTCTCCAAGCAGATGTTTGTGCTCGGCGTGCGCATCGCCGCGCCAGTGATCATGGCCTTGTTCCTGGTGGACCTGGCCCTGGCGCTCATCTCGCGCACGGCCCCGCAGATGAACATCCTGGTCATGGGGTTTCCCCTTAAGATCATGGTGGGATTTATGTTCCTCTCCTTCGTCATGGAGATGATGAGCGAATACGTCACCAACTTCATCAGCGCCATGGACCAGGTGTTCATGCATCTCATGAAGCTTGGCGTTCCGCACACCTAACAGCGCCAGGGCAAAGCACGCACCATGTCTCAACAAGATCCGAGCAGAACAGAAAAAGCCACCGCGAAGCGGGTCAAGAAGGCCCGCGACGAAGGCAGCGTTCCCCGTTCGCAGGAAATGAGCAAGGTGGTTGTGCTTCTCGCCGGTGTCGTCGCCATGCGCTACATGGGCGAATTCTACTTCAAGAACTTCAATGAAATCTTTCAGTGGTTCTTCACGGAAGGCCTGCAGCAGACCCTGGACCAGCAGTCCGTGTACCACATGTTCCTGTGGTCCATGCTCAAGATGGCCATCCTCGTGCTGCCCGTCATGATCATCATCGCCATTGCGGCCTACGTCACCGTGCGGCTCCAGGTGGGCCACATGTGGGACTTCAAGGTGCGCTGGGACCGCATCAACCTGAACATCTTCTCCTCGCTCAAGCAGCTCATGGGAAGCACGGAAACCCTGGTGCGCCTGGGCCGCAACGTCGGCCAAGCCATGGTGGTGGCCATTGCGCCCTACATCGTCATCAAGCAGGAACTGCCGAACCTGGTGCCCCTGTTCCACCAGAACGTCATGGGCATCACCAGCTACATGCTGCTGGTGGCGTACAAGATGTTCTGCTACGCCCTGGTGCCCATGATCCTCATCGCCATAGCCGACCTGTGGTACACGCGCTACCGCTACGACGACAACCTGATGATGACCAAGAGCGAGGTGAAGGACGAGCGCAGGCAGGTGGAAGGCGACCCGGAGATCAAGCAAAAGCAGTTGCGCAAAATGTATGAAGTCATGGGGCGCCGGCTCAAGAGCACGGTGCCCAAGGCCGACGTGGTCATCACCAACCCCACCCACTTCGCCGTGGCTCTGCGCTATGACTTGAGCGAGGCCCCGGCGCCCATGGTGCTCGCCAAGGGAGTTGACCGCATCGCCCTGAAAATAAAAGAAATCGCCATCGAGAACGACGTCCCCATCCACGAAAATCCACCGCTGGCACAGGCCTTGTATAAGCAGGTGGAAATCGGCGAGACAATCCCCGAGGAAATGTATCAGGCCGTGGCCGCCATTTTGGCCAAACTGGCGAAATTCAAGAAGCGCCGGGCCTAAGCTCCTCACTACGGGTTGATGCTCTCGCCGTTCCCAAACCGGGGGGAGCGTCAACATTATGTCTCAAAGCGCCAAATTCACCGCCGTCGATATCGACTACGCCAAATTCGCCAAGCAGGGCGACATCATGCTGGCCATCGGCGTGGTGGTCATCCTCATGATGATGCTGATGCCGGTGCCGACGATCCTGCTGGACTTGATGCTCACCTTGAGCATTTCCATAAGCATGGTGGTGCTCATCACCTGCATGTTCATGGAATCGCCCATGGAGTTCACGATCTTCCCGTCCCTGCTGCTGGTCACCACCCTGCTGCGCCTGTCGCTGAACGTTGCGGCCACGCGGCTTGTTTTGCTGCACGGCGACGAAGGCACCAGCGCGGCGGGCTCGGTCATCCAAAGCTTCGGCGAGTTCGTTGTCGGCGGCAACTACGCCATCGGCATCGTCATCTACTTCATTTTGTTCACCATCAACAAAACAGTCATCGTTTCCGGTATGACGCGCATCGCCGAAGTGGCCGCGCGCTTCACCCTGGACTCCATGCCCGGCAAGCAGATGGCCGTTGAGGCCGACCTGAACGCCGGGCTCATCGACGAGCCCGAAGCCACCAAGCGCCGCAACAAGATCCGCAAGGAGGCCGACTTCTACGGCGCCATGGACGGCGCGGGCAAGTTCGTTCAGGGAGACGTGAAGGCCGGCTTGATCCTTCTTCTGATCAACGTGGTGGGCGGCTTCTTCATCGGCGTGTTCCAGAAGGGCATGCCCTGGGAGGAGGCCGCGCGCACCTACACCCTGCTGTCCATCGGCGACGGTCTGGTGGCCACCATCCCCTCGCTCATCATCGCCACGGGTTCGGGCATCATCGTGTCCCGCGCGGCGGCCGAGGCCAGAATGGGCGAGGAGTTCCTCGGCCAGCTGACCTTCCACCACCGCGCCCTGAAGCTCGTGTCCGGCATCCTGCTCGTGTTCGCCATGGTTCCTGGCCTGCCCACCCTGCCCTTCATCCTCTTCAGCGTGTTCATCTTCTGGGTGGCCCGCGTGGCCGAGCGCACCCGCCCGGCCCACGACGCCCAGCAGAAGGCGGAAAAGGAAAAAGGCAAGGGCGGCCCCAAGCTCGACACCCCGGAAGAAGTGCAGTCGCTGCTGCCGCTGGACCAGTTGGAGCTGGAAGTGGGCTACGGACTCATCCCGCTGGTGGACGAGGAGCAGAACGGCAACCTGCTCTCGCGCATCCGCAGCATCCGCCGCCAGTTCGCGCTGGATATGGGCGTGGTCATCCCCTCGCTGCACCTGCGCGACAATCTCCAGCTCAAGCCCGGCGAATACCGCGTGCTGGTGAAGGGCAACCCCATCGCCTCCGCGGAAATTCTCATCGACCACTTCCTGGCCATGGACCCCGGCGACGCCAAGCACCGCATCGAGGGTGTGGCCACCGTGGAGCCGGCCTTCAACCTGCCCGCGGTGTGGATTCCCGAGGCCCGGCGCGAGTCGGCCATGCTTGCCGGCTATACCGTGGTGGACCCCTCCACCGTGGTGGCCACGCACCTGACGGAAGTGTTCCGCCGCAATCTGCACGAATTCCTGGGCCGCCAGGAGGTGCAGGAGCTGCTGAACAACCTGGCCAAGCGCGCGCCCAAGGCCGTTGAGAACCTTGTGCCCGGCATCCTGCCGCTGGGCACGGTGCAGAAGGTGCTGCAAAACCTGGTGCGCGAAAGCATCTCCATCCGCGACATGCTCTCCATCGTGGAGGCCCTGGCCGACTATGGCCCGGCGGTGCAGGACGCGGCCATGCTCACGGAATACATCCGCTCGCGCATGGGGCGCACCATAGTGAAGGGCTATCTGGCCAGCGACAACTCCCTGCCCATCGTGACCCTTTCCAGCGACATTGACGCCCTGCTCGCCAGCAGCGTGCGCAATACCGACCAGGGCGGCTACCTGGCCCTGGAACCGGGCAAGGCCCAGCAGATCATCAAAGCCATCTCCACCGCCCAGGACAACGCAATCGGCACGGACGGCCAGCCGATTCTGCTCACCACCCCGCAGATTCGCCCCCACTTGGCCCAATTGTTGCTTCGCTTCCTGCCAACCATGCCTGTGATTTCGCAGGCGGAAATACCGGCAGATATCAAGATCCAATCCTTGGCCACCGTCAAACTGAGCTGATACTATGCACGTAAAGACTTTCAAAGGATCGGATACACAGGCCGCCCTGGCGAGGGTGAAGGCCGAACTGGGCGATGACGCCATCATCCTGAACACCAAGACCGTGCGCACCGGGGCGGGCAAGGGTTGCGAGATCACCGCGGCCATTGATCCCAGATCGAGCGCGGCGGCCACGGGGTCGCGCAAGGGCGCAAGCTCGGGAAACACGCGCGACGCGGGAGGTTTCATGCCTCTTATGGACGCGAATCCGACAGATTGGGCCTGCGAGTGGCAGCAGATCCGGGACCAGCTCATGGCCCTGGTGAAGCCGCAGCTCAACATGGACGAGCTTTCGCCCAGGCAGCGCGTGGCCATAAAGTACCTGGAGCGCGAGGAAGTGGACACCCAGGTGCTCTTGCGCGTGTTCCTGGACCTCAAGGCCGACCCCAACCGGCCCATACTGCCGGTGCTGGAATCCGTGGCCCCGTGCTACGGCTTCGAGTCAAAAAAATGGCTTCAGAAGTTCCACATCTTCGCCGGTCCCCACGGAGTGGGCAAAACCTTGACCCTCATCCGCCTGGCCCTGCGCGAAAAGCAGGCCCGGCCCAAGGCGCGCATCTGTGTGGTCGCCGCCGACCAGGGCCAAGGCAAGGGCCGCCTCGTGCTGCGGCACTACGCCGACCTCTCCGGCTTGGCCTTCCGCGAGGCCGGCAGCGCCGAGGACATGCGGGAAATCATCAAGGAAGCCTCGAAGTTCGATATGATCTTTGTGGACCTGCCCGGGCTTTCTGGTTCGGCCACGTTGCAGGAGCACCTGGCGGACCTGGGCCTGGCCGACAGCCGCGACATGGCCGCGCACCTGGTGCTGGCGCCCTACTTCGCGCCCAGCCAGTACACGGAAATCGCCCGCAGATACTGCTGCCCTCAACTGCAAAGTCTCATCTGGACGAAACTGGACGAAGCCTGTAGTTTTGGGGCGCTGCTCAACATGGCGCGGCTCACGGAACTGCCCGTTTCCGCCTTGTCCTTCGGCCCTGGGCTCAAAAACAGCATTGCTCCGGCCGCAAGCGACTTGTTGTGGCGGTTGATCTTCAAGCACACGCTGCCCGGCTCTCAGGCCGAGCAGGCGGCATAAAGGCGAGGCATCATGACACCAACGGCACTCCCCCTGGTCTTCTCCGTCACCTCCGGCAAGGGCGGTGTCGGCAAGACCAACATCTCGGTGAACCTGGCCTGCGCGCTTACCCAAATGGGCAAACGCGTGGTCATTCTGGACGCCGACCTGGGCCTGGCCAACGTGGACGTCATTCTGGGCCTTGCGCCCAAACTGAACCTGTTCCATCTGTTCAACGAGGGCATGACCCTCGAGCACATCCTGTGCGACACGCCCTACGGGTTCCGCATCCTGCCCGCGGCCTCCGGCGTCAGCGACATGGTGAACCTGAGCACGGGCCAGAAGCTCGATCTGCTCGAGGCCATGGACTACCTTGAAAGCGGCATCGACCACCTCATCGTGGACACCGGCGCCGGAATCAACGACAATGTCCTGTATTTCAACATCGCCGCCCAGGAACGCCTGGTGGTGCTGACCACCGAACCGACCTCGCTCACCGACGCCTACGCGCTCATCAAGGTGCTGAAGCTGAACCACGGCGTGGACCGCTTCCGGGTGCTGGTGAACATGGCGCCGGACGAGAAGACCGCGCGCGAAATTTTCGTCAAGCTCTACAAAGCCTGCGACCATTTCCTCTCCGGCGTGTCGCTGGACCTGGTGGGCTCCATCCCCATGGACCCCATGGTGCGCAAGGCCGTCATCAATCAGATTCCGTTTGCGAAAATGAGCCCCAATTGCCCGGCCAGCGTGGCCATCAAACAGGCGGCAGAGAAGATCAACAACTGGAAAGTCACGGCAAAAGCAGATGGAAACATCAAGTTCTTCTGGAAAAAACTCCTCTTCCAGGAGCAGTCCGTGGCGTGAGCTGGAGGCCGGGCAAACGGCCTGGGCGCACTTCCCCCCCCGCGACCAGGAACAGATCGTCCGCCACTACGCCCCGAAGATTCGCATTCTGGCTTTGCGGATGAAGCACAAGCTGCCGCAGAGCGTGGAGCTGTGCGAACTCATCAGCGCGGGAAGCATCGGCCTTCTTGACGCGCTGGGGAAGTTCCGCCCGGAACTCGGCATCAAGTTCGACACCTATTCCGAAAATCGCATCAAGGGCGCCATGCTCGACGAGCTGCGGCGCATGGATTGGTTTTCCCGCGGGATGCGCCAGAAAGTGAAAATGCTCGACGAGGCCATGCGCCAGATCGAACACGAAACCGGCGCCGCGCCCACCCAGGAACAGCTTGCGACCAAGACCGGGCTTTCCAACCGCGAAGTGCAGAACGGGCTGGAGGCCTTGCAGAACCAGCTGTGCATCAGCCTCGATTCCTTCCAGGAAAATTTTGTCGGCAGCCGCGAGTCGCTTTCCGAAAATGAGCCGTATCAATCCACGGCTTTCCAGGAAATGGTTGACAAGATTGCTGGGCTCATAGAAGAGTTGACACCGAGAGAGAAGCTTGTCATCTCTCTGTATTACGGTGAAGAATTGAATATGAAAGAAACCGCCCAGGTCATGGACATCACGGAAGGGCGCGTTTCGCAGCTCCACTCCCAAGCGCTGGCGAAATTGCGGGACAGTTTCCGCAGACGTTACGAAAACGAAGGCTGACAGGAGAGAGAAATCATGCCCGCAGACAGGAATATGCGCATTCTCGTTGTTGACGACTTTTCGACCATGCGCAAAATCATCAAGAACATCCTCCGCCAGCTCGGCTTCAACAACGTGGTGGAGGCAGACGACGGAACCACAGCTTGGGAAACCCTGAACCGTGACAACATCGACTTCGTCATCTCCGACTGGAACATGCCGCAGATGACCGGAATAGAACTGTTGCGCAAGGTCCGCTCCAGCGAGGAATACGCCACCACGCCCTTCCTCATGGTCACGGCCGAGGCCCAGCAGGAGAACATCATCGAGGCAGTTCAGGCAAAGGTCTCCAACTACATCGTCAAGCCGTTCACGCCCGAGACCTTGGGCCAGAAGATCGACAAGATCTTCAGCAACTAAAGCCTGGACCCTTGACGGGGGGGCGATCCATTCATGGCTGCTGATCAGGCGGAGGGTGCTTCGGGATCAGGCGCAACCGAGGTCAAACAGTCCGATGTCTTGTTGGACACAAGTGAGGCCTCGCGCAGCGTCCAGAAGGTAGAACTGGACCTGGAGGACGCGCCCTTTCTCGAAGAAGAGGAAGAGGTCGCTCCGGAACCTCCCAAGCCAACGGCGCCCGTCAGTTTTGAAGAGTCCAAGGAAGCCAAGCCCGGCCTGGATGAACGCAAAAAGCGTATCATCATCGCCGTGGCGGCCCTTTTAGTGCTCGTGGCGGCAGCCCTGGCCGTAAAATTCTTCTTTTTCAAGGGCTCACCTGCTCCCGCTCCGGACAAGACCGAGCATGCCGCCACGGAACCTGCGCCCGACAACGCCACCGCAAAGCCGGAGTTGCCGGAAATTCAGGTTCGCATGGAGCCGTTCTGGGTTGAGCAGAAAGGCGAGGGGGATGAGGTCCGCTTCCTCATTGTGCGCATGCAGCTGGGCACCACCGACCCCATGATCGCCAAGGAGTTTGAAGCCAAGATCATGGCCGCCCGCAATGCGGTGTTCTATTACCTGAAGAATAAAGACGTGCAGTTTTTGGCCGATGAGCAGAATGCGGAGAAGTTGAAGGCAGAACTTCTTTTGGTCATCAACCAGTACGTCACCGATGGAAAGTTCGACTCGCTGATGTTTGAGGAGTATGTGGTGAAATAGATGTCCACCACCCCGCTCGACTTGCCGATCCTGATCTCGCAGTTGCCCAACCTGCAGCAGATCATGGGACCGCAGCATGTGCCCCACGAGGCCCAGCAGGTGCTTTTCGGCCAGATGGTGGCCGAGAACCAACGCAAGGAAGAGCAGACCGTTCAAGTTGTCGAGAAGGACGAAGGCATGGAAGCCATGGGCAGAGATTCCGGCGGCAACAAGAATGCCCAGCAACACGCCCCGCAGCCCCGCCAACGCCACATTGCCGCCACGGAACCAGAGCAGACCGGCACGGGCACCCAGTCTTCAAACGCCTCGCCCTGGGCCGGCAACATCATCAACGTCAAGATCTAGCAGACCTACTTCCCGCGCTTGCGCCGCGCCTCTTCCTCGGCCCGCGCATCCTTCTCGTCCTGCTCCGCCTCCTCAGATTGCCGATCATCCTCCTCCTGCTCATCTTTGGTGGGAAAGCGCCCTACAAACCAATAGTATAACCACTTGGAGCGTTCGCGCCGGGTTCGCGCGTTGCTTCTTCCGCCTGGGCGAAGCTTGAGGCGGTCCACATAAAACGCCAAGCCGACACCGATGCACAACACGATCAAGGCGAACACCCAGGTGGACATGGTCGGCTCCTCTTGTTGCAAGCGGAAAAGGCGTATTCCAGCATCAAAAGGCTATGACATCCTGATTCAAAACGCGAGACAAATTCTCCGGCCCGCCCGGCATTGCCTCTGCCCCCGGGAATGTGCATAATGCCCACACGGCATGATGCGACACTTCGCCGACCAACCACCACGACAAGGAGACTTTATGCCCGTAGCCAGCGACTTCACCTTGTTCAGCGGCGGCGCCCAGGGCGCTGAGGCCGAATTCGGCAAACAGGCCGAGCGCTTCGGCGTGCAGGAGGTCAACTACTCCTTTGAGGGCCACAAGATCGAGCGTTCGCGGGGCCTGCGCATGCTGACCCAGGAAGAGCTGATGCGCAAGGATGTGAGCCTCACGTACGTGTCCAAGCTGCTGGACCGCAATTTCAGCAACGGGCCGCTCATCCGCATGGTCCTGCGCACCATCATGTATCAGGTGGACGCCGGGCTTGAGGTCTTCGTGGTGGGCGCCATTCTGGACAACGGCACCGTCAACGGCGGCACGGGCTGGGGCGCGGAGTTCGCCAAGATCTGCAACAAGCCCCTGTTCGTGTTCGACCAGGTGAAGAACGGCTGGTTCTCCTGGGATCACAAAGCCTGGCAGGCCGTGGCCAAACCCGTCATCACCAAGGCGCACTTCACCGGCACAGGCACCCGTTTCCTCGAGGACAACGGCCGTGCGGCCATCGCCGAACTCTTCACGCGGTCCTTCGGCGCGGCCAAATAGCCTCCGGACCGAAAAGCTTTCCTGGCGTGCGGCGGCCTCCGGCAGTGTCCGGGAGCCGCCCGCGTCAGCTTGCTTCGTCCACGGGTCGCGGCGCATTGCAATTCCAGGCAAAACCGTGCATCTGACTGCCATCGGCAAACGCCTTGCCCCATCATCCACAGCATCAACCGCACAGGTGCCGACATGCAGATATCCGCGCTCCTGCTTCTTGCCCTCACCGTCACCGAACTGGCCCTGCTCTTCGTGGTCATCGCGTTTTACATGCGGCTGCGCAAAAGCGAAACGCTCATCGCCCGCATGCAGACCAAGCAAGAGGAATTCCTCATCAAACTGCGCGCCAATGCCCAGCTGGAGCAGGAGCTCGTGGACAGTTTCGAGCGCAGGCAGGACGAATTATCGCGCCTAGACACCCAGCTCACCGAGCGCGTGGTGATGTTGAACAAGCTGCTCAAGCAGGCCGACGAGTACGCCCGCTCCCCCCAATTTCTGCGCCAAATCATCATCACCGGCCACCGCCAGGGCAAGACCGTCAAGGAGCTTTCCAAGGCCACGGGCATCGGCACCGATGAAGTCGAACTGATCATCGATCAGTCCGGCGACTAGCCGGGACACGGCGGACAGCCATGCGCATCTCCGGCTACGGAACCGGCTTCGGCCAGCCGGACGACGCCCGCGACCGCGCCGCGGCCTTCCGGGCCAACCACAGCATCGGCCAACGGATCAAGGGCCGCATCCTCCGGCGCGAGCAGAACGGGCTCTACTGGGTGCAGGTCGGCGGCGAGGAACTGCTCGCCAGGCTGGAGGTCCAGGCCGACCCCGGCGACCAACTCATCTTCATCGTGCGCGCACTGACGCCGGAGATCATGCTCCAGGCCTTGAGCGCAGGGGTGGACGCGGGCGACCTGCCCGGCCTTGTGCAGCGCTTCCGCGCCGCGCGCGAGGTCTTCGAGGTGCAGGACGGCGTCCTGCTCAACGCGCTCAGCCCCCTGCCGCCCCAAGCCGCCCTGCGCCACGAGGCCTTTTCCCAGGCCCTTGCCGACCGCCCGGAAGCGGCCCAGCGCCTTGCCAAGGCCCAGGAATACCTGGTCCAGATCAACGCCACCCTGGCGGCGGAGCAAAAGGCCGAGGCCCTGTACCAGCCTTGGCTGCTGCCACGGCTGCGCCGACAGGAAGGGCTCCGGCGCCTGCGGAGCAACGGCACGGTGGAAAGCGCCCTCAGCGCGGTGGATGCGGACAGCGGCGGGTTTGAAATGCGCCTGTACGTTGGCCCGCCAACACGGCTGACCCTGGCCTCCGAGCAGCCGGAGCGCACCGGGCCGCTGCTTGTGGAGCTTGCCGCCCTCGCGCGCGGTCTGCTTGGCCAGGAGCCGCAGGTGCTGGGGCCGACGAAACTCAAGACCTCGACCTTGGGCGGCGTGCTGGGCGAACTCTTCGGCGATGTGCCCATGTGGACATCGGGCGGGCTGAACACGCGCGTCTAGCAGTATCCCACCTGTCCCACGGCCCTGCTTCCCAACAAAAAAAACGCCCCGAAGGGCGTTTTCCAAAATTCGTTGTGCCGAGGCTCTAAGCCAATGCGGGCTGGGCGCGCAGGCCGTTGCGGGCGGGCTCGAGGGCCGGCGAACAGGCCGGCGCGACGGCGGGAGCGGCGTCCGGCAGGGCCAGGGTGCGCTCTTCCAGGTATTCGGCGGCGTGGTCCTCAAGGTGGCGCAGGAAGGAATTGTTCAGCGCATGACCGGAGGCGAAGACTTCGAAACGGCCCTGCAGGGGCAGGCCCATGACGGCCATGTCGCCCACGAAGTCGAGCAGCTTGTGGCGCACAAATTCGTCGGTGTAGCGCAGGCCATCGGTATTCAGAACGCCGAACTCGTCCAGCACCACGGCGTTGTCCAGGTTGCCGCCCAAGGCCAGGCCGTTGGCGTGCAAGTACTCCACCTCGCGCAGGAACCCGAAGGTGCGCGCCTTGGCGAGCTCGGTGGCGAAGCTGTCCGGGGTGACTTCCAGAGCGAGGTTCTGGCGGCCGATGAGCGGATGGGCGAACTGGATGGTGTAATCGACCTCAAAGCCGTCGTGCGGGGTGGCCTTGATGAACTTGCCGTCGCGCTCGAAAATCAAAGGCTTGGTGAGGGCCAGGACCTTGCGGGCCTTGGACTGGCGGCGCAGGCCGGCCTGGTTCAGCAGGTACACAAAGGAGGCGGCGCTGCCATCCATGATGGGCAGTTCGCGTCCCTGCACCTCGATGCGGATGTTGTCGATGCCGAGCCCGCGCACGGCGGCCAGCAGGTGTTCGACGGTGGCGATCTGGTCGTGGCCGTTGCCCAGGCTGGTGGCCAGGCCGGTATCGACCACAAGGCGCGGTTTGGGGCTCAGGAAGGAGGTGCCGGACCCGCTGCGCAACGCGAACAGAATGCCGGTGTCCTCGGGGGCGGGGCGCAAAACAAGCTCAACCTGCTTGCCGCCATGAAGCCCGATTCCCGTGCAGCGTACTGTGTTGCGAATGGTGGTCTGATGCATACGTCCTCCGACGAGAGGAGTTATGCACAGGGAATGCCAAGTGCCAAACACTGTTTTAACCATTCGAAATCACAACGCTTATAGCAAAAATGCAGGAGAAAGAAAGTGTGTCTTTTCTGCCACAGGGTCGCAACAGTGCGACATTTGGAACCTCAGTTGCTGCGGATTTGCGATCCCTTGAGGGCTTTGAGCACACGGTCCAGCCCCGCGTAGTCTTTGAGGATGGCGATTTCGGCAAAGCCGAGGGCGGCAGCGCTGGCCAAAGCCAAGGCGCGTGCACCCTGCCCGCAGCCCAATTCGCACAGCAGCACGCCGCCGGGGCGCAGGGCCTGGGCTGCGACGGGCAGCAGCCCGCGCAGGTGCAACAGGCCCTCCTCCTTGCTCACCAGGGCTGTGGCGGGCTCGAAACCGCGCACTTCCGGCGAGAGCTCTGCGTACTCTGCCTCGGTGACATAGGGTGGATTGGCCACCACAAGGTCCAGGGAGGCCGGGGCCAGGGTCAGACGCATGAAGTCCGCGCAGAGAAACTGCAAGCGCTCCTCCACCCCGTGGCGGCGGGCGTTCAACCGGGCGACCTCCAGAGCCTTGGAGGAAAGATCAATGGCCAGACCCCGCGCGGCCTTGCGCTCATGCGCCAGGGTCACGGCCAGGGCGCCGGACCCGGTGCCGAAGTCGGCGAAGTAAAGGGCGGCATCCTGCGGAAAAAGGCCCAGGGCCTGTTCGACGATGAGTTCCGTCTCCGGGCGGGGAATGAGCACGTCCGGCGTGACGCGGAAGGCGAGGCTGAAGAACTCGCGCTCACCAAGGATATAGGCGGCGGGCTCGCCCGTTGCGCGGCGGCCGACCAGCCCGGCGAAGGCGTTCATGCGCTCCGGGCCGGGTGCGTCCGTGTGGTGCACGATGAGCCCCACGCGCGACAGCTCAAAGGCGTGCGAGGCCAAGAGTTCCGCGGAAAGGCGCGGGGAATCGACCTGGGCCTGGGCGAGCAGCCGTTCCGCCCAGGTCAGGGCTTCGTGAATGGTGGCGAGGGGATGCGGCCCGCTCACGGCCTTAGGAACCGGAGGCCTGCTGCTTCAGCGCCTCGGTCTGGTAGTGGCTGGTCAGGGCCTCGATGAAATCGCCGACATCACCTTCCATCACCGCGTCCAGCTTATACAGCGTCAGGTTGATGCGGTGGTCCGTCACGCGGCTTTGGGGGAAATTGTAGGTGCGGATGCGCTCGGAGCGGTCGCCGGAGCCCACCTGGGCGCGGCGGATGTCCGTCTCCACGGCCTTGGCCTTCTCCTGCTCCTGGGCCAGCAGACGCGAGCGCAACACTTTCATGGCCGAGGCCTTGTTCTTGTGCTGCGACTTCTCGTCCTGGCACTGCACCACCAGGCCGGAAGGAATGTGGGTGATGCGCACGGCGGACTCGGTGCGGTTGACGTGCTGTCCACCGGCGCCGCTGGCGCGGAACACGTCGATGCGCAGATCCTCGCCCCGGATGTTCACGTCCACATCCTCGGCCTCGGGCATGATGGCCACGGTGACGGCGGAGGTGTGGATGCGGCCCTGAGCCTCGGTGGCGGGAACGCGCTGCACGCGGTGCACGCCCGCTTCCCACTTGA
>Ga0209373_10001914_pt1 | contig 22556 bp, 17 predicted proteins | sample Higcelweek5metaG_FD_187173 | JGI IMG/M metagenome (GOLD analysis project Ga0209373, IMG submission 187173) | Freshwater pond sediment microbial communities from the University of Edinburgh, under environmental carbon perturbations - High... | ecosystem: Environmental > Aquatic > Freshwater >... | reverse complement strand
TTATGCGAATGAGGTGCCGGGCCCCTCACAAGGCTATACAAAGCCCCATGCGGCACCGTGACGTCTAAAAGACCACTGTTCCCAATGCCATAGCCATTCCATGGTCGTTCGGCAATGCGGTGGGCGGTGTAATCCCAAATCTCAACGCGCATGTGCCACGATCCCGGGAGCTTGGCGACAAGGTCAGGCCGCTCCGCGAAAAGGGAAGCCGCGCCCAAAGGCCAGAATAGAGCCAAAAATGAGCCCAAACCCACAACGCCAAATGCTAAACGGAAAGAAAGCCGCGCCAAGAGAAAAACGCCAAGAGCCATAGCCAGCCCAACCTGCGTCGCGCGCGAGTTCGTCAAAAGGAAGGTCAAGGCAAGGCTCGCAAGCAAAAAGACAGCCATGCCGCGTTGCCGCCTGCCCTCAAGCGAAGGCCCCATCAGCGCAGCGACCACGGGCCAAAACAACAAGGCCCCATGCGAAAAGCCTCGGTTCAGTTTAGAAAGCAAAAACTCTTTGTTTTCGACAGCGCTCAGCATATGACCGACCAGCAAGCCATCGAGCAAGAAAAAGCCCATCGCCAAAAGCAAAGCCAACACGACCGCATCGAAGGAACGCCCCTCGCCTTGGGCTTGCAGTGCGGGACTTGAGAAAAACAAAAGGGGAATCAAAACCGTGGCCATCCGAAAGCTGTTACTCAGCGCCAAATGAAGATCGATGGCCGAAAAGCAAGACAGAGCCATTGTCGCCAGCAGCCCCAGAACAAACAAGCTCGCGGTTTGCGAAGGACGCGGAAAAAGCCCAGCGCCATACCAATGGCCAAACAGCAAGAGCAACGCACCGCCAATAGCAATGCCCGCCCACGCCCCGCCAGAAATCACGCCCACTGTCGCCGCAAGCGCAAAGAGCGCGAAAAACAGACGCGGCATCCAAGCAAGCACGCGCATGCGATCAGGTAAGACCGAAGACAGCATCAAAAAGCTCCAAAACCGTTGACAAGCTGAGGAATCGTCCGCAAACCCTATCATAATCGCAACCTTACTGGAAACAGCCGAAAATGCCGCTGCGCCTTGCGCTTTACCAACCCGATATCCCACAAAATACCGGCGCCATGATGCGCCTATGCGCGTGCCTTGGCCTCGGCCTCGATATTATTGAACCTTGCGGTTTTGTGGTTGACGACAAAAAACTCCATCGCGTGGCGATGGATTATATCGCGCACCTGACCTATACGCGCCACACGAGCTGGGCGAGATTTTTGGATCAGCTTGAAGGCCGCCGCGTGATCCTTTTAACGACGAAAAGCTCCATTCCCTATACGGTCTTTACCTTCAGGCCAGACGATGTGTTGATGGTGGGTCGCGAAAGCGCAGGCGTCCCAGACGATGTGCATGAACGCGCCGATGGCCGTGTGCTCATTCCTATGACACCGGGCCTACGCTCACTCAACGTCGCGCTGTCCGCCGCGATGGTGCTTGGCGAGGCCGTGCGGCAAACCTCTTCTTTTGGTTAAGACGCAGCTTTCGCTTTTAGTTTCATCTTTTGGCCTCTAAAAAGAAGGGTATTCTTTTTTTGCACAGAAGAGCCTTTTGAAATGACACGCGTAACAGACAAAGAAAATAAAGAGACGGCGCGCATGATCGCCGCATTTAAAAAAGCAGCCGCCGGATCGGGCTATAAACTTGAGCATCAAAAACAGATGCCCAAGGAAGGTATTATCCGCTTTACGCTCACGCCTTTAAAGCAAGGCACGGCGAAGGATAGCCTGATCGTCAAGATGACGCCGGACGGTTCCTTTAAACCGACGATACCCAAAGAAATGCGCCAGCTTTTCGCTGACCAACTGGCCGCAAGTTAAAAACAGCAAAACCCCCGTTACCGCAGGCTTCCTGCAAGGGAACGGGGCTTATGATCGTTCGTTCGTCTTATCCGCGCAGCACGCCGCCGGTGGCTTTGGTCACGCTGGCTGTGATCTTGGCGGCCAAGCCTTCCAGCTCGGCATCCGTCAAGGTGTGATTGCCCGGCTGCACCGTCACGGAAAGCGCAACGGATTTTTTGCCCGCTTCGATTCCCTTGCCTGCGTACACATCAAAGATCGTCACGTCACGGATCAACGCTTTATCGGCATTCTTAATCGCTTTGATCAGTTTGTCCGCTTGCACGGCTTCATCCAGCACAAAGGCAAAGTCGCGGCCCACAGGTTGAAGCGCTTCGACCTTGAGCAATGGGCGCTCGGTCGTGTGCGTGCGCGGCGCGGGAATGGCAGCGAGATAAAGCTCGCACGCGACCATCGGCCCGCTGGCATCGCACGCGTCCAAGATCGCGGGATGAACTTCGCCAAAATACCCCAAAAGCACAGGCCCTAAACGCAAGCTGCCGCAGCGGCCCGGATGGTACCAAGACGGCCCTTCGGCAAAAACCTGCACTGAACCCATCGGCGCACCGGCGGCCGAAAGCGCGGCGAGCGCATCGGCTTTGGCATCATAGGCATCGACTGCGCGGGCTTTTTCCGCCCAATGACGCGGCGTTTGCCCTGCTCTCAAGGCCGTGGCCACAAGCGCCTGCCCTTCGGGCGTTTGATCGCGGAAAATTGAGCCAACTTCGAACAAGCTCACATCCGTATAGCCGCGCGAAGCATTGCGCTGCGCCGCTAAAACAAGATTGCCGACGATCGAGCCGCGCATGACATCCAGATCGGCGCTGATCGGATTGATCAGCTTCAACGCCGGATTGACCGGCCCAAATACTTCGGCCACGCGCGAGGACATGAACGACCACGTCACCGCTTCACACAGACCGCGTCCGGCCAAAGCGCGCTTAGCCTGTCCCGCCCGACGATCCAAAAGATCGAGCGCGCTTTTTGTGACAACGTCTTCACGGGGCAACGACGTCGCCGGAATGAAATCAAAGCCCTTAATGCGAATGACTTCCTCGGTAATATCCGCCGCGCCTTCGACATCGCCGCGCCAGCTGGGCGGCGTGATCGTCCAAGCCTCACCCGCTTTTTCAACGGCAAAACCTAGCGTTTTCAAGATTTGCTCTTGTTCGGCAGCAGGAACGTCCACGCCAACATGCTTGGCGCATTTCGAAGGCGTATAGGCAATCTTGCGTTCATTCTTCGGGGCTTGGCCCACAACGAGCGGCTTGCTCACCACGGTTTCGCTCGTGCCGCAGAAAGCCAAGACCATCTGCGTCGCTAAATCGGCGCCGTCGGCCACAAACGCCGGATCGACGCCGCGCTCAAAACGATAACGCGCATCCGAAACCACGCCAAGCGCGCGGCCCGTCGTGGCCGTACGCGACGGATCGAAATAGGCAGATTCGATAAACACATCGGTCGTCGAAGCCTCGCAGCCCGAGCTAACGCCGCCGACAACACCGGCCAACGAAAGAAAACCGGTATCGTCGCCGATCGCCGTCATGCCGGGCTCAAGCGTATAGGTTTTATCGTTGAGCGCTGCAAAACTTTCGCCGCCCTGAGCCGGACGCACCCAAAGCGCGCCCTTCACATGCGCAACATCGAACACATGAAGCGGACGCCCCACATCATAGGTCAGATAATTGGTGATATCGACCAACGCCGAAATCGGACGCAGACCAATCGCGCGAAGACGCTGTTGCATCCACGCAGGCGAAGCGCCGTTTTTAATGTTGCGGATCATCCGCCCGACAAAAAGCGGGCAATGATGTTTTTGATCTGCGGGAAAATCGAGCGTGACGTTGATTTTAGATTCTTCCGTCCCCGCAGGCACCTTGATCGCGAGCGGCTTGAGCGTCCCCATCCCAGCCGCCGCCAAATCACGCGCAATACCGCGCACACCCGCGCAATCGGCGCGGTTCGGCGTGAGGTTAATCTCAATCACCGGATCGGAAAGATTCATGACATCGACGGCCTTTGCGCCAACAGGCGCATCTTCCGGCAGTTCCAAAATCCCGGCGGCATCGGTGTCGAGCTTCAACTCAGCGCCCGAGCACATCATGCCTTGCGATTCCTCACCACGAATTTTGGAAAGCTTCAACGCCTCGCCTGTGGCCGGGATCACATCGCCGGGCCGCGCCAAAACCGTCTTCAGCCCCGCCCGCGCATTGGGCGCGCCGCACACGACTTGAATAATCTCTTTGCCTGTATTGACGGTGCAAAGCTTGAGCCGATCGGCCTGCGGATGTTTTTCCGCTGTGACAATCTGCGCCACGGTGAACGGCGCAAGCGCCGAAGCCGCATTTTCAATCCCCTCGACCTCAAGCCCAATAGCCGTCAGTTTATCGCACAGCGCCTCAAGCGACGCGTTCGTTTCCAGATGATCTTTAAGCCAAGAAAGTGTGAATTTCATTGTTTAGTCCTCACAGAATGTATCGTTACTTATGACCCTCGCCGCTTCGTTTTGGCGAGAACGAAATGACGTAGCGTGTCCTATCCCCCGCACCGCTGTTTAAAGGGATCGATCACTTTGACGCCCGGCGGAATGATCGCATTTGGCCGTTGCGGTTTGAGCATAAAGACCTGTTCAGCGCCTTCTGTTTGTCTTTGCGTCGCCAGCGGATCACCGAGGGGCGCGCCCTCCCCATGAACATAGCCCGCATCAATATACCCTTGGGCGCGATTGCCATGAATGTGCCGGATCCAACAATTTCCAGGGTTTTTCTCTGAATCAAGCCATTCCGGCGCATAACGCATCCAGCCCATTTCATAAGCCCGAACCGTAAGCCCATGGCTGACGACAACAACATGGCGAATATTACGCGTCATATAATCTTCAATGACCGTTCGGAAATGATGCTTCACGCGAATAGCAACATCCATCCGCGTCTCACCAAGGGGAGCTGTTCCGTAAATACGGCCAAGGAATTTTTTATGGCGCTCATAATTCTCGGATTCGTCTGGATAACGTTCCTGAAACTCCTCATCCGTAAGCCCGTCAAACAAGCCGGCCTTTTGCTCTATTAAGAACGGTTCTTCCCGGTAAGTGATCAGCCCGGAATCTGGATCAAACTTTTGCCCCATAGCATAAAGAATTTCACACGCCGTTTGACGCGTCCGATAATAGGGACTGTTCCAAACACGAAGGAAGCCAAAATGTTCAGGGTTCTGTTCATATTCGCTGTACAGACGAGCGGCTAAATAGGTTCCAGCATCGGCTGCCTGCGCGATCCCTCTCGCGGTCAAACGAATAGCGTGATCGGCAATCTCTTTGTAAAGAGGCCGGTTCACATTGCCTTCTGTCTCGCCATGGCGAACAAGATAAAGGTTAAGTTCGTTTTGCGCTGGCTGTATTGCCATCTTTCTCACCCCGCCAGTGCCGGATTTGGAATGTCGAGCGGCACAAAGCCGTAATGTTTGAGCCAGCGCATGTCGGCTTCAAAGAAGGTGCGCAAATCGGGAATGCCGTATTTCAACATGGCCAAACGCTCGATGCCCGTGCCGAAAGCGAAGCCTTGGTATTTTTCGGGATCGATGCCGCAATTCGTCAAAACAGCGCTATGCACCATGCCGCAACCGCCAATTTCAAGCCAATCGCCGTAATTGCCAAGCTTCAATTTGCCATCTTTGCGCGAGCAGCCAATATCGACTTCGGCGCTCGGTTCCGTGAACGGGAAGTAAGATGGACGGAACCGGATCGGCAAATCATCAATGCCAAAAAAGGCGCGCAAGAAATCAAGCAAGCAGCCTTTCAAATGCCCCATGTTCGTTTTCTCGTCGATCACAAGCCCTTCAAACTGGCTAAACATCGGCGTGTGGGTCATGTCGGAATCGCAGCGATAGGTGCGGCCCGGCGCAATGATGCGGATCGGTGGCTTTTGGCTCAGCATCGTGCGGATTTGCACAGGCGAGGTATGCGTGCGCAAAACCATCTTTTGCTCGCCATCGGCGGGCATATAAAACGTATCTTGCATCTGGCGCGCCGGATGATCGGGCGGCAGGTTAAGCGCGGTGAAATTGTTCCAATCCGTTTCGATCTCAGGCCCCTTGGCGACGGTAAAACCCATCGCGGCAAAAATCGTGACAATCTCATCGGTCGTTTGCGTGATGGGATGCACGCGGCCATCGGCCTCAGGCCGTGCCGCAAGCGTCACATCGATGCGCTCGCGCTCAAGCCTGACAGCAAGCGCCGCTTGCGCCAAAAGCTTGGCGCGTTCTTCCAACGCTTGGCTCGCGGCATCTTTGATCTCATTGAGCGCCGCGCCCATCGCTTTGCGCTCATCAGGCGCAAGGCTGCCAAGCGTTTTCATCCGCTCGGTCAGTTTGCCTTTTTTGCCCAGCGTTTCCACGCGCAAAGCTTCCAAAGCCGCGCTATCGGCAGCGGCCTCGATAGCGGCTAAAATCTCGGTTTGCAGAGTCTTCAGTTCAACGTCAGACATCTTTTTTCCCTTTTCTCCCCCGTCATCCCCGCGAAGGCGGGGATCCAGGGCCACAAAAACCAACGTTTATTTTTCCGTCCGGCATAACTGTCTGCGCGAACATGCTTTTTCTTCTCCAAGCAAAAACGGGAACCCTGACTTGTGTCAGGGTTCCCGCAAATGCGTCCTTTCGGACTTATGCTCTTCGGCGTGACTTACGCCGCCTTCTTATTCAATTCCGCCTTGGCCTGATCGACAAGAGCCTTGAAAGCGGCGGGCTCAGTTGCGGCCAGATCAGAAAGCTGTTTGCGGTCCAGCTCGATCTTGAGGCACTTGAGCCCATTCATAAATCGAGCATAGGTCAGACCTTCTTCGCGCACAGCCGCATTGATGCGGATGATCCAAAGCGCGCGCATTTCACGCTTCTTAGCTTTGCGATCGCGATACGAATAACGAAGGGCCTTTTCGACCTTTTCAATTGCAACACGGAAACAAGTGCTCGCGCGACCACGATAGCCGCTGGCGAGATCAACAATTTCCTTATGACGAGCGTGGGTCGTCATGCCCCGTTTTACACGTGCCATTGTTCGATCCCCTTAATGCTGACGTAAGAAATGTTTGATGACGTTTTCGCCATCGGCCTTGAACAGGATCAAGCCTTGACGTGCTTCACGTTTCATCTTCTGGGAACGTTTGCGCATACCGTGACGCTTACCAGCGGCACCCGCCTTGACCTTGCCTGAGCCGGTCACGCGGAAACGCTTTTTGGACCCGCTGTGGGTCTTGAGCTTAGACATTTCATTTTCCTTTTGTTTGATCGTTACTTACGGTTTGGCAGCCGGGCATGTCTAGGGCCTCGTCGTGCCGAGGGGAGCTTTCTAGCGAATCTAACCGGGCGATGCAAGCCCAACGCTCACGTTCTTGAAAGGTTAACCAAGAAAATGTTCTAAACCCCACCGCCTGCTTGCCGTTATCGTCAAAGTGAACAGTTAAGAAACCAAACGGGATGCCCGTTTTCACGGGCATGACGATGGGGGCTAAGAGAAGCATCCACCCTTTAAAAACAGCGTCATCTCCGCGAAGGCGGAGATCCAGGGCCATAAAAACAGACGCTTATTCAAATACCCCTAGGCTCCCACCTGCGCGGGACTCCTTTGGTTTGCTGCCCACGATACGAGCGAATTACGCTGCTTTTTCTTCAAGCCACGCTTGAAGCGCCTGTTTAGGCAACCCACCGACTTTGGTGTCGATGGCTTTGCCGTCTTTAAAGAGAATCAGGGTCGGAATGCTGCGAATACCGAATTGGCTCGGCGTATGGGGGGCTTTATCGACATTCATCTTCACAACTTTGACCTTATCGGCCATTTCGCCAGCCAATTCCTCCAAAACGGGGCCCAGCTGACGGCAGGGGCCGCACCATTCGGCCCAGAAATCGACCAAAACCAGCCCGGAAGCCTGCAAAACTTCGGTTTCGAAAGAAGAATCATCAATGTGTTTCGCGTTCTCGCCCATAAGCGGCTCCCTCTCATCTAATCGTTAAGCTCATTTGCTGTAAGTAGGATCAGATTAGCCTTATTTCAAGTCTCTGGCAAAATTTCCATGAGCTGAAGCGTAAAGGTCCACAACAAAAACGTGCGAATTGTTTTAGCGGGATAAATTTCCTGCAAAACCGTACGATACGCCGCCATCTGCTGACGATACAGGGCCGGAACGGCTGCCGTCTCACGCGGCGGCGGGCGGTTGGTTTTGTAATCCACCACCCACACCTCATCGCCCACAAGCGCGAGACGATCCACCTGCCCCGAAATCAGCCGGTTCCCACTAAGCCCAACAATCGGCACTTCGGCGCGGCTTGTCGGGCCGAAAAACGGCGCACAGGCCGGATCACCCAAAAGGCGCAACACTTCGCCCGCCATCTCGGCTTGCGCCGCTTCGGCCAAGCCATGTTGCGGGTTAGCCAAAAACCGCGCCGCAACGAAAGCCCGGCGCGCGCCCTCAACCTCGGGAAGATTTTGTAACAAGCGATGCATCACGCGGCCCCGCGCAAAACGCGCATCCTGCGGCGAGATAGATGAAGGCTCCGGCGCGCTCGGCTGCGAGGGCACCAGCGGACGCGGCGGCTCGGGCTCAGGCCCCGGCTGCGCAAAAAGCCAGCTCGGCAACGCAAGTGAAGCTTCGCTTTGCGGCGCAGCACGCGGCCCCTTGGCCACCAGCGCATAATCGGCCAGAATAATTTGGGGCGAAAGCGCATCCTGCGCCTCGGGAAGCACCTCCGCTTGATGATGGGCGGCTAACCCGGCGCTGACCACATTGTACCAACAGGCTTCAGGAATTTGACGCTCGCCTGCCTTGAACCCGCACACGATAAGCCGATCCGCCGCACGGGTGAGCGCGACATAAAGCAAACGGCGGTATTCTTCCATCTGCCTTGCATAAACGGCCTCACGCAAAGCACGCAGCGTTTCGTTCGTTTGCTCACGCGGCAAATAAAAGGGCAGGCCCTCTTTCGTCCAGACCAATTTGGGCATGCGTTTTTTATCGGGCACGCTGGCCGTATCGGGTAAAATAACAATCGGTGCTTCAAGTCCTTTTGAGGCGTGCACCGTTGTAATGCGCACGCGCCCCATCGCCTGTTCAAGCTCGCGCTTAATTTGCGCCTCGCTCACCGAAAGCCAATGCAAAAAGCTTTGCAACGAAGGGGTATGACGCTGGCCAAAATCGCTAGCCGCATTCAAAAGCTCATCCAAAGGATCTTCGGCATCGGGCCCCAAACGCGTAGCCAATGCCCGTCGCGCGCTTTGCGCATCGGCGGGGCAAGGCTCGCTCAAAATCTTGATCAAAAGTGGCAAAGGCGGCGTGACATCGGCTAGCGCGGCAATCTTTTGTAAATACGCTGTCCATGGGCCCGCCGCCGTGCGCAACGCGTCCCAAAGCGTCCCCTCACGACCCAGCGCCAACGCCATCAGTTCATCTTCGCTTGCGCCGATCAGCGGCCCGCGCAAAACGGTGGCGAGCGTCAAATCATCTTCGGGCAAAAGCGCGCATTGCAAAAGCGCCATCACATCCATAACGGCCAGTTGCTCGGTCAGCACCATGCGATCAACGCCGGAGACGGGGACATCCCGCGCCTTCAGTTCACGCACCAACACATCGACAAACGTGCCGCGTGTGCGCACCAAAATCATCACATCGCCTGGATTCATCGCCCGCTCGGCCCGCAGCTCACGGTCGTAAATCATCACGCCAGAGGAAACCCAATTTTGAATCTGCTGCGCGATTTTCTGCGCCAGCTCACTGGCCGGATCACGGACGGTTTCATAAGCTTCCGGTATCACCCAATCGCTGGGGCCTTTGGGTTTTGCCTCCGGCGCTGCGCCCGTCTCTTGCGTTAAAAGCGGCCACACTTCCACCCGCCCCGCGCCCTGCCCGCGAAACGCTTGATGATGCACGGGCTCACGCGAAACTCCTTGCCGCGCCGCTTCAGGCTCAAACACCGCATCGACCGCCCGCAAAACCGCAGGGGCCGAGCGGAACGAAATGGTCAGTGGCACATCGTCAAAGGGCATACGCGCTGCGCGAAACTTGGTGCGGAACAACGCGTGCATCTGAAAGAAAACGTCAGGATCCGCGCCTTGAAAGCTAAAGATCGATTGCTTTTCATCGCCCACAACGAACAGCGTGCGCACACGATCCGAACGGGCGCTTTCGCCTTGGCAATATTCATCGGCCAGCGTTTGGATGATCTGCCATTGGCCGGGATTTGTATCTTGCGATTCATCGACGAGCATATGATCGATGCCGCCATCCAGCTTATAAAGCACCCACGGCGCAATCGCAGGCCGCGCCAAAACCTCGTTCGTTTTACGGATGAGGTCGTCATAATCCATAACGGCGCGTTCATCTTTCCGCCGTTCATAGGCTTGCGCCACACGCAGCGCGAGCGTCAAAACAGATTCGGTGCGCAACGTAGCCTCAAGGGCTTGACGTTGAGACTCGAAGCGCATCAGCCGCTCAGCTTCCTCGCGCAAAACGGCTTCACATTCTGGATGCGATCCCAAAAGATCTTTGTTCGCACTTTTGGCGAAAGGTTTGCCGTCCTGCGTTAGAAAAGCGGAAGTGTATAGGCCTAGCCCAACCATCCGCGCAGCCTCATCACTGGCGAACCACGCCAACATTAGCTGACCACGTTTTTGAAACGACGGTGTGCCTTTATCCAGCAAAAGCCGCGCCGCCTCACGCAACCCGGCATTATCAAACCCTTCGCACGCCGCGCCACGTTGCAGCGTTTCAACGCTCGCATCCGGCGCAAGCCCCAAGGCCACGCGCAGCGCAACGCCAAGGCCTTGCGGCCCGGCATTGGCCTGAAGCGCAGCGCGCAGTTTAGGCGCTTGGTTCATCAATTCAGCCAAAAGCTCGCGCAAGCTTTGCTCGGCCATAAAGCGCACAACTTGGGTTAAAGCGGCAGCGCTTGCTTGGTCGCGACCTTCGGCGGCTTCTTCCAGTACTTCGTCCATCGCTTCTTGACGCAACGCCGCCGCTTCGACCTCTTCCAAAACGGCAAAATGCGGCGACACTCCCGCTTCAATAGGAAACCGCCGCAAGATTTCTTGTGCAAAACCGTGAATGGTTTGAATCCGCATCCCGCCCGGACAAGCCAAAACACGCGCAAAAAGCCGCCGCGCCCGCTCGCGCAAAGCCGGATCGAAGACTTCACCTTCAAGGCCGATCAAATCGGCATCCAACGCTTCTTCATCGCTGATCGCCCAGCGCGAAAGGCGCTGCATCAAGCGGATCGACATTTCTGCCGCCGCCGCTTTGGTAAACGTCAGGCACAAAAGCCGTTGCGGCGCGACATCCGCAAGCAAAAGCCGCGTCACACGATCCGCGAGCACTTTCGTTTTGCCTGACCCAGCCGAAGCGCCGACCCAAACCGAACGCGTCGGATCCGAAGCCTGCCGTTGGAGCGCATTGACATCTACGCTCAGGGACGAGACAAGCGTTTCGCTCATGCGCCCCCCTTTCGCTCGCGGCCCCATTCGGCCAAGCGCGAAAGATGCTCGTAATCATTATAATCGGGCGAAAAAGCCGGACGCGGCACCGCGCGATAGGCCATGCGCGGATCGGCAAAACGGGTGATGAGCGATTCAAGCCCTTCTTTCGCTTTAGTCTGCTGCGCAGCGAGATCGGCTTTAAGATCCGTTGTCTTGGCTGGCTCTTCGCCACCTTGAAGCTTCCAATAGCTCAATGCGCCTGTTTCATAAGCCGCTAGACCAGCAAACCCGCCCGCGCTGGCCATCAAGGCCAAAAGCGGCAATTGCGGTTCATACCCTGCCATGACTTTCTTCTCAGACGGCGCACTGCCTGTTTTATAGTCGATAATTTGCACGCGCCCATCTGGCAAAAGATCAATGCGATCCACGCGACCGCGTAACGTAAACGCGCCATGGCCTAAGGCAAGCGTTCCCTCAGCCTCGACAGCTAACGGCTTGATCCCCTCGGCGCGGCGGCGTTCTTCTTCCGCTACAAACCAAACCGCGATCCGCTCAAAGCGCGGCCCCCAAAAAGCTTTGACTTGCGGGCGATCTTGAAACGCCGCAAACGCCCTACGCCCTTCTTCCAAAAGCAACGCAAGCGGATCGGCGGGCCAAACCTGTTTTGTTTTTTGAATAAAAATTTCCAACGCTTCATGGATGGCGCTGCCATGATCGGCGGCAGAAACGTCGGCATCGAGCGGATCAAGCTTTTGCAAACGCAAAATGCGCTTGGCATAAATCGCATAAGGATTGCACAGCCATGTGCCGATTTCCGTAACGGAAAGCGTGCGCGGCCGCGCCGCAAGCGGTGGGCAAGGTTCGGGCTTGGCCATCGGTTTAAACGCCGCGCTGGCGTCAAGCGCCTTAGCCCAAGCCCGCCACGGCTGCGTGGGCGCAAGCGGTTCGCTTTGTCCAGCGGCGCGTAAAACCGTTTCCAATTGCAGCACAAAGCGCGACGGCACAGCCTCGGCACCACCCACACGGCGGGCGCGGGTCATAAGCACTTCGCCAGCACTCGCCAATTGCACAAAATCATGCGCCGAAAGACCGACGCGATGCTCTGGCGACGGCAAACCGAATTTCTTTTTCATGGGCCGCGAGAGCCACGGATCAACCGCAGCGGCGGGCGGCCATGTGCCTTCGTTCAAGCCGCCAAGAATAACAAGATCATGATGCAACAACCGCGCTTCAAGCGGCCCAAGCAAGCTCAAACGCGGATGCTGCCCATGGACAGGCCGCACCGTTACGCTTTGCATCAAGCTGGGGATCAACCGCGCATAGGCGGCAGCGGTCAGCGCCGGAAACCCAACACTTGCGCTGCGCACTTCATCAAACCAAGTCGAAGCCGCCTGTCCATCGTCGCCGCGCCACAGGATTTCATCGCCGGGCGTATCCGCACTGGTCGCAAGAGTCTCGGCTAAAACGGCATGGGCAGTCAACCAAACGGGCAAAGGCTGCGCTTCATCCCAATGCGCTGTGAATGGGGCAAAGGCCTCCGCCAAACGCAACAGCCACGCCGCAAGCGCCGGATCTTGCCCTTCAAGCGCCTGTGCCGCGCCGGACAATCCGCCAGCGAGCCGCACGCCGCGCCACGCCCCCATCTCAACGCGCCGCGCATAAAGGCGGCAGGTTTCCGGCGCAAGCCCCGCAGCGGCAAGCGGATGTTTCAACAAAGCCAAGCTCGCCACAGGTGACGCCTTTGGTGCGGCTGCTTGCAAGACATCGCATAAAAAACGACCGACAGGCCACGACGGCAACGGCGAGCCCGCCGAGTCATCAGCCACAATACCCCAGCGCCCCAAAGCCGCCGCCACACGCGCCGCAAGCGTGCGATCCGGCGTGATGAGCGCAGCGGTGCGGCCTTCAATCGTCAAAGCCGCGCGAAGCCGAAGCGCAATCACGTCGGCTTCCTCACGCTGATGATCGAGATCAAGGCGCTCCAGACCCGCTGAAGCTTCTGGCGGTATATCTGCGGGCGTCAGGCTCCGCCAACGATCCGTCACAGAAGCCGGAGCCAACGCCTCGCGAAGCAGCCGCGCACGCGGCGCGTTGACCGAAGCAAAACCCTCCCAACAGATGACGTCTTGACGCTTCGCCTTGGCCATTTGCTCAAGCCAGTGTTTCATGGTCGCTTGCGGATGCGTTTCATCAATCGCCTGCCACGCCTCTTCCTCAAGCGCCAAATCAAGCCCCGGCAAAATCACCTCGCCCAGCGGCAGCTGCGCAATCGCCGCCATCAAGCGACCCACCGCAGGTACCGAGCCTGTTGATCCCGCTGCAATCAGCGGCGCGCTCGGCGGGTGCGCCAACCAGTGCGCGGCCTGCGCATCCAAAACCGCATCGCGCCGCGCCGCCGGATCAAGACACCCTTCGAGCGCCAAAAGAGGCGGCCAGATAGCGGTCACAATATCAAGAAAACGAAGCGTTTCCTTCCAATGCTCGGCATATTCTTCCGGCGCAAGCGAAGCTAACGCCGCAAAACTTAGCCCTTCGCTTTGCGTTTGATCGATGAGGTTTGCAAGCGAGGCTGCGAGCGAGGCCGCTTGGTCGAGCGGAATGCCGGGCTCTTTTTTCATCACCAGCTGCGTCAAAAGCAACTGCCTGCGCAAAGGCGGCAAGGCGGGTGGCAAGGTTTCAAACGCTTGATCTTCGGCAAAATCTAAATCCAGCTCATCACTATCGCCCAACGGTTGCAAGCGCGGCAGTAAAGCGGCCTTGCCCCCCGTCACGCGCAAAAACGCATCGCGCAGCGCGCGGCAAGAACGGCGCGTGGGCAAAAAAACGGTATAAGAAGCCAGCGCAAGCGGATCGGCCTTCACGCGTTGCCACAACCCTTCCGCCAGCGTGGTCACAAAACACAAATCGGACGGAATGGTGAAGACGCCGCTCATCCCCAGCCCACCCCCGTTTGGCATAGGCGGTTCGCCTCAGCCAAATCTTCGGGCGTGCCCACATGAAAACAGGTGCCGTCGTGAATAAGGCCAAACAGGCGGCCTTGATCTTCAGCGCGATTGAAAATCACATTATTCGAAAAAACCGTTTCCGAAATTTCATAATACAGCGCGGGCTTCACGATCATCACCGAAAGCCAAACATAAGGTTTTTCGGCCGCCGCGCCTTTGCGCCATGTGCGCCCATCGGGCTCGCACATAAAATCGCCAGCGCCATGAAACCCTTTGGCCCTTTCGCGAGGGCAAAGCAGCAAGAGCACATCCATCCGCGCTTCATCCCACGCTTGCGCCATACGCTCAAGCGCGGGGACCGCGCCGTTCGTCCATGGCAAATCGGCGCTCATCACGAAAAAGGGCTTGTCGCCAAAGTGAGCCAAAGCGTTCTTCACGCCGCCGCCCGTATCGAGAATCTCCGCCTCGGAAGAAAGAATAAACGTCCCTTCATTGCGAGCGCAGTGAAGCAATCCAGAGTCAGAACACGACAAAGGTTGGTTTTGATAACTCTGGATTGCCACGGCGCTTTCAGCGTCTTGCAATGACGGGTTGTCTAGCGTGGATCGCGCCGCCACATGCGCCTTAATCTGGTCGCCAAGATAATGCGCGTTCACAACAACGCGGGCGATGCCCGCCGCTTGCAAATGATCGATGGCCCGATCCAGCATCGTGCGTCCGCCAACTTCAAAAAGCGGCTTCGGCTTTTCAAGCGTCAGGGGCCGCATACGCGTGCCAAACCCCGCAGCCAAAACCATGGCCGTATTGGAAAAATATGCAAGGAGGGCATCTGTCATCATAAGGCGAGGTTACACCTTGAGAACCAACGGGAAACAGGCTCCAGTTTTTCATCTTTCAGCAAAAGCTTCAAGCCCTCTAATGCGCCCGGAATAAGGGCCTCACGATGCAGGCGTACCCAAATACCCAAAACGCGCGTATGGCGCTGCGCCAAAAGCGCGCGCGCACAGGAAAGCAACGTGGCGCGATCAACCATCGCATAATGCGCATGATACACATCAATCATCGCCTCAAGCTGCGCAAGCCCGCCCGGACGGCGCACTGTCTCACACCACGACGCAATATCATACGTCACAGGCCCGATGCCCGCATCTTGGAAATCGAGAACGCCAAAAGATGAACCGCAAACAGGCTGCGCAAGCAGCATCGCATTATCCGGCATAAAATCGCGGAGTAAAAGCGAACGCGGCAAAGCATCAGTGAAGGAAAGCGCTTCGCGCCAAGCTGCTATAAAGCCTTCGCGTTCGGAAGGCGTCACCGTCCGCCCAAAAGCGTAAGGCACATAATAATCAAGAAACAATCCTGCTTGCTCAGCAAAAAGCGCGGCATCATAGGATAGCACGTCCAGCGAGCCCAGCTGCTCGGGTTTAAATCCACGATGCAGCTGCGCGAGCGCTTGCGCGGCCTGCGCATCGAACGGCGTGCGGTCTTCGCCTTGATCGATAAGTTTACCAAAGGTCACATCGCCGAAATCTTCGAGCAGCGCCAACCCACGCGGCGCATCGCTAGCATAAACCTCAGGCGCGGCAAGCCCGAGCTGCCGCAACAGCGGCGCAAGGGCAATAAAGGCTTCCGTTTTTTGATCGACGCCAGCCATCATCAAGATCGCTGTTGCGCCCGAGGCGTTGGTCAGTCGTGCATAACGACGCGGTGAGGCATCACCCGTAAGCGCCACCCGCATCGCACCAGCCCAACCAGATTGCTGTAAAAACGATTCGACTTCTTCGTTCATCGCGCCCTCAAAGAGTAAGTCGTTTTGCCCACGCTTCGCCGCCGTCAAGCGTTACAAACCGCGCGCCGGTTTCATCCATGCCGAAAGCCAAACGCAACGCGCCGCGAGGCATGAATGCCAAGGCTTTTTCCGGCCACTCAACCAGCGTCACCCCATCGGCCAGCGCATCGTCAAACCCGATTTCTTCAATTTCTTCAGGAATTTTGAGACGGTAGAGATCAAAATGAGCGACGGGAAACAAAGGCGTGTCATACGTCTGCACCAGCGTGAACGTTGGGCTAGGCACCTCACCCGCCACGCCCAGCGCACGCAGAAGCGCCCGCGCAAACGTTGTTTTTCCAACGCCCAAATCGCCAGAGAGCAAAAGCACATCGCCGGTTTTGAGAAACGAAGCTATCCGCGCCGCTAAAGCTTCACTCGCTGCGAGATCGGCAAGCGGCCAAAGCAAAGGCGCGGCCAACGGACTTAACCTTCTTGCGGGGCCACCTCAGCAGAGGTCGCCTCAAATTGAGCAGGAGCATTTTGTGGTAGGAAACAACTGACACGCGTGCCATCGGTTTCATCGCTCAAGATCTCAACGCGCCCACCGTGAAGCTCGACAAAGCTTTTGACAAGACTTAGACCAAGACCCGCGCCGCCTTGACGCAGATGTCTGTTGGCTTTTTCGAACTTGCCAAACACGCGTTCACGGTCTTCCTGAGGTATGCCGACGCCGGTATCCAAAACGCTAATCACAATCCACGGATCTTGCTTCCATGCGGCCAGCGCAATATGCCCACCCGCTGGCGTATATTTAATAGCGTTGGAGATCAGGTTAAACAAAACCTGCTTCATGCGATGTTCATCCACATCAAACGAGCCTATATCCGACGCGCATTCAATCAAAATCTCAAGCGACTGCTGCCGCGCCCATTCCGCCGTCATTTGCTTGGCATTGTTGAGCAGATCGGCCACGACGACCGTTTGGCGATCAAGGGTCATGCGGCCCGCTTCGATGGTGGCCAGATCGAGCACATCATTGATCAAGCGCGACAGCTTTTCGCTCTCGCTCTTAATTGTGGTTGAGTATTCAAGCTGCCTGTCGTTGAGCTTGCCAAAATATTGTTCGTTCAGAATCTCGGCAAAGCCAGTGATGGTATTAAGCGGCGTCCGCAACTGATACGACACATTGGCCACAAAATCGGATTTCAAACGATCCGCCTCGGCCAAGGCCGCATTGCTGGCGCGCAGGGCTTGCTCGACATGAATCGTATCCGTCACATCGAGATAGCTATCGAGCACCGAGCCATCCGGCAACGGCACGGTCAGATATTCGACGATGACCTTATCTGTACGATCGATCCGTCCGTGGCGCGTATTGCGATCCAACATATAGCTGACGAGCGATGTTTTGTGCGTCTCCCAATTTCCGCCATTATCGAGCAACGGGCGAACGCTTTCGATAACGTCAGACACGTGGGGTTCACTCGCCATAAGCTCATGCGGCAAGCCCCAAAGCTCACCAAGCGCGGCATTGAACAAACGCAACTTGCCATCGGGGCCAAACACAGCGATGCCTTCGGACAAATTGTCAATTGTTTCGCGCTGCACGGCCATCAGCGTGTTGTACGAGGTCTCAAGCGCCAGCTGATCCGTGACGTTTTCGTGCACAAACATCAAACCACCCAGCGGATGCGGCGCAATCAAGATGCGCAAGCTAATGCCATCTGGCAAATACATCACATCTTCACGCGGCTCAAGCAGCGAGGTGAAAAGCGCCAAACGCTCCTTTTTATATTTCTGGAAATCGGCTTGTTCCGGAACCCGTCTGCGCGCACGCAAATCTTCCAAAATCTCGCTAAAGGTCGGCTTCGTATCAAGGAAGCTTTCTTCGGCATCCCACAATTGCTGATAGGCGCGATTATAAAACTCCAAACGCGTATCGCGCCCATAAACGGCAATCGCGGCGCCCAAATGCTCAAGCACTTCGTGATGCGCAGCCAAATGGCGGCGCAATTCCGTTTCTTTTTCTTCCTCTTCCGTCACGTCGAGCGCAAAGCCCAAAAGCGCAAGCCCCGTCCCCACCGTTCCCGTTTTTTCGGGAATGGCAATTTCCGTGACTTCCAACAAGCGCCGCTGGCCATTAACGACCACATGCTCGCGTTCCGTCTGCGCTTCGCCTTTTTTCAAGGCCGCTTTGGCAAGGGTACGCCCGTCTCCGCCCTTAGTGAGCGAGGAAACAATTTCATGCTGCCCCTTCACCACATCCGCGGCAGAAAGCGCAACCGCTTTGCAATAAGCCTCGTTGCACAAAACAATATTGAGATCCGCCGAACGCGCCCAAACCGGGAACGAGAAGAGATCAAACACCGGCGCGCACGATTCCGCCTTGGCCAGCAACGTCTGCGCCACCGAAGGCGTGGCGGCCAGCACCGGAGCAGGCGCGGGCTTGGCCACCGGCGGCTCTTTAACGGCAGCAGGCTTGTTCACGGCAGGCTTGGCTGCAGGCGCAGGCTTTTCAGCTGGCGCAACCAAGACCGGAAGTTCAGGGGCCTTCGCTTCAGCGTGCGCTCTCATCTCAACCGCAGGTGAATCCGACAACGACGAGATAAAGCTGCGATCATAAAACCAAAGCACATCCACATGCGGGCCTTCGCGGCCAATACGGAAACGACGGCCAATCACCGGCAAGATTTTATCGCCCTGCACGGCGTGCACATCCATCGTGAACGGCTCACCCGTTAATTGCAGTTTGCGAAAGACGCCCAAAAGTTCGGGGCCTTCCTTAACCGCGCCGATCAAATCATCGAGATGCGAAAGCTTATCAATGCCAAGTTCTTCCGTAACGCCATGTTCTTCACGCAACAAGCCCTGCGGCGTGAACAAGCAATAGCCGCACGGCGCGCTACGCACCAAAGACTGAAACCGGTCGGCAATAAATCGAATATGACGCAGATGTTTATCGGTCTGCGAGCGTTGCCGCACCGAAAGCCAAAGCAGCCACGCTTCAGCGCCAGCAAAAAGGCTCGTCGACAAAGCGAGCAGAAGAGGCCAATCAAGCCCCATCCCAGCGCCAGCGACGATGATGAACAAGATCACCGCTCCAAGAACGGCAATAAGAGGTGCTTTTGTGAGCAGATTTTGCAACATGCGGCAATCAGTAACCAATTGGGGATTAAGAAAAAGAATCGCCCTTCTTGATTAAGCCAGAATCGCCTTCAAGGAAACAGGTTTCAAAGCCCAAAGCCTCAAACAGCTTAATATCTGTACATCTCGGGCTTATAGGGCCCTGCGCTTGAAACGCCGATATAAGAAGCCTGCTTGTCCGTCAACGTGGTTAACGTTGCGCCCAGCTTGTCCAAATGAAGCCGTGCGACCTTCTCATCAAGGATTTTGGGCAACGTATAGACCTTTTTCTCGTACTTGCCGGGATTGGCCCACAGCTCGATTTGCGCCAGCGTCTGATTCGTAAACGACGCGCTCATCACAAAGCTTGGATGCCCCGTTGCGCAGCCCAGATTGACAAGGCGGCCCTTGGCCAAAACGATTAAGCGTTTGCCATCGGGGAAAACAACCTCGTCAACTTGAGGCTTAATCTCGTTCCACACCAAGTTTTGCAGCTCGTTAATCTGAATCTCGGCATCGAAATGACCAATATTACACACAATCGCGTAATCCTTCATCGCGCGCATATGCGCAAGCGTAATAACGTCCACATTGCCCGTGGCCGTCACGAAAATATCGCCGAGCGGCGCGGCCTGTTCCATCGTCACAACCTGCAGCCCCGCCATCAGCGCTTGCAACGCGTTGATCGGATCGACCTCGGTGACCAAAACGCGAGCGCCCGCGCTGCGCAAGCTCGCCGCCGAGCCTTTGCCCACATCGCCATAACCGCACACAACCGCGACCTTGCCCGAGAGCATCACATCCGTCGCACGGCGAATACCGTCAACAAGACTTTCACGGCAGCCATACAGATTATCGAATTTCGATTTCGTAACGCTATCGTTCACATTAAAGGCCGGAATCTTCAATTTGCCGTCGCGCATCATTTCATACAGACGATGCACGCCTGTCGTTGTTTCTTCCGAAACGCCGCGCACATCGGCCAGCATATCCGGATGCTTTTCGTGCATGACTTGCGTTAAATCGCCGCCATCATCGAGAAGCATGTTGGGGGTCCATCCATCGGGGCCATGCAAGGTCTGATCAATGCACGCCCAATACTCTTCTTCCGTTTCGCCTTTCCACGCAAAAACGGGGATGCCCTTTTCGGCCAACGCCGCTGCCGCATGATCTTGCGTCGAGAAAATATTGCACGACGACCAACGCACACTGGCCCCCAAAGCGATCAAGGTTTCAATCAGCACCGCCGTTTGAATGGTCATGTGGATGCAGCCGCAAATCCGTGCGCCCTTCAACGGTTGACTTGCGCCATATTCGGCCCGAAGCGCCATTAATCCCGGCATTTCCGTCTCGGCGATTACGATTTCCTTACGCCCCCAAGCGGCAAGCGAAGGATCTTTAATTTTGCAATCGGTAAAGGCGGATAACATGAGGACAACTCCATGAAACGAGGGGAAAGGCAAAATCCGCGGCAACCTATCACGCGCAGCCGGGCAACAAAAGGGAGAACTCAGACAGGCTTCTTACGTTTAGCAACGACTGGGGAGGAAAGCGGCGGAGCCCCCTTGACCAAACGAGCAAGGATCTCAGCTTCATCGCTCTGACGCAACACATCTTGCGCAAACTGCGCAGCCTGGGCCATAGAAAGACCACGGATTTCTTGTTTGACTTGTAACACGCGGCTCGGTGACATTGAAAACTCGCGCAAGCCAAGACCCAGCAAAAGCGCTGTCGCCTTAGGGTTCGCGGCCAATTCGCCGCACAAGCTCACCGGAATATTCGCCCGCCACGCCGCTGCAATTGTAAACTGAATCAAACGCAGCACAGCTGGATGATACGGATTATAAAGATCCGCCACACGATCATCGCCACGATCAATCGCCAGCGTATATTGCGTGAGATCGTTACTGCCAATGGCGAAGAAATCGCACACGCGCGTGAGCGCATCAGCAGCCAAAGCCGCACCCGGAATCTCAATCATCGCGCCCAAAGGTGGCAAAGCGGGTGGCGTTTTAATTCCACGCTTATGAAGCTTGCGCTCCACTTGCACCAAATGCTCGCGCACCTGCCGCATCTGCAAAGGCGAAGACACCATCGGCACCAAAATGCGCACCGGCCCATAAGCCGAGGCCCGCAAAATAGCGCCCAACTGCGCATCCAAAATCTTGGGCTCTTTAAGGCCAAGCCGGATCGCACGCAAACCAAGCGCCGGATTAACGCTTTCCCCCATGGCATCGCCCAAAGCCGTCGCCAGCTTTTCACCACCAACATCGAGCGTGCGCACCGTGAGCGGCTTGCCATTTAGCTTTTTGACCAAATCGCGCAAAATCTCAAACTGCTCTTCTTCAGAAGGCAGATCGGGCCGGTTCATAAAATGAAATTCCGTGCGCAACAACCCCACGCCAAGCGCGCCGGATTCCAAGGCCGATTCCACTTCACGCGGCAATTCTAAATTGGCTTCAATCCGCACGATGGTGCCATCTGTCGTAATGGCCGGTTCGTCGCGCAGCGCCCTCAGCTTGCGCAATTCACGCGCTTGCCGCGTAGATTCTTGCTTGTACTGGGTAAGTGTCTCAGCCGTTGGGTTGAGAATAATCTGACCGGCATCGCCATCAATGATAACGAAATCACCTGTTGAAAGACCGCCAATCAACGCCGTGACACCCAAAACCGCAGGCAATCCTAGCGCACGCGCCATGATCGAGGCATGCCCTTCCGCGCCGCCCAACACAGCGGCAAACCCGGAAACACGCGCCGGATCCATCAGCGCCGTATCGGCTGGCGTAATTTCTTCGGCAAACAAAATGCTGCCCGGGGGGGCATCGGCAAACGGGTTATAATGCTGCTGCATTAAATTACGCAAAAGACGGGCGCCCACTTCACGCACATCTTGCGCGCGCGCCGCCAGATAATCATCTTGCATGGCCGCAAAATCTGCGGCGATAGACGTAATCTTGCGATGCACAGCACATTCGGCATTCAACCGTTCGTCAATAATCAAGCTTTCCACGCCGCGCAAAAGACGCGAGCTTGAAACCATGCCGCGATAAGCCTCAAGCAAAAGCCCCACTTCTTCGCTCGCGCCGGATGGCAAAGATTCCGCTTTTTGCTTCACCTGCCCAAGCTGCTTTTGCGTTTTAGTCACAGCCGCATGGAAGCGCTTAATTTCTTTTTCGATGAGCCCCACAGGAATAGTGATCTCAGGCACAGAAATACCATGCTCGTCGATCACGTAAGCCGGGCCAATGGCGATGCCGCTGGAAACACCGATTCCACGCAGGATCCGCTCTTCTTGTGCTGGAGGCTGGGTTTTGCGACTATTCTTCATCGAAACCTCGACTGATTAGATCCACAAGAGCCGTGAGCGCATCAGCGGCCTCAAGCCCCGAAGCGCAAAGTTTAAGA
>Ga0209373_10001912_pt1 | contig 22582 bp, 27 predicted proteins | sample Higcelweek5metaG_FD_187173 | JGI IMG/M metagenome (GOLD analysis project Ga0209373, IMG submission 187173) | Freshwater pond sediment microbial communities from the University of Edinburgh, under environmental carbon perturbations - High... | ecosystem: Environmental > Aquatic > Freshwater >... | reverse complement strand
GCTAATCTCTGTTATTATTTTCTCGGTTTTTCTTGCCGGCTGCAATCTCAATCCTTTTGCCAAAAAAGCAGGCATCCAAGTCACCGCCCATCCCGATGCTAATATCCTTATAAACGGCGAGTCCGTGGGTAAAACCCCTGTCTATATCGACAATGAAAAAGCCGGTACATACACCATTCAAATGACAGCCGTTGATAGCGGTCAGACATGGGAAGGCAAAGTAAGTCTTCTTGGAGGCACACTAACCACAGTTCATCGTGAATTTGGAGAAACCCAAGACAAATCGCACAGTTATACTCTTTCCTTCGAAAAGCTAAGCAATAGTAAATCTGCAGCCATTAGTATCGTTAGTCTTCCGGCAAGCGCCACGACCAGTATCGACGGCAAACCTCAAGGCTTCACCCCCCTAAGTATCGATATTGAAGCAGGTCCTCATGTTTTTACCTTCACGGCTCCCGGATTTCAAGACAAAATTGTTAATGCCTCTGTTCAAGCCGGATACCGCCTAATGCTCAACTTCACCATGGCGGCTCTCGATATCACCCCAACCCCAACACCCACGATTGCCACTCCTTCTGCCGGACTTGTTACACCTACTCTATCAAAAGAAGTTACTCCTCTTCCCAAACAGGCTACTTCTTCAGCCGCCATTGCTAAACCTTACGTTGAAATACTATCTACCCCAACAGGCTGGCTCAAAGTTCGTGAAACTGCCTCAACCACAGCCACCGAACTGGCAAAAGTTAACCCGGGCGATAAATTCCCCTACAAAGAAGATGAGTCAACCGGAAGTTGGTACCAGATCGAATATGTCACAGGCAAATGGGGCTTCGTTTCTTCAAGCTACGCCAAACTGGTGAAGTAAGATCTAGGGTATGTAGTACAAAATAGCGATCACCAAGACCACCCAAACGCAGGCGGTAACGATCAATGGTTTGTCCGAAAGTAATACTCTCTCAGGACTTTCCCCTTCGTTTTTCTCGTAAATAAGCTGCAGATATCTCATCAGGCCGTAAACCACAAAGGGGATTGTTATCATCATCCACTTTTCCGAAATCAAGGTTCTTGGTAATATCGAAATAAACGAAAGAGCCCTCCCATCAGGCACAATTCGCGGATGATTAAAAGTAAACAAAGAATAAGTGATCCAGGTTGCGGTTGCAAACATGGCGGTGTACATATCCAAAAGCTTTTCGGTATAGTGTTTTAGAGTTTCTCTGGTTGCCGTCTTACCTTGGGATATAAAAAGGGTCATCTCTCCCCTTCTTTTTCCCACAGCCAAAAATAGAGACGCGGAAATCACCGTCAGCAAAAACCACACATCCATGTGCGTCGATATCACAAACGCTCCCGCATATACCCGGATCAAGTAACCAAAAGCGATCACCATCACGTCCATAATCGGTACTTTTTTCAAATATCCGGTGTATAAAACTTGAATAACAAGATAAGTAAGACAACTAATAAAGAAATACAGATTCAAAGAATAAGCCCAAGTCAATCCAACCACTCCTCCCAAAACAATCGAGAACAACGCAACGGGAATTGGTAATTTTCCCGAAGCCAACGGTCTGTTTTTCTTGAATGGATGCAGACGGTCGGTTTTAATATCCAGCAAATCATTAAAGATGTAGGTAATACTGGAAAGAATGGTAAATATGAAAAAGGCTTGTGTTACCAACCCAAACGCACCTTTCTGGTACAGCATGCCGGTAAAGATCAAAGCCCCGTAAAGAGCAAAGTTTTTAAGCCACTGTCTTGGCCTTACTGTTTTGAATAGCGCGATGAGTACTGCCATAAGATGAACACTGTTAATAATATTACCAATCCTATCATGATTATAAGTTTTGTTCTCGCTTCAAAGCTTAAGGCAGCCACTCCCAGAACCACCGCCGCAGCCCAATAAAACAACGCCACCCTTCTCTTTCCCCAACCCATGTCCAATAGTTTGTGGTGCAGATGACTTTTGTCTCCCCAAACTGGTAACTTCCCCGACAACACTCGCTTAACCATTAAATAGACAAAATCAATCAATGGAATTCCTAATACAATAATCAAGGCACCAACCTTAGCTGTTGCCAAAATAGAAATCACTCCCAAAAATAAACCGGCAAGAGAAGTCGCCGAGTACCCCGGCATAATTTTTTGCGGATAAAAATGAAACACTGTCAGTCCGGCAAAAGCACCTGCAGTCGCAAATGCCAGCGTTGCCACCGGCCACTGGGTAATATCGGCACTAAAGTTCAGCGAAATCACTCCCAGAACCACCGCCGCAATCGTGATAACGCCACTTATCTGTCCATCAACTCCCGAAGACCAGTTGATCGCATTCATAAGAGATGGAATCCAAAGCAAAGCAAATATATCAGCCAAAATCCAGATCTCGTGATGACCTCCAAATAGATCGAATCCTAGTCGTGGCCAAGATAGATCAATTACTCCACCCAAGGGATTACTAATATATGCAATTCCAATCCCCGAACTAACAATAATTGCGGTTACCAAAAAATTCATTCCTAGTCGAGGGAAAGGGCTTAAGCCTTTTATGTCGTCAATCAATCCCACAATCAAAGTCAAAAGTCCGGCTACGCCAATCGCCAACAAATGATTGTCCGGTTTCAAAAGAAGCATCACAGTCACAGCCACCGCAAAAAAGATTGGGATTCCACCACCTTTTGGCACTGGTTCCTTGTGTATGTGTGCCGGGTGTGGATTCTTCTTAGGATCAATTACCCATCCTCGTTTATTAAAAAACAAAATGGTCAGTGGCGTCACCACCAAACTCACAATCAAAGCCAGTAAAAACGGTACGGCAGTAATCATTAATTGAGGGTTCATATCAGAGGAAGATCATCATTATTCTAATAAAGCTAGCCATCATCAAAACCACAGCCCCAAAGACTCCCACCATGATCGTATTCCGGATAGTTTCATCTTCTTTTCCCGCCCACTTGGCAATTATCCGTGTCAAAAATAAAACGACTCCCATTCCCAAAAATATCCAAACAAACCACATCTTGTTTACCAGTTGTTTTTCTCCCATCGGAAAAGAATAAAACCAGGGTAGTTGCGGAGGAAGTTTGTTCCAAGATAAAGCCATCACCGCACCCATCAAAATTATTATCACCACACTTACCCAAAACAGTACTACGGAGGTGGATTGTTTTTGTGTTTCTGCCACAGCTTGAGTATATATCAGGCAAGCGTTTCTAAGCTTTTTTTTCGGTCACCCGGTACTCCATATATCTGCCCATCATCAATCTGGTGTGGGCATCAAGACCGGGCAAAGCCGAGAAAAAGAATCCAACAACAGGTAACAAAATAAACTCAAACGGAGACAACACTTTTCTCCACCACGGAAGATCTTTTACTTTTGGTCTGGCTTGCAGATCGATAAGGATTACCGCCACCATACTGACAAGTGACAGTGTCAGGATTGCCGAAGATACCTGTGGCAATGTTTTTCCCATCACTGTTCTAGAGAAAGTCGGATTCAAAAGTGGGGGCAAGTTGGCGGCTACGGTGATGATAAACCAGTTCACCGGCCACATAAAATGATCCTCAATTACTTTAAAGACTCTGATTGTTTTGTCCCAAAAAGGTGCTTTTGTGTCAAGAATATACCGTTTGATGATATAGGCGTCATCCGACGCTCCCCAAGCCCAGCGCTTCACCTGCTCATATGTATTTGTGTAAGTACTCCAGAAGCCATCTGCCTCAGCCGCATCGGCCGACACGGAAATATACAAAGGCTCCACTTCAACTTTTCCTCCGGTAGCAAAATATGTCTTAAAGAAGATACGGTAATCTTCGGGAATTACATCGGTATCCCAGTAATCGATATCGTCCATCAGTCTAAGACTCATGGAATAAGTTGAGAAATTAATTAGTCTGTCCGGTCGCGATAGCTGTGCCATATTCAAAACACTGCTAAGCCGGTTAAAGACTCTCATTGGCCAGGGAATACGTTCGATATTGTTATAAAACACGATCGCTCCTTGCCAAATTTTGTGATATCTGTTTGGGTCATCAAGGAAAAAATAAGTCAAAGCCGCCAAATGATTTGGATGAAGTGCCACGTCACAGTCCACCGAAGAAATTGTCATTTTATCTATGTCCCAGTCCTTATGTTTTTTAAGCTCTTTTTTAAACTCTTTTCCTGCCCAGGCTGCATTGCTGGATTTACCCACCACTTCTCCGGTTAAGTTGGCGGGGTGATAGTAAAAATAAAGTCCCGCAAACTTACCTTCAAACCTTTCTCTTAGTTGTTTTTCTCTGCTCCCGTTTATCTCCGCTCCCGCCCTTGCTTCCATGGCAATTACGGGAATCACCTGTTTGGCTCCGATTGTTTGTCGGTCCAGTGCTTCCAGTGTCCGCACCAAAATATCTCCGGGCTCTTTGTATGTCGGCAACACAATCACATGAAGAACCTGCTTCCAGTCCGCAAATCCGGCTACATCTCCCATCCAGTCATACTTCTCCGCCGCTTTGATCCGGTAAAACGACATTATTCCTGCGACAGACAAAGTAAGTGACCTGTAAAGCCAGTAAACGTTAAAACTGATAATAAAATAGGCAACACCTACGGGCCAGAAGATCGAACCCCAAACAGGGAATAAAATAAAAGACCAGCTCACAAAACCGGGCAAAATCTCCAGTAATCTCTGGCTTCCGTGGGGATATTTATTGATTAAATGTCTAAGGAATACAAACATAAGGCGTTTTTTCCGGTTTGTTCAATAAGTTTCTTCGTGTCTAAGGCTAACTCGTCGGCAACAAACTTAGCTACTATTTTAACATTTGCCGGGGTATTTACCGTTCCGCGTTTGGGTTCCGGGGCCAAATACGGACTATCCGTCTCCAAAAGTAGCCTCTCAAGAGGTATTTGGGCAAGTATTCTCCTCAGTTCATGTGCCGACTTAAAGGTCACATTTCCGGCAATCCCCACATAAAATCCCTTCTCCAGTACAAACTTCAAAAACTCCTCACTTCCTCCAAAACAATGAAACTCACCCCTCGGCAGCCTTTCCATATTTTTAAGTGACTCGGTCATTTCTTCCTCGGCATCTCTCATATGGATCACCACCGGCAGTTTCAGCCGCACGGCAAGTTGCATCTGAGCTTCAAACATCGCCACTTGTTTTTCTTTTGTATGTCTTTCGCTGTCCCAGGAAAAATCCATTCCGATTTCCCCAACCCCGATTACCCTATCTGATCCTTTGATAATTTTTTCCATTTCGGAGATCATCTGATCGATACTTTTTACGGTGCCCATAAACTCCGGTTGAACACCGACAGTTGCATACTGACCTTCCTGTTCCGCAACCACAACCACCCTTTTTGAGTCCTCGATACAAGTTGGTTGAATAAACATTTTCTCCACTCCAACATCAATAGCGTCTTGAATTGTTCTTTTTATATCCGTAATTTTTGGATCCGTCAGGTGACAATGAGTATCAATTAGCATAAAGCTAATTTTACACAAAAAGAGCAAGGTTTCCCTTGCTCATCACATATCAAAATTTTCGAAAAGTATCTTGAACCTCATCAGAAAGTTGTTTTTGCAATTCCGTTGCTTGTTGTACTCGTTCGGTCAGGCTATCCGGAACATCAACCTCTCCAAGAACTCTGGTGCTCGCAGAAAATTCAAATGGATATACATAAACATGTTGTTCGAAAGGTGTAAGGGCGAGATAACATCCTTTTCCTTCAACCACCAAGCGTTTTATTTCTCTCCCAAAACCATGAACATGATCCATTATGTTGTCGTAAACAATATCGGATACAACTTTTGCCTTCAAAACAGCCTCCTTTATCAGTGTGCTAAAGATTGGGAATATTCTATCACGATAAGACTAAACCAGTCTCTGGAACAAGTTCTTCGCCTTCCTTATTTCCTCCACCCCATACCGTTTCATGATTTTCTCGGCAGTCTCCGGCATAAACGGCTCAAGGTCAGTTCCGATCTGGCGGATCATCTTTACCAACTCCGTCAAAACAGTTTTTTTCTCTTCGCCCTCAAGTTTCCAAACCTCTCTTTGATTAATCAAACTGTCTGCATTTCCGATCATCTCCCAGATAGCCGCCATTGCCTCATCAAACTTATACTCCCCAAGTAACTCAACTATTTCTTTACGGATGGTAAATTCTCCAACAGGTACTTTCAGACTTTCTTTCTCAGCCATTGCCGCCACTCTTGCACACAGGTTTCCTATGCCATTGGCCAAACTTGCCTGATACGCTTCCTCAAATCTTGCCCTTGTCATATCCGAGTCTTCAAAAACGGACAACTCGGCCGTTAGGAAATACCGTACCGCATCGGTTCCGTACTTTGCCACATACTCCAAAGGATCGATCACATTCCCCAGACTCTTACTCATCTTGGCTCCATCGGCAGTGATAAATCCCTCCACCATCACCTGTTTCGATGTTGGCAAACCGGCAGATAAGAGCATCGCCTGCCACATTGCCGTTTGTTGTCGGAGGTTATCTTTTCCGCAGATCTGCACTCCGGGCCAAAACCCCTTAAACTTTTCCAGACTTTCGGGCCATCCCAGACAGGAAATATAGTTAATTAGAGCATCAAACCAGACATACATCACCTGATCCGGGTCGTTAGGAACGGGGATTCCCCAAGACATTTTTTCTTTCAGTCTGGAAATACTAAAGTCCTGCAAACCGCCCTCCGCGAAAATCTTCATCTCATTCTGGCGGAACGAAGGCTCTACAAAATCAGGTTGATTTTTATATAGCTCCAAAAGCTTCTCCTGATACTTGGAAAATCTGAAGAAATAGTTTTCTTCCTCACGGACTTCCAGTTCCAACTGGGGATGGATCGGACATTTTCCGTCCGTAAGTTCCGAGTCGGTTTTTTCCAACTCACAGCCGACACAGTACTTTATCTTGTAGCTCTTTTTATAAATATCGCCATTATCCTCACACAGCTTCCAGAACTCCTGTGCCGCTTTTACATGATGTTCATCGGTTGTCCGGACAAAACTATTAAAAGACAAATTCAGCGCTTCTTTTAATACGGAAAACTTGGCGGCATTTTCATCACAGTATTTTTGTGGATCAATTCCAAGCTCCACCGCCTTCTGATATATTTTTTGCCCATGTTCGTCAGTTCCGGTATTAAAAAATACCTCGTCCCCCAGAGCTCGGTGAAGTCTCGCCAGTACATCGGCGCGAACGATCTCCATCGCAAAACCAATATGTGGTTCTGCATTAACGTACGGTAAGGTTGTCGTGATGTAATACTTTCCCATGCTCCAATTGTACCTCACAGCCAAAAAAAAGACCCTATTAAAAATAGGGTCAAAAGCATTAAAATTTTTCAAACTTCGCTCGGAGTGCATTGTCGGGGTAATTAATTAGGATATTTATTAGTACCGCTTCAAGTGATCTCCGGTCGACGAGGACAACTTTCTCCAGTTTATTTATTCTTAGACTGGCAGTCCCTTCACTGCGGTCGTAGACATGATAATCACTCATGATGTAGATATGTCCATCAAGGCGTTTCCTAAACAACGCCCAGGGTGCTACAAAAGCAACCTCACCGGGAGTCATGTCGGCAACAGTCTTCATTAGTTTAGGCACAGTATCCTCCTTAGATATGTTTTCTCAACGTACAGGGAGTATTCTACTACAGAAATCCAGCTCGTCAAATTTAAGAGCGGGGCAAGAATCTTCTTATTCCTTTTGAGATCCTGTCACTCCACTCACTGGCCCACTGTTCCGCTTTGATTCTTCTGATCATTTCCTGCCATCCGGGGTTTCCCACGTTCTCCGCCACCGAGGCAATTGTCGCCGAACTCACCTTAATATTATTTTTGACATCTTCATAGCTTCTGCCTTTATCCAGATACACAGCAATCCCCAGTCTCTTCAAAATTGCCGTTCTTTCCCCATCGGTCAAAACATCCTTCATCACCATCATTACTTCCTCGGGGGTTTTTAACTCGGCCAAGATTCCGTACATCATCTCCGATAACTGCTTCTCGATATTTTTGTTCAGCGGATTATTTGAAAGTTGCATTTTCTGTCCTAAATATTAACTTTAATTAATCAGAGTGTACCACACCATCCTTCGTTTTACTTTTGTACAAATATATTTCCCAAAGGATCATCAAACAAAGCATCAATACCCCGTTCAAAATCGACCCCAACCCCCAAATTCTAAGATACAAAAAGATAACGATAGCTAGAGTCCAGCGGAGAGCTCTAACCGAAGACAATGTGAGAATTGACAAAAGCCAAAAAATTCCTCCGGCAACCAGTAGTCCCATTGGTAAATAACTTCCGGTGAATATAAAGTTCGCCAAGTTGTCCGGATCAATTTTCCAAACGGTCAGGGCAATGGCAATCCAGTTAACCACCGCAAAAAAAACCAACCATCCGTACCTCTTGTTTCTTTCGTGTTTGTTTCGCTCCATTGGAGTAAAATGAATCTATGTCAACTGATACATTAATTGTAATAGCATTTCTCTTCTTTGGATTACTGATTCTTTTTCTTCTGATCAAGTCTCAGATCTCCCAGCCAAAAGTAGATCCCACCCTAAACGCTTGGCTTAAATCTCTTCAGCAGTCTTTTGACACCACAAATAAAACCACCACCGCCTCTCTTCAGCAAAACTACAAAGAACTATTCACCCGTCTTGATCAGGCCACCTCGGTCATAGGCGATCTCAAAAAAGAAGCCGGTGCTTTTGGTGAAGTCAGCCGTTCCATGAAAGATCTTCAAGACTACTTAAAGTCTCCCAAACTCAGAGGCAACATCGGTGAACAAGTTCTAACAGACCTTATCGCTCAGATGTTTCCCAAGTCCGGCTATGTTCTTCAGCATCATTTCAAGTCCGGCCAGATAGTTGACGCCGCCATCAAAACTCAGGCGGGGATTTTGCCGATAGACTCCAAGTTCCCCATGGAAAATTTCCAAAAAATCTATCAATCCACCACCCAGCTTGAAAAAGTTTCCGCCCGTTCCGCTTTTGTCCGCGATGTCAAAAAACACATCAAGGACATCTCCGGTAAATACATTCTGCCCGACGAAGGAACACTAGACTTCGCTGTTATGTATATTCCCTCGGAACCCGTTTACTACGAAATAGTCAACGAAACGGAAATCATGGATCTTTCCAAAGACGCCCGTGTTTTTCCAGTTTCCCCAACCACTTTCTACACCTATCTCCGCACCATCCTCCTGTCTCTTGAAGGCCAAAAAATTGCCGGTAAAACCGCTGAGGTTTTTTCCCTTCTCCGTGCCGTTCAAAAAGACTACGAAAAATTAAACGATAACTTTTCTCTTTTAAACAAACATCTAACCAATGCCTACAGCACCATGAACACCACCTCTCAAACCATGAATCAGATAGGCAACAAACTGGAGTCCGCTCATGGTCTCAAGTCTGGTCTAGATAAAAACACCAAAGTCATAGAATAAAAAAAGCTCCGTATAAATACGGAGCAAAGTAACTCGTCAGCTATCTCTGATCATGTCTATCAGGATATTGATAAAAAGTGACAAGAAAAAAATCAATACTCCTAATACAACTCCCCCTAAAAAGATCAACAGACCTCCCAAAATGGCAAACAAGAGATTTGTCATCAACACCTCCAATTGTCAAAGAATAAGACAGAATACCACGAAGTCATATCCTGTCAAGGCATAAAAAAAGCTCCGTATGTAAATACGGAGCCAAAACAAATTACTTTGAAGAGTCTTGAAAACCTTCCAGTATGGTGGAAATAATCAAGTAGACAAGGAATCCAATTGCCAACAATATAAACAAAGCATAACCTGCAAAAATCAACATTGAAAGTATAAACACAATCAGTATTTCCATAATCATTTAACTCTCCTAATCACTAAGAATAGCCATCACAAAAACAAGAATTAAAGCGATAATTATCAATATTTCCATTTAAACCTCCAAATTGTCAAAGTGTGCCCCATAATACCACGGATCAGCCTTAAGTCAATAAAAACGCCCCGTTTAAACACGGAGCGTATGAGAGTTACCTCTTCTGGAGGAAATCAATTAGGATCATCACTACGACAAAGACAACCAGTCCCCATCCAAGTGAAGCCAAGACAGCCACACCACAAACCCACAAAACTCCGGCAATTATGGCTGCAATAACGATCGAACAAAGTAATTTGCCAACAAGTTCCATTTAAGCCCCTTTCATTTTCCAGGCAAGACAGCCGACCACCAGGATTGCAAAGCCAATTCCTACAACTATTGCTTCACACAAGCTTTTAGTGATAACCATAAAAATGATCCCTGCAGCAGCTCCGGAGATAAATCCGGCAGGAATACTCAACAAGCTCTTCATATATCCTCCTGTAAAAGGGTTATTTCAACGAGAATATCATATAAAAAACGAGTGTTCCCACCACGAGGATTGTGAGTCCCACTCCGAAGGCAATCAAGCCTGCCACCTCAAAGCCCAATAGTATTACGGCTATGACTACCGCAAGAATGAACGAGATGGCTATCGCATTCATTAGTTTCATTTGAACCTCCAGTTGTTAATGTATAGCCTTATAATATCACACTAACCTCATATAATCAAGTCTAATAGCCTCAAAATATGCCCAAAACCAAAACCCCATAGCTTGACAACTAGGCGTCTTCTTGCTAGAATTTCCCATCTCGTCAGTACATTTCCAAAGGAGGTCAAATTGATCGCCAATATCAAATCATTCAGGTTATACACACCTCGGCAATGGGTTGGTCTTGTTATTCTCATTCTCGGTCTTCTCTCTATCCCTGTTTTCAGGTTCACTTCAGGAGAAAGTTTTTTTACCAGAATCACCTACCTGCTTCAGCCGGACATATTCTTCATGTATTTCTTTCTAATCATCAGCTTTATCCACAAGCTTGCGATGATCTTGGATACCCGTCAGCAATTTACCGGTAATTTTTCCGTATTTATCTGGGTTGCGATGAGTGTAATTATCGCAGTCACCCCCTATGCTTACAGCGGACCGGCACCCTCACTAATACAAGTCCTCCCGGGTTTCGTCATCTTTTTCGGCTGGTTCATTACCGATCTGATCGACTCACTCGATCAAATATAGTAGTTCAACCTCCGCCCCCAAAAGGGGCGGTTTTTGTTATCTCCCTCTCGCTATAATATGCTTAATGCCGAAGACCACACCCGAATTCGAGCTTGCTTACAAAAAGCTCAATGACGCTCAGCGTCAGGCTGTCGATACCATCGAAGGCCCCGTTCTGGTTCTCGCCGGTCCGGGCACCGGCAAAACTCAGGTTCTCACCACAAGGATCGCCAACATCCTCAAAGAAACTGACACCACCCCCGAGTCCATTCTCGCCCTCACCTACACCGACGCCGCCACCCGCGAGATGAAAGAACGTCTCATCGGTCTCATCGGCAAAGACGGTTACTACGTCAAAGTCACCTCTTACCACGCTTTTTGCTCCGACGTTATCGCCGAAAATCCGGAAAGATTCAGTCGTCCGAAGGGCTTGGATATAGCAACAGACCTCCAAAAAATTCAAATTGTCGAAGAAATTCTGGAAAGGGGAAGTTTCCGGTATCTAAAACCCGCCGGCAACCCTACCCTCTACCTCAAATATATTCTCGACGCCATCCAAAACCTCAAGCGCGAAGGCTTCACCGTCAAGAAATACCAAAAACTGGTGCAACTTCTGCAGGAAGAATTCGAGATCGAAAAAGAAGATCTGAAAAAAGGTGCCCGCAAAGAAAAAGAAACCTTAGTTGGCAAAAACATCGACCTTTCGGATATCTACGAAAAATATCAGAAAAAATTGGAAGCCATTGGCCGTCATGATTTTGAAGACATGATCAACTGGGTGGTTGATGCTTTTGAAAAAGACCCCGACTTCCTCCTCTCCTATCAGGAAAAGTTCCAATACATCTTAGGCGACGAGTATCAAGACACCAACAACTCCCAAAATCGGCTCATCTTTGCCCTTTCTAGTTACTGGGGCGAAAAAGCCAATGTCTTTGTCGTCGGTGACCCCAACCAAAGTATCTTTAGATTTCAGGGCGCCTCCAAAGAAAATGTCCGGGAGTTTCAAAAAAGATTTCCTGCCTATACCAAAATTGTTCTCGAGCAAAACTACCGTTCCACCCAGAATCTTCTCAATGCCGCCGCCGGTCTTCTCACAGAAACCCCCCTAAGCCACACTGTTAAATACCAAGACCTTCCAATAAAGGTAGCCAAGTTCACCTCTCCCATTTTTGAAGACGAGTTTGTTGCGGATACGATAAAAAGAAAACTCAAAACCGGAGCCAGGCCACAAGACTTCGCCGTCATCACCAAAGACAACGCCGACATCGAAAATCTGGTTAATCTTTTCAAGTCCCGTGGAATTCCTTTCCGTCTCGAAGGCGGTGTCAATGTTCTCTCCACCTCTTTGGTTTCCCAGTTCATCAAACTTCTCCGTCTGGTCACTTCACTTCAGGGAAAAGTCGACGACCTCGATCTTTTTCTCTGTCTCAACTTTCCCTACTTCAAATTAAAATCCCTCTCCATTCTAAAAGTGGCAAGAGAAGCAAATAAAAACCGCGAGTCCCTAATGGATAGCCTAATGGATGCCCATCCCGATATTGATTCCGAAGTTGTCGATCAGTTCCACCAGTTCCTCAGTTGGAACAGTAAAGCTTCAACCCACACCGTCCCCGAAATGTTCCAGATAATCTTTGAAGAGTCACGTCTCCTCGAACATATTCTCAGTCTCCCTCAGCCGATTCTCGAGCTAAACCGTTTCGGCACTCTCTTCGACGACATCAAAAAACAATCAAGTGAAACCCATGGTCTTGATCTTTTTGGTTACGTCGAAAACCTAAAAACCATGGAAGAAAACGGAGTTAAGTTGGAAGAGCTGGATCTTTTAAGTAACAAAAACGCCGTCACCCTCACCACAGTCTACAAAGCCAAAGGTCTGGAATGGAAAACTGTTTTCATCTACCGTTTCGCCGATACTCACTGGGGAAATAAATCCTCAAGACAAATGATCAAACTGCCATCGGGCATCATCACCGAAGAAGACACCGACAAAGAAGACAAAAACGCCGAAGAACGTCGTGTTTTCTACGTCGCCCTCACCAGAGCCAAACGCGATCTCTACCTCACCGGCTCCACCGAGTATCCATCAGCCCAAAAAATGGTCTTCCCCTCCATGTTCCTTGGTGATCTACCCAAAGCCACCCGCAAATTTATAAAAGTAGGCAAGTACCAAAAAAATGCCGGAAAGATTTTAGGAAAACTCATGGCAATTCCTGCGGAGCCCGTTCTTGCCGATGGCGAAAAGAAGTACTTGGTGGAAATCTTAAAAGACTTTAAACTTTCCCCGACAGCTCTAAACAAATACTTGGAATGTCACTACAAATTCAAACTGGATAATCTTTATCGGATCCCCAGAACCACTTCTCCCTCGTTAAGTTTCGGTACGGCAGTCCACTCCGCCCTCCAAGATCTCTACATCGATCTGGAAAACAATAAAAAAGTTGAGTCTAAAGAGAGACTCATTAAAGACTTTGAAGCAGCTCTCCGGCGCGAACTCCTCTCCGAAAGTGATCTCAAAAACTATCTCGAAAAAGGCCGCAAGGTTCTCTCCGTTTACTACGATTTTTATCATGACAGTTTCACCCCCGCTCTCTTCACCGAAAAGAACTTTGGCAAGTCTCTTACCTCCCAAATCTATCTCGACGACATTCCCCTCACCGGCAAAGCCGACCGGATTGATCTGTTAAACAAAAAGGAGAACACGGTCCGCTTCGTCGACTACAAAACCGGTCAGCCAAGAAGCAGAAACGACATCGAAGGCAATACAAAAACTTCGGAAGGGGAATACAAACGCCAGTTGGTCTTCTACAAACTTTTAGCCGACCTTGACCGTTCATTCAAATACAAAGTCGAAGAAACCCAGCTTGAGTTTATAGAGCAAGACAAATCCGGCAACTTTCACAAAGAAGGCTTCAAAATTACTCCGGAAGAAATTACCGGTCTAAAGAAACTGATTAGAGAAATCATGGCTAGTATCCGCTCTCTAGACTTCGCCCGTACGACAAATTACGACCACTGTGTCCGTTGCGACTTCCGTACTCACTGCTGGCCTGCAGGTCTTCCCACAGCTAGTTCAGATACCCTATAACTTGACTTCTGAGCCTACATCTGTTACAATCCCAACTTGTACATTACCTTCAACCTAAGTTTTTCACAATTCAAAAAGGAGAATCAATGGGTAAAACAGCGCTCTTTTGTTTATTTGTAGCCATCGTTACCTCAGTCGTAATTGGGATTAAAGGATATGAGATTAATCGCGATATCAATGGCTGGAAAGTTCGCGCTCAGGTGTCATCCGAACCCAATGACATGTACTTGTACATGTCAAATGTCAAGTCAGGAATGGAAGCATATGGCATGACCAACGGCTATGCCGCCCTGATTTTTACCACTCCTGATAATGATATGTCTCTGATCTACCGGGCTGTTGGTCAACATATCAGTCAGGCTCAGGTTCTTACAACCATGAATCGGGCATCTCAGGAATACCAGTCAGGTTTGGATAATCTTCGTGGATCGATTCGCGAACTTGACATTCACGCTTTCGCTTACTGGGGCGCCCATCAGGGATTGTTCTTAAATATTCTCTGTTGGGTAGGTTGGATCCTTGGTATTTGTCTGGGTATTTATGTGATGCTAAGTAGTTGAATAGAACGTAAAGTAATTGCCGCCAGGATAATACCTGGCGGTTTTTTTATACGTCTCGATAATCTTTTCCCCAATAGCCTTAAATATTATCCCATAGCTTGACTTTTGGGGCATTTTGTAGTAATATCTGAGCTTGATTCGCTCGTAAGAAGTACCTTAAATCAATCCATTCCCCAAGGAGGAATTACCCATGATATGTCCAAAATGTCAGACTGTTATTCTTTTGGAAAATACAAAGTTTTGTTCCGAATGTGGCACAAAACTTGAAGCCCTGCCACCCACTCCCGATCTGGTGAAAGTTTTTTCCGGGGTGACCAGTATCAAGCTTGATGTTGGCAATCATTTCAACATCATGCCGGCTTCTACTAATGAAACAAAGATCACCATCAAAGCTCCGGAAGAACTTAAAAAAAAGCTCAAGATCAACGTCGCAGACGGTGTCTTGTCAGTCCACGATCCATCATCGGACACAGGCCGCGGCGGTATTTTCCTAAACGGAATTCGTGTCGACGGAGGTAGTATCTCCATCGGCGGCAATCTTGGTGGCGGAAGTATCACTGTCGGCGGCAACAGCATTTCCATAAAAGGCCGAAATATCACTCTTGACGATGAAGCCAAAGTGGTCATCACCATCACCACTCCTATCGGTGTCGATGTTTCCATCGATTCCAATAGCGACATAACTGGTGATATCGGAAACCTCGATAGCAAAATAAGTCTCGACACGTCCGGCAGAGCCAACTTCCTCATCGGAAAAATCAAGGATTTCGAGGCTGACGTTTCCGGAAGTTTGGCTGCAGACATCGCCACTTTCAATGGCGGAAAATGCAACGTCGACATCGCCGGCAGTTGCGCTCTTGCCATTCGTTCCGGGACGATCGAAAAGTTGATTGTTGATGTTTCCGGTTCGACCTTGCTCGATGTTGAAGCGGAAACAGAAAAAGCCGTTATCGACGTCTCTGGAAGCATAAGAGGCAGACTTCGTGCCAACATTGTCCACAAAGACATCTCCGGTCATGACAGTTTGACCATCATTCGCTAATATCCTGACCCTCTCACTCGAGAGGGTCTTTTTTAAGCCCATAGCTTGACTATTAAGCCTAACATTGCTACTATACCCGTCTCAGTACATTCACTTCATAAGGAGGCAAAATGACAAGGATATTGTGCTTAATGGGTGATATCACCAGAATCAAAACCGACGCCATTATCACCCTTATCACCCCCCAAGGTGACTGGTATGGCGGCCTTGACCGAGCAATCAGGAATGTGGCAGGGAATTTGTACCACAATCAAGCTTGGAAAGTCTTCGAAGCCTCTGGTTTCCAAAACGGTCAAGTAGTTGTCGCCAAAAAAGTAAGAGCTCACACCGGTCGTTTCGAAAATGTTATTTTCGTTGTTGACGATCTCACCTCACCCTTAAGCGAACTCTTATACAAAGGGCTAATGGCTGCCAAAGAGCAGGGGTATAACCACATCGCCATTCCCCTCGTGCACACCGACGCAACATCGGGAGCAGTCGAAAATAATGTTGGGGAAGTGATCGATCAGATGAAAATCGCCCTCAAAAAATTCAGAAACAAATCCCGTATGACTATCTCAATTGTTGTCTACAACGATGAATATGAATTCGATCTTCTCCTCAAAAAAATGGACTTGTAACAAACCAACTGAGGCTCTCACCAGCCTCAGTTTTTTTATGGCAAAAAATCAACTTCTTTTTTTCATCCACTACACTCATTGTGACTTCCGTACCCACTGCTGGCCAAATGACCTCCCTTCAACAAGATTAATTCTGAAATAAAATAAAGGAAGACTTTAATTATTTACAATTGCTTCGCAAATTCCATCCAGTCCCGCACAAAGCATCATCAGTGTCCTCATAAGTAATTTTTTAATATCATCCCCACATTCAAGTTTAAGTTTTAAATACCTTCTCCCGAAAGATTTGCCAATTTTGTCGACATCATCTTCAGAAATCTTGTAGTCTAGTGCATGAGAACAATTATTTCTTACTGTATTTAAACCAGCCACAGAATCAAGATAGCTTGTTTGCTCACCGCTAAACACTTCCAATGCCTTAAGAATTTTAAGTTTGTAGCTATATGTAGTCCTATTGTCATCGACAACTATGTCTCCTCTGGGTAATTTTGCATGGATAATCTGATCAATATAATACTCACTTAACAAATGTGTTCGAAGTACCATTGTCACGAGCTCATCACTCTCAGTAACTGCCTTCTTAAATCGCTTGAAGCCTGGAGAATCTTTAACTTCAGCGACAGTATTTACGCCCAATTGTTTTAATTCTTCCATAAGTCAACACTAAAACAGTGATACATATATTATCCAATACTATCCCACATGAACATATAAGCGTCAATATCTCTAATTTTATAATGAGTGACTTCATTTTTACCACGACAAATTGACTTATGGGGTGTACAATTTGGTGCATTATGAAGACAAAAACAATTAGTAAAAAAGGGATACGTAACAACTTGGAAAAAATTATCAAAAGACACGATAAAAAAAATCCAACAAACACCGATAAATTAATTGTATTATCTGCTCAATCCGCAAGATTGCACCTAAATCACGCAGAAGCTGAGCAGCTAATTGCGGAGAATTTGAAACTATTGTTGAAATTAATTAGAAAACTTGAAAGCAAGTTTGCGAAATATCTTGGTTATGCAATAGGCCTTTCATTGGTAGCCATTTTTAAAAATCAGGTAATATCCATATCAAATTGGATTATTGATATATTCACTCAATATTTTTCAGGAATTCCTCATTTTTTTCGTTCACTAACCGAAAAAGAGATGGGTAACATTCTGTATTTAATTATCCCGTCATCATTATTTTTTCCATTAATTAAACAATTGCGAAAAGTAATATCAAAAGCATTGAAAAGTACAACAAAAAAAGATATATCAGTTCGCAGAAAATAAATAGGTAATATTCATAAGAAACAATTACCTAAGTTCAAGAATTATTATTCCTTCACAACCTTTTTCTTCGCCAGTTTTGCCTTTTTCTTTGGCTTTGCAACTTCTTTTCCTGAAGTAGTTTCGATTGTCTCCAAAATCTTCTCCGTTATATCCTTCGGTGTCTCAGGAGTCAAAAGTTTTATGATCTTATCCAACTTGGCGTTCAGCTCGGAAAGGTCAATATTGCCTGATGCTGGTCTGGGTGAGAAAGATCTGGACTCGGAACCTCTACCATCTTTTTTGGCAAAACAGTTACTGCAAAGTACCGGTTTACCGTTTCTGGGCTCAAAAGGAACCGTGCAGTTTTCACCGCACTCGTCGCATATAGCGTTAAACATGGGTTTGTCGTATCTTGGTCTATCTCCAAAACCTCTGTCGGAGCCTCTGCTCTCAAATCTACTTGATCCTCGGGAATCGCGGGACTCTCCGCCACCCATTTCCTCAAAACACTTACTGCAGAAAACTTCTTTTCTGCCGTTAGGCTTAAAAGGAACTTTGGCTACACCACCACACTTGGCACAAACAGCGTCAAACAACTCTGCTCTTTCGCGTCTGTCTCCACCACGATCACTACCACCACTTCTCGGTCCGTAAAATTGACTACGGCTATCACTTCCACCTCGGTTAAAATATGTCATATCCTATATTATACCACCCTTTCCTCATTCATACCGCCGTGTCGCGCGAGCACAGCGGTATAGAGTCTCTAGCACTTGCAGTCTCCGCATCTGCATTCTTCACCACAGCATGTACAGTTTTTCATTTGTTATTCACCTCGCCTTCGTTGTTAATTGATAATTCATGAAGTATTCCACAGCAATATGGACCGCTCCTCTGGACTCTTTGGAGTCTCTTTTTCAGATTCTCCATCTGCTTTATGTGCTCGATCAAAAGCTCAAGGTAATCGTCTATCACTTTCTTGTTGTACTCCTTGGTGTGTTTGCAGTCTCCGCCCTCACAGCCGATCAGCAGTTTTTTGATCTCCCCCAATGGCAGCCCCAAATCTTTGGCGCTTTTAACTATCTTTATCTCCTCCAAATTCTCCTCGGAGTAGTACCGGTAACCATTGTCCTCACGCTTTGCCTCCTTAATCACTCCTTTTTCCTCATAAAATCGCAGTGTCTTTGCCGACAAACCGGTAATCCTGGCTACTTCTCCGATCGAATATTTATTCATCAGACTACTCTACACCTTCCAGTAACTGGAATGTCAAGCAATAGTTTAAAATCAATTTTATGAACAACGCCAAAGCCATCACTCATCTCAAAAAAGACAAAGTTCTTGGTGCGGTCATAGACAAATACACCGTTTCCTCTCCAATACTCTCCGCCAACCTTTTCCGCGACCTTCTTGAAGCCATCGTTAGTCAACAGTTATCAAACAAAGCCGCATCCACCATCTTCGGCCGCTTTCTTGGACTTTTTCCAAAAGAACAAGTCCCCAAACCGGAAGAAGTCTTAAAACTTTCCGAGGAATCTCTTCGCTCTTGCGGTCTGTCTCATCAAAAAGCCTCGTATCTCAAGTCCCTTTCGGAAGAAATCGTCACCGGCAAACTGGTACTGGAAGAACTCCATGTCCTTCCCGATGAAGACGTTATATCTGCCCTAACCCAAGTCAAAGGTATCGGCCGTTGGACGGCGGAAATGTTTCTTATTTTTTCACTAGGGAGACTAGACACTTTCTCCGTCGGCGATCTTGGTCTCCGTACTGCCGTTGGCAAACTTTACGGAGTAGATAGGGAAGACAAAGAAAAAATTGAAGCAATTTCCAAAAAATGGAGCCCATACCGTTCTCTTGCCAGCCTTTTCCTTTGGAAAAGTTTAGATAATACATAATAATTGTGTATACTTTGGGTATATGAGCACAAAAACAACCTTTTCTCTGGTTATCATTTCTGCCATTCTCCTTTCCGCCTGTACCGCAAAAGCTCCCGGTGTGGAAAATCAAGCCGGTGAAGCGGGAACTGAGCAAAGTCAAAAAACCTCTCTCCGCGACCTAATCGGTTTGGGTAAAAATCAAAAATGTACCGTCACTACCTCGATAACCGATGAAGATGGTATCAAGACCGACACCGAAGGTGTCTTTTATATCTCCGGAAAGAAAATGGCCCAAGAAGTCACAGTTACCAGTACCGATAAAGAAACACCCAAAGTTAATATGCGCATGATCTCCGACGGTGAATACATGTACACCTGGAACAACGAAAACAAAGATCAGGGTATGAAGCTAAAAATCACCGAGCCCGAGAAAGAAGACGTTGACGTCAAAAGTGGTGAAGCCAAGTACGAAAGCTTCGACATGGACGAAAAAGTTGACCTTAAGTGCTCTCCTTGGATAGTAAACAACAGTGTCTTTACTGTTCCAAGCGATGTTCAGTTCACTGATCTTTCCGAGATGATGAAAAACATTCCCACCATGCCGGCTAATATTCCGACCGGAGACTAATGGCCGTCCGTTTGGAAAAATCATGGAAAGCGTTGCTTGGTGATGAGTTTGATAAGCCCTACTTCAAGGACTTAAGTGAGTTTGTTCACGAGGAATACAAAAAAAGCACCGTCTATCCTCCCGCCAAGTTTATTTTCAACGCTCTGGATAGTCTGCCGGTTGATAAAGTCAAAGTCGTCATCTTGGGTCAAGATCCGTATCACGAACCGGGGCAAGCCCACGGACTTTCTTTTTCCGTTCCCGACGGAACCGCTCTTCCTCCATCTCTGCAAAATATTTACAAAGAACTCGAGTCCGATCTTGGTATCACCCGGAAGGAATCGGGAAACTTGGAGCGTTGGGTCAAAGAAGGAGTGCTGCTTCTTAATGCCACCCTTACCGTCAGAGCACATCAAGCCGGCTCTCACCAGAACAAAGGCTGGGAACAGTTCACCGACGCCGTCATTCATCACCTTGCCGGGTCCAAAGAAAATCTCGTTTTCATTCTTTGGGGCAACTACGCTCAAAGAAAAGGTGCCTTTATAGACACCGGCAAACACTTAGTCATCAAATCCGCCCACCCCTCGCCACTTTCTGCCTACAACGGTTTTTTCGGCAGCAAACCTTTCAGTAAGACCAATGAGTACTTAGAGTCTCATGGTCAAAAACCCATAATGTGGTAAAATACCCCAAATCTTGCACCTTAAAGGAGGACAAATGCCCAACGATATTTTTGTCAAACACTGGTCGGAAGCAGGCGTTTTCATCGCCATGGGCAATCCGATCACATCCAGTGATCTTTACGCTCTTTATGACGAAATGAGGATTGATAGGATCAAACCGAGCTTCCTGCCCCACAAAAACACCATCATTGGAAAGGTTTCGGAAAGGAAAGCGGCAATTTTCAAAGTTGCCGAAAGACTCTGGGGATATACCCCATACGCTTGGCTCAAACTGGAAAAAACCTGGCTCAAAGAAGCCCGGGAAAAAAGCGGTAGTCAAGAAACAGGCGGAAAAAATAACATCAACGATGTAGTTTCCGCCGAGATTCTGGTCCGGATTGTTGCCGCCGCCAAGCTGGTCACGGAAGACAAAGAAGACAAGGAAATTACCGATGAAGCCATCCGTGCCCTCAACCTGTTTATTCAGGAAGTCTGCGCCAAAGGCCGGACTCGTATGGAAATGGTGGATGTTAGATCCGTCTACAGTATCCTGCGGAATGGCGGCCTTGCCATCGGTTCCAGCGGAAGTAAGTATCTGCCCAACCCCGAAGGGGCTCTCCCGTGGCTACTTCTCCGCCTTCACAGGGACAGAGTTTACCCCAATGCCTACAAGAAATAACTGATCCACACTATGGAGGATTAATGGCACCTTTACCAAAGACCGCACAGGAAATTCTGAATGAAATGCATTCATATCCAAATATCGGTGTTTCTCTGGCAGTCAGGAGAGCTATCAATCACGCCGTTGAGACCAAAGGGCTATCGCTTAAAGTCAGACTAACAAGTGATTCATTGGAAAAAATTCGACAATCAATTTACGATACCAATGATCCAAACCGCGACGTAATAACTGATCCCATGATAGTATTCGCGGAAGCGATGTTTAGTTTGTGCCCACCGTCATCAGCATCGGGTAACTCAACAGAGGAAGCCCTACAGTACATCGAAAATCTGCAGGATTCACGATCATAATCCAAATTACCCACTCACCCGAGTGGGTTTTTTACAGATTAAAGCCAGCGGGAATACCCACCGGGGAAACGAACTAACTTTCCCCCGAACCTTCTCTTAAAATCGGTAAAACCAATCCATTTTTTCTGCGGCCATCGTGGATCAAACACTCCTTCAAAATCAAAATACTTCATACCGGATTTTTTGGCGCGAAGCATTTCTTCCCATACCAGTTTATAGTGAGCCCCGGATCTTCTTCCCGCCTCACTCGTCCATGTCATATAGTAGTTGGCGCTGTCTTTGGAATAAACCACCATCAGTCCCGAGTGATACTCGTTACCAACCCGGCTTACCGTCAACCTCACTTTTCCTTTGAAACTTTTTATCAAATTTTTTACTTCATTCGGTTTCATGATCCAGATCTTTGCCGACTTCTTCCACAACGTACAAAATTTTTCCGGTTCGATTTCTTCGATTATTGTTTTCCCGTTTTTCTTAATTAAACGTTTCGCATTTTCGGACAACCCTTTCCATAATTCCTTTTCATTTTTTGTTAAATCATTTATATATGTACTTACCGCCAAGTATGGGAAACGGGTTATGTGATATCCAGCCTTTTTGAAAGCCTCAAGATTTTCCACCCGTTGTGGTTCGATAATCGAGTTGACAACCCAGTGCTTCCTTTTTATTCTTCTTAGTTCTTCAAAGTCGGGGTCGTAGTTTGACCGTTGTACTTTCATCATTGAAAAAGGCCACCATGAAAGACGGAGAATAAAAGCCTGCAT
>Ga0209373_10001910_pt1 | contig 22602 bp, 18 predicted proteins | sample Higcelweek5metaG_FD_187173 | JGI IMG/M metagenome (GOLD analysis project Ga0209373, IMG submission 187173) | Freshwater pond sediment microbial communities from the University of Edinburgh, under environmental carbon perturbations - High... | ecosystem: Environmental > Aquatic > Freshwater >... | reverse complement strand
TCTTCGCCGGGCCAGTGGTGAGTGTTGAAGCCACCAACAGCGATAAAGTCGGCTTTGGCGACAATTAAGTTGACTGAGGGGAAATCATCGACCAAACGTCGGGAGCTGATTTGATTTCGATAGGTGCCAGCGCCACCACTACCAAGAAAGGAACCCCAGACTAAACCTGATGCCTGCTGGGAAAGATTGTCTTGAGGTGGGGTGAGACACGGCCCACAAACTGCAACAATTTGGTCGGTAAACAATTTTTGAGCATTTTTTAGCCAATTTTTTGAGGGATAGGAATCGTCATCCAAAAATGCCAGATATTGACCGTGAGCTTTTTTGGCACCAAGATTTCGTTTTTGGGCCGGGCTGACCGGCCCGGAAATTTTGTCAGTGATGACGATAATTTCAAAAGAACGGAAGGATTGTTGGCGTAAATTATCCAGTGTTTCCTTTAGGTATGGAGTTTCGATTCGGACCGGGATGATAATAGAAAAAAGAGGATGGTTCATACTATTAGCCGACATTGATACGCATCTCTAATTCCTGGTCATAGGTCCATTTACGTTTACTTTTGTCGTGATAATAGCCCAGAATACGCAGGCGATAAAAGACAGCCAGAGCATCGATTAGGGATTTGTAGAGAACCCTTAGGCCGACGGCATGAGTTTGGCCATCAAAGATGTAGTTTAGTTTGATGGGAGCTTCGAAGATGCGGTGAAAACCCAAGTAGTTGGCGACTGAAAGCATTTCTAAATCAAAAGCATAGTGCTTGACCAGAAGTCGGGGTAAAACCTTGATGAGGACGTTGCGTTTGAATATTTTTAGACCTGCTTGAGTATCGCGGACATTTAGGTTGAGAAGGACCCTCGAGAAGACATAGGCCAAAAAACTGATAATTTTTCGCTGGAAGGGATAATTTACCTGAGAGGCGGGATGCCTTTTGGAGGCGACAATAATATCGGCGTGGTACCACTCTAAATGTTCCAGAACTAACGATAGACCATTGGGGTCGATCTCCATGCCAGAGTCGATGAAAGCGACATAATCCCCTTTGGTGTGAGCCATACCATATCTAATAGCATAGCCTTTGCCGTGATTATTGGGATAACCAAGAACTGTCAGGTTTTTTAGGTGAAGTTTTTGGGCTTCGGAGTAGGAATTGTCCACCGAGGTACCATCAACTACGACGATGACTTCGTAGGGATAACGAATCCTTTCCAGGGTGTCGTGAATTGAATAGAGATCCTGGCGAATGGTTTTTTCTTGTTTGTAGACCGGAATGATGACCGAAAGAAAATGGTCAGCGCTGACTGTCAATTATTTGTTGGTAAACGGATAAAGTGCTAATGGCGGTCTGGCTCCAACTGAAGAAACCGGCTCGCTTAAGACCCTGACGGCGGAGTTGTTGGCGCCGAGTTGACGATAACCATAGCTGAGACAATGATAGCTTCAGAGATTCAATTGAAAATGGGTCAAATGGTTGACCACATTGATTCATGACTTCGGCAACTGTATCACAATTGCTGTAGCAGACAGGACAGCCCGATTGCATGGCCTGAACTAGGGGTAAACCAAATCCTTCGGCATAAGATGGCTGACAGTAAATGGTGGCCAGGTTAAAAATTGCCGGCAGATCAGCATCGGCGACAAAGCCAGTGAGGGTAAGCAGTTCGGAATGATTTTTGGCTTGAAGTTGTAGCCAGTGAATATCAGTGGTCCAGGGGTGAATGGGGACTGTTTTGGTGGCAGAGGAACCAACAATGACCAGTGGATATTTGAGCCGGAGACAGGCAGTGACTAGGGTACGAATATTTTTGTTCCAATTAATATCACCTACAAATAGAACAAATTTTTTTGGTAAATGATATTTGGTGGAGATGGACTGGAGGGTTTTTTGGTTGGTGATTGGATAGAAGCTGTCGTCGGCGCCCGGATAGATGGGAAATACTTTGGTATCAGGAATGCTGGTGAGATTGATAATATTGTCTTTTGAAGAGTTGGAGACGGTGATGACGCCCGAGGCTTGCTTGAGGCGATGTTTTTGGATTAACCATTTGAGACTACCTTTGATGCCGACAGGAAAGTGCTGATGATATTGAATTGGAATGAGGTCGTGGACAGTGACGACAAAAGGGCGGAGGTTGCCAGGCAGGGTTAGATAAAAAGGATCAAAATAAGGATAGTGGATTAAATCGTATGGCTGTGATCGAAGCTCATTTTTGGAGGTAATTAATTCAACCTGAAAATGATTGAACCGGGGATTAGTTTTAATTTCTTGGTTTAGGGAAGACACCAGATTTTTGGTGTAGTAACCAACCCCTCTGGTGGAATTGCCATCACTAAGAGGACTAACGTCAATCCCAATCCTGATCGAGTTTGATTTGGCCATGTTTTTGATGGAGTTCGTAAAATTTTATATAACTAATTGGAAAGCGAAGTGAAGAGTACCAAGAAAAAATAAATCCAGGGAAACCGTCGACATAAGCCCGATGTCGAAAGAAGGTTAACAAGAACCAGTAAATTGGTTTGATGAGGAAATAGTTGATAAATGAAAAGGCGTTTATTTTTAGTTTTTGATCAGACAGCTCTTGGGCGATTAGAGTGGTATAGCGATTATTACGAAGTAAGTATCGGGAAAAGGTGGGGTCGGAATAGTGGAGAAGGTCGTTTGATAACCAGCCGACTTTTCCGTCAATTTCGGCTTGTTCGTGAACGCTTTTACAGGGAAGATGACCTTTGCCACGGCGATAAAGCCTGATGGTTGGGTCGGGATAGATGCCACCTTTGGTGAGGAATTTGCCTAGAAAATAGTTTTTACGTTTAAACCAGAAGCCGTTTTCGGGAGGATTACCGGAGATGACCTTTGTAATTTCGGCTGACAATTCGGGAGTGACGATTTCATCCGGATCGAGCTGAAGAATCCAATCTCCAAGGCAGGCATCAATAGCAATTTGTTTGTTGATATGAAATAGTGGATGGTTTGGGCCAGTGATAACTTTTACCTGTTTATACTTTTTTAATACATCGAGTGTTTTATCTGAAGATTGAGCGTTGTAGATAACAATCTCAAAAGCAATATCTTTGATGGCATCAAGACATTCCCCGATAATATTGGATTCGTTGTAGGTAGCGATGGCGACGGATAAGGTATTCATTTGACCTCTATTTTAAAGCTTTTGCCGGTTTTTTGGAAATCTGAGGCATTAATGATTAACGAATGAGGGGGAATAGACTCGGGGATATGGAAATAGAGATTGTCGATTTGGTTGACAGTGGAAAATCCAAATTGGTCGGGTGTTTGGAAATCTGAGGCATTAATGATTAATGAATGTGGGGGAATAGACTCGGGGATATGGAAATAGAGATTGTCGATTTGGTTGACAGTGGAAAATCCAAATTGGTCGGGTGGAGTTAGCTTGATTTGTGGATGAAGCTTAATTGGCGGATATTTGGAGAAAAATAGATAAAGAATATAGGGTTGATCGTATTGGTTGGTGAAATAAATATGGTCAAAGTTGGATACGTTTTCAGTGACGAAGGGAACGATTTCAGAGAAACCCTGATTCCAAGCAAAGGGGTATCTGGATTGATAGTGAACAAAATAGGCATCAAGATAATATAAAAATGAGACAAGGTGAAGAATGATTATAAAAATAAGAGTCACTTTTTTGGGGAAAAGTTCATAAAAATAATAAATACCGGAGGCGATAATGATGGAGAAGGGAATGACCATCATCAAGGATCGGAGGGCCGAGGGAGCTTGGAAGGTGAGAGAAGAAGCGACAGGAGAGATTAGGAGTAAGGCTAATACCAGTTGTTTTGAGTGGCGGTTGAAAAGAGTCGATTTGATGATAAACACAATTCCCAGGATGAGGAAAGGTAGTTGGAGAAAATAGAGCTGACCCATGTCGGGAACTTTGGAGCGGGGAACATCATCACCACTGATGAAGAGAAAATTGGTATCAAAATGAGAAGTATATTTTTGAAGAAACGAAAGGCCATATAGAAGGCGGTAATTGTGGGTGATACGGGTATAAAGTGATACTCCGGGATGCTGATTTAGCAATTCTTCGGAACGGGATTTGGGTCCGGTGTCGGAGAGGAAGCCGACACTGTTGAATCGACTGCTACCACCGGAATTGAGAAAAGAGAGGAGCACCGGGATGGTAATAATTAGGCCAATTATGAGTGGAAATATTATTTTTGAGAGGTTGGCAAGAAGGAGACGGTAGTTGGTAATTACAATAAAAATAATGATCAGGGGGGTAATTATTCTGGCGGAATGGTAGAGGTAAAAAGAAAGTGAGAAGAAGATGGCTGATAGTATGAGATGCTTTTGACGTGGTTGATGGATAAAACAGTAAAGATAATAGATTCCAGCGAGAATAAAAAATACGGAAGCTGATGATTCCCACGCCCCACGAGAGAAGTGGATATGCCAAGGAGACAAAGAAAGAACAATAGAACTATAGAGCGATAGAGCGTTGGATTTGGTTAGAAGAAGAACTAATTTATATAAAAATAAAATTGTGATAACGGAAAGAATTAGGTTCGGAAGACGAACCGCTAATGGAGTTAATCCAAAAACCTTGATAAAAGGCAGAGCCAGATAGACGTAACCACCCGGTTTGTAATCACCAAAAGAACGGAAGTGAATTGGCCAGGAAATGCCATGTTCATCTTGGCCGGTTTGAAGAAGAGAATAGGCGTTGTATCCCAAGGCGGCCTCATCAGGATTAAGAGAGGGGTAGCCGGAAAGCCGGTAGCCACGAACAAATAAGGCCAGGAAAAGAATTAGGCCAAGGATGAGAGTGGGTTAAAGCCGGTAGCCACGAACAAATAAGGCCAGGAAAAGAATTAGGCCAAGGATGAGAGTGGGTTTATTGAGTTTGATAGGCATAAAAGGTGGAGTAACCATTGATGGGGCTGAGGGGGGTTAGAGTGATGAGATCAATCCCCTGCCGGAGGGCATCGTCGGAGGACATAATAATTAGGGTTTGGGGCTGGTTTCTGAGAATGGCAAAATCGGGTGAGCCAAAAGTAATGTTGTCCAGATGGTTGATACGACCAACATCAAGAGAGGTTTGGGTTAACATGGCTTGTGATTGATATTTGGCTGGTGGGTATTGGCTATAAAATAAATAGTAGATATATGGCTGGCCGTAGTAATCGGTGATATATATATTTGGGGAGGGATGATTTTGGACATAATTGATGGCCGACTGATAGCCATAAAGCCAGTGTTCCGGCTTTACCTTTACCAGGTGCTGATAATATAAATCGCAGTAATAGATAAAGCTGATTAGATAAACAACGATGATCAGACTTTTTAACGAGATAATCTTGATTTTTTGAAAGATAAAACTGATTCCTAGGGCAACCAGATAGATGATAGGAATTGAGAGGGAAAGAGAGCGAACGGGCTGGATGATATCGCGAGTGAGAGCAGAAGGCAGAGGGGCAACCAAAAGCCATAATAAAAAGAAGATATTAACGCGGTTTAGATTTGATAACAGATAAAAGAAACCGATAATCATAAAAATAACTGAGGGATAGAGAAGAACACCGGCATAGGGAGCTGAATGACGACCGATTTGCCAGTCGCCTTCAAAAGTTAGGAAGCGAAAGGAGAAGTGATTAAAATATCGAATAAAGAAATTGCGGATAAAAAACAGGGGTTCGGAGTGGAAAAGCTGATAATCAACATTATTTGACTCGGAGATAATTTGACTGGTATCAGCCGATGGGCGGTGATATGACCACAGACTAAATACCTGAAGACGAGCGGAATCTGAGGAAAAAATAAGGCCATAGGCTATTGGCAGAGAGAGAAGGATGAGAGGGAGGATAAACTTGATTAAAATGGGTTTGATATTTTGATGGAGGGTAGTGATAAATAGGATAATAATTATTAGAGGAGTGATTATTTTGCCGGCTTGATAGGTGTAAAGTGTGGAGGCAAACAATAGAGATGAGGCAAGATAGCGGTGTTTTAAAAATAGAACAAGGCCAAATAGTAATTCAAAAACCAGGAAATTGGTTTCCCAACCACCCCGGGAAAAATGAATGTTCCAAGGATTAAAGGCGAGGAGAATGGAAGCAATGAGAGCGGTTTTTTTTGATTTTGGGGAGAGAGTGGTGATTAGAAGATAAACAAGGATGGGGATGAGTGAGCCAGCGATGACGGAGGGTAAGCGAACAGCCAGAGGATTGAGCCCAAAAATGGCCACAAAAGGAATGGTGGCATAGATATATAGTCCGGGTTTGTAGTCACCAAAGGATTTGAAAACCAAAGGTAATATTTGGCCATATTCGTCTTTGGCGGTTTGGAGGATGGAGTAGGCATTGTAGCCAATTGAGGCTTCATCCCAGAGAAGAGGAGGAAATTTCCAAACATAAATAAACCGAATCAAAAAAGAAACTAGAAAAATAATAATAAAAAATCTTTTAGTAGTCATTGTTTATTTTGACGATATCGAACACCGGCTGATGATTTGGGTAATAAATTGTATCCAATAATTGACTGTGAAGATGGTCGTAGTTACCAGGGCTGGTGACAAGAAGAATTCGAGTTGAGGTTGGAAAATTGAGAGAGGGGATATCCCAATCATTGACAAAAGTGAATTTATCGAAAGCATCGACCCAATACCAATAGGTATGATAGTCCCATTTTTTGGCGGAATCGGATTGATATTTGGCCGGATCCCAGGGCCAATAATAGAGAAGGTACTGGTGGGGTTCGCCATATTTTTTGGTAAAGTAGATGCGGTCGTATTGAGAATAGTTTTGCTTTAGGTAGTCAACTGCCTGTTGATTACCATATTGCCAGGTGTGGGCGTAATTGGTGGAATAGCTACCAAAATAATTGTTTAGATAGGAGATTAGGTACAGGCTACTGCAAATGATAATAAATAGGGTGATCACAATTTTTGGTTTGGATGAAAAAATGGAAAGCAGATGTTGGTAGCCAATGGTAATAAAAATAAAAGGAAGAGGGATGATGGTGAAGGCTCGGATAATGGGCAGATCGCCAGTGGTAATGGCGGCGGGAATGAGGCCCAGAAGAAACCAGCTGATAAACAGTTGAGAGTGAGCATCTTTTTTGAAAGCCAGAATTAGTGAGTAGCCAATCCCAAAATAATAGAATGGTAAAAATAGTGGATAGATTAGGCCAAAATGAGGAAGGTTGAATTGATAATTTTGACTACCCTCGAAGAAGAGGTTGATGGGATTGAGAAAATCCAGATAGTGGGAGAGAAATTGGGGGATAAAATAGGTGAGTTTGTTGTAGAGAAGGTGACCGATAATGGGATTGCCCTGATAGTTGTTGATTTGTTGCTCTAGATAGCTGATGGAGCCGGGGTTGATGATGGAGACCCAAACGCCTCGGGCTTGGGATTGAGAGGTAAGAAGATTGACAAGCGAAGGGATGGTGAAAAGAAGAAATAAGAAAGCGGGGAAGAGAATTTTTTTTAGGGATAATTTTTTGTAATAAATAAAAATTAAGGTTAAGACAAAAAGAGGAACGATGAGGCGAGTGTTGTGATAGGCGTATTGAGAAAGTCCAAAAAGGATGGCAGAAACTGATAATAATTTTGGTTTGGTAAGAGAATATAGAAACACAGTTAAGCCGGTAACGAAAAAGAATTGGGCCACCGTTGATTGAAATACAGCTCGGGAGGGAAAGAGAGTCCAGGGGGATATGGCGACCAAAAACATGACAAATAAGGAGAGATATTCCTGATTTTTGAAGACCTTTTTGGCTAAATAGTAGGAGGTGAGAACCAGCAAAAAACCACAAATGGCCGAGGGGAGACGGGTGGAAAGTGGATTTAATCCTAAAAGAGAGATAAAAGGGATGGTCAAATACAGATTGAGGGTGGTGGGATAATCGCCATAGGCTCGAAAGTTGAAGATGGGCCAACTAGTCCCCCACTGATCCTGACCGGTTTGAAGAAGGCTGTAGGCATTGTAGCCATGACTAATTTCGTCCCAATTGAGACTGTTGGGATAGTGGCTAAGATTCCAGAAGCGAAGAAGGAAAGCCAGAGAGGTAATTAGTAAAAATAGGAGTTTGGTAGTTTTGGTCATGGTTTTTTGAAGGTGTAAATTGTGAGTGAGATCAGGGTGATTAAGGAGAGGAGATTAAAAAATTGGCGAAGCGGAGTCTCCCGAAACGAAAAGACCAGTTGATGAGAGCCGGGCTCAAGATTAACGGTTAACAGGCCAAGGCTTGGTTCAATTGAATATGGTGAAGGTTGGCTGTCGATTGTTAAGAACCATTGGGGGAAATTTACAACCGGAAAAATTACAGTGGAGGGACGAATAGTGTTGATGGTGGCAGTAACTTGATTGCTTTTTTTGGAAAAAGCGAGAACTTCGATGGCGGAGGGGTCGGCGGAATAGGGTTGTTGGGGGGCGTAGGTGGTGGGAAAGCTATGGCCATAGGTTGGCCAATAGTCGCGGAGCCCCATCCCACTTTGGTTGATAGTATTGGTTGGGTTTAGTTTTTGAGCATCGGTGAGAGTGGGAAATAGTTTTTGAGCATCGGTGAGAGTGGGAAACCAAATGTCTTCTTTGAAATAGGAATAATTTAAGATTATTGCCGGAATGATGATCAGTAGAGGCAGATATCGGCTGGGGGCGGATTTAAAGATTAGGGATGATGAGCCGGCTATGAAACTGAGACAAAAGACAGCCGGACCAACAAATCTCCAAGGAAATTGGTAGTAAGCCATAAAAGGAAACAGTTGCCAAATAAAGGTGGATTGATTGTGGGTTAGAAAAATAAATAATAGGCAAGAGAGAGAAAAGAAAATTATTTGGCCAAAAAAAGGGTAAGGGTGGTGATTAAATTTTTTGAGGGTGAAATAAGGAATTAAAATAATTGGAATAAGCCAATGGATAATTCCTAACTGAAAAGAGAGATCGTCAACCGGACCCCAAAGTGAGGCTCCAAAGCCCCAAAAGCGAGAGATGAACAACTGAGATAGAGTGGCAAAATGGGCAACATAATAGAAATAGCCTTGAGTCATGGTGTCGACGGTAACAAGATTTTTTTCCAGAATGGCCGGGAAGAGAAAGAAAGCAGACAGACTAATGGAGACCAAAAGAGGGGGAATAATTTTGATAATTTTTGACCGATAGAAGATAAGAGAAAATAGGATTAACCAGGGAATGGTGTAAAGGGCGGTAAGATTGTGACTGAGGAATAGACTTGAAAGGGATAGGGTTAAAAATAAAAAATTGAGTTTTGAGTGATGGTTAAAATAGCGAATAGTAAAATAAAAAATGAAGGGGATGAGGGATAGGGCCAGTAATTCTGCCAGAGAGCCACGGACATAAGTGTCGACTGCCCGATAGGGAGCAAAAAGATAAAAAAACATAGAGATAAAACCGCCAATTATTCCCCAATATGATTTGGCCAAAAGAAACATGCTAAAGCCGGATAGCAAAGAACAGAGGACGAAGACCGACTTGATACTATTGATAAAACTAAATCCAAGAAGATGAAAACCCTCGCCCAAAACATAAGGTAGGGGTGAGTAAAAGTTGAATAAGGGGTAGCCGTAACCTAAGCCTGCTTGGGGAATATATCGACAGGGTATTTGACCATCAAAGAGACATTGGTCAAATTGTTGAAGGCGAAAGACGTGCATATCATCGGACATGGAGAAATAGCCAGGGCGGATGAGCCGCAAGCAAGGGATAAGACTTGTAATCAGGATGGCTAGATAAAGTAGCCAGGAAGACGTTTTAAACATGGTCTTTGAAAAACGATTTAATAATGATGATATTTAGAGTAAATATGATGGCTAAGTAAATAATAAGATGGAAACGAGGGAAAGACAGAAGATGGTTTTTTTGTTGGTTGATTACATAAGTAAGGGAATTGACAAAATTACCCGGTCTGAAGGTGGAATAATAGATTGGGGTATTGTCTTCGTCCACAAAAATTGAGATTTGATTTGGGTCGAGGCTATTGGTTCTGATAATAACAGTTAAGGGCACTGACAGATCGACAGTGAGGGGTGGAAATTTCAGATCGAGGCGATTGGGATCGCCAATATTTGAACCATAAAACATAACTTCGTGAATTAGCTGTTGATGATTATTATAAATTTGGACAAAATACCGGTCGTGATTGATGAGGTTGGGATTTTTGAGTTCGAAGGAAAGGGAGTTGAGTTGGTCGTGAAGAGGGATAAAGCTAAACTTTATTGGATTTGCCGGTGTGATGGGGATAATTTTGGTTGAAGTGAGATGGTAATTGGAAAATCTATTTCTGATGACAATAGACGGCAATAATAAAAAAATACTAATAAAATAGATTAGCTCAACGATGATTAGAAGTAGACTTTTTTTCATAAAAAAGAAAGAATAAGCAAAATAGGGAGATTAGGGTTTTTGCCACTGATCTGAGAACGTCGGGGTGAAGGGGTGTTTTTAATAAAATTAGATTGTAGGGTGAGGTGGCCCGAGTGAATTCCCAATCGACCGGGGTGAGGTGAGCCCAAAACAAAAAATTGTCATTAATTAAAAATACATAGAGGAGACTGAAAACAAATACAAAAACTAATAAATATTTTGATTTGGAATAAAAGTAGGGAATGATGAAGGGCAAAAACCAGATGAGCCATTGGGGATGAAAGTTGACGGTACTGACAAAAATGAAAAATAATAGTAATAGTTGTCGGTCGAGATTTTTGGTTTTGGATAAGTAAAAAATAAATAAGATAATTAGGTAAAGAAGTGGGAAAACGGGGATATTGAATAGTATGTTTTCCAGCAGTTTTTGAGTTAGGCCTGAGCCGAAGAAGGAGGAATAAAAGCTGGCTTGAAAAATGAAAGGGATTAGAGAAAGGATTAGGGGGATAAAGGTGATGATTGTGGAGATAATGATTTTTTTGAGAGAAGGAGAATATTTTAAAAGAATAAAGGGCAAAAATAGAATGGGATATATTTTTAGGGCGATGCCGATACCAAGGCTAAGATACCCCAAATAATCCTTTTTGACAGATAAAAAATAGAGACAGGCCAGAGTAAAAAAAGTGGGGATTATGTCAAAATTGCCCTGAATGTAGATTAGATAGAGACTGATAGGGTTAAATAACCAGAAATTTAGATATCGTTTGTTTTGGGTGAGCCGATAGATTAACCAGCCGGTGCCAAAATCAAAAATAAGATAGGGTAATTTGAGAATTAAGAGAATAAAAGGTAAATTGGGATTGTTGTTTTGAAAAAACCCCCAGTCGGTAATCCAGGAAGAAAAAGCAGAGGGGTAAAGTGGCGATAAGAGGATATTGATAAACCCCAGAAAAAAATAGGTAAAAGGGAGATAAACAAAAATATTGTTGTAGGGTAGTTGTGACTTATTCTGCTCCACAAAGGAATAAATATCACCAACCCCAAACTGGAGATACTGAGTATGAAAGAGGGTGCTTTTGATGTCGGGATGATAAAAAAAGGGAATGATGAGTAGTCTGATCAGAAGGGCTAGGAGAATGGTGTTTTTGGTCACAAGATCAGAGACTAAAGTAATAAAAAAAATCTTGATGTTGGAGAATGGTTTGGCGATTATAATATATAGATAGGGCAAAAATAATGATGACTAAAAACTGACATAAGTAACGTAGTTTTCGGTGCTGGAAAATTTCATTAAACATAAATGGAGTGAAAAATAAAACCAAAATAATTTGAAAAAGTTTGGTTTGAGAATTTGACCAAAGGATGCCACCATGACCATAGATAAAACTTGAGGCAAAAGGGATTAAGGAAAACATAAAAATGGGAATAATTTTGGGATTTTTTATCATCTGAAGGATAAACAAACCGCTGGCCCAAGCAAGTAGGGGGAAAAATGGATCACGATACCAGCCTTTGATGTGGCCGGTCATGATGGAGAAGAAAATTAAATAGGAGATAAGGGGAAGGAGGAGTAATTTTTTGGATAATAAAAGATGCTTGGGAGTTTTGATAAAAGAGAAGATGATGACTGAAATCCAACCCCAGATAATCCAGCCATCGATGCCCATAGTTTTTTCGCCAATTCGGAAGGTTTGGAATAAATTGATAATGACGGTGGGTGAAACAAGTTCGCGGCCACTGCTGACAGACATGATGGATAAAAATAAGGGCCAATTGTAAACATAGCCATAAATAAACCAGAGAATCAGAGAAAGAGCGGTGGAGATGATGATAATTAGACTGGGGCGAAACCGCTTGGTGGCCCAAAAAATGGCGACAATAGACACCGGGATAAAGACTCCAGTAGACTTGAGGTGAAGGGAGAGTGATGAGAAAATGGCCAGCAAGATTAAATAGATTGTCTTTTTTTGTTGAAAATAGGTGACAGTTAGAAGCAGAGAGATGAGCAGGAAGGTAGCGACCATATTGTCGGAAATGGGCAATCTTTGGGATAAAACAACAGTGGGAATTGAGGCATAGATAAGAGAACTGATGATGGCCAGGGACAGAGAATGAACTTTGAAAATAATTGTAAATAATAAAATTACATTAAACACTCCGAGATAAACCATTAGATGTCGGTAAATGGGAAGGGTAACGTCTTCGTTGGTGGTGATACCCCGAGCGAGAGAATAAGAACCGATCATAAGTGAAAAAAGAGCCGGCTCGTCAAACCATGGCTTGACGATTTTGAAGACACCACCGTCGATATTGGTGGTGGGAAATGAGCCGTAGGCGGGATACCAGGACCATGACTCGGGAACGCCGTGAACCAACAGACCAATGCCGTTAAAAGGAGCTTTGTATTCGTCGTAGGTGTCGCCTTGGGCGGGAAAAGCATAAAATAGATGGTTTAGTAGTTGATACGAAAATAGTGAGATTAAGAGAATGGATATATACGGAAGTGATTTTAGAAAAAACGATGGAATTTTTGACCTGACCATAAGATAAAGTTAATTATATAATGTCTGATTAAGCCATGGTAGATTTTGCTACTGGGAATTAGGCGCCGCCATTGATTTTCGGTGGAGGCGAGAGTGGTGCCACTGGCACCATGATCGTGAATAACAGTACAGTCAGGATAATAATAGATTTGTTTATTCAAAGATAATATCCGGCGACAAAGATCCATGTCCTCGTAGTAAAAATGATATTTTTCGTTCCAAGCGCCAAGTTGGTGGAAAAAAGGAGTGGTGAGTAAAATAGCCCCTCCGGAAATGGCATTGACTGAGACAGGATGGGAAGAACTAATTAAGTATTTGGAATAGGCATGTGGCTGATTTAGCCAATATTCTTTGATGGCATTGAGGGGGGTTTGGGGAGGAAAGACAGAGGCTTGAGGGGTTAGGTCGGGATTTAGGAATCGGGGACCAACGGCTCCAATTTGAGAATTGACTAAAAATTGGGCCATATCGATTAAACTGGCATCAACTAAACACATATCGGAGTTTAGAAAAAATAAGAAATCGCCAGTTGCAATGGTGGCGCCCTGATTACAGGCTTTGGCATAACCCAGGTTTTTTTGGTTTTTTATTAATACGACATCTTTTTGGTGGCTGATTAATTTAATTGTGTTGTCGGTGGAATGGTTATCAATAATTATAATTTCATAAGATTTGGTGGGGAGAGATGATTTGATGGAATTGATACAGCGAAGGGTGATAGAGGCGGTGTTCCAGGTGGGGATGATAATTGAGATTTTCATTAAGGTATTAATAGTATAAAAATAATCAAAATAAAAGAGAGGGAGGCGATGATTAGAGTTTGGTAAAAATAAGTGGGTAGATAGGTGAAAGTAATTAGATGTGATCCGGGTGAAGTGATGATTGATCGAAAATTGAGATTGGTAAGATAAATGGGGGTATTTAGATTATCAATGGTGGCTTGCCAGCCGGGATAGTAGGAATCTTTGAGAGTTAATAAGCCAGAGCATTGATTATTAGTCTTGAGAACAATTTTATTGGGGGTGTCGCTGACTATTTGAACTGAGGATTGGTTATCCTGACAGGAATTGATGGCGGTAATGGGGAGAAGTTGATCGGTTTGAATTACTGTTTGCTGATTGGCAAGGTGGGAGAGGAGTAGGGTTTGGTCGGATTTTGAGGGCAACACGGCAATGTTGGTGGAAAAGGTGGCTCTGGGTTGTGCCCGGGTATTTTCAACGACGGAGACATTCCCCTCTTGTGAGACTAACCGAAAATTATTTTTATCAAATTCGGTGGGGAGCGAATTGGGGTCGGGGTTTTGTTTTAGGATATATTTAATAGAGGTGAGGTTGAAAAAGGTGGCTCTGGGTTGTGCCCGGGTATTTTCAACGACGGAGACATTCCCCTCTTGTGAGACTAACCGAAAATTATTTTTATCAAATTCGGTGGGGAGCGAATTGGGGTCGGGGTTTTGTTTTAGAATATATTTAATAGAGGTGAGGTTGAAATAGGGTGAATTGAAATTGGTAAGTTTTTTGGCTCTGGTGGCGGTGGCTGAGAATTGGTTGTCCTGTATTAGAGATAATAATTGATAATTGGAAAGAGGAACCAGAGTGTCGTAACCGTCGGCCGTTTTTAGGCCATAAGGCATCCACATATTTTCGGGAATAGTGTCGGCGGTAGCAACCCGATATTGACCGGTATTTTGGATTAGAAAATCAATTGAGGCAGTGGTGGGAAATATATAATTTGGCTTAGAAAAAGGTAAATATTTTAAACCATAATAACTTAGCTCTCCAAATAATAATAAGATCAGTAATAGTCGGAGTGATAGGTTGTAGAACTTGGATCCGCGAATTAAAAAGAGAGAAAGTAGTCCCAACAAAACCAGTTGATAAACAAAGGCGTAGAGAGTGTTTTTGTAGCCGATGAGAGAGGTTCCTTGAGGAGTGGTGAATAATATGAGTGCGGTCCAGATAAGGACTAAGAGGCAACTAAAAATAAGACTAAGTTTATTTTTTAAATTGAGTAAAAAAGAATCAAATAAAAAGGCGGTTAGATAAGCAAAACTTAAATTTGATAATAAAAATAGACGGGTAGATATTCCGTTTTTGGCAAAGATGGGGCCAAAATTGTTTTTAAAAAATTGGGCCAGTGGATTGTCGATGGCCAGCAAAAAAGTTACGGGAACCAGCCAAAGCATTAAAAAATGTATTTTTGAGGAGGATTTGCGTTGGAAATAAAGATGATAGATTGAAAAAAAGAAGGCAATTATGGCGATGGTGCCCGGGAAAACGGCATTATTGTCGTAAAATCCCTGTCCGTAATAATCATAGGTAGCAGGATTACCCCAAAAGTTAGGGGTGACAATGGTGAGGAGGTTGGTGAGGGGTAAAAATCCCTGGTGTGAAATGGCGGAGGTGACATCGATGTCGTGAATAGAGCGTTGCATTAATTCGAATCCGGGAATTAACAAGGGTAAGGTTAAAAATATGCCCAAAGAGGTGGGGACTAGGATGGTTAGCAATTGACGAGGCTTGAGTGGATATCGAGATACTATAAAAATGATGAAGCATAAAATTAGGCTAAAAATTACATATTGGGGGTAACCGCCATAAAATTGGAGAGCCAGAGAAATGGCAAACAAGGATAGGTATTTCCGCTGATGGGTTTGCCTTTCTTGTTCCAGAAAAGCGAGTAGGAGAGGCAAAAATGAGGCGGTGTAGACGTGAATTCCATATTCTAGCCAAACAATATTAAATAAAGAAAAAGTAAAAACAATTGAGCCGGCGATGGAGGAGATGGTTTTAAAACCAAAAGTTTTTAGAAAATAAAAGGCTGAGAACAGAGCGAAGGGAATTTGTAGATATATCATTAGACCCCAAGCCGTGGCCGGAGAAAGAGGTAGGAAAAAAACGGAGTTGGTAAGATTTAAGAGCGAATTTTGAAAATTGGCGAACAAGGGCATGCCAAAGAAATAATGTGGGTTCCACCAGGGGAATTGGCCATTTTTGATTGAATCAATTGAAAATGTCCGCCATTGGTAAATAATGGAAACGACATCGGAAATAAGGGGATTTTTTACCGGGACGGCGGTAGCATTGCCCCAATGGTGATTTAACCAAGGATAGTACATGCCAACCGTGATATCGGCAGGAATTGGGATTAGTTTTTTAAAAAAGAAATCTTTGAAAAAAAATACACTTAAAATTATTAAGAATAATGAAACCCAAAGATTTTTTTTGTTAAAAAACATTTATTTGAAGAGGTTAAATATGTCAATATCGGTGACTTTTGGGAAGACGGTGGGAGCGGGAAATCGTTTTATTTGACGTCGGGCGGCGAGAATAATTTTGATGTAATTTGGACCAAATAGACAGCGATTGGCGATGGAAAAATAATTTGAAAGGAGTAGTTTTTGATCAGTAATATTTCTCCAAACAACTAATAATCGATTTCGTTCTTTGACGTAATCGGTAAATCGTTTGGGGAATTTGGACATGGTTGACTCGTGCTTGTGTTCAATGTGACTTAAGGGTTCCCAGAGTAATTTGTAGCCTGATTTCCAAGCCCGATAACCAAGATCAAGATCTTCTGAATAGAAGGGGGCGAAAATTGGATCAAAACCACCCAATTTGATAAATTTGTCTTTACAAATGATTGAGCCGCCACCAGATATCCAGCCACTGATATGAGTTTTTTTAATGTCGGTGCCAGGGAGATGCTGGAGATAGCCATCTTTCCAGAAAATGTGGGCCCAATTTTCGTGACCGATTTCTGAGAAGCCGACCCCAAATAGATTTGGGTCGCGAAAATGAGACAGACTGTTGGTGAGGTAACCAAAATGAGGTTTGATGTCGTTGTTGAGGAGGACAACATGGTCGCCGGTGGTGCTGTTGACGGCGTCGTTTGAGGTTTTGCCAAAGCCACGATTGTGCCGGTGGGCTTTGATTATGACTTGGGGATACTTTTTTTGGATTTCGGAAATATAGGCCACACTACCATCCTGGGAAGCGTCATCGTAGAAGATAATTTCTGATGCTTCCGGAGAGGTTTCGATAACTGAGAGAAAGTTTTTTTGAAGTAAGGGAAGACCGTTCCAGTTGGTAACAATGATAGATATTTTCATATTAGGAATTGATTAGTCTGATTAATTCTTTTTCAAAGACATCCAGAGAAAATCGATGGGCATCTTTAAGGCATTGGTTTGATAATTGGTCAAGTAATTTGGGATTTTGAATGAGTGAATAGGTTTTGGCGATTAGATCGTTGGTAGTTGACCAGAGATAACCATTGATCCCATCTTGAACTGTTTCTTTGAGTCCCCCTTTGGAAACGACTAAGGGGACAATGCCTGAGGCTTGAGCTTCGACAGTAGTAATTCCAAAATGTTCGGTATTTTCGGGGTGTTGATTTTCATTAACTCCATGTCCGGCGGCGTGCCAGTATATTTTTGAAACTGAATACAAATTGACCAGTTCGCTAAAACTGGGATTGACGACAATTTCGATGGGGTAGTTTTTTGCCTTTTCTTTGAGTAATAGGAGATAGTGGTTATTTTGGGGGTCTTCCAGACTGCCACCGGCCAGAACCAGCTTCCAGTTTTGAAGATGGTGTTTTTTGGTGAGAGAAATAAAGGCCTCAATTAAAATGTCTTGCTTTTTACAATTTAGGATATTATCAAAACGACCAACAGATAGGATAATATTTTGTTTTTTGCTATTGGATTTGAATTTGGAAATATCAACCGGCGGGTAAAGGACACAGCATTGGCGATTAAAGATAACGTCTGAAAATGATTTTGTAAAATTGGAATTACAGATTATTTGGGAGATAAATCGGTTTTTGACGGAGTCAAGTAGTCTTAGTTTGGTTTTTGGATGCTTAAATGGGACCTGAACATGAAGAAAGTTGTGTTTGGCAAATAGAAAGGGCAAACTACCATCGCTTAAGAAAAAGATTAGATCATATTGGCTAGTGACCTGAATCTTTTTGACAAAAGAGGCAAGTTTGTGGATTAATCCCCGGGAAACTAATTGGGATCCGGTGGCAAAGTTTTTGAGAATTTGGTTGTCATCGCTTAATTCGAGGTGCTTGGTATTGTCGGAAAATATATTGGGGACGAGGTTGATGTGATTGAGGTTAATGTCAAAGCGATTGGCGGCGGTGGTTAAAACATGGGGATTACCAGACCAAAAAAGGTCGACATCATAATGGTTTTTGGCAAGAATTTCGGCGACGGTTAAACAATAACGCTCCCCTCCTCCCAGAGTGTCTAAATATGGGTCAAAAATACCGGCTTTAAGTTTCATTTTTTTGGATTTCCCACAGATTGGCATAAATAATATAGGTGTCGAATATCTCGAAGATGGCTGATATCCAGCCGACAGTGTGATCACGCCACATTTGTTGTTTGATTATTCGTTGATAAGCTTTGGTGAGCATCATTCTGATGATCCGCCAGGCGACTATGGGCGGGTGGTTTGATTGATGAAGGAGCAGGGCTTCAAGATAAGTCCATTTGAGACTTTTTTGGAGCATGGAGCTTAAATTGCGGTGAGTTAGATGAGTGAGAGGATGGGTGAGAACGGAGCTGGGACCGGATATTTGTGGTTGCTCGTGAAGTGAATTGACATATTTGGACAATGATTTTGAGAGAAATAATCTTTTGACATAATCCGGATAAGTTCCACCATACTTTACCCGATGACCTAAAAAATGATTTGCCCGGGGAAGGTCGTAATTGGTAAACGGACAGTCGGAGAGATTAATTTGGGTTAATATCTCCCGTTGGAGTTGAGGGGTAATTCGCTCGTCGGTGTCGAGGTGAAGTTGCCAGGTAGATCGGGCGTGTTTGGACCCAAAATTGTGCCAAGCCGCAAAATCGATTTTTGGTTTAGGATATTTAACAACGATAACCTGAGGATTGGTTTGGCGAGCCAATTTTAGGGTTTGGGGAGTACAGGCAGGAGTTTGAACTAGAATTATTTCATCGGCAAATGAGGCACTTTTTAGGCAATCGACGATGGTGTCGGGTTCATTGCCAGTGAGGATGACCACAGATAGAGTATTTTTTTTCATTTCCAGCTACCTTTGCCAAGACGGCGAAGATAATAATCTATGATACCTTGTTTTTGCCATTTAGACTGGGAGGTGAAAAGTTGAACAAGGGATTGTTTAAGCAGGGCAAATTTGGTAGCAGTTTTGGCATACTTTAATCCAAATATTAGCCGATTTCTGGTTAAAAAATAATCATGTAACGAACCACCACCAGCCTGAGACGAGCCGGCGTTGATATGCCAGATGATAGATTGAGGAACGATGGCCAACTGATAATGTCGACTGAGGGCACGTTGGCACAAGTCGGCATCTTCAAGATACATAAAATATGATGGGTCGAGAAGGCCGATTTGTTTGATTAGAGAAGTTCTTAATAATTGGCAACAGCCACTTATAAAATCTATTTTTTGGTTTACTTTTGAAAATTGACCATGATCAACTTCATCAATACCGAGGTTGGAGCCATAAATATTGTTCCAATCCAGGTGGCCTCCGACAGACCAGATTACTTTGCCACGTTGTGTAGATTTATATTTTGAATAGTGAAATTCGTGACCGGGAGCAAAATATATTTTGGGGCCAACAATGGCTACTTTGGGGTGAGATTCCAGATATTGGACTAGGGCTGATAAAAAGTTTTGATCGACAATAACGTCATTATTACACAGTAATATATAATCGGGATTATAAGTGAGGGCTTGGTTGATGCCAAAATTGTTGCCACCAACGTAGCCGAGGTTGCTACCAGTTTGCAACAGTAGAATTGAGGATTTGTGGCAGACGTAGGTCTGTAATTTTTCAAAGTCTGAAGACGGAGAGCCGTTGTCGACGATGATTAGTTGATATGAAAACTGCGAGTGTTGGATTTTTAAAAACGATTCAATAGTATCGATAGTTAAATCTGATTGCTTCCAGTTTAAGATCACGATTGAAACCAGCGGGAGTTTCATACTAGAAGTTTTTGGTTAGACGATTTAACCAAAATCTGAGCTTGATAAGGAAACCGGTAAAAATATTGTGGGAATATTCTTCGAGAAAATATTTTGAAAACCAGTAGCTATATTCATAGGTGGCTTCCTGGCTGGCAGAGACAAAAGATTCTTTTGATAAGCTTTTTTCTTTGGCTTTGTCCATTTCCCAGAGTTTGATGTAAATGAGGCAAATGGCGAAGGCTTGAAGGAGTGAAAAAATAAGTCCATGGAGGCCATCTTTGTAGCCTTCGGCCGAAAAGAAGCGACTATTAAATTCTTGAACTGGTTTTAATAGGAAATCACTGGTCTTGACCTTGTATCCGGAAGCTTTTAGCTCTTCGGCCTGAACCCGAGAATATCTGATAGTCCGAAGAATAAAATGGTTGACGGTGTCGTAGTTATTGTGTCTGATGGCTAATTTTTCGGAATCGATGAGATTAATGCCATTACCTTTGGTTTCGGGTTGACTATGAATTTCATTTTTCCAGACGACGTGCTTTTTTTTGAAGAAACGGATTAAATAATCGGGCCAGCTATTTGAGTGTCTAATCCATTTGCCAAAAATATAGTTTTTTCGGGGGATGCGGACAAAGTCGACATCGGGGCGTTTGGTTATTTTTAGAAGTTCTTTTTTGAGGGTGTTGCTTAGATATTCGTCGGGGTCAAGAAGAATTACCCATTTACCGGTGACTTTTGATAATCCAAAATTGCGGGCCGGCTCGACATATTTCACCCAACGGTAATTTATAACCTTGGCGCCATAGCGAGTGGCTATTTTTGGACCACTATCGGTGGACTGCATGTCAATGACTACAATTTCATCGGCAAATCCTTTTAGTGATTTAAGGCATTTCTCGAGATGCTTGGCTTCATTTCGAATGTTGATAACAGCACTGATCAGAATATCGTTTTTCATAGCTTTGGGTATATTTTATCATTTTATGACTTGATAAATGGTGGTTTGGCCATCATTATAGATGTTTTTTAAAAACAAATTGTCGGTATTTAATGAAGTTTTGTTAACCTGAAGGCCGGTTAAATAGATATAGTCGATGCCATTGTTGAGGAGAAAGCCCCGATCTTCAAAAATAGCCTTTTGGTCAAAGAAACGAATTTCATTATCTTTTCGTAAGCTCCAGGGATAGCCAGAATTTTGAAGGTTCATTTCATCACTGAGATAGGTTGAGTGGTGAGTATAGGCCGAGAGGTAGGAGGTAGTTTCGTAGGCATAAAGAGGAATGGGGGTGGACATGTTTTTTCTAAATTCACTATCAAAAGGATAGGTTAGGACAACGCCGGCTGGTTGTTGATTAAGAAAGCGAAGGGCATTGATTTCGGAAAGAGGGAGGGAGGCTGGGGCAGGATTGCCCAAATATGACTTAATATTATCAATATTGCCGATAATATTTAGAATTACAATGGTAACAATCAGGATTTTGGATTTTGGACTTGATTTTAGGGCGGACAGATAGAGAACAAGGAAAATATTGCTTATAAATAGGCCATAGTATAAAAATTGAACAATATTCCAACCCGTGCCTTGCTGAATGAAGATAAGAGGAATGAGAGTGGAAATAGCAACTGCGATCAGAAGGTCAAAATAGAGTTTTTTTTGATGAAGTTGGCGGAGGTCTAATAAACCTAAAAGCCGAAGGCCAAAATTGCCGACAATAAAGATGATTGAACCAAGTAGGTAAATGATAATTAATTTGATACTATAGGGCGAAGAGTGACTGAGATTAAAGATGGCACTGGAGATTTTGGGGATAAAAAAGCGGTCGGTTGACTGGAACATACCCGAGATTATCCAAAAGGGCTGAAACTTGAGCAGGCCCGAGGTGGCAGGGTTGTAGTGTGTAAACAGTAAAAAGGCGATGACGATTGAGGTTAGAAAAAAAACAATTGGGGTGTAATCTTTGGTGAGTAATTTTCTTAAGGTGTATAAGCCAAAAATTGTATAAATAGAAACCAGACTGTAGGCTTTGGTAATGGGGGAAAGAATAATAATTAGAAATATCAAAAAATAGTCGACAGAGGATAACTTGGTATCTTTTGTCAAAATTAGAATCAGAACCAAAAGATACAAAAGAGATAAGGCAAAAGGCGGATTGAGTAGGGTGGAAAAGGATTGCATTGACCAAAACATGGATTCTCCGGCGAAACGACCTGATTGAATTAGAGTAACAATCCAACCAAAGGAGGTGGCAAAGGTATTGAAAATCATCAGTAAGACTCCACCCAGTATTCGGTGAGTGATTTTTTTGCCCAGAAAATAACTAACTAAAAGAAGGGAGAGGCTTAGGAAGACGGGGAAGATTTGAAACAACAAAATTGATGGTGAGAGATGGGTAATGCGAAAAATTATGGCTAGGAAAATATCAAAAAATGGATGGTAGTTTTTGAGTAGTTCACCTGAGAATCCGGGAATATTGATTTGGAACGGATTTTGAATGTGGTTGATTAGTGATAGGTGCCAAATTCCATCGTGACCACCCGGACCCCAGAATCCATAGCCATAGGAATACAAAAGACCACTGCGGATTGAGGGAAGGGTTTGAAAAAAAATGCAAATTAGAAAAAGAGCGATTAGGCCAATTTTTTTACTAAGAGAGATTGAATTTGTCTTTTTAGCCATTGTAATTCCTGGCGCGAAAATAATAAATGAAAAATAGCATAAACTGAAATGCCGA
>Ga0209373_10001909_pt1 | contig 22613 bp, 18 predicted proteins | sample Higcelweek5metaG_FD_187173 | JGI IMG/M metagenome (GOLD analysis project Ga0209373, IMG submission 187173) | Freshwater pond sediment microbial communities from the University of Edinburgh, under environmental carbon perturbations - High... | ecosystem: Environmental > Aquatic > Freshwater >... | reverse complement strand
GGTTCGAGGCGGTCGCCGACGGCGACGAAGGCGAGCTGGCGCTTGCCGGTGTCGATCACGGCGGCGGCGGGTACGACGAGTTTCGTGCCGAGCGGTATCTCGATTTCGACGTCGGCCCACATCTCCGGACGAATCTGATGACCCGGGTTGTTGGTCTCGATGCGAACCGTGCCGCGGCGCGTCTGCGGATCGAGGTGCGGGTCGATGAAGGTGACCGGCGCGGAGAAGAGCGGCAGCGCGGAGTTGGCGAACGACACGGTTGCTTCCTGCCCGACAGCGATGAGCGCGAGGTCGGACTCGGCGACACGCGCCTGCAGCCAGAGGTGCGCGAGGTCGGCGATCTCGTAGAGCGTCTCGCCGGCCATGAACGCCTTCCCCTCGACGACGGATTTCGCGAGCACGTGGCCGTCGCGCGGGGCACGGAGGACCAGCTCGGCGTTGGGCGCGTCGCGGCTTTCGATGGCGCGGAGTTCATCGTCACCGATCTCCCACAACGAGAGGCGCACGCGCACGGCGTCGAGCAACGCCTGGGCGGCGGTGCGGCGGGCGGCGGGAGCGTCGGCTTCGATCTGGCGCAGCGCGCGCCAGGCGACGAGGTAGTCGCTCTCGGCGGCGTAAACTTCGGGGCTGTAGACGGTGAGCAGCGGGTCGCCCTTCGTGACCGCGGCGCCGGTGTAGGCGACGTGGAGCTGGCGCACCCAGCCGCCGAAACGCGGCGCGATGCGCGAGTAGCGTGTCTCGTCGTGCTCGACGACGGCGACGGCGCGCACGGTTTGCGAGAGGGCGCGGCGCTCGACCTTGACGGTGGTGAGGCCGATGAGCTGGCGCTTGTCCGCGGTGAGCTCGATGCCGGTGCGGCCGGGCACGGCGGTTGATGCCGGGGCGGCTGCGGGCGGAGTATCGGATTTTATCGGTACGAGATTCATGCCGCAGATCGGGCAGCTTCCCGGCTGGTCGCTGACGTAGGTCGGGTGCATCGGGCAGTGATACTTCGGCGCGGTGGTGGGAGCTGTGGCTGCGGTGGGAGCGGAGGCTGCGGCGTGGTTGTGCGTACCGGTGTCGGGAGCGCGCGAGCAACTGGCGAGGGCCAGCAGCGCGGCGACGAGCAAAGTGCTGAGGAGAAGCCGTTTCATTTTGAAGCAGGGTGTTCTGCGGGTAGGGCGGGACCGCTGGGCCCGCCGGGTGCACGGACGGCTCGGAGAGCCGTCCCTACCTCGGAGAGTTCGACGGGCGCGACGCCGGCGGTCATCGCGAGGAGGTCGACGACGGCGAGTTCGCGTTCGCGCAGGGCGGCGAGGCGCTCGGTCTGCATGGCCAGCTCCATCGCGCCGCTCTCGACGATCATCGCGGCGCCGGTGCCGCCGGTGCGGTATCCAGACTCGGCGGCGTCGCGCTGGCGCTGCACCGAGGGGAGCGCGGAGCGATCGAGGTACTCGATCATGCGGTCGGCTTCGCGGACCATCGCGAGCATGCGAGCGAGCTCGGCGGCCATGTCGAGTTGCTCGGCGGAAAGGCGCGCGACGGCGGCATCGTGGCGGGCTTCGGCGGCGGCGATGGTCTCGCGGATCTTGGTGCGCCAGAGCGGCAGCGTCATGGTCGCGGTCGGGCGCCACATCCACGGCGCGGCTTTGACGTCGGTCATGAGGCCGACGGTGAAATCCGGCGAGCCGCCGCGGCGGGCGACATCGACGCCGGCGACGGTCATCTCGACCATCGCGCGCATGCGGGCGAGGTCGGGATTGGCGGACTGGACGCGTTGCCAGAGCTCGTCGTCGGCCGGGAGCGGTGTCGCCGAGAGTTGGTGGCGCGGCCACGCCGGATCGGGCGCGACGGCCTGGAGACCGAGCGCGGACTTGAGCCGCGCGCGGGCGGCGGTGCGGCGTTCGGCGAGCGCGTCGGCCTCGGAACGCAGGCGGGCGGCGGTGTCGGAAGACTGGATCTGGGCGGAGAGAGAGGCATCCATGCCGCGGCCGGTGGCGTACTCGCTGGCGGCGAGGTGCTCGCGCTGTTCGGCGGCGGCGATCGAAGCCGTGCGCAGAGAGACGGATTCGTCGAGGTAGGCGAGTTCGAGGAGGGCGCGGCGGGTCTCGGCGGCGACGCGGACCAGCGTGCCCGAATATTGGGTGCGTGCGACGGTGGCGCCGGCCTCGGCTTCGCGGCCCATGGCGGCGCGTTTGCCGGAGCCCATGATCTCGACCATCACGCCCGGCATGAGCGACAGGATCGTCGAGGCGATGTCGGCCTGGAAGGTGATCTGCGGGTCTGGCAGCGCTTTCGCCGGGGCGATCGAATGCTGTGCGGCGCGCCAGTCGTGCCACGCGGCGGCGACGGCGGGATGGTTGATCAGCGCGAACCGGATATAGTCGTCCGGGGACGATGCGGCCGTGAGCGGAGGCAGTGCGCCGCGTTCATCCGAGCCGGATAGCCCGGATTGGTCGGCGGCGCTGCTTCGTCCGTCCGGTTGAGCGGCCGGCGTTGTCTTGCCGCTGGCTGCGAGCAGCAGGCATCCGAACCAAACGGTGGCTGTGATTGAGCGACTCATTGCGTGGTAGGGATACATATCCAGCACCGCGATGGCGTACACTCGGGAGCCGCTATTCCCTAGAGGATGTAAGTTTTGGCGTTGAATGACTGCATCGTATGCAAATCTCACATAGCCGGAGCTTCGCGGCGGCTCCGGCCATGTGGGACGGCGGACAAGATCGATCAGACCGGTTGCGAGCGGAGGGCGACGGCGGTGTGCCCGATCTTCTCGCCGCGGCGCACGGCGTCGTGTGCCTGGAGGGCGTCGAGACGGTCGGGCGCGAGGGAGGCTTCGAGTTCGAGGGCGCGTTTGCCGGAGCTGGCGAGGTCGACGCCGGCGAAGACTTCTTTGAGGCGCGCGATCGGGTAGAAGTGGAACGGGCCGTAGCCGGCGCGCTGCTGCTCGGCGTGGCCGAGCGTCATGGCTTCGGCGTCGGCCTGGACCTTCCACGAGTAGGTGTAGATCTTGGTGCGGAAGCCGGCGAGGCGGGCCATCTCGAAGAACGCCGCGAGCGGCACGCGGCCGCCGAGCATGGAGAGCACGGCACCGCCGGGGGCGAGGAAGTCGCGGGCTTGCTTGAGCGCGAGGTAGTGGAGGGTGAGGAGCTGGCGCTGGACCGGCTCGGGCACGGGCTCGGCGCGCGGCGGCACGTGGCCGGAGCTGGTGCGCTCGGTGGCGATCTGCGCGGCGTCGTTGATCGGAACGTTGGGGAGGTTCTCGTAGATGAGGTCGTAACGGGGTTTCAGATGCGCGAGCGGCGATAGGAGATCGCCGAAGCCGGACTCGATGGCGACGGAGCCGGGGGCGCGGAGGTTGCCGACGATGTTGGCGGTGGCGGTGCGCACGACGTCGTCGTGGACATCGGTGATGCCGACGCGGGCGACGCCGAGCGTCTCGATGGCGGCGAGGGCGTCGAGTCCGGTGCCGGTGCCGATGGAGGCGAAGGCGGCGAGCGCGCCCTGACGCTGGCGGATCAGCTTGAAGGCTGGGATGGCGACGCTGGCGACCCAGTCGGCCTGGAGGTCGTCGAAGCGCGGGAGAAAGGCGCGCGGCGAGACCTCGATGGCGAGGTGATCGCGCAGGCGAAGCGGCGCGGCGGAGAGGCCGAGGTAGGTGGCGGCGGCCACCTGGGCGTGGACGGGGGCGGAGGGCGAAGAGGGCAAAGGTGTACTCATGGGATGGAGGCGAGAGGCTAGAACGGGATGGGTCGGATGGGAGGCAACGGACGGCGCCGACCCAGTGCGCTTCGCTGCGAAGCGTACGCGGCGGCGCCGTCCAGTGGTGTGGATCAGGCGGTGGTGGGCGGACGGACGTTTCGGAGAAACGTCCCTACCTCGGAAGAACGATCCGGAGAAGTGGCGCTTGGTAGTGAGAACGGGCTCAGGCGGCGGCGATGGCTTGTTTGAAATCGGCGATGAGATCCTTGGCGTCCTCGATGCCGACGGAGACGCGGATGAGATCGGGCGTGATGCCGGCGGCGCGCTGCTGTTTCTCGTCGAGCTGGGCGTGCGTGCTGGAGGCGGGATGGAGGACGGAGGTGCGGGCGTCGCCGATGTGGACGACGAGGGCGGCGACCTTGAGCGCCTTGGCGAAGCGGCCGATGGCCTTGCGGTCGCCCTTGAGCCCGAAGGTGAGGATGCCGCTGCCGAGCGGGTGGTTGAAGTACTTCGCGATCCGCTTTTTCCCGACGGGGTCGAGCCCGGGATAGTTGACCCAGTTCACCTGCGGGTGCTTTTGGAGGTACTTGGCCAAGGCGAGGGCGTTCTCGCTGTGGCGGACCATGCGCAGGTGGAGCGTCTCGAGGCCGAGGTTGAAGAGGAAGGCGTTGAGCGGGGCCATGCAGCCGCCGAAGTCGCGGAGGAACTGGGCGCGGGCCTTGTAGAGGAAGGGGGCCTGCGGGAACCTCTCGGCGTAGACGACGCCGTTGTAGCTCGCGTCGGGCGTGTTGAAATCGTGGAACTTCGGATCGGTCCAGTCGAAGTTGCCGCCGTCGACCACGGCGCCGCCGATGCTGGTGGCGTGGCCGTCGATGTACTTCGAGGCGGAGTGGGTGATGATGTTGGCGCCGAGCTCGAAGGGATTGCAGAGGAACGGCGAGGCGAGGGTGTTGTCGACGATGAACGGGACGTGAAAGCGCTCGGCGAGCGCGGAGAGTTTGTCGAAGTCGAGGATGTTGAGGCCGGGGTTGCCGATGGTCTCGCCGAAGAGCGCCTTGGTGTTCGGGCGGAAGAGTTTTGCGATCTCCTTGGCGGGCGCCTCGGGGTCGAAGAACGAGGCCTCGATGCCGAACTTCGGCAACGTGGAGTTGAGGAGCGTGAACGTGCCGCCGTAGAGCGTGGAGGCGGCGACGATGTGGTCGCCCGCGCGGGCGATGTTGGTGAGCGCGAGGAGATTCGCCGCCTGGCCGGAGGCGGTGGCGATGGTGCCGGCGCCGCCTTCAAGCGTGTTGAGCTTCGCCTCGAAACCGAAGACGGAGGGGTTGCCTGTGCGGGTGTATTTGAAGCCGACCTCGCGCAGCGTCATCAGGCGGTTCACCTGCTCGATGTCGTCGTACTTGTAGGTCGTACTTTGGACGATGGGCAGGATGCGCGGCTCGCCGACTTTCGGCGTGTAGCCGGCCTGAATGCAGAGAGTGCCTTGGCCTAGTCTGATACTCATGGAATTTCCTTTGGTTGGGAGAGGGTGTGGGAGCGGTGCGGCGTCTCGCGCGGGCCGGCGTATGTCTGGATGGCGGAAGCCGGTTGGGAAGGGCGCTGAGTGAGAAGGCCGCGTTGGGAGAAAAGAGAGAAAAGTGAAGAGGTGAAAGATGACTAAAGAAAAGTATTAAGCCTAAACACTACCAGACAAGTGATAAATAAAACTAACAACCTTACTTAAAGTCGGACAACGAGATGGGACGATTCCTAGTTGCGCGATGCTGCCAATTCTCGGCGTAGCCGGAAGCTTGCGGGCGGAGTTATCCAGCCCTGCGTGCGGTTGTGTGCACTGGGCTGGGACGGAGTGCTGACGGCGCTTGCGGTGCTCTTCAGCGTCCGCGGCGGTCGAGCCGGTTGGCGAAACGGTCGCCGATCATCTGGAGCGCCTGCACGAGGGCGATGAGCAGCACGACGGTCACGATGAGCACGCCGGTCTCGTAGCGGTAGTAGCCGTAGTTGATGGCGAGGAAGCCGATGCCGCCGCCACCGACCACGCCGGCCATGGCGGAGTAGCCGATGAGGCTGATGGCGGTGACGGTGAAGCCGCGGATGAGGCCGGGCAGGGCTTCGGGAAACAGGACCTCGCGGACGATGAGCCAGTTGGTGGCGCCGAGCGCGCGGGCGGCTTCGACGACGCCGGTGCTGACCTCGGCGAGCGAGACTTCGACCAGCCGCGCGTAGAAGGCGATGCAGGCGATGACCAGCGGCACGGAGGCGGCGACGGGGCCGGTCGTGTGTCCGGTGACCAACTTCGCCAGCGGCAGCACGAGGATCAGCAGGATCACGAACGGCAGCGAGCGCACGAGGTTGATCGCGAAGCCGCCGAGCAGATTGAGCGCGCGGTTTTCGAGCAGCATGCCGCGCCGGGTGAGGAAGAGCAGGAAGCCCAGCGGCAGGCCGGCGAGCAGCGAGAGGCCGAGGCTGATCCCGCTCATCAACGCGGTTTCCCAGAGCGCCTTGCCGAGATCGGAAAAGAGAACGTCGAGCGGTGTGCTACCCATGGCGGAGAACCTCCAGTTTCGCTACTTGGATTTCGAGGTGGTGGAGTGCGTCGTCGACGTGATCGGGCTCGCCTTCGAGCGAGACGATCAGGATGCCGATGGGGCGGTCGCCGATGTATTCGATGCGGCCGTGGAGGATGTTGATGTGCACGGCGTAGAGGCGGGCGGTGGAGGCGAGGATCGGCTCCTCGGCCGTCGCGCCGCGGTAGACGAGGCGCACGAGGGTGCCCTTGCTCTGGGCGAGCAGGCGCGGCGGCAGCGTGAGGTTGAGCGACTTCTCGATGAGCTCGCGGCTGAGCGCGTGCTGCGGCGTGGCGAAGAGATCGTAGGCGGTGTTCTCCTCGACGACCGCGCCGTCCTGCATGACGGCGACGCGATGGCAGATGCGCTTAATCACGGCCATCTCGTGGGAGATGATGACGATGGTGACGCCGAGGCGGGCGTTGATGCCGGCGAGCAGGTCGAGGATCGACTCGGTGGTTTCGAGATCGAGGGCGGAAGTGGGCTCGTCGCAGAGGAGCAATGGCGGCTCGTTGGCGAGGGCGCGGGCGATGCCGACGCGCTGCTTCTGGCCGCCGGAGAGCTGGCCGGGATAGGCGTGGCGCTTGTCGGCCAGCTCGACGAGTTCGAGCAACTGGGTGACGCGCTCGCGGATCCGCTCCTCGGAGACGCCGGCGGCGCGCAGCGGCAGGGCGATGTTGTCCTCGACGGTGCGGGAATTCGCCAAATTGAAATGCTGGAAAACCATGCCCGTGCGCAGGCGGACGGCGCGCAACGCCTCGGAGTCGAGGTGCGTGATCTCGTGGCCGTCGATGCGGACTTCGCCGGCAGTCGGGCGTTCGAGGAGGTTGATCGTGCGCAGGAGGGTGCTCTTCCCGGCGCCGCTGGTGCCGACGATGCCGTAGATCTCGCCGCGGGCGACGCGTAACGAGACGCCACGGACGGCTTCGATCGCGCGGTCGCGGCCGTGGAAGCGGACCTGGATGTTTTTCAGTTCGAGCATGGAGGGGAGCGGACGGAGTGAAAGGGAGGGCGAGTCGTCCTCGACGAGCCGGGCTTGCGGCGGCTCACCGGGGACGGTTCGCCCTACCTCGGATGCAGAGTGGTGTGGGGCGGTTGCAGCCGAGCGAGAGGTCGGACGAGGAGGACGTTTCGGAGAAACGTCCCTACCTCGGACGGCGACTCGCGCGGTTGTTTGCAAGGTTACTTGCCGGCGACCTTCGCCCACTTCGCCTTGTACCACTCGGGCTTCTGGAAGCTGGAGAAGATGTTGGCGGGGTTCTCCACGGCGTCGCGGAAAGCCTCGGACTCGATCGCTTCCTTGGCGTCCTTCACCCACTGCTTGTCCAGGTCGGCGGTGCGCACGGCCAGGGTGATCTTGATGCTGTCGTCGAGTTCCTCGAGCACGAGGGCGTCGGAGAGCTTCAGGCCGGCGGCGATGGCGAAGTTGCCGGAGGCGACGGCGAGCGTGGCGCTGCCGAGGGTGCGCGGGATCTGTGCGGCTTCGGTGGGGACGAACTTCAGGCCGCGCGGGTTCTCCGCGATGTCGCGTTCGGTGACCTTGGTGGCGTCGATCTCGGCCTTCAGCTTCACGAGGCCGGTCTTCTGGAGGAAGCGCAGCGCGCGGGCCAGGTTGGTGGGATCGAGCGGGAGCGTGACCTCGTCGCCATTCTTGAGCTGGTCGAGCGACTTGATCTTCTCGGAGTAGATGCCGAGGCCGGCGGTCGGGATGAGGATGGTGGGCGAGAGCTGGAGGTTGTGGTCCTTGGAGAACTTGGCGAGGTAGAGGCCGTGCTGAAAGAGGTTGGCCTCGGTCTCGCCGTTGTTGAGGGCGAGATTGGGCTGAACCCAGTCCTGAAAGGTGACCAGCTCGACCTTGTAGCCCTTCTTTTCGAGGGAAGGCTTGATGCCTTTGGTAATGAGATCGCCGTACGGTCCGGGGCTGACGCCGAAGCGGATGAGCTTGGCGTCGGCGGCGGAGAGGCCGGTGACGAGCGATGCGGTGAGTGCGAGGAGTGCGAGAACTTTGGATGTGGTTTTCATTTTCGTTGTCTTGGATATATGCGCGCCGAGCGGCAGCGGGGCGGATGCCGGCCGCCGGGAAACGCGGAGCTGCGAGTTGATCGCCGGGCTCCGCGGTGGCGCGGGCTTCAGTTGCGGGCGTTGAACTGCGCGAGCTTGGCCTTCCAGTAGGAGTCGCCGGGTTGCTCGGAAAGAAGTGCGGTGAGTGCGGTTTTGAAGGGCGTGGTGTCGATGTCGTGGCGGATGTCGCGGTCGGATTGGACGAAGGCGCTCTGGCGGAGCGCGTCCCAGAACTGGACGATGCCGGCGACGTTGGGATCGCTGCTGAACTCGGTGTTGCCGCCCTCGATGACCTCGGCGACGAGCTTGCGGTCGATCTTGAGCGCGGCGGTCACTGTATCGACCGATTCCTGCCGGTGCTCCTCGATGAAGCGCTCGGCGCGGAGGATGGCCTTCAGGTAGGAGACCCAGACCTGCGGGCGCTTCGCCAGATCCTCGGCGAGGACGGCGATGCGGCAGCAGGGGTGGCCGGGCGAGAGCTTGCCGGTGCGGACGAGGATCTTGAGGCCGTATTCCTCGGCCTTGGTGTCGAAGGGCGCCCAGACGACGCCGGCATCGACTTCGCCGGACTTCACGGATTCGAGCACGGCGGCCGGGCTCTTCAGTTCGAAAACCTGGATATCGGTGCGCCAGTCGATGCCGGCCTTCGACAGCTCGGAGCGGACGATGGCGTCGCTGGAGGAGAGACGGACGGTGCCGATCTTCAGGCCCTTGAGGCCCTTCAGGTCGGTGACCTTCGCGGCGGTCTCGGCGCGGACGACGACGGCGGAGCCTTCGCCGCCGAGGCCGCCGATGATGCGGAGGTTCTCGGCGCCCTTGGCGATGTGCACCAACGGAGCGGTGACTCCGACGGAGCCGGCGTCGTTCTTGCCGGCGCGCAGGGCGGCGATCCCGTCGGCGCTGTTGGCGAACTCGACGAGTTCGACCTCAAGGCCTTCCTGGGCGAAGAAGCCCTTGTCGCGGGCGACGATGAGCTTGGAGTGTTCGGGCACCGGGATGATGCCGACTTTCAGGTGGACCTTCTCCGCAGTCTGGGCGGAGAGGATGGCCGGCGCGACGAGCGCGGCGGCGAGCAGGAGGCTGGAGAATTTCTGGCGGACGGTGGTTTTCATGGAGCTGGCAGTACGTGCGGAGGCGTTGGGCGGGAAATGAGGGTGCGGTCAGGTTTGGAGGGCCTGGCGGAGATCGGCTTCGAGGTCGTCGGCGCTTTCGAGGCCGATGGAGAGGCGGATGAGGTTGTCGTGGATGCCGCGGCGGGCGCGCTCCTCGGGGGCGATGGAGGCGTGCGTCATCTTCGGCGGGTAGCAGAGCAGCGACTCCACGCCGCCGAGACTCTCGGCGAGGACGAAGAGCTTGAGCTTGGCGACGAGGCGCTCGACGGCGGGGAAGCCGCCTTTGATCTGGAGGCTGATCATGCCGCCGAAGCCGCGCATCTGGCGCTTGGCCAGTGCGTGCTGGGGATGGCTCGACAAGCCGGGATAGTAGACGCGTTCGACGGCCGGGTGCGCCTCGAGGAAATGGGCCAGGCGGGAGGCGGTGGCTTGCTGCTCCTCGATGCGGACCTTGAGCGTCTTGATGCCGCGGAGCACGAGCCAGGAATCCCACGGGCCGGGGACGGCGCCGGCGGCGTTCTGGTAGAACTTGATCGGGTCGTAGAGGTCGCGTTCGGAGGTGATGACCGCGCCGCCCACGACATCGCTGTGCCCGCCGAGGTACTTCGTCGTGCTGTGGACGACGACGTGCGCGCCCAGCTCCAGCGGGCGCTGGAGGTAGGGACTGGCGAAGGTGTTGTCGACGACGAGGAGGAGGCCGCGGCGGTGGGCGAGTTCGCCGAGGGCGGCGATGTCGACGAGCTTGAGCAGCGGGTTGGTGGGCGACTCGACCCAGAGCAACGCGGTCTTCGGGCCGATGGCCGCCTCGACGGCGGCGGTGTCGCTGGCATCCACATAGCGGATGTCGACGCCCCACGGGCGCAGGAGGCGTTCGAAGATGCGGTAGGTGCCGCCGTAGGTGTCGTCGCTGGCGAGGATCTGGTCGCCGGGGCGGACGAGCTGGAGGGCGGCGGTGGTGGCGGCGTTACCGGAGCCGAAGGCGAGGCCGAACTTGCCGCCCTCGAGGAGGGCGAGGGCGGACTCGAGGGCTTGGCGCGTCGGGTTACCGGAGCGCGAATACTCGAAGCCCTCGCGGAACTTGCCGATGGCGTCCTGCTGGAAGGTCGAGGTCTGGTAGATCGGCACGCTCACCGCGCCGGTGCGGGGATCGGGTGCCTGGCCGTCGTGGATGGCGAGGGTTTCAAATTTCATGGGAGTCGCGGTTGCTGAGGGTGTTGATCAGATCGAGGCGGCTGATGAGGCCGAGCGGGCGGCCGGCGCGGGTGACGATGATGGCGGGTGAGCCGCCGAGCAGGAGGCGGTAGGCCTCGGGCAGCTCGGTCTGCTCGTCGAGGGCCGGAAGCGGTTTTCCCATGACGGCGCCGATGAGCTGGTTGCCGAGGTCCACGCCGTCGTGCAGCGCCTTCATGATCGAGGCTTCGTTGAGGCTGCCGACGACCTGCTGGCCGTCGATGACCGGGAGCTGCGAGATGCCGTGGCGGTGGAAAAGCTCGACGGCCAGGCGCAGCTTGTCCTGCGACTGCACGGCGATGATCGAGGGCGCGCCGGACTTGCCCGCGAGGATCTCGGCGAGGCGGACGGAGCGGGCGACGCGTTCCTCCCAGAAACCGTTCTGCTGCATCCACTCGTCGGAGTAGATCTTGCTGATGTAGTTGCGGCCGGTGTCGGGGAGGAGGACGACGATCTCGCGCGGCTCGGTGAGGCGCTGCGCGTAGCGGAGCGCTGCGGCGAGCGCGGTGCCGGAGGATCCGCCGGCGAGGATGCCCTCCTCGCGGGCGAGGCGGCGGGCGGTATTGAACGATTCCTTGTCGCTCACGCGGACCATCTCGTCGACGAGCTGGCGGTTGAAGGTCTTCGGGATGAAGTCCTCGCCGATGCCCTCGACCTTGTAGGAACGCGGCGAGTCGCCGGAGAGGATGGAGCCCTCGGGATCGGCGCCGACGATGGTGATGTCGGGATTTTTCTCCTTCAGGAAACGCGCGGTGCCGGAGATGGTGCCGCCGGTGCCCATGCCGGCGACGAAGACGCCGACGCGGCCCTGGCTGTCCTCCCAGATCTCGGGGCCGGTGCTGCGGTAGTGGGCGAGTGGATTGTTGGGATTGCCGAACTGGTTCGGGCGGAACGAGCCGGGGATCTCGCGGGCGAGGCGGTCGGCCACGCCGTTGTAGCTCTCGGGGGAATCGGGGGCGACGCTGGTGGCGGTGACGACGACCTCGGCGCCGTAGGCGCGCAGGAGGGCGATCTTCTCGGCGCTCATCTTGTCGGGCAGGACGACGATGAGCCGGTAGCCCTTCACGGCGGCGACGAGCGCGAGGCCGACGCCGGTGTTGCCGGCGGTCGCTTCGATGATGGTACCGCCGGGTTTGAGCAGGCCGGCCTTCTCGGCCTCCTCGACCATGAGGAGACCGACGCGGTCCTTGACGCTGCCGCCGGGATTGAGCGGTTCGACCTTGGCGTAGATGGGCGAGGCGAGGCCGGCGCCGAGACGGTGCAGGCGGATGAGCGGCGTGCGGCCGATGGCCTGGAGGATGTTGGAGAATTGAGCCATTGGAATGGTGTCGTTGAAGATTGGAGAACGTGCTAGAGCTTGGACGTGGGATGAAGCAGGCGCTGGTAGTAGAAGCCGCTGGTGTAGAGGGCGGCGGCCGGGTTGTGGCCGGTCACGCGGTCCTTGGTGATCAATGTGGTGACGGGAGCGGCGGAGTGTTTGATGAAGAGCGAGTCGTGGCCGACGCAGAGGCCGACGATGACGTTGAGGTCGGTCTTCTGCTCGTTGAGCAGCTCGGCCTGGAGGACCGGATTGCAGACGGCCTCGTAGGAGCCCTGCTTGACCTTGAGCGAGTCGGGGATGCCGACGTCGCACTTGTCGACGGAGCCGACCTTGCAGAGGACGGTGTAGGACTGGAGGCCGTGGGCCTTGAGGATGCGCGTGAAGATGCGCGTCTCCTCGATGAGGCCGATGCAGGTGGCGATTCCGATACGCGTGGCGCCGATGCGGTTGGCGAAGGCGATGATCTCCTCGACGCGCGTGAGCTTGCCGTAGTAGGTGCCCTCGACCTCGGCGGCGGCGTGCGCCATCCGGGCCTCCGGGCCATCGCCGCGGTAGGTGTCGGCCGAACGCTCGACGAGCGCGCGGTCGGTGGTCTCCGTGAGGCAGAAGTCCGGGAAGCGCTTGTCGCGGCGGTAGCAGTTGAGCAGGCCGCAGTCGGAGCAGGAGTGGGCGAAGGTTTCGGGTTGTGCGGTCATGATTGGAAGGAGAGCGCTTCGACGAAGGTGCGTTGGAAGCTCTCGTCGTTGGCCAGCTCGAGTACTTGGACGTCGGCGACGGTGCGGCGGAGGTGTTCGCGGGTGTGGCGGTTGAGGAGGAAGGCGCGGGCGCCGGTCTTGGAGGTGTTGCCGACGAACTCGACGCGGTCGGCGAACTCGCGCGGGAGCAGCCCGAGGTTGACGAGGCTGGCGGTGCGCAGGTGGAAGCCGAACGAGCCGGCGATGAGCACGCGGTCGACCTGGGCCGTGGTGCGGCCGGTGGCCTTGACGAGAAACTCGATACCGGTGCGGACGGCGGCCTTGGCGAGCTGCACCTGGCGGATGTCCTTCTGCGAGAGGTAGACCGCGTCGGTGAGCCGGAAGACGGGCTTGCCGTCGAGCGTGGAGAGGCGGTGCTTCCACGGGCGTTCGGGCGCGGAGCCGTTGGTGCGGAAACGTCCGTTCTTGTCCACGGCACCGTGTGCTGCGAACTCGCCGACGGCGTCGAGCAGGCCGCTGCCGCACAGGCCGGTGGGCGTGGTTTCGCCGATGGTGCGCAGGGCGACCTCGTCGCCGGCGAGCGAGACGAACTCGATGGCGCCGCGGCCGGCGCGCATGCCGCAGGAGATGTTCATGCCCTCGAAGGCGGGGCCGGCGGCGGTGGACGTGGCGACGAGCTTGCCGTCGGCGGCGAGGACCATCTCGCCGTTGGTGCCGATGTCGACGAAGAGGGTGACGCCGCGCTTGGCGGCGAGATCGGTGGCGAGCAGGCCGGAGGTGATGTCGGCGCCGACGTAGGCGGACATGATCGGCGGCAGATATACGAGACCGCCCGGCGCGAGCTCGAGGCCGATGGAGGCGGCGGATACGTGGTCGCCGCCGCGCAGCTGCGGCACGTAGGGATACTTGCCGAGCGAGGTGGGATCGGTGGCGGTGGCCAGGTGCAACATCGTGGTGTTACCGCTGAAGACGGCCTCGTGGATGAACGCGCGGTCGATCTTCGCCTCGGTGGCGGCCTCGGCGAGGAGGCGGTTCAACTCGGCGATCAGCTCGGAGTGGAGCGTGCGCAGCCCCTCGGGCGTGGAGCCGAGCTTGATGCGCGAGAGGACGTCCTGCGCGTGGCGCGCCTGCGGGTTGAGCGCGGAGGCGGAGGCGAGTTCGCGGCCGTCGCGCAGGTCGACGAGGGCGACGACGAGCGTGGTCGTGCCGATGTCGATGGCGGCGCCGTAGGCGGTCGCGGTGGTGTCGCCGCTTTCCGAAGCCACGATCCGGCCGCCGGCGATGACGGCGGTGCGCGCCGAGACCGGGTCGAAGGATTTCTCGATCCAGGGCTCGATATCGACGGCGACAGCCTGGCCGTCGCTGAGGATCTTCAGCCCCTCGTCCTTCCCGAGCGGGACTTCGACGCTGAGATCGCCGGTGACGAAGGTCTGGCAGGCGAGCGCCCAGCCGGCGGCGCGGTCGGCCTCGGTGAGCTTGGTGTGGGCGGACTCGGTGGCGTGGGCGCGCGTGGCGGCATCGAGCCGGACGCGGCATTTGCCGCAGGTGCCGGCGCCGTTGCAGGGCAGGTCGAAGCGGATACCGGCGCGCTTGATCGCGGCGAGAAGCGAGCGACGCTCGGACACCTCGACGGTGAGGTTCTGGAGAATGAAATGGACCTTCGGCATGGCGGTCAGTTGTTGCGCACGGTTTCGGTGAACGCGCGGAGGGCTTCGATGCGGGTCGAAGTGCTCAGGCCGCAGGCGGGCGAGAGGATGTCGATGCCGCTCCGGACCAGGTTGCGGGTCATGTCCGTGATCCGCGCGGCGTCGGTGAATTCGAGGGCGTAGGTGCTGAGGTTGCCCATCGTGACGAGGCCGGGATGGTCGCGTTTGAGCGCGGCGAGGTTGATCATTGCGTCGGTGCTCAGGGCGGCGAAACGCAGCTGGGTGACGCTGCCCTCGACGCGCTTGAGGTTGCCGCAGATGTGCAGGATCGGCGGGACGCCGGCGGCGCGGATGGCGTCGGCCAGGCGGTTCAGATACGGCGCGGCGAAGGCGTCGAACATCGCCGGCCCGAGGATCTCGCCGGTGGCGGACGGGTCGCCGATCATGACGGATGTGATGCCGCCCTCGCGGATGAGCACGGTGGCGTACTCGATCAGGAAGTTGGTGACGTAGTCGAGGACGCGGTGGGCGGAGGCGGGGTCCTTGCGCATGTCCTTGTAGAAGGACATGGGCTGGACGATGGAGGCGGCGGTGCTCACCGGACCGGTGAGGCTGGCGATGACCGGCACGCCGGGATTGCGGGCGGTGACGATCTTCGCGGCCTGGGCGACGACGACGGCGCGGCCGGCGCGGGCGAGCGGGACGATTTCGCGGTACTCGACGACGGAGGAGGTGGCGAAGGGTTCGAGCGCGATCTTCGGCTCGCAGGCGAGCGTGCCCAGATCTACGCTACTACCGAGCAGCTCGGCCTCGACGGTCATGCAGAAGGGCAGGCCGATGTTCTCGAAACCGGTGTGGGCGTGGACGGCCTCGGCCAGCGCGGCCATGCGGACGGGATCGCTATGCGCCTCGGGCAGCGTGAGGCCCGTGGTCTTCATAACGTCGACGATGGCGGCGTTCATCATGCCGCCGGTGCAGATGACCGGGGCGCGATCGACCCGCTCGCGATGGAGGACGTGGAGCAGGCGGTCTTTTTCGGTGAGGTTGCTCATGGCTAGTTGGCGCTCTGGAGGGCGGTGGAATTGACGGGCCAGCCGAGCTCGCGGACGGCGTCGAGCATGGCGTCGATGTTGGCGAAGGGAGTCTCGACTGGCAGGGAGCAGCCGGAGGCGACGACGAGGCCGCGCGGGTTGTCGGCGGCGGCGCGGACGGTGGTGAAGACGGATTCGCGCACTTGGGCGGGCGTGCCCTGGAGCATGATCTCGGAGGGCGGGACGTTGCCCATGAGGCGGACGCGGTGGCCGATGGCGGACTTGGCGTCGGCGAGGGCGGCGGCGTTGTCGAGCGAGAGGCAGTCGGCGCCGGTATCCGCCATGTCGGTCCAGATCGGGTGGGTCTTGCCGCAGATGTGCAGCGTGACGGAGCGTTTCTGCGAATGGAGGAAGTCGACCAGGCGGCGCAGGTACGGGGCGCCGAACTCGCGGAACTGGCGCGGGCTGATGACGGTTGACGAGCACATCGCGTCGGTGAGACTCGGCGACGCGCCGGTGGCGAGGATGGCGCGCGCGTAGGCGAGGGTGTTCACGAAGGCGATCTCGACGAGCCGGTGGACGGCTGCGGGATCGCGGAGCATGAGGCGCGCGAGATTGTCGGCGCCGATCAGGAACGACGCGGTGGTGAACGGCCCGGTGAGGGCGCCGGTGACGGGCACCTCGTGGCCGACGGCCTTGAACGCGATCTCCATCGCCTCGAGGTGGTGGGGCAGGTTGCCGTCTTTGGCCGGATCGATAGAGCGCAACGACGCGATCTGTTCGGTCGTGGTGAGCGCGGGCGCGGCGAGGTAGGCGGTCTCGTCGTCGGGATAATGGACCTGGGCGCCCATCGCCTCGGCGAGCGTGTAGAGATCGGTGAAGATGCGGATGTTGTCGTAGCCGAAGCGGCGGTACGCGGCGACGTGGGCATTGGCGAGGAGGCGGCCGTTGCCGCGGAAGGCGGAGACCTTGGCGCCGACGAGGCGCGCCGCGGTGTTACCGACGATCGGCACGCAGGGTAGCCGGTCGATCGGCTGCCCGCGGACGTAGGCGGCGAGGCGCTCCAACGGACTGAGACGGTCGCGGCTCATGCGGCGACGCCGGACAGGAGTTGCTGGACGAGTTTCACGGCCGCGGGAGCGCTGCCGGAGTAGCCGTCGGCGCCGATGCGCTTGGCGAAACCGGAGGAGATCGGGCCGCCGCCGACGATGACTTTGACGCGGTCGCGCACGCCGGCCTGCTGGAGGAGGCGGACGACTTCGCCCATGGCGTCCATCGTGGTGGTCATGAGTGTCGAGAGAGCGATGACGCTGGCGCCGGACTTGATCGCCTCGTCGACGAAGCGCTGCGGGGCGATGTCGCGGCCGAGGTCGATGATCTCGAAGCCGGCGGCCTCGAGCATGATCTTCACGAGGTTCTTGCCGATGTCGTGGGTGTCGCCCTCGACGACGCCGATGACGATCTTCTTGCGCGCCTCCGCGGAGTCGCGACGGATGTGCGGCCGGAGGATGTCGAGCCCGGTGTACATGGCGTCGGAGCAGAGGAGCAGCTCGGGGATGAAATATTCCTCGGTCTCGAAGAGTGTGCCCGCGCGGTTCATACCGTCGACGAGGCCGTTCTCGATGGCGGCGACGGGGTCGACGCCATCGGCGATGGCCTGGTTGGAGTGCGTGCGGGTGGACTCTTCGTCCATGCCGACGACGGAATCGGAGAGGGCTTGGAATAGGACTTCGTGGCTCATTGCTTTGGGTGGTGGTTAGCGGGAGGAGACGGACACGGGTTGGGAAACCCGTGCCACGATGGAATCAGGAAAGGGAAGGGCGGTAGTCATGGGCGGTGGCGACCATGGCGCGGACGTTTTCGAGCGGGACGGAGGGAGGGATGTCGCAGCCGGGCATGAGCAGGTAGCCGGGACCCGTACCGGAGAGTCGGATGCTCTCGCGGCAGGCGGCGGCGACTCCCTCGGGCGTCTCCTTCTGGAGGATGGCGACGGGGTTCATGTTGCCCGCGAAGGCGATCCGGCCGCCGAGCTGGCGGCGGGCCTCGGCGAGCGGCACCTTGTAGTCGACGGACATGATCTGGGCGCCGGTGGCGGGGATCGTATCCAGGCGGTTGGTGGTGTTGCCGCAGATGTGGACGAGGACCCAGACGCCGCGCGCCCTGATGCGGGCGGCGACCCGGGCCTGGTAGGGCTGGGCGAACTCGACGAACTGCTCGCGCGAGATGAGGTCGCCGGAGGCGGTGGGATCGGCGAGGGAGATGAGCGAGACGCCGGCGTCGATGAACGGCTCGAGGTAGGCGAAGCAGAGTTCGGTGGCGAAATCGAGGACGGCGTGGACGGCGGCGGGGTCCTTGCGGATCGCGCGCATGAGGTTCTCGACGCCGTAGGCCAGGCCGCCGAGCGTGAACGGCGCCCACTGGCTGGTGCCGACGACGGTGTGGCCGCCGATCGAGCGGGAGAGGATGCCGGCGGAGATGACCAACACGTGGATACCGGCGTCGTTCTGGACGCGGCGCGGGTCGATGCGCGGGATGTCGGCGAGCGACTGGAGGAGTGGCGCCTGCACATCGGGCGTGCCCTTGGCGCGGAACTTCAGGAGGCCGCCGACGCCGCGGATGGCGAGGTTGTGGTAGCCGGAGCCGGGCCAGACGATGTCGGCGCCGACCTTATCGTTGGTCTCGCCGATGACCTCGGCGATACGTTCGCCACCGACCTCCAAGGCTCGCTCCAAAGTCAGGCCACTCTGGTTGAGCGTCCACGCGCCGGCGGAGAGCAACGACACCGGCAGGCGTGGCGTGGCTTCGAGCCGGATGAGACTTTGGATGATTTCCTTGGAGGTCATGAGACGAAGAGGCGGACGGGTTGGCGTGTAATCAGGGCTTGGTGGCGGGCGCGGTGTCGCGTTTCACGTAGTCGGTCTCGAGCTGCTTCCAGAACGGGTCCTTCGGCGCGGCGGTGGCGGCCGAGTCGAGGGCGCGCTTGTAGAAGGAGGTGTCGACATAGGAGGCGATGTCGCGCTCCTGCTCGGCATAGCCGATACGGCGCATGACGTTCCAGAAGCGGACGGTGTTCGCGATGTCGGGATCGGTCGGCTGGTCGTTGAGATACGACGCGTCGATGATGTGGCGGTCGAGCTTGATGAACTTGGTGATGATATCGACGGCTTGGTCGCGGTGGTCGTGGCCGAACTTCTCGGCCTTGAGGAGCGCGGCGATCACGCCGGCGATGACCTGGGGACGCTCGGTGACGTCCTTGGTCTGCACCACCAGGCGGCAGCACGGGTGGTCGGGGAGGAGATCGTGGCTGGTGGCAACGACCTTCAGGCCGCTCTCGACGGCGCGGACGACGTGCGGCTCCCAGACGGTGCCGGCGTCGACTTCGCCTGAGCGGACGGCCTCGATGACGGCCGGCGGGGACTTGAGCTCGAAGATCTGGATATCCTTGCCGGGGACGATGCCCAGCTCGAGGAGCTTGCCGCGCAGGGCGGTGTCGGCGGAGGAGAGGCGGACGACGGCGACCTTACGGCCCTTGAGATCGGCGACGCTCTTGATCGTGGCGGCCTTCTCGGCGGTTGTGATCAGCGCGGCATCCTCATTGTGGATGCCGCCGACGATCCGGATGTCGGCGCCCTTGGCGATGTGGAAGAGCGGAGCGGTGGCGCCGAAGGCGCCGAAGTCGAGCTTGCCGGCGCGCACGGCTGCGAGGCCGTCGGCGGAGTTCTGGAACTCGACCAGCTCGACCTTGAGACCCTGCTCGGCGAAGTAGCCGAGTTCCTGGGCGACGAAGATCTTGCCCTGGCCGGGCACGAGGATGTGGCCGAACTTGATCGGCGTGAGTTCGGCGGCGGGCGCGGCGGGGGCGGGGTTCTCGGCGTGGAGAACGGAGGCCGCCAGCAACGCGAGCGCGGCGGGAAGCGAGCGCTGGAGGATGGAGTTTAGTTTCATTGGGATTGGGTGGTGGAAAAGTGGAGGTTTCGGGTCAGCGGACCCAGAAGAGCGAGCGGCGGCGGACGTGTTCGAGCAGGCCGGTGGTGAGCAGCACGATGACGCTCGTGTAGAGGATGCCGGCGACCATGCGCGGGTAGTCGGCGTAGTCCGCGTAGAGCTGGATGAAGCGGCCGAGGCCGGCACTGGCGCCGAAGAGTTCGGCGACCGTCAGCATGATGAAGGAGAACACGAGACCGACGGAGAGGCCGGAGAAGATGTGGGGGAGCGCGGCGGGGAAGACGACGCGGCGCAGGTACTCGGCGCCGTGCAGGCCGAGGATGCGGGCGTTGTCGCGGTAGCGCTGCGGGAGCGCGCCGGCGCCGGCGGCTGTATTGAGGAAGATCGGCCAGAAGGCGCCGATGAAGACGATGAAGCCGGCGGCGGTGCGGAAGGACGGCAGGAGCGCGATCGCGTAGGGGATGTAGATCGTGGGCGGGATCGGCGAAGCCAGGCGCGAGAAGGCGGAGAAGAGGCGGTGGAGCGCCGGGACGGTGCCGACGAGCAGGCCCCAGGCGATGCCGGCGACCACGGCGAGCAGGTAGCCGGGGACGAGGATGAGGAAGGACGAGGCGGTGCCCTTGAGCAGCTCGGGCAGCGAGATCCAGAGCGCCTTGAGCGAGGCCCAGGGCGAGGGGAAGAGGTAGCTGCCGGAGAAGGAGAGACCGGTGCTGACGACGAGCCAGAGCGCGAGCAGCGCGAGGAGGAAGACGGCGCCTTCGCGGCCGTGGAGGAGACGCCACGGCCGGAAGGGCGCGCCGACAGTGGCGGGTGCGGCGATAGACGCGGCTTGTGCCGAAGACGCGGAGACGGATGTCCGTGGGAGCGGTGCGGCGGCCGAGGAAAGTGTGCTCATGTCAGATGCCCTCGGCGGCAGAGGTGACGAGCGACTCGGCGTCGATCCGGTCGATGAGGTCCTGTTGGAAACGTTCGTCGATGCGCTGGCGCAGGGCGGCAAACTCCGGGGAGCGGACGAGTTCGCGGCGCTGGCGCGGGCGAGGGAAGGCGACGTCGAGCTGCTGGATCACGCGACCCGGTGTGGAGCCGAGCATGACGATGAGGTCGGAGAGGTAGATGGCCTCCTCGATGTCGTGGGTGACGAAGACGACGGTCTTGCGCGGGTTGGAGCCGGACCAGATGGCGAGCAGGAGGTCCTGGATCTTGGCGCGGTTGAGCGGGTCGAGGGCGCCGAAGGGTTCGTCCATGAGGAGCACGGGCGAACCGAGGGCGAAGGTGCGGGCGATGGCGCCGCGTTGCTGCATGCCGCCGGAGAGTTCGTAGGGATACTTGGCGGTGGCGGAGTCGAGGCCGACGAGGCCGAGGAACTCCGCGGCGGCGGCGCGACGCTGGCGCAGATCGGAGTGCGGGTCGGCCTTGGCGAGGGCGAGCTCGACGTTCTCGGCGAGCGTCATCCACGGGAAGAGCGAGTAGTCCTGGAAGACGACTCCGCGGTCCAATGACGGGCCGGCGAGCGGGCGGCCCTGCCAGGCTAGGCGGCCGGACTGGGGGAGTTCGAGACCGGCGAGGAGGCGCAGCAGGGTGGTCTTGCCGCAGCCGCTGGGGCCGAGGAGCGAGACGAAGGAGCCGGCGGCGATATCGAGGTCGATAGAGGAGAGGATCGGCGTGCCGGAGTAGGCGAAGTTGACGGCGTCGATCTGGAGTCCGGGCGCCGCTGGAGCGGTAGCTGGGTGGTGGCTCATGTGCTGCGAAAGTGGAGAGCGCGTGGCGCGGTGGGCGCTTTGCGGATGCTGGTGGAGTGGCGGATGGCGGAGGGCGGTCGCGGGTGTAGAGGCAAGGCAGGGGCTGCGCTCCCGTGTTTCGGGAGTTTCGAAGAGATGGCCGGTGTGGCGGAGACCGCTCAGCCGTCACACCGGCGTGGGGGCTGCGCCGCGTGGGGCGGCGCAGCCAAGTGCGAGTGGCTCAGAAGGCGGCGCGGAGGCCGAAGGTGAGGATATCCTGGGAGTACTCGCGGCCCGGATAGGTGGTGGTGCTGAGCTTGTTCTTGGCCTCGTTGCGGGCGTAGTCGACGGTGACGGACCACTGCTTGTCGATGTCGTAGCGGAGGCCGGCCGAGTAGGTGTAGAACCAGTCCTTGCGGATGGTGGGCAGGGCGTAGTCGGAGCCGAGGATGCGGAAGCCGAGGGTGCCGGAGAGGGCGGAGGAGAACTTGTGCTTGAGGGTGGCCGCGTAGGTGCTGTCGCGGTACGAGGCGACGCCGGTGCTGGAGACGAAGTTCCAGATCTTGTTGGCGAGAGTGAGCGAGTCGTTCTCGGAGAGCGTGGCGGTGGCGGAGGCCTCGGTGTAGAGCCAGGTGTGGTTCTTCCCGGCGATGCCGCGGGTGGCGGTGGCGTTGTCGAAGGAGCGGAAGTCGGGGCCGGCTTGGAGGTCGACCTTCAGCCAGGAGGCGAGTTTGCCTTCGGCGCCGACGAGGACGCGGCTGTAGGTGCTGGCGCTGTCGACCTGCGACCAGGGGAGGTTGTCCTGGCCCTGAGCGCCGTAGCGGTAGCCGGTCCAGAGGGCGACGTCCTTGTTGAGCTTGCCGCCGACATCGAAGCCGATGTTGAGGTCCTGGCGGTCAATATAGTTCTGATACCCGACGTAGGTGCCGGTGGGCTGGTGGAGCTTGGTCTTCAGGTCGTAGTAGAGGACGTTGGCGACGGCGCGGGCGAACCAGACATCGGCATCGTAGCGGAGCTGGAGCTTGGCGCGGTCCTGGAACTGCTCCTTGCGTTCGCGGGAGCTGGCGGAACCGTAGGCGTTGAGGAGGCCGTACTGGGGCGTCGTGGATTTGCCGTCGACGTAGGTGAAGGTGTTGTCGAGGGCGAAGGTGACGGCCTCGGACTTCGTTTTGAGCTGCTGGGAGAAGTTGTGGCGCTGGTTGGTCTCGGTGGAGGCGGAGTGGTAGAAGGAGTAGTTGGCGTCGTAGCCGAGGTTGAAGGCGGTGACGGCGGAGTCGTCGGCGAGGCCGAGGGCGGAGCGGAGGTTGAGGCCGACCTTCGGGCTGATGACGGTGACCCAGGATTCGACGTCGGCCACTTCGGGCAGGCCGGCGAGGGTGGGGTTGAACTCGGTGCCGTAGACGTTGGAGTCGTAGGTCTCTTTGACGGTGACCGAGAGTTCGGAGAGCGCGGCGGGTTTCTCGGCGAGGGCCGAGGCGGCGAGGCCGGCGCCGGCGGCGAGGGCGAGCAGGCGCGGGAGGCGTGCCGGCTGGCGGTTTTGTGAGGAGGAATGCGAGAGAGTAGAAGACATGATTGAGTGGGTGTTGGCTAGGTCTCCAGTTGACTGGTCGTT
>Ga0209373_10001908_pt1 | contig 22617 bp, 19 predicted proteins | sample Higcelweek5metaG_FD_187173 | JGI IMG/M metagenome (GOLD analysis project Ga0209373, IMG submission 187173) | Freshwater pond sediment microbial communities from the University of Edinburgh, under environmental carbon perturbations - High... | ecosystem: Environmental > Aquatic > Freshwater >... | reverse complement strand
AACCTTCCAAAATCGGGCGGATGGCTCAACTCTGTGAAAGTTATTTTAGGTTTTATTGAACTTGCACTTGGATTGAAATTCTTGAGTGTGGCCGATCAAACTTATCACTGGGGTATTCTTGGTCGCGAAATATATATTGTTATTTGGGTTGTTATTTTCACTTTAATGGGCTTCTATTTACTTGGGAAAATTCGGTTCAAACACGATAGTGTGATAAAAAAATTGTCGTTGCCGCGATTGTTGTTTGGTATTGCAACCTTCTTTTTTGTGGCATATCTCATTACCGGATTGTTTGGGGCTCCATTGAAAGCAATTTCGGGATACATGCCGCCTATGATTAAAAAATCAGATTTGAAAATTGTAGAGGGGTGCGAGGAACCAAAATATTCCGATAAACTTCATATGCCTCTTGGGTTGAGTGGATATTTCGATTACGAACAGGGATTGGCTTGTGCCCGTTCACAGAAGAAGCCATTGTTTATAGACTTTACAGGTCATGGTTGTGTGAACTGCCGAGAAATGGAGGCCAATGTTTGGAGCGACCCAAGGGTATTGGAAAAGTTGAAAAACGAATTTGTAATTGTGGCTCTTTATGTCGATGATAAAACTGCGCTGCCAGAAAAAGATTGGGTAACATCGAAATACGATGGAAAAGTAAAGAAAACAATAGGGAAGAAGTATGCCGATTTTCAGATAGAACGTTTTGGGGTGAATGCACAACCTTACTATGTGATTCTCGACAACAACGAGCAATTGCTCATTAAACCTAAGGCTCGCGACTTGAATCCCGATAATTTTGTGAAATTTCTGGATGAGGCTTTGGTAAAATTTAATCAGAACAGATAATACCGCGAAGAATTCATTCTGGAAACCAAAAAGGCATTAGTTGTTTGAACGAATGCCTTTTTGGTTTTTATAAGGTGCCCGAGTTATGAATTGAGTATTTTAGTTTTTTGATTGTTGTATTCCTCTTCGGTTAAAATCCCTTTTTCCTTCAGTGCAAATAACTTTTCCAGCTCTTCAGCAATATCAATACTGCTTTTTTTGTTGCCAGCATTTATAGCGTTTGCCAATTCTGTTGCTTGTTTGGTAATTTGAGTTTGTTTGTACTCTTCCTGCATTTGGGTAATGGTGTCCTTCAGTAGTTTGGGATTCTCCAACATGCTGTATGTGGTAGCACCAATCTCGGCCGCAGTTTGAATTTGTACATTCCCGTAATTAAAAATCTTGCCCCAAAACGATTGATGATACGAAACATTGTTGATCTTTTCAAGCGGACTCTCTTTGCTGTTGTTCGATAATACACCCTTTTCGTCGATAATGCGAAAATTGGTAACTATCCACAGGTTATTGTTTCGTTCAATTAATTTGTAGACAAAGATTAGTATCCCAATAATTGAAAGTAATAATCCAAAACCGCCAATTAATATGCCACCAACGGTTAAGACGAGTGCAATCAAAAAAGATAAAACCAACGTAAACCAATGCAATTTTATTTCAAGTACTACTTTTTCTTCGTTTTTCAATTTTGTTTTCATAATATCAGTTTCTATAAGGTAAATGCATTAAAAAAATCAATATCAAAATACGAATTTTTTCTTCGAGGATTCACTGTTTTGAAAACGAAAACAAATGAATTAATATTCTCCGTTCACATCGGTTAGCACTTCAAAGCCAGTTTCGGTAATTAAAATGGTGTGTTCAAATTGAGCCGAAAGTTTACCATCAATCGTGCGGGCTGTCCATCCATCGATTTTGTCAATCTTTGTACGCGATTTCCCTTCGTTGATCATTGGCTCAATAGTGAAAGTCATGCCTGGTTTCATCAATGAGCCACTGTTTCGTCGTGAAATATGTTCAACCTGTGGATCTTCGTGAAAATCAACACCTACACCATGTCCGCAAAATTCGTAAACCACCGAAAAGCCTTTGGCTTGTATGTAGCGCGAAATCGCAAAGCCAATATCCCCGAAATGATTTCCGGGTTTCACTTGTTGAATACCAAGGTTCATGCTGTGCAAAGTTGCATCGATCAGTTCTTGCGCTTTGGGTGAAACTTCGCCCATGGTATACATTTTACTGGTATCGCCATAAAAGCCATTTAAAATTGTAGTTACATCGATGTTGAAAATGTCGCCATTCTTAATAATGGTGTCTTCTGATGGGATTCCGTGGCAAACAACTTCGTTGAGCGAAATGCAGCTCGATTTTGGATATCCGTGGTAACCAAGTGTTGCAGGGATTGCACCATTATCGCGAATGTATTCTTCAATAATTTTATCGAGGTATGCGGTAGAAACGCCTTCTTTGATGTAGGGTTCAACAATTTTTAATGAAGTACCAGCAAGTTGGCAGCTTTTTCTGATTCCTTCTATTTGTTCGGGGGTTTTAATAATAATTCCCATAGTTTAAAATTTTGTACAAAAATGAAGATAAACAGTGGGTTTTCAAAACCAGTTTACCACATAATTCCACCGATAGTCAAATCATTTAATACAAATAGTGTTCATTTTAATTGGTATGTGAGATGGGCAAGAACTCCAAAACAAATCATAATTTATTGAAAAATGGGTTTTCAACGATTGAATCTTATTTGTTGGTTTAGACTTACATCCCTACATTTACCCGCGTTTTTAATTTCTTTTACACATGAGTGCATTCTCTATTTTACCCGGTTCTCCTGTTAAATTTTCCGAAGTGTTCACCATTCGGTCGTATCATACCGATTTGCATCGTAAATTGACCATTCCAAAATTGTGCAGTTTTTTTCAGGATATTGCAGGAAATCACACCGTTGCTTGTGGTGTGGGGTGGGAGGTAATGCAGGAACAGAACGTGTTCTGGGTGCTTTCTCGTTTGAAAATTGACGTGACCCATTATCCCGAATGGCGCGATCAGATTAAAATCACAACATGGTCGATGGGAACCGACGGGTTGTTTGCATATCGTAATTTTTTGGTCGAAGATGACAAGGGAAATGTATTGGTAAAAGCCGTGAGTATGTGGTTAATGGTTAATACAGAAACACGACGGTTGGTACGTCCAGGGGAATATATGCGCGACTTTCCGCTTTGTAAGGAGACGGTTCTCGAAGCTGAACCAGAAAAAATCCCGGCGTTGAACGACATTGTTCTATTTTGTTCAGCAAAGGTGTCGTTTACCGAAACCGATATGAACCTGCACATGAACAATGTAAGCTATATTGAACGGATTATTAATACGTTTGATGTCGATTTTCTGATGCAGCACAAAATGAGTGAATTCGATATCAATTTCATAAAAGAAGCAATTCCGGGCGATATGCTGAAGGTAGGAAAGCAGGTTATTTCGGAAACCGAATTTCTGAATAATTTGGTGAGGGAAGACGGCTCAGAAATGGTGCGTACCCGAATGAAGTGGCGGAGTTTGTAACGCCGGTATCTACTTCATCCAGCTCACTATTTTATTCACTTTTTCTTCCACGGGCATGTAGCCATCGAGCCAACGTATGAAAAAACCGTTCTTTTCCATGTGACGGTACCATGTCATTTGGCGTTTGCTAAATTGGTGGATGGCTGTTTCTAGCTGTGTAAACATCTGATCGTAACTTAATTCTCCAATAATGTATTGAGTCAGATATTTGTATTCAAGACCATAATAAATCAGAGCATCGGGGGTAATCCCCTTGTCGAGTAATGCTTTCACCTCGTCGATCATTCCATTGTCGAGCCGCTGTTTTAACCGTTGTGTTATTCGGCGACGGCGCGAATCTCGATCGAATTTTATGCCAACAATCAAACTGTTGATCTCAGGGTAAAAAGTGTCGGTTTCGGGATGTGTGAGATAATATTCTTCAATTTCAATTGCCCTTATTACGCGTTTTACAGTTTCAATATCACTGGTGTTGTGTATCTCTTTATAGTTTTTCAACAGTTCAGATAGTTCGTCCATGCTTTTATCCCGAAGGGTTTCCCGAAGTTTTTCGTTTACTGGAACGTTAATCAGTTTGTAACCTTTCAGCACTGCTTCGATGTACATGCCGCTGCCGCCACATAAAACAGGGAATTTGCCTCTCGATTGGATATTGATGAACGCTGTTACGAAATCGCGCTGATATTCAAACACATTGTATTCGTACCCTGCATCAACAATGTCAATCAAATGATAAGGTATGGCAACCCCATCAACGGTATAATCCTCTAAATCTTTACCAGTGCCAATGCTCATCCCCCGATATACCTGTCGCGAGTCGGCTGAAATAACTTCACCGTCAAGATATTTTGCCAAATTTGCTGCTACATTTGTTTTTCCCGATGCTGTAGCACCCAAAATGGTGACCATGTTATATGATTTTACCTGCATTTTGTGAATTGAACTACATGTTAACGTTACTGTTTGCAAAACTAGTTTATTTTTGTGGTTCAATATAACCGGAAAATGTCCGTAAAAATTATACAAGTTTTTTTTGAAGATATTGTGCGACTGATTTTCTATCCCCAGAAGCACTGGAAATTGATTCGTACAGGTGATGTTATCCTTTCTGGATTGTCGAAACAGTTGATTGTTCCTGGGCTTATTGCTGTTTTTGTATCTACAATTATTGGCGATTGGGTTTTTAAATCGGAATTTGGTTTTTATTTTTTTGAATCGATAATAAATGCAATACGAATTACGGCAATGTTGCTGTTGTTTTTTCTTGCAACCCATGTATTGGTGCCAAAAATTTCGAAATTTTTTTCGATCCCTGTTAATGATGACGGTGTTCGTGAAATCGTGTTTTGGGCAATGGTTCCAATGGTTTTAGCTGCAATTATTACTGGTTTTTTTCCTTTTTTCAAGCTAATTTGGGTAGGTGCATTTTATGGTTTATATTTAGTTTCAACAGGATTGATAGACCTTTTCTATCTTGACAAACGACACATTACCAATTTTTTGATGGTGTTGTTGTCGGGAATTTTCATTTCGTGGATTTTCATTGCAATGGTCTTAAATTTGATTACAACGTTAATTTTTGAAATATGAGTTTAAAACCTCGGAATACGGTTAATATAAAGAATAAGAAAGCATATTTTGAGTACGAGATACTTGAAACATTCATTGCTGGCATACAGCTTCAAGGAACCGAAATAAAATCGATTCGTGAAGGGAAAGCTGGTTTAGTTGATTCGTATTGCCAGTTTTTTCAGGGTGAATTGTATGTAAAAAACATGCACATTGCCGAATATTTCTTTGCTTCGATTTTTAACCACGAAGCCAAGCGTGAACGAAAACTTTTACTTCAAAAGCGTGAACTATCGAAACTTGAACGTAAAATTAAGGAAACAGGATTAACCATTGTGCCGTTGAAACTTTTTATGAACGATAAGGGGTTCGCAAAGTTAGAGATCGCACTGGCACGTGGCCGAAAAACTTACGATAAGCGCGAAAACATTAAGCAGAAAGACGATAAGCGCGACATGGATAGGGCAATGAAGTTTTAGAACGCTGAAAAAAATTATTACCTAGTTTGGGAGCAGAGAATCGGTTCTTATTCTGGGTTATAAGGAAGTTGAACGTAGAAACTTGTCCCGGTTTCTTCTTTAGATTCAAACCATATTTTTCCTTTCATACCTTCAGTTAAACTTTTAGTAATTGACAATCCAATGCCAATGCCTGGCACTGAAGATTTTAACTTATGTTCAATTTTAGAAAAACGTTGGAAAATTTTGCTTTGCTCTTCAATTGGAATTCCGGCTCCGGTGTCTTTCACGCAAAATTCGAGCATTTCGCCCTTTTTGAGTACCGATATTTTTATGAACCCTTCAGCTGTGTATTTTAACGAGTTGCTTATTAGGTTAATAAGAATTTGTTTTAGGTGGGTAATGTCGGTATAAATTGACATCGAAAGAAGTTCCTTTTCGCATTCAAATTTTAGTTCTAAATCGGGTCTTCTTTTTCTGATTGGGTTTGAATCGATAACAGGTTTTAATTCGGTAATAATTTGATTGATAGTAGTATATTCATATTTATAACTTATTTTACCCGATTCGATTAACGAAATATCTACTATGTCGGTGATCAGATTTTGTAAGTATAACGAGTTCTGTGAGATGTATTTGCTATATTTTTCAAGATTCGGACTTTTATCTTCTTCCAATTCTATCAACTCAGCAAAACCAATTATGGCATTCATAGGTGTTCGAATTTCGTGCGAGAGGTTGGCCAGAAAAGCAGATTTAGATCTGTCAGTTTCTTTCGTATGTTCCATTTCAACTTTCAATTGTTGATTGCTGATTTCGAGTTCTTTCTTTAGCATTTTCTCGTTTGAAAACATTTTTTCAAGTCCTTCAACCAATAGGGCAATGGGAACAGAACTTATTGAAGTGAAAAGCAGTACGTTTAAGCTAATTGCAATCCAAGTGAGGGGCGTATAGTTTTCAAAGAACATGGTGTGAAAAACGTTCAAATAAATGAGAATAGCAAGAACCGCAATGATAATTGTATTGACAATAATGGTAAGAAAAGCAGCTCTTTTTCCTGATAATAGTGCTGCTACAATCGAACCACTGGAAAGCCAAACTAATCCGGGGCCCAAAGGTCCAAGCATTACAAGTAAAATAATGCTGAGTATGTAAATTGAGGTAATGATCAGCAGAACCTTAATTCTGACTTGTACTTTCTTGTTGAAGAAAAGGTATGCAATTACAACGTAGATAATTGAGTCGGCAATGGTAATAATATGTGTCTGATTGTTTATTGATGCAATAAGATTAGGTACAATAGCAATTGTTCCGAAAACGAAAAATACAAAGACCATTCCGTTAAGAATCCGTTCCCTCCAATAAGGTAACCCGTCGGAGATTGAGTATTCCACGTTCTGAATCTGGTATTTAAACCAATTGGCAATTGAATTTGTAATTTCCCCTATCACACAATAAGAATTGGAATGGATAGAAAATTACTCAATTATAATTGCATTGTAATGAGACCGGCTTATGTTTGAAAACTTTCGAACGTAAAATGTTGAATGTGAGTAGTTTATTTGCGCCCAAAACCTTTGTCTATTTTCAGAAATGGAATTAGAATAAATCCGGGAATTGTGCAAATAATTACCCAAACAAAGAAACGTTCGTAATTCAGCATTTCCTGAATCCAGCCACTGAGCATACCGGGAACCATCATGCCAAGAGCCATTATTCCTGTTGCAAAAGCGTAGTGAGAAGTTCTGTTTTCGCCCTGAACAAAGTAGATTAAGTAAAGTGTGAAAGCAGTAAATCCAAAACCGTAACCAAATTGTTCAATTGCAACAAATAGTTGAATCAGTAAAAAATTATCGGGCTGAAAGTGTGCCATATAAACGTAGAGTACATCGGGCAGGTTCATTGCCAAAGCCATTGGCCAAATCCAGAATTTTAATCCTTTTTTTGCCACGGCCATTCCACCTAAAATTCCACCTAACACCAATCCAATTACACCTAAGGTTCCGTAGGCCCAACCTATTTGTTCGTTTGTTAAGCCTATTCCGCCCAATTCTTTTGCATCGAGCAGGAAGGGCTGGGCCAGTTTTGTAAGTTGAGCTTCACCCAACCTGTAAAACAATACAAAAAGCAGAAAAATGATGATATCCTTCCGCTTAAAGAATGACAGAAATGTTTGGAAATATTTTAAAAAAGCCTCCTTGCCAGTAGTAACTGTTTCGGCAAAGTCGGAAGCTGGTTTTGGCAAGAAGAATTTGTGGTAAATGCCAATCGAAAAGTAGATCAAACCTGTACCGGCCAAAATTAACAGCCAAACTGTTTTTACAACTTGTATGTCTGGGTTTTTGCCCATCATAATTCCCGAAAGATATACCAAACCACCTTGTCCGCTGATGGAAGCAATGCGCCAAAAGGTATTTCTAATGCCTACAAAAAACGATTGCTGATGTGTGTCTAACCCCAACATGTAAAAGCCGTCGGCAGCAATGTCGTGGGTGGCCGAACTGAATGCAATGAGCCATAAAAAAATAAGGCTCCACTTTACAAAGCCAGTGGTTTGAAGAGTTAATCCCACTGAAGCTATAAGTGCACCCATGATAATTTGGGTGATCACAATCCAAAAACGTTTGGTTTTAAGATGGTCGATAAACGGGCTCCAGAATGGTTTGATGACCCAAGGAAGATAAAGCCAACCAGTATACAAGGCAATTTCGGTGTTCGATAACCCCAGATTTTTGTAAATCACCGTTGCTACCGACATCACCAAAATGTAAGGGAGCCCCTCGGCAAAATAAAGTGTGGGCACCCAAGCCCATGGATTTGATTTACTGTAGCTGTTCTTCATACGACATTAAAAGAACAAAAAAAATGCTTTGGCTCAAAGCTGCTGAAAGGTTATCTTTATTGTGTTCAATTAAATTATCAGATAATGGTTAAAAGATGCTGTTTTTTGGGATTATTGCTGATTACGTTGTTCTCTTCGGCTCAACCTTTTCAAAAGCTAAAAATTATTCCAGAGAAGATTGGTGAAGGGTTATTTGATTTTTATATTGAAAACCCCAATTTTTGTCCGGTGCAAATCAATTTGCAGTTTACTGAGTTTGTAAACATGCAGGCTTCTTGTGAATTACCCTACATCAGTGTAGTTATGCCCGGAAAACACAAAGTGTTCAACCTTATGCGCACTTACCTCGATATGGCTGGGGTGTTTAAATATGATTTTCAACAACAACCAGGAGCATTCCCTGTTGTGCCCGATGAAAAATTGCGATATAAATTACCTGTGTCGAGTTCAAAGCCAACGAAAGCAATTGCATTCGACTATTCGAAAACAAATACTCCCGATAAAATTGCATGGAGTTTTGAAATGGCGGCGGGCGATACCGTAAAAGCTTGCATGAATGGAGTGGTGTGTGCAATAACCGAAACCCAACTGCGCGATACGTTGCGGGTTGGCAATAACTCAATTACACTGTTTCAGCCCGACGGGACTTTTTCTAAGTATGAACAGCTTGCCGATAAATCGATTGTGGTTCATTTGGGTGATTCAATAAAAACTGGCGATCAGTTGGCAATTGTGGAAAGCGAGAGAACTCGCACGCCTCAATGCCGCTTTACCGTTTATTACGTGAATACACGCGTTGATACAATTGTTACAGAAAGGCTTCGGAATTTCTATACCTATGTAAACCCGTTTTTTGAAGTGAAAGGAGATGATGCCATTCAACTTCAAGGGAATAAGATTTATGAGAATTAATTTTTTTTTATGCGGTGATTAATGCTGCGCCCCATTTTTCGGCACGTTCGAGTTCTCCATCTTTTAGAGGTCCTTCTTCTCCCATTACCAGGAACCCTTCGGCCGCAACTACCGATTTGGCACCCATTTTTTTGAATTGTTTGGCCATGCCATCGGCTGCATATCCGCCTTTGTTAACTACAAAACGGAAGAACCCTGATTTTATGGTTTTCAGATCGATACGGGTATCGAAAGTGGCAACATTGATATTCGAAAGTTGAGTTGAACTGATTTGGTTCAGAAAGGCTTTCACCGGTTCTGTTGGGCGAAAACCGCGGGTTGGAGAGCCAATCACCAACAAATCGATGTTGTTCAGTCGTTCAATGGTTGCTTCGGTTATTGAAAGTGCAACAACTTCGTTTTGGCTTGCTATTCCTGCTTCGATCGACTTTGCAATTTTTCCGGTATTGCCAAAAACTGAATCGTAAATAATGAGAGCTTTCATGGTTAATTATTTTAAAGGTTTCTTTATTAGTTGCTAATAGATCAAATAATTACACTTATTGCTCAATTTTTTAAGTTTTTAAATGAAACGAACATGCCGCAGGAATATTCTTAAAGGAGGCAGCACAAAAGGACATGAAAATAAAGTTCAAAGCGGAACTCTTGTTGCATGAGAGTTCCATGAGAACGTTCATATATTCAATAATTTAACACCGTTATTTTCTCATGAAAAATCCCGAAATCTTTCGATCCCGGGATTGCTTTATACTTTCAACTTTCAAACTTCTTTTACACATTAAACCTGAAGTGCATAATGTCGCCATCTTGCACCACATATTCTTTTCCTTCAACCCCCATTTTCCCAGCTTCTTTGCATGCCGCTTCTGATCCGAGTGAAACAAAAGTATCGTATTTAATCACTTCGGCACGGATGAACCCTTTTTCAAAATCGGAGTGGATAACCCCTGCTGCTTGTGGTGCTGTATATCCGTCGTGAAAAGTCCATGCACGCACTTCTTTTACCCCAACGGTGAAATAAGTTTTCAAGTTCAATATACGGTAGGCTTCTTTGATCAGTTTGGCAACGCCCGATTCTTTCAATCCAAGGTCTTCGAGGAACATCTGGCGCTCGTCAAAGCTTTCCAATTCTGCAATATCGGCTTCTGTTGCGGCTGCAATCATTAGCAATCCGGCACGTTCCTCTTCAATAATTGGGCGGATCATCTCTACGTATTTATTGCCTGTAACCACCGAGGCTTCATCAACATTGCAAACATAAAGCACTGGTTTATTGGTGAGAAGGTATAGGTCATCGACCAACGAAGCACTCTCTTTGTCCAATTCGACCACACGGGCCGATTTACCGGTCTCGAGCACACTTTTATAATTCTCGAGTATACCCAAAATTTTCAGCGCTTGCTTATCGCCGCCAGTTCTTGCTTGCTTTGCAATTTTGGTGATACGGCTATCAATGGTCTCGAGGTCTTTTATTTGCAATTCAAAGTCGATGGTTTCTTTGTCGCGAATGGGGTTAATTGAACCGTCGACATGGGTAATGTTATCGTCGTCGAAACAGCGGATAACATGGATAATGGCATCGGTTTCGCGAATGTTTCCGAGGAATTTGTTGCCTAATCCTTCGCCTTTGCTGGCACCTTTAACCAAACCGGCAATGTCTACAATTTCAACGGTGGTGGGTACAACACGTTGTGGATTAACCAATTTTTCAAGTACAACCAAGCGGTCGTCGGGAACAGTAATTACCCCAACATTGGGTTCGATGGTGCAAAACGGAAAGTTGGCCGACTGGGCTTTTGCATTCGACAAACAATTGAAAAGGGTTGATTTTCCTACATTTGGCAACCCAACGATACCACATTTTAATGCCATAAATCCTTATTTTTTGAGGTTGCAAAAATAGTTTTTCTTTTTGAAAAAAGGCGGTTCTTATTTAACTCCTATTTCAATGTAAAGTATTTGTCTATTTTGCTGGCAATTAATTTGCTGTGCTAGGATTACAAATTTTTTCTTCATTCTTAGTGAACGAATAGAGCGTTTCAATAATTGGAGAGTCGCCATCGGAATCATAAATTATTCGCCCCTGCCCGTTCTCAATCCAATATTTATTGGCATTTCCAAAATTGTTGAGCATGAATACGGCGTAATGAAAATTTTTAATGCCCGTATTGGTGCGGGTTCCCGAAATAATTTGAACAAGTTCGGCTTGTTTATCGCCGCTTGAAGTAATCTGCTTAAGAAATACAGAAAAATTAGTTCCATCTCCCGAGATAAAACCATCTAAATTTTTGCCAACCTCGGGACCATTAACAAAAGAGACGCCAATGGTTAGCTTACTGCTGTCCTGATTAAAGAACTCGACATTGAAATCGGTAAACAGAAACCCTGATGGATCGTTTGGAATGTTGCTTGTATCCTGCACAAATGGTGATGCTTGAAATATATTTTCAATGTTGGGGGGAGCAAACCCTGTATTGATGGGCATTCCAAGGTCAATAATTTTCTGAAATAAAGTATCGGGAACAATGTTTTGAATATCTACACTGAGCCCGTGTTTGTAGTCGTCCTTTTTGCACGATTGTAAAAAGATAACCGAAAAAAAGATTCCGAAAGCAGCAAAAAAAACAATTCGGTTGATTACAAACATTATTTTTTCTTCACTGGTCAGCTTCATGTTTGCTGGTTTATTAAAAATTTGGAATGGTTATCACTTGCTGCTCTTTGTTTTAACGTTTAAGAACATTTTGATTGCTGCAAGATATAATTTTAATCATATCTTCGTTCTGTTTTTAAATGAAATGTATTTAATGACTTCGAAACACCTTCATATTATTTCGTTCAATGTGCCTTACCCCGCCGATTATGGAGGGGTAATCGATGTTTTCTATCGTATTAAGGCATTGTACGAAGCAGGGGTGAAAATACATCTTCATTGTTTCCAGTATGGGAGGCACGACGCTGAAATATTAAACCAATATTGTGAAACTGTTGATTACTATCCCCGATCATTATCTCTTTTCAATCAGTTCTCAATAACTCCATTTATTGTTAAAACCCGTTCAAACAATTTGTTATTAGAAAACCTTGTAAAAGACGATTACCCAATTCTTTTTGAAGGCCTTCATTGTTGTTTCTTTTTGAATCAGAAATTGTTGGCCGAAAGAAAAAAGATTGTTCGTTGCCATAACATTGAACACAACTACTATCATAGTTTGGCTTCAAAATCAAGTAGTTTTAAAAAATATTTTTATTTTAAGATTGAAGCATTGAGATTAAATGGCTATGAATCAATTCTGAAAAAGGCCAATTATATAGCAGCTATTTCAGCGGCTGATGCAAACTATTTTCAAAACCGATATGGAAATACGTTTCAGATGCTGCCCTGTCATCCGTCTTCCGAGGTCTCAATTCAAATGGGTAGAGGTGATTATTTGTTGTATCATGGCGATTTAAGTACTCAGGAAAATGTCAAATCTGTGTCGTTTATAGTGAGAGAGATCGCTTTGCATTCTCACTTTAATTTTATTGTGGCGGGCAAAAATCCAACCATAAAACTAATTAACGAGGTAAGTCAGTTTAAGAATGTAACGTTGATAGCGAACCCGGCGCACAGCGAAATGCAGAAGTTGATTTCCAATGCCCACATCAACTTATTGCCAACTTTTCAGGCAACAGGGTTTAAATTGAAACTGCTGAATGCCCTATATAATGGTCGTTTTTGTTTGGTAACGCCCCAAATGGTTGAAGGTACCGGTTTAAGTGATGCTTGTGAACTTGCAATCGACGGGAACGGGTTTTGCCTTAAAATTGAAGACCTTTTTCAGAAAGAATTTACCGAGGTTGAACTCCAAAAAAGAACAGCATTACTTGACCGATTTTCAAATAATGCTGCTATTTCTTATCTGTTGGAAATAATCTAGTCTACTACTTTATCAAACTCGCCAAAGTGTTTCATAAACTGAATACGCTCGTACATTGCTGGGTTTTTTACCTTGATGGAATTAGCGCTGCCAATTAATTCTGGTATCGATTCAATGTTGTGGTCGTCCATCCACTTTGCCATATCAACCACCATTTGTTTGATGAAATCGTAGCCGTGTTTGTAAACTCCCGAAACCACTTGTACTGCACTTGCCCCGGCCATAATCATTTTTAGAGCGGTTTGGTAATCGTGTACTCCAGTGCTTGCTGCCAGGTCGCATTCAATGTGCCCCGACATGATTCCAATCCAGCGCAACGACTGTAAATAATCAGTAGGATTACTCAATATTTTTGCTGGGACAAGTTCTTGATTTTCAATATCAATATCGATGTTGTAGTAACGGTTGAACAGCGTGATCCCTGCCAGTTTTGTTTCCGAAAGCTCCTTAATCATTCGACCCAAATCGGAAAAATAGGGCGAAATTTTAATGGTTACCGGAATCTTCACTTGTTCGATCACCTTGTTGATGGTGGTAAAATAGTAATTGTGAATTTCTTCAGAAGTGCGGTTCAAATCAGAAGGCAACACAAAAAGATTCAGTTCTAACGCATCGGCACCAGAGTCGGCAAGTCGTTTTGCAAAAAAGGTCCATTCGTTGCCCGAAGTGCAATTTATGCTCGCTACAAGCGGAATATCAATCCCTGCTTTTTTCACACCTTGAATCAGCTCGAGGTACTGTTTTATTTTATCGTTTTTGATTTCGTAGTCTAAGTAATCGAGGTATTCCAGATTGCTTTGATCGGCAGCTTGTTTTTTGAATTCAGCTTGAAATTCATTGTAAATTTCTTCTTCAAAAACCGATTTCAACACTACTGCACCAGCACCATTTTCAGCAAGTAATTTGATTTTTTCGACAGAGTTTGAAAGTCCTGCGCTCCCGATAATTACCGGGGTTTTCAGTTTTAATCCGAAAAAGCGGGTAGTTAAGTTTGCCATAGTATTATGATTTTAGAATGGAAAGTTACGTCAATTATTAGGATTTGTCGACAAATATTCATGCATCGATTTTGCGGCATTGCGCCCGTCGCCCATCGCAAGGATTACTGTTGCACCACCACGCACAATATCGCCACCGGCAAAAATTACCGGAATTGAAGATTGCATGCCTTCGTTTACTTCAATGGTTCTCCATTTGCTTATTTTCAAGTCGGGCAAACAGGCTGGTATTAAGGGATTTGGCGAAACGCCAACAGCCACAACCACCATGTCAACATCAATGTCTTCGGTAGCACCGGGGATTTCAACCGGAGAACGACGGCCTGAGGCATCGGCTTCACCCAATTCCATCAATTGAAGCCGCATTTTATTCACTCGTCCTGAAGCATCGGCAAAGTATTCAATTGGGTTGGTGAGGTTCATAAATTCGATACCTTCTTCAATGGCATGTTTTACCTCTTCGACACGGGCGGGCATTTCAACACGTGAACGGCGGTAAACAATGATTGCACGTTCGGCACCCAAGCGTTTGGCAGTGCGCACCGAGTCCATGGCTGTATTTCCACCACCGATTACTGCTACGTTTTTGCCTCTCAAAACAGGAGTGTCGAATTCATCGCTGTTGGCACCCATAAGGTTTACGCGGGTAAGGTATTCGTTGCTCGACATGATCCCATTGTAGTTCTCACCGGGGATATTCATGAAACGAGGTAAACCAGCACCACTTCCAACAAAGAATCCTTTGAAGCCTTCTTCTTTCAACTGATCGAACGATGCAGTACGGCCAACAATGAAGTTGGTTTCAAACTTCACACCCATTTTTCTGAGGTTGTCGAGTTCTACATCAACCATTTTATTTGGAAGGCGGAACTCTGGAATGCCATATTTCAATACACCGCCAATTTCGTGAAGAGCTTCGAAAACAGTTACATCGTAGCCCATTTTCACCATGTCGCCGGCAAATGATAACGACGAAGGTCCTGATCCTACCGTGGCCACTTTAATGCCGTTTGGTGCAGCGCATTCAGGTACGGCAATATTTCCGCTTTCGCGTTCCCAGTCAGCTGCAAACCGTTCGAGGTAGCCAATTGCCACAGCGGGTTTGTCGAGTTTTTGGGTGTAGAAGCATTTCGATTCGCACTGCTTTTCCTGTGGGCAAACACGGCCACACACAGCAGGCAGTGCGTTGTACATTTTCAATGTTTGAGCCGCAAGTGCAAACTCGCCGCGTTCAATATTTTTAACAAATTCAGGAATGTTGATGCCTACTGGGCAACCTTCGATACAAGTTGGGTTGGCACAGTCCATACAACGCGAGGCTTCTTTGATGGCTTGTTCAGTGTTCAAACCGGTGTTGACCTCAACGTTCTGGTATTTTACCCGTTCCATTGGATCAACTTCGGGCATGTGCACCCTGGCCTGGTCGGTACGTTCTTTGCCTTTCAGTTTTTTACGAAGCTCAACGCGCCATTCCTGTTCGCGTCTCTCTTTTAAATATTCTGTATATGTTGTCATTGTTCTATTTCGTATTGAGATTTTGAGTACATAGTATTAAGATGGTTTTTGTATTCTCTATTTTCACAGGAATAATCTTTATACTCAAATCTATTTATCTAACATCTTGTTATACATTTCAAATGCCGCTTTCTCTTCTGCTTTGTAGCCTCCAAGACGCATCATCATTTCGTCAAAATCAATTTGGTGAGCGTCAAATTCAGGCCCGTCGACACAGGTGAATTTGGTTTTGCCACCAACCGAAACACGGCAAGCACCGCACATTCCAGTCCCGTCAACCATCATTGCGTTTAGGCTGGCTTGTGTTGGAATATTGTACTTTTTTGTGAGCAACGAAGTAAATTTCATCATAATGGCAGGCCCAATGGCAATGCATTCGTCAATCTTTTCACGAAGGATTACTTCTTCAACGCCCTGAGTTACCAACCCTTTTCTTCCGTGCGATCCATCGTCGGTCATCACAATTACATCGTCGGACCATTTTCGCACTTCGTCTTCAAGAATAATGAGATCTTTGTTTCGAGCTGCAAGAACAGAAACTACACGGTTTCCTGCTTTTTTGAATCCTTCAATAATGGGTAAGAGAGGAGCAACACCAACGCCGCCACCGCAACAAAGCACTGTTCCTACGTTATGAATTTCGGTAGATTTCCCGAGTGGACCTACTAAGTCGACCAGAGAGTCACCTACATTCATCAGTGCTAATTTTTCGGTACTTACGCCAACTTTTTGGGCTATGATTGTAATGGTGCCTTTGGTTTCGTCGGCACCTGCAATAGTCAATGGAATTCTTTCTCCGTTTTCTGAAACTCGTAGAATTACAAAGTTGCCAGGTTTTCGGGCCTTGGCAATAAGTGGTGCTTCTACCACAAGTTTAACCACATTTTCCGAAAAGAATTCTTTCTCTAAAATTCGGTTCATCAGGTAATTATTTGTAAGGTTTTTAATATTTCCACAAAAATATAAAGCTCATTGAGCATCCCTGAGTTTTTTTTAGATTTCTTCATTTTTTTTCTTTTTAATAATAAAGGCAAAATGCTTCTCAAATCTTTCCTACTTTTGAGGTTTTTCCCTTTTCGAAATGGAGATCATCATTGGGAAATGAAAACTTTTAATTTTCAACAATAAGAATATTGGAAAAGTCGAATCAACAAATTGAATTTATTGTGGCATTGACCGAGCATCGGGTGTTTGGCCATATCTTGACCCCATATTATATTAAGGCAAACGATCAGGGGACTTTTTATTCTATTATTTCAACTGTGGTGAAGCAGGACTTGGTTAATCGTCCCGATGAATTTACCGATGCTCAGAAAAAGCTGCTTAATCTTATTGACAAAATAAGTGATCAAAACCTGTCGAAACGCTTTTCAAAAAAGAATGGCAGCAAGGAGTTTTTTCAGAAAATTGATGCTGAATTTTTCAACGATCATGTAATTCCATTTATCGACAAGCAAATTGTTGAGAGCATTGAAATTGTTCGTCATAACAACATTAAATTGTTTTTGAAACCGGCTAAGTACAACAATGTTTACGATGCCGATCAGATTTTTATTGTGGAAGATCCCATTGTTCCGGTTTTTCATTTCGACTTAACAGACGAAGGTCTGAAATACTATTTGGACATTACCCTTCGTGGAAAATCTTTGAAATTCAGAAACCGCAAGCACATAATGCTTACCGATAATCCATGCCGGATGGTGATGAACAACCAGTTGTTTTGTTTTGAGAGAATGTCGGCAAAAAAGCTAAAGCCTTTTTTCGAAAAAGAATCGATGTCTATTCCGCAAAATGTTACAGAACGTTATCTTAAGGGTTTTGTATACAATACTATAATGGAACATGATGTTGAAGCAACCGGTTTCGACATTGTAAAAATGAATGCCGACAAAAAGGTAATCCTTTCGCTGGAACAAGGGCTGAACATGGAACCTATTTTGATTTTGAAATACCAGTATGGCGAAAAGTTGTTTGAAGCCGGGCGGAAAAGTGAAGTGGAAGTGGAATTCAAAACGATTAAAGATCGGTACACCTTTGTCAAGCATCAACGCGATTTAAAATGGGAAAAATCGGTAGTCGATTTCTTTCGCGAACGGGGATTGGTTCTTTCGGGCGATCAGTTGCTCTTTTCAAAGCAAGGAAATGTGTATGACGAAATTTTCACTTATGCTATCATTAATTGGCTTAATCAGCACAAGCAGGATCTGGTGGAGCGTGGATATCAGTTTTCGCAGGTGATTCCCAATATTAAGTATTTTATAGGTATTCAGGAGCTTAACCTGAAAATGAAACAGGAGAACGACTGGTTCGACCTGTATGCTGTTGTTAATTTTGGCGACTTTCAGATTCCATTTATCAGGCTCAAAAAGAATATTTTAAGCGGAAAAAGGGAGTTTATTTTACCCAATGGCGAAATTGCCATTTTGCCTGTTGAGTGGTTTGCCCGCTACAAAGAGTTGTTCCCCTTTGCAGAAGGGAATCACAACATTATGCGTTTTTCGAAGCACCATTTCATTTTGCTGAAGAAGTGTTTAAATGAAATTGATCCCGAATTTGAAATGCGAATAAAGCAGTTTGAAACACACCAGTTTGAATTGATTGACGAGCCAAATGATTTGAATGCCTCTTTGCGTAATTACCAAAAAGAGGGTTTTTCGTGGATGAATACGCTGGGTAAAAATAACTTTGGAGGTTGTCTGGCCGATGACATGGGGCTTGGGAAAACACTGCAAACATTAACCTTGTTGTTATACAATAAAAATTCGAAGTCAACACTTCATTTGGCGCCCGTAATGACCCCACAGCTCGACTTGTTTGGTGCTGAGTTTTATTCGCAACCGGCAACGCTAATTGTTGTGCCTACCTCGTTGGTTCACAACTGGGAAAACGAAATGAAGAAGTTTACCCCTACCATGAAAATATACAAACATGTAGGTTCTCAGCGTAAAAAGGTTGCCGATTTTCAAGGGGTTGTAAATTATTACGACGTGATTATCACTACTTACGGAACAATTCGTAACGAAGTGGATGATTTGAAAAGCATAACATTTAATTACCTGATTTTAGACGAAAGCCAAAACATCAAAAATGCCGAATCGAAAACTTATCAAGCGGTATCGGAACTCCAATCGAACTATAAACTGGTGCTTACCGGAACTCCAATTGAAAATTCACTTGCTGATTTGTGGTCGCAAATGAATTTTCTGAATCCAGGGTTGCTGGGCAATTTGGCCTTTTTCAAAAAGGAATTCATTCAGCCTATTGAAAAAGAGAACGACGAAGAGAAGCAGAAACAACTTTATCAACTTATTTCTCCATTTATTCTTCGAAGAACAAAGGAAGAAGTGGCCAAAGACTTGCCGCCACTTACGGAACAAATTCGTTATTGCGAAATGACTGAAAAACAAGCAGTAGTATACGAAGAGCAAAAGTCGGTAATCAGGAATAACCTGCTGGCAAATATTGAAAATCAAGGCATCGAACGTGTTTCATTTTTAGCATTGCAAGGGTTAACACGCCTAAGGCAGTTAGCCAACCATCCGGCATTGGTGGGCAATACGGAATGCGACTCTGGAAAGTTCAACGAAGTAATCAATAGCTTGAAAGACTTGATGGCAGAGAACCACAAGGTGCTCATATTCTCATCGTTTGTGACCCATTTGGAGTTGTTTCGGAAAGAGTTTGAACAACAAGGCTGGGAGTATTGCTTGCTTACCGGGCAAACCCGCGATCGGGAATCGGTAATTCGCGACTTTCAGGAGAACCCGCGCAAACGCATCTTCCTGATATCGCTCAAAGCCGGTGGAGTAGGGTTGAACCTCACTTCGGCCGACTATATTTTCATTCTCGATCCATGGTGGAACCCGGCCGCCGAAGCTCAGGCGGTGAACCGGGCACACCGTATTGGACAGGATAAGAAAGTGTTTGTGTACCGGTTTATTTCAGAAGAAACCATTGAGGAGAAAATTCAATACCTGAAAGAACGAAAATCAGCCTTGGCCGATAAATTCGTTCAGGCTAAAAATCCGTTCCACACCATTAGCTCGGGCGAAATCATGGATTTGTTTGATTGAAAAAAAGGGTCGGAAGTTATTGAAAAGAGGAACGCTTATTTGAAAATTCGCTTACCCTTCAATATATAAACAAACAGAATAACAGTAAAGAACGAAAACAACGCATAAACCAATGCTGGTTTTTCCATTTCTGGGCTTTGGAGAATGGTACCAGCAATTAGCAATGCCAACGCAGTGTTATGTAATCCTACTTCGATGGCAATTGTATATTGAATCCGAAAATTAAGTCGCATCAGTTTTCCAATATAGAATCCGGCAAGCATGGCAAAAACGTTCAAAAGAAGCACATAGGGAAATATCTTTAGTCCCTCGAAGAATGTAATTCCAGAACCGCCATGACTTTCGCCACCAAATATTTTAATTGTGAAAACAAAACCAAGCACCAACGGTAAAATAAATTTCAACGGCTTTTCCATTGTCGTTGCAAAATGTGTCCCAATTCTTCTGATGTGAACTCCCAATGCTGCGGGAACAATGGTTACAAGGAAGATTTGTACCACTGTTTCAAAAATGGGTAATGAAATTTCGCTTTCCTTTCCCAAAAAAAAGAGCAAAGCCATGCTTACAATAAAAGGCAAAGTAACGAGTGTTAGAAAACTGTTTAGCGTAGTCATCGAAATAGCTAAAGCAACATTTCCACGTACCAAATGAGAAATTAAATTAGACGATGCGCCACTTGCGCAGGTCGATATCAGTACAATCCCTACTTTTTGTTCAGGACTAACATTCGAGATTAAGGCAATTATAAAGGCAATAAGAGGAATGATTAAAATTTGAATGGTAAGGCATGACAGTATTGCTTTGGGATGTAGCAATATCTGTTTAAAATCGTCGAGGGTAAGTGAAAGACCAAGACCAAACATAATGATGGCTAATACAAGATTTACCAGTATATCTATGTAATTATAATCAGCCATAACTCAATTTTTGTTTGGGTTTGAAAGATCTACTTATAACCAAATATAAGCAAATTGATTAGGACGAGAATAGTGGTTTACAAAGTTTTGTTGTGTTTACTTCTTAAATTGTTCTAAAATATGCATATAAATCAGTATTGAAAATCTCAAAAATAAAACAGCTACCAAATCTTTCATTGTATTTATAATTCTACATTTTGGTTTATTTTTACAGCAAAAATATCACATGGAAAAGCTAACCATCGTTAAAGTAGGCGGTAAAATTGTAGAAGAGGTCGAATCGTTGAACCAGTTGCTAACCGATTTCAAAAGCATATCGGGAAATAAAATATTGGTTCATGGTGGCGGCCGATCGGCTACCGCAATAGCTGCAAAACTGGGTGTTGAAACCACGATGGTTGAAGGGCGTCGCGTTACCGATAAAGAGATGCTCGACGTGGTTACCATGGTTTATGGTGGGTTGGTGAATAAAAACATCGTAGCTGGGTTGCAGGCGAAAGGGTGTAATGCTGTTGGACTTACGGGTGCCGATATGGATATTATTCGCTCAATAAAACGTCCGGTGAAAGAGATCGACTATGGTTATGTGGGCGATGTGATGGATGTCAATACCCGAGAACTTTCACTATTGATGGAGCAGGGCGTAACCCCTGTAATTGCACCACTTACCCACGATGGCAAAGGACAATTGCTGAATACCAATGCCGATACCATTGCATCGGAACTGGCTATTGCACTGAGCGAAAACTACAAAGTATTTTTAGTTTACTGCTTCGAAAAAGACGGCGTGCTCTCTAATCCCGAAGACAATAGTTCTCTTATACTTGAAATTGACACTGAACTTTACAAACAATACAAAGCCGATGGCACCATTGGTGAGGGAATGATACCCAAGCTTGATAATGCATTTATGGCATTAAGTAGTGGTGTAACTGAGGTAATTATAACCAATGCAAAAAACCTTACTCGCCCACAACAACGTGGTACAGTTGTTCGAAAGTGAATGCAACTCGCTGTAAATCAAACTTAATTTAATGGGAGAGTACTACTTGTTTTGAAAGCTTTTCCCATTCCTTTTTCTCTATTGAAACAGAACTATTCTCTCTGTTTCAATAGTGTTATCAGGTCTCAACCCGATTAATTCAACATGTTTTTTTGTCTTTTATGATGTTTCAATTCATTTTTTCTTACTTGTTCTAATGGCAACCATTTGTACTGTTGCAACTTAAAATAATAATTAAAAGCATGCAATACATGCGCAATCGATTTCCAATAAACAATAATCGGATCTAAAATTTAAAATGTTCAACCTTTTAATGTCTGCTTCTTATTACAATTCTTTAGTTGAGTTTACTTTTTAATCTTTTTTCTTAGGGAAGGAAATAAATATATTTTAGATTTTTCTCGCTAAGAAATGAATTTCATTAGTTTTTAAACATCATATGATCAGTGTTTTAGGTGAAATTATAAAAAAGTAGAATCGGTGTAGGTAATTAAAGCTGAACGTCGAAATTGGATGGTTTTTCAATTTTTAAATTTGAACTAAAGTGTTGGTTTTGATTTTAATATCAATGAATGAGTGTTTTAGCATTCGTTGATATTAAAAATTGATCAATATTAACTTGTAATGACTGTTTTAAAAATATTAATGCAAACGTTTGAAATAATTTAAAATCAATTAAATTTGTCTCGAACATGTGTATGCAAAGATTAAAGATTATTGTAATGCAAATTGACGCAAATTCAATGATAGCAGTAAAATAGATGCATTTATATAACCTGCCAACCATGGAGGTAAATGAATCGAATTTGTTTAGAAATTGAAGTTTGCGAATAATTTGCATATTGATTGCAATCCATTGCGCACTTAGTGCTACAAACTTAAATTAACTATAAAATTATTGATTATGAAAAGATGTTTTACTCTTTACAAGATTTTCGGTCTTCTTACCATTATGATGCTGTCATTCAATTTGAAAGCTCAGGTTTGTGACACTGTTAT
>Ga0209373_10001907_pt1 | contig 22624 bp, 28 predicted proteins | sample Higcelweek5metaG_FD_187173 | JGI IMG/M metagenome (GOLD analysis project Ga0209373, IMG submission 187173) | Freshwater pond sediment microbial communities from the University of Edinburgh, under environmental carbon perturbations - High... | ecosystem: Environmental > Aquatic > Freshwater >... | reverse complement strand
TACTTGATATTTAGCACATAGTGTGTTAAAATATAAAGCGGTCTTTTTGAAAGGAGGGTTTAACGTGAAAGTTAGATCATCAGTAAAACCGATTTGCGAAAAATGCAAAATCATTAAAAGAAAAGGGAAAATCAGAGTTATCTGTGAAAACCCGAAACACAAACAGAGACAAGGTTGAAATAGCTACTTGTCACCGACATTATTTGCCGGATCAGATAGATACTTAGTAATTCTATAAGTCTTACGAGCATCTACGATTGATACCGATCCAGAGTGTTGGGTATCGGACAACCGAATGGTAAATGACCATTCGGCGGCGTTTCTTTTATGATGAAAGAAAAGCCCAGTCAATTTGTAACAGCTTCGCATAGATATTTCGCGAAGTAAAATTTTTAGCGATATCGCTGTAAAGCGATAGAAGAAAGAGAGGAATTTAAATGGCTCGTATTTCCGGTGTAGATTTACCGAGAGACAAACGTGTGGAAATTGGTTTAACTTATGTTTATGGCATAGGAAGAACAAGTGCCACTGCAATTGTTGAAGCAGCAAAAGTTAATCCTGACACACGTGTTAGAGATTTAACTGATGAAGAAGTTAAGAGAATCAACGAAGTAATCGATGGTGGTTATCAGGTAGAAGGCGATCTTAGGAGAGAAATAGCTCTTAATATTAAGAGACTTCAGGAAATTGGATGCTATAGAGGTATCCGTCATAGAAAAGGACTTCCTGTTCGTGGTCAGAAAACCAAGACAAATGCAAGAACAAGAAAAGGTCCAAGAAGAACTGTTGCAAACAAGAAGAAATAAGATACTATTAATTATGATTAAGAAAGTAGGTTAGTTTTATGGCTAAGAAAGTTACCAAAAAAGTAACAAAAAAACGTGTCAAAAAAAACGTTGAACGCGGACAAGCTCACATTCAATCATCTTTTAACAATACAATTGTTACTTTGACAGATGTTGAAGGAAATGCTCTTTCATGGGCAAGTGCAGGTGGTCTAGGATTTAGAGGTTCAAGGAAATCTACTCCTTATGCAGCGCAAATGGCAGCTGAAACAGCTACGAAAGCAGCATTAATACATGGCTTAAAATCAGTAGATGTTATGGTTAAGGGTCCTGGTTCAGGAAGAGAAGCAGCAATTCGCGCACTTCAAGCATGTGGATTAGAAGTAACAAGTATCAGAGACGTAACACCAGTACCTCATAACGGATGTCGTCCACCTAAGCGTAGAAGAGTTTAGTTTTATACACGACTAAGTCGGCACTTGATTACACGACTTAGCTCTGCTAGTCGGCACTTAATAACAAAGTCAAGTTGGAAGAAGGTCGGAAATGATTCGAAGAAGGAATCATAATCTTACTGTAAACAATAAATGGAGGAAGCGTAAATGGCAGTAAATAGAGTTCCAGTTTTAAAAAGATGCAGATCTTTAGGCTTAGAGCCTATGTATTTAGGAATTGATAAAAAATCAAAGAGAAATTTGCAAAGAGCAAATAAAAAAGTTAGTGAGTATGGTCTTCAATTAAGAGAGAAGCAGAAAGCTAAGTTTATTTATGGCGTATTGGAAAAACCATTTAGAAATTATTATAAAAAAGCTGATCAGATGAAAGGAATGACAGGTGAAAACCTGATGGTTCTTTTAGAGAGCAGACTTGATAATGTAATTTTCAGAATGGCATTTGCAAGGACTAGAAGAGAAGCAAGACAAATCGTTGGTCATAAGCATATTACTGTAAATGGAAAGGTTGTTAATATTCCTTCTTATTTGGTAAAAGCTGGAGATGTAATTGCTATAAAGGAAAAATGTAAGTCATCACAAAGATACAAAGATATTCTTGAAGTTACGGGTGGAAGATTAGTTCCAGCATGGCTCGATGTGGATCAGGAAAATTTGAAAGGAACCGTGAAAGAACTTCCTATGCGTGAAGTAATTGATGTTCCTGTAAATGAGATGCTTATCGTCGAGTTATATTCCAAATAATGAATTCTTTTTAAGAATGGAGGTACTTTGTAGTGTTTGATTTTGAAAAGCCGAAGATTGAAATCGCTGAGATTTCAGAAGATAAAAAGTACGGAAGATTTGTGGTAGAACCTCTTGAAAGAGGTTACGGTACGACGCTCGGAAATTCTCTTAGAAGAATTATGTTATCTTCTTTACCTGGTACAGCAGTAAGTCAGGTTAAGATAGAGGGCGTGCTACATGAGTTTTCTTCTATACCGGGCGTAAAAGAGGATGTAACCGAAATTATCATGAACATCAAAAGTTTGGCTATTAGAAATTTAAGTCAGACGAATGAGGCAAAGACCGCTTATATTGAGTTTGAAGGCGAGGGAGTAGTGACAGCAGGAGATATCCAGGTCGATCAGGATATTGAAATAGTAAATAAAGATTTAGTAATTGCAACATTGAATGGTGGTGCGGATTCTAAATTATTTATGGAACTCACAATTACCAAAGGGCGTGGCTATGTTAGCGCCGATAAAAACAAGAATGAGGATATATCAATTGGTGTTATTGCAGTAGATTCTATTTATACACCTGTAGAGCGTGTGAATTTAAATGTAGAAAACACGCGTGTAGGCCAGATTACTGACTTTGACAAACTGACACTTGATGTATTTACGAATGGAACTTTAGCACCAGATGAGGCAGTTAGTCTTGCTGCAAAAGTGCTTAGTGAGCATTTATTATTATTTATTGATTTGTCGGAGAGTGCTAAGACAGCTGAAGTCATGATAGAGAAAGAAGATAACGAAAAAGAAAAGGTACTTGAGATGAATATTGACGAATTGGAACTTTCTGTTCGTTCATATAACTGCTTAAAGCGAGCAGGCATCAATACCGTTGAAGAACTAACGAACAGAACTTCGGAAGATATGATGAAAGTCCGCAACCTTGGACGTAAGTCACTAGAAGAAGTTTTGGCTAAGTTAAAAGAGCTGGGATTACAATTAAATATTGGAGATGAATAAGCAGTAGGCCTATACATACCTACTGGCATTGAAAATATTTGCTGAGGCGATAAATCCGATGAGTGCGACTTGGCTGTAACTAATAAATAGTCCGGCAAGTAAGTCCGAAGTGCATAGCCGAACATTCCAAAAGGAGTATTATCATGGCAAAATACAGAAAGCTTGGCAGAACTTCTAGCCAAAGAAAAGCATTACTTAGAAATCAAGTAACAAATTTGATTTATCATGGAAAGATTGTTACGACTGAAGCAAAAGCAAAAGAAATTCAAAAGATTGCAGATGGAATCATTGCTCTTGCAGTAAAAGAAAAAGATAATTTTGAAGTCGTTAAAGTATCTGCGAAGGTTCCTCGTAAGGATAAAACTGGAAAGAGAATCAAAGAAGAAAAAGACGGCAAAAAAATAACTGTTTATGATGAAATACAAAAAGAAATCAAAAAAGATTTACCATCAAGATTACATGCAAGACGTCAAATGCTCAAAGTATTATATACAATTACCGAAGTTCCTAAGGATATTGCTGGTAAGAAGAAAAATACAAAAGAAGCAGATATTGTTGGAAAACTTTTTGATGAGATAGCACCAAAGTATGTTAGCAGAAAAGGTGGCTATACAAGAATCATAAAAATCGGACCGCGTAAGGGCGATGCAGCAATGGAAGTGTTGATTGAATTAGTTTAGTTGTATATAATAGTAGGGTGACTGTTTCTGATAGTTACCCTATTATTATATCATGTAAAGTGAAAGGATCTAATTCATGGGAATCATCGAGACAAAGAATTTAGTATTTGAATATATTCGGCGAGATAAAGATGGAAATGCTGATGGAGTGGTACGTGCAGTGGACAAAGTTGATTTGGACATCATGCATGGTGATTTTGTTGCCATTTTAGGTAGTAACGGTTCAGGGAAGTCAACTTTAGCAAAACATTTGAATGCTATTTTGTATCCTACAGAAGGAACTGTGTGGGTGGATGGTATGGACACTTCAGAAAACGATATGATGTGGGAAGTGCGTCAGACGACTGGGATGGTATTCCAAAATCCAGACAATCAAATCATAGGAGCCATGGTAGAAGAGGACGTGGGATTTGGGCCTGAGAATATGGGCGTTGAAACGAAAGAAATCTGGGAGCGCGTCGATGAGAGTTTAAAAGCGGTAGGTATGATTAAATATCGCAAGCACGCACCAAATAAGTTATCAGGCGGGCAAAAACAACGGGTGGCAATCGCAGGAGTAGTAGCGATGCATCCGAAGTGTATTGTATTAGACGAGCCAACTGCTATGCTTGATCCAGTGGGGCGCAAGGAGGTCATACGCACTGTTCGTGCATTGAATGATGTAGAGAAGATAACAGTTATTCTGATTACTCATAATATGGATGAAGTAATTTATGCAAATAAGGTGTTCGTTATGGAAAACGGCAAAGTTGTAATGCAGGGGACACCGCGAGAAGTATTTTCCAGAGTAGAAGAGCTGGAGGAACTTCGTCTTAGTGTGCCACAGGTCACAAAATTGGCCTATGAATTGAACAAGGCAGGCATGTCTTTGCCAGAGGGCATTTTGTCTATTGATGAGTTAGTGGAGGCGTTATGTCAATAATTATAGACCATGTGAGCTATATATATAGCAAGGGAAATGCATATGAAAACAAGGCAATATCAGATATCAACCTTAAAATTGAGGATGGAGAATTTATTGGGCTGATTGGACACACTGGCTCTGGTAAATCAACATTGATTCAGCACTTGAATGGGCTTTTAAAAGCAACAGGTGGAAAAATTTATTATAATGGCGAAGATATCTATGATAATGATTATAATATGAAGAAACTGCGTAGCAAGGTGGGATTGGTGTTTCAGTATCCCGAGCATCAATTGTTTGAAATTGATGTGTTTCAGGATGTATGCTTTGGCCCCAAAAATCTTGGCTTATCAAAGAAAGAAGTAGAATTGCGTGCTTATACGGCCTTAAAGCAGGTGGGTTTGGCAGATGAGTATTTTTATCAGTCCCCATTTGACTTATCTGGCGGCGAGAAAAGAAGGGCAGCGATTGCTGGTGTTCTGGCAATGCAACCAGAAGTACTCGTGCTTGATGAGCCAACGGCAGGCTTAGATCCAAAGGGTTGTGAGGAAATCCTGGAACTAATCGTACAACTCCGAAAAGACACGAACATTACAGTTATTTTAGTTTCACATAGCATGGAAGAAGTGGCAAAATACGTAGACCGCATCATTGTTATGAACCAAGGCGGAATTGCTTATGATGATACTCCAGGTAAGGTATTCATGAATTACAGAGAACTGGAGCAGATAGGACTTTCAGCGCCACAAGTAACATATGTGATGAACAAACTTCATGACAGAGGGATGCCGGTTCGTACAACGGCACTAACCGTTGAAGAGGCTAAAGAAGAAATACTAAGAGTTTATGGCAGACATTTTTAATCGAAACACAGAAAAGTGTAAGGAAACCTTATGATAAGAGATATTACGTTAGGACAATACTATCCTGCTGAATCAATATTACATAAAATGGACCCACGTGTAAAACTTGTGGGCACTTTGGCGTTTATCATTTCATTGTTTTTGTTTGATAATGTATATGGTTATGTGGTTGCGACTATTTTTCTGGTTATGACAATTAAGGTTTCAAAAGTGCCTTTTTCGTTTATGATAAAAGGGTTGAAGGCAATCGTAATCCTAATGCTGATTACAGTAATTTTCAATTTGTTTTTGACGCCAGGCGATGCGCTGGTGAGCTTCTGGAAATTTACGATTACAAAGCAAGGACTTAGAACAGCAGTATTTATGATGATTCGATTGACGTACTTGATTATCGGGTCGTCAATCATGACATTGGTTACGACACCAAATAATCTGACGGACGGTATGGAAAAATTAATGAATCCATTACGATTGATTAAAGTACCGGTCCATGAGGTTGCAATGATGATGTCGATTGCATTGAGCTTTATACCGATTTTATTAGAAGAAACAGATAAAATAATGAAAGCACAGATGGCCAGAGGAGCAGATTTTGAGAGTGGAAATCTGATAAATAAGGCAAAAAGCCTAGTCCCACTTTTGGTGCCATTGTTTGTTTCAGCATTTCGAAGAGCAAATGATCTGGCGATGGCGATGGAAGCGCGTTGTTACCGCGGTGGCGAGGGCAGAACAAAGATGAAACCATTGATATACCATAAAAGGGATTTTGTGGCATATATTGTAATTTTAATTTATTTTGTGGGTGTGATTATGGTGAATTATATATGACTAGGATAATGTTGACGGTTGCATATGACGGAACGAATTACCATGGATGGCAGGTACAGCCGAATAAAGCGACCATTGAGGGAGAACTGAATCAATATCTGTCTGCATTATTAGAAGAAGAGATACGGGTGATTGGAGCGAGTAGAACAGATGCTGGTGTACATGCATTAGGAAACATTGCAGTATTTGATACAAATACAAAAATTCCTGCAGAAAAAATATCTCTTGCAACGAATCAAAAACTTCCCCCCGATATTAAGATACACAAATCTGAGATTGTACCACTGGACTTTCACCCGAGGCATGTGGAAAGCAGGAAGACCTATGAATATAAGATTTGGAATGATAAATTTCCAATGCCGACAGAGCGATACTACTCCTATTTTGTATATAACTCACTTAATCTGGAGCAAATGCAGAAGGCAGCAGAGTATTTCATAGGTGAGCACGATTTTACAAGCTTTTGTAGCATAAATACAGAAGTAGAGAGTAAAGTACGTACAATATACGACCTTAAGGTAAATAAGCAGGATAAGCTGCTTACAGTCAGGGTTACAGGCAATGGATTTTTGTATAATATGGTACGAATCATAGTAGGGACTATATTAGATGTAGGAAAAGAGAAATACCTCCCTGACCAGATAGAAACTATTTTAGCTGGTAAGAATCGTGAATTAGCAGGAGCAACAGTGCCAGCACATGGCTTAACACTCATAAAATATGATTTTTTGCACTTTTCATATTGACACACGTGGGTGTGTGTAATATAATGTTTTAATGTGACAATAAACGTTTCACCAAAGCCCCGGTAAGACGTTTTGATAAATAAGGAGGCACTTCCGGACAAGGTGCTGACTTAAGGAAACTAAATAATTGAGTTTTACGGAGGTATCATAATGAAGACATTTATGGTAAATGAATCTACAATCGAAAGAAAATGGTATATTGTAGATGCCACAGGATATACACTAGGTCGCTTGGCATCAGAGATCGCTAAGATTCTTCGCGGCAAGAATAAGCCTATCTTTACACCACATGCAGATACAGGTGATTATGTAATCATAGTGAATGCAGAAAAAATCAATGTAACAGGTAAGAAATTAGATCAAAAGATTTACTATGATCACTCTGATTATGTTGGTGGTATGAGAAAAACAACATTAAGAACAAAATTGGATAAGAAGCCTGAGCAGGTTATTGAGCTTGCAGTTAAGGGAATGCTTCCAAAGGGACCTTTGGGAAGAAGAATGTATAATAAATTATTCGTATACGCAGGGGCTGAGCATCCACATATCGCTCAAAAACCTGAAGTATTAACTTTTTAATCGAAGGAACTGAAAGGAGGAAATAACATTGGCTAAAGCAAAGACACCACAAGAAAAATTCTATGGAACAGGTAGAAGAAAATCATCAGTAGCAAGAGTATACTTAGTACCTGGAAAAGGTAAAGTTACAATAAATAAGAGAGATATTAGTGAGTATTTAGGACTTGAAACCTTGAAAGTTATCGTTCACCAACCTCTCGTTGCAACAGAGACAGTAGGTAAATTTGATGTACTTGTAAATGTACATGGCGGTGGATACACAGGACAGGCTGGCGCTATCAGACATGGTATAGCAAGGGCATTACTTAAAGTAGACGGCGAGTTCAGACCAGTTCTTAAAAAAGCAGGATATCTCACAAGAGATCCTCGTATGAAAGAAAGAAAGAAATACGGTCTCAAAGCAGCACGTAGAGCACCACAATTTTCAAAGAGATAAGCAGTTACTTGCGAATCAAAGCATATACAATGGCCCTGGAAAGTTTACTTTCCAAGGGCCATTTTTATATGCTTTGATTCATTAGAATGCAAGAAATGACCGAGGAAATCCGAAGGATTTTCGAAGGTTCATGCTTGCATTCGCAAGTAACGAAAAATAGATTTCGAAAGTGCTAATAAGCAATGTTGATGATGACCGAGATGGTAGCGATTGTCTCAGAATGAGACAACGCGGAATCGAGGTTAGAATCAGCATTGGCATGCGATAAAATGCAAGAAATGACTGGGGAAATATGAAGGATTTATAAGTTGTTATTTGTATTTGAGGTAGCATGAGAGTAGCTCGATTGGATGTGAAATAGCTCCTATGGAGAACTGGTTTCAATTATTCGTTGACAGCTTAATTTACTTGTGTAATCCTAAAGATAATGAAAAGTATTCATTATAGAATGATGAAAGCATTCTTTATAGATTGGAGAGATGTATGACTAGTGATACTTTTAACTGGCTATATGGTGGTGATTTTTGGTTACGATCAGTCGCGGAAACGCAGTTGCTTAATAAAACTGCTGATATAACTGCTATTACGTCGGAAAGAAAAATTCAAGAAATTATTAAAAGACTTAAAAATCATAACATGGGTATTCCTGCCTTCGAATCGGGTCAAATTTCATATACTAGTACGGGAAATGCATTTTGGGATTTGTTTTTTCTTGCGGACATAGGTCTTAGTATTGAAGATATTAATCTACAGTCGGAAGTAGAAAACCTATTTGAGTTACAGTTGGAAGACGGCACATTTATTCTGCAAAATGGTATGAAACCTAGCTATTATTGTATAACATCAATTGTTATGTCTTCTCTTGTGAAAATGGGTTATCAGGATGACCCTCATATTCTTAGATTTATTGATAAAACTCTTGAATCTCAGCGTTTAGATGGTGGCTGGCATTGCGCATTAAATCGTGCTGTTGGAAAGAAACTTCAAGATTCAGAATCTTGCCCAATGGATAATCTTAATCTGCTGATGCTGCTATCTCAGTACGAGTGGTTTCGACAAGCTCCCCAATTGGAAGGTGCAATTGATTTGTTACTGTTACACTGGAAAAATAGACTACAACCGTGGCGTCCATATGGATTTGGGATAGGAGATCAATTTTTGAAACTAAAATATCCAGCAACAAAATACGGTATCTTAAGGGTGTTAGATGTTTTATCATTATATCCTTATGCTATAGATAAAACTGAATTTCAAGATATGCTGAATTATGTTTTATCAAAAGCGATAGATGGAAAATTTTATGCGGAATCAGTTTCACGTTCTTATGCAGAATTTGATTTTGGGCAAACGAAAGAGCCAAGTAGATGGATTACATTCTTGATAGAAAGGATTCAAAAGAGAGTTTGTAATTAATATGGAAAAAAATCACATAAGAATATTTTAAATATCTGATTCAATAGCATAGCCTGAAATGCAAATAGCAATTTGATTATTGTTCCATTGAATGCTCTAAAACTGTGATAATGATTATATTAGCTTATCCTATGTTCCGTTGTAGGTATCTATAATTGTACAATGCAAGAAATGACCGAGATGAAGCAAAGCGTAATTGAGGTTCATGCTTGCGTTCGCAAGTGACATGAGAAGTTCAAAAAGAGTTAGACAACAAGATTCTTATCATTTTTAAGAACCCAAAACCCGCATATTTGCGGTTTTTTGATTTGATATATTCAGATAGGGTGTTTTGCACAAGGCAAGAATAACCTTAATAAAATTAATATGCATCATAGTAAAAAAATGATAAAAAGATTTAAATTATATAGCAGATATGCAACATATAACCTGTATGTAATATGCAAATAGTATGCTATTAATTTGTATTTCTTAAACAAAAGACTTAATTCTATTCAAAAATGATTTATTATATATTTAAAATCAAAGGAAGTGATATAATAGTTTGTGAAAAGAATTAGGTAAACATAAATTTTAAATTTAAGGAGATGTGACAATGGAAGAACTAAAAATTAACATTAAGCCAAATTATAGCACATATCGTAGATATAAAGATAAAAACTATTTAAATGAATTACAAACAATATTAGAAGATATTGGAGAAGTGGAAGTTCCTGAACAAGAAATGTCAAATTCTGTTGGAGTTACCTTATGGGAAGTAATTGTAATATGCTTAGCATTAAAGGCTGGTGGTACTATTGCAAAGGGATTTCTTGAACAAATTGGACAAGATATTGCAGTAAAATTAGAAGAATGGATTAAAAAGCGTGTTGAAAAGAAAGAGGGACCTATACAGAAAACACATGCAACAATTTATGGTCCAGATGGTGAAATTTTAAAAATAGTTTCTTTTGATAAAAATGGAAAATTGGAAGATGAATTATTAGGAGAAAGATGATATATTCACTTATTGAGCAGTGTAAAACTGTATGCGTGACGGTCACGTAACTGACAAACAACGAAAAACCCCATTTTACCAGCATTTGTACTTATCAAAACGATAGACAAGAAAATATTATTAAATCAGAAAGCCCCCAAACATGCATTTTTGGGGGCTTTTGTTTAATATCGAATTGCTAAAAACGGTGTAAAATGTAATATATTACTATCAGATAGTCTTGGTAACAGATGGGGAACAGACAGGTAAATAAAATGGTACTAAATGAAGTGGGCTTGTTTATTTTCAACTTGGTAATTAACGTTTCCACTAGTAGTACGGCAAGACAGCACTTCGTCAAACGTTATATATATTTCTTTAGAACATTCCATGTTATATTGATTTTTATATTTAAAATTTATCATAAGTTTAATCTTATCTGGAATTTTATTTGGATCTTTTATATTACTAGTTACTTTTGGTAAAGAAATAATTAGAGAAAAACTTTTACCGGGAGGCATAAAGTTGTCAAGTTTAGAAAGGCTTGGTTTGAAGTCATGTTTTTCTTCACTACGATATTGAACATTATCTTTATAATATGTATAAGAACATTTTGCAAAAGATAAATCTATTATATGTTTATTCATTACAAAGAAATCAAATAAGTATAATCGATCTTCACCTCCACGGTTATCTGGATTTTCAAAAATATAATAAGCAGCATTCTTTTCAGTAGCACCCTGCGCTATCTTGATTGAGTTAAGAAATATTTCTGGAAGTAATGTTAAAGATGTTATTTTATCGGACAATTTCTTATATCTATAATTTTGCCATAATGATACAGTGCTTAAAATAATAGTTGCAATAGCACCTATATATGACCCCATAAAGGAAAACCAGTTTTCTGGACCGGATTTTGAATATACAAGACTGTGACCCAAAACACCATTGTTTATTGCAAAGTCTGTAACTAATGGAATTATTACAACAATAGACAAAATAGCAATTGATAAAAAAATTATTTTTAAAATGTTATTTTTAAATATAAAAGCTATTACAAACAGAATAAAACTGATAATAAAAGTAATAAAAAGAATTTTAAAAAACATAGTGTTGTTTCCCTCCTTTACAATAAGTTATAAATATAATGTATACTATATTTATAAAGATGTATACTTCTTTGTAAATTGGCTTAGTTTTGTTTGGCGATTAAGGATAGAAAAGCATATAAGACTTTATAAGTACATATGGGTAATTGAAACGTAACTGACAAACAAGGAAAATAATTTCAGTGAAGCAAGTTTAACTATGTTTACATAAGCTGGTGTGTTATGATAATTTTGTGGGAAGTTTGGCCAGGAGCCAAGTCCCTAAATTCCGATTTTTAGGGTTTAGCATAAGGCAAGATAAGGGGTTATTGGTATGGATGAGATATTAGAAAAACTTAGGGATAAAGACGAAAAGGCAGCGTATGAGTTTGCTAAAAAAGATAGGAATTGAATCGACAGAAACGGATAAATATGTTGAGATGATTCCTGTATTTTCTGAGATGCTGAATGATAAGAACTCTTATGTTAGGACAAGAGCATTTATGCTGATATGCAATCAGTCAAGGTGGGCTGATAAGGGGCAAATTGAAGCAGTGTTTAATCAAATGAAGATGTTGCTATATGATTCTAAACCTACTGTCGTGCGGCAATGTCTGGGAGCACTTCACGAAGTTGTATTGTACAGACCGGAAATGACGGAATGCATATGTGATGCTGTTGATAAAATAGATTTGAGTGGGTATAGAGATAGTATGTCACCACTTATCAAAAAGGATATCGATGCGTTGTTGGCAGTAATAAAATAAAAATCCTATTTAATGAAATAAACAAACAAGAAGTTTACGCATGAAATTGGTTTGAATTCTAATAATTTGAAACATAGTATCTATATTTTGTATCTTGGTATGGGAGTGGTTGAAAATTACTCCCATTAATGTTATTTTGTGAAAAAATCATAGAAAGGGATATGGATTATGGACGTTATGAAAAGGATAAAAATTTGGAGTGTTGTTTTTGGAACATATCTGCTATGTTATATCTTTCGTACTTTAGAGTATTTCGTTTTGCGTACGGACCAAACATGGGTTGGAGAAGCAATTGTACATAAGGTATTGGGAATTGTTATTTTGTTTGGAGTAAGTGCTTGTGTGAAGCTTACAGTAACACAAATAGGTTTTGTGAAAGAAAAAGCTTTTTGTAATCTGGTAAAAGGTTTGGCTTTCGGATGTAGTGTTTTTGTTCTTGCTTACGGCGTAGAGATTATGATTGCTGTTTCACAAGGGTCTTTTAGCTCTTTGCAGTTATATGTCAGCACCTATGCAATTAGTCAGAACACTGGCTATCGTACAGAGTTTCTGTTTTTTCTGATTTGTATCATTGGAAATATAGTAAATGTGATAATGGAAGAAGGTATTTTCCGTGGACTTTTTACAAAGTTATTGAATCAAAAATATACATTTGTTGTATCCGCAATTATATCTTCCTGTTTATTTGGCTTTTGGCATATGATAGGTCCTGTTCGAAATTATGTGGATGGAGCCATGAGCATGAATGGTATGATTGCGAATATTGCTATGCTGGTTGTAACATCGACATTAGTAGGTTTCAAATTTGCCATGCTAACCAAAATGACAGGTAGCCTTTATATGGCAATGGGTGACCATTTTGTAAATAATACAATTGTTAATCTTTTGCATGTGGTATCAGATACCGGTGCGGACGAGATGATGTTAGTGAGAGTGGCAATTGCCCAGTCTGTATCGTTTATTTTGGTGTTGCTTTGTTATATTCGCCGATGTCGTAAAACTTTATAAAAGATTAACAAAAGAACCTTTGCATGTTACAATATTATCTATGATAACAAGTACTCAACTAGGAGGGTAACATGCGTTTAATATTGTGTGAGCGACAAGATTTAGCAGAACCGGAAGTCACAGTAGCATATCGGGAGATGACGACAAGTGTGCAAAGAGTGTCGGATTATGTGCGATATGTAGACCAGACTATTCTTTGTAAAAAGGATAATGAAGAATGTGGCGTTCTGATAAATGATATTTTTTATTTGGAAAGTGTAGACAAAAAGGTTTTTGTATATTGTGAAAAAGAGGTTTATGGAAGCAATTATAGATTATATGAGTTAGTAGAACTGTTGTCGCAGGTCGGATTCGTCAGGGTGAGTAAATCGGTGGTTTTAAATGTTGAGAAACTGACAGGAATTAAAACTTTGGTGAATAGCAAATTGGAGGCAAAACTTTCCAATGGTGAAAGTGTATGTGTTACCAGAAAATATTTGAAAAATATTAGGAACGAATTGCTGAGGAGAAATAAAGGATGAAAAACGTAATATTAAATATTATGGCGACAACAGGAATCTCTTTAGTAGCGTTGTCTCTGGTTGCCACCTTGTACGATGGTTCATTAATCTGCATTGATACGATTTTTCAGGTGCTGGGATTAAATGCTGTAATTTTTATAGGACTTTACTTTATGGAATTTATTGAATATCGTTATGCGATATTGGAAACCGGGTTGAAATTGATTTATATCATTTTACTTGTGTTAATAAGCGGTTTTCTTTGGGGATGGTACAGTAATTTACCGGGTGTTGTATTTGTGCTTATGACAATTGCTATTTTTATTGTATGTACATGTTTGGATGCGATTAGTTTAATAAGTGAAGTAAAATCAATAAATATTTTAATAGGAGGAGAAGAAGAATCGAAATAGTTGACAATGTAAGTTGGATTTTGAATAAGTGATATGTTTAACTGAGAGACAACTTTCAGTTTGTCGAGCTGTTGTGTTAGACAAGGAAATCTTATGCGTTTATTACACACATTAAATCACTAAAGCAAGGGGCGCAAAATGCTCCACTCGATAGACAGTATAATCGGAATAATATGATCATTTAGTAATGTGTTGGGACTTGGTGGGATGTCCTCATTCACTTTAAGTGATTGATAATAACAGAAGATAGAGAGCCGCTAACAATAGACTAAGAGGAATGACATTTTTCACAAGGGAAATGATTGGATGTGCATAGATTCATATCACAACGATTCATTTTGGAGACATAACCTGCACCCCATTCCATAATTTGAATCATTACAGGGACAAAACTTTTACCAGTTTCAGTCAAAGAATACTCTACTTTTGGAGGAATCTCATGATAAACCTTACGTCGAATGAGACTGTCTCTTTCAAGCTCCCGCAACTGAGTAGTTAATACACCGTGGGAAATGCCTGGAATCAGCCTTTGAAGTTCATTAAACCGCTTTGTATTTGAATGTAGTATCCATAGTATGATAAGCTTCCATTTCCCCATAAGCGTATTTTGAACAACAGTTACAGGACAAAGACTCGATATATCTTCCATATAATAAAATCCTTTCCATAGTCATATTAAGCACCGTAGCGCATGTTGAAGTGCGTACTTGTTTTTCGTTTGGTTATTTGTGTATTATTATAAGTGAAATAAAAAAAATAATCAACGAGGTAAATGAATATGGAAGATTTAACAATGCAAAGCATGATACAATTTTTAAAAGAAAACTCTTTTGGATTTCTGGCAACAATGGATCAGGGAAGACCAAAGGTAAGGCCCATTGGATTTATGATGGAGGAGAATGGGATTCTCTATTTTAACACCAATAGTCTGAAAGATGTATACCAGCAAATAGTTGCCAATTCATTTGTGGAGTATGCTTCGGTATCAAAAGATATGGTTACCCTTCGAGTAAGCGGTGAAGTAGAATTTTGTGAAGATATCCAAATAAAAGAAAAGGTATTAAGTATCAATGAGGCAGTGAAACAAGGGTATAAAACAGCACAGAATCCAATCTACAAAGTATTTTGCTTAAAGCATGGGTTTGCATCGATTTCAGATTTTTCGGGACAGCCAGCTAAAAAAATAAGTTTCTAAATCAGACAAACTCTAATGAAATCGATGTTAGGTCTAATCTATAGTACATACTGTAACTGTTATAATTTATAGGTGCAAGCGCTATAAGTATTGCACCTATGTAGAAGAATATATTAAGAGCCACGTGGGTAAATTAATTTTACTTGTGTGGCTCTTTTACTATCCATACAGGTGGTCAAAAAAAATCTGTTCAAGAGCAGATTAAAATATTAAAATAAATTGTAAGAGAGGAAGATTTTGAGAGTCTTATATGGTGTAAAGTATGAATTAAAATGCTTAAGTCGGGATTTGTGGTTTGTTTAATCGGTCAGATGAAAAAGCCGATAAAAGTACGGATAAAATGGTAAAAAGTACGGATATATACGGATAATCTGAATGCATCACAGAAAAAAATATTGATTATATTGTAGAACATGGAAAAATAACAAACAAAGAAGTTCAGTAATTTCAAAGCATTTAAAAAACATCTTTGAAGAAGGTGAATTAGAGGAAGAAGTGGTTATTTCCATTTTGGAAATAACCACTGAACATGGTGTTATTGTAGGGAAAACTCAAAAATAAACTCAGACTTTGATAAGCAAGTAAAAAAAGCTAGAATAGGGTGGCAGGAAATAATGGGCAAATTAAAACAGCTTGCTGGGCATAAAACAGGTATACAACAAGTGGTTACAGGAATCCTTTATTTCTGGGCTCTCCACGTTACCAAACGGTTAACAAAGAGAAAAGAATTACTGCTTTGCAGGACATCTTATTACAATGCAAAACAAATAGAACCTCTCAAGACAATTGTCTTGGGAGGTTTTTAAGCATCTCTGTTCTTTTCTGTTATATATAAAAATTTATTATTATAAAGAAAGCGTTAATCATCTTTATAATAGTAAAGAAATGTGATATACTAATTGATAGAAGACGAAAGGAGTGTGATTATATGCCGATTCAGTATACAAAGTTATTTCAATTGCTTTCAGAAAAAAATATCTCTAAGACTGCGTTGCAGAAACGTGTAGGGATGTCATCAACTACAATGGCAAAACTTTCAAAGAATGAGAATGTTTCAATCAAAATTATAGATGACATATGCAAAACATTAAATTGCCAACCGGGAGATATTATGGAGATGAGTAACACTACTGATAATCCACTGCTTAACTTGCTTAGAGAAGAAAAAGGTATGAAGTTAAAGGGGGGCTTGTATCATCAAACACAAGTCAAATTAGCATACAATTCAAATCGTATTGAAGGTAGTAAGCTGTCAGAAGACCAGACCAGATATATTTATGAAACAAATACAATCGCTACGGAAAAAGAGGAAACAGCTTCAATTGATGATATTATTGAAACTATAAATCATTTTCAGTGTTTTGATTATATGTTAGATATAGCAGATCAGGAATTATCAGAAGATATTATAAAAGAGTTCCACAAAGTATTGAAAAATAATACTTCAGATAGTAGAAAAGAATGGTTTAATGTGGGTGACTATAAAAAGAAGACAAATATGATTGGAGATCAAAAAACAGTCGTACCTTCAAAAGTAAAAGGCGAAATGGCAAAAATGCTAATTAATTATAATCAAATCTCCAAAATAACATTTGAGGATATCATAGAATTTCATTATAGTTTTGAATCAATTCATCCATTTCAAGATGGAAATGGAAGAGTTGGGCGGATGATTATTTTTAAAGAGTGTTTAAAAAATGGAATTGATCCGTTTATTATTGATGAGCAACATAAATTGTTTTATTACAAGGGGTTAAAGGAATTTCCGGAGGAAAGAGGATATCTTATAGATACCTGCTATTCAGCGCAAGACCGGTACAAGGAATTATTAGAATACCTCTCAGGAGAGTAGTGTATGAAAAATAGATCAAAATATTAAAATAAATTGTAAGATAGTAAGGTTTTGAGAGTCTTATATGTGAGGAGGTGATTTTGTGACGGAGCTTGAAGGTTTTTATAAGGAACACTTCAAATATGTTTTTTTATATATGAAGGGATTAACTAGGGATGATAGCCTGGCCGAAGAATTAACGCAGGAAGCTTTTTTTAAAGCAATAAAATCCATAAATGAGTTCCAAGAAAAATGTGATATTAAAGTGTGGTTGTGTCAAATTGCTAAAAATACGTATTTTACTTATTTACGGAAAAATCATTTGATTGATCCTTATGAAATCGTAAACGAAAATATACAAACAAAAGTAAATATTGAGCAGGATTTAATGGATAAAGATACCATGATTGGCATTCACAGAATATTGCATGAACTGGAAGAACCATATAAGGAAGTGTTTTCCCTGAGGGTTTTTGGCGAATTGACATTTAAGCAGATTGCAGAAATCTTTTGTAAAAACGAAAATTGGGCTTGTGTCACATATCATCGTGCAAAAAATAAAATTCAATCAAAACTGGAGGATTAGTGATGAATAAGATTAATTGTGATATTATAAATGATATACTTCCACTTTATGTAGAAAATATGGTTAGCGACGCTACAAAAAAAATGGTGGAAGAGCATATTGAAAATTGTGAAGACTGTAGTAATAAGCTGCTATCCATGAAAAAAGAAATGCATATACCAGCAGATAACAATACAAATGTGATATGGAGGATAAAGAAACAAATTGACAGGAAGAATGTCCAAACAGCATTTTTATCTGGTCTGATCGTGCTTGTGATTGCTGTGCTAACGGTTAGTCATTTAAATAGTCCGATTTCATTGGCGTATAGTCCGGAGATTGTTTCAATTGTGCCCAATGATGATGGAACTGTTTCTCTTACATTAGGGGATGAGGTTGCTGGCTATAGTATAGACTCGTTGCATGATGAGGATATGACATATTATTCGATGACATGTTGGAATACGCTATGGAATCAATACTTTTCTAATAGTGGAAAACGAACGATAACAATTGATAATCAGGAAACAAATAGGAATATTGATAAGATTTATTATTATTCGGCAGAAAATTATCAAAATGGAGATTTGTTGATCTATTCCGCTGAAAGTAATAGTATAGGGGAAACTGGTGGAATGGTCACTTTACCAAGGCTAGTACTGAATTATTTTCTTATCTTTAGTGCTTTATTAATGGCAATAGGAATAGTCTTATGTATTGTTTTAAGAGGAAAAGATAAGAGCAGGATAAGCTTGCGTATTACGTTATTACCGCTGTCATACTTTTTCAGCTCAATTTTAGTGATGGCAGGGCACAGAGATATGTATAATAGCGAATATTATTTCTTGAGAATTCTCATTTTATCTATCATAATGTACTTATTAATACATTATACTGTGTTTAAATATATACTTCGAAAAAAAGGCATCTCATAATTTTGCAGGGAAAGGAAGATATATCTATGAAAAAATTAAATGACTATCTATACTCTGGAGATACGGTTCTTAAGATTATACAGAGATATGCGGAGGATTTGAAAAAATCAGCGAAAGAAACGAATAATCCAATTGATCTAGTGCACTGCAATTTTCTGATTCAAATCGCAGAACTATTACAGCACAACGAATTCTTGACGTCTCAGTCTCAAAGGATTAGGGAATTTTATAAATTAATGGCGAATGACTACCCTTTTCTTGCCTTTACTTTTAAGGGTCGAATCAAATCATTGATTAGAGCAGAAGAAAAATTTAATGGATACATCGTGGAATATATTTATAATTATTATACGGAATATGGTAATTATCCTTCACTTCCAGAACTGAAAAATTGTATTAATTGTTTTCGAGACTTGATTGCATATAGAATTGTAATCTCACTTCCGAAATGTCATTTAAAAGAAGGTGAAAATTGCGCTGAGGAAGAAATAAAATATCTATATGATATTGCAAATAAAATGCTTGGTTTTTTAGAAGAAAAAGGTTTTACTGCAGAAATATCACCTTTAGTAGGTGAAAAGAAATCACCCTTGTTAAAAAATAGTGTAAGTCCATACTATAAGGACTATATCATAAACGCAAAGTCGTATGGGTATCGTTCCTTGCATATAACATTTTACGATAATATTGCTCGCTGTTATGTTGAAGTACAACTGCGTACAAAAGAAATGGATGATTTTGCTGAGATTGGACCTGCTAACCATTTGGGTTATGAAGAACAACAAAAAAGTGAAAGATCTAGAAGAGATGAAATTCCAGAAGGAGAATATATTTATTTTGATGAGGCCTATGAAAGAGGTATCCAGTTGCAGCAACTGGAACTATCAAAACTGGATGTGAATATGTTTTCCGCAGTGAACAATTCCCTTATCAATGATGGATGTGGACTTTATCGCGGAAGAGTTATTCTTCCCTATGAGCATCTTTCAAGATTCCAGAATGACCTTGTAGATTAAATTTTAAAAAGAAAATGTCCTGCGTGGCAATAGAGGGAAGTGGAGGTTAGTATGTTTTGTAGAGATTGCGGTAATAAGTTTGGCAATAATGAAAAATATTGTTCAAAATGTGGTGCTATGAATTTGCACTATATTTCCAATGTGGAAAGAAAGCCTTTTGAAACAACTAAAAAGAAAAAGAAATTAGGAAGAGATCTTATTATAGCTATGATTCTTTTTGGAGCTATTTGTTTTGTACTGTTATTAAATTTTGCGGTAGTAATATTAACAGAAAGCGTAGAAACACTTAATCAAAGTACGACTTATTCAGCAGATGGCTATAGATTTGCTGTTACAGCAGATGATAGTTGGGCTGAAAAGCCAGTTGGAGGTGCTTTTGAATTAGACTTATACAATGAGGAAAAAGATATATATTTTCATGTAATGGCATATAAAAAGATTGACCTTGTAGACGATATGAAGTGTGAAGATATTCAAAGTATGCAAATGGATGATTTAATTAGTAAGCGGTATAATGCTAAAGAAATTGAACCTAGCGAAGTGATTTCAGAAAATGAGGATAAGACTATATGTGCCTGTCTGTATTCTGCAGAAGAAGATATGATAAAGAATTATTATTATTCTTTTGGTATTGATCTACATAATTCTGAGGAAATTTTATGGGTGTTAATAAACGGAATGCCAACGGATATCTTGGATAATAGAGAGATGCTTGAAGAAATGGTAATGGAAATTGAATAAATATGATATTCACAGTTTACAAGGCACTTCGACATTCAGAAAATCAATGAAATAAATAAGTTTTTTTAAAGGAAAGGGAGGAGAGAAATGAAATATTATGTGATAGATGCTTTCGCAGATAAAGTATTTAGTGGGAATCCAGCCGGTGTGTGCTTACTGGATTATGAGATTGCTGATGACATGATGCAAAAAATTGCTTTCGAAAATAATCTTGCAGAAACGGCATTTTTATTAAAAAGCAGAGAACAATATTATTTACGATGGTTCACGCCAGAAGTGGAAATTGATCTTTGCGGACATGCCACGCTGGCAACTGCTTTTGTTGTGATGAATTATGTTTCTCCAAATTTGAAAGAGATTATATTTGAAACAAAAAGCGGAAAACTGACTGTTGTCCGTGATGAGGATATATATACAATGGATTTTCCAAATAGAATGCCAAAACCGATAGAAAAGCCAGCACTTATAGAGCAAGCCTTAGGATGTGAAGTAATAGAAACACATTTATCTAGAGATATGCTTGTATTAGTCGAAAATGAGGATACTTTATTAAATTTGCAGGTTGATATGGAAATGCTTAAAAGAATCAGTAAGGATATTTCATTTGCCATTATTGTTACAGCGCAGGGGAATGATTGTGATTTTGTATCGAGATTTTTTGCCCCCAATGCAGGTATTCCTGAAGATCCGGTAACGGGTTCCTCTCATAGTACACTGATACCATTTTGGAGCAAGAGACTTGATAAAACAAAAATGATTGCGAAACAATTGTCACAGCGTGGAGGAAAACTGTATTGTGAGTATTGCGGAGAGCGAGTGAAAATTGGTGGGACGGCTGTCTGCTATTTGCAGGGTGATTTGATGTTATAATTATAATAGGTATCTATTTTAGTATAATAGTGCTATACTATAATTAGTAAAAGAAATTGATTTAGAACAAACAGGTGCAGGGGCGCATTAAACGGTTTCCCTTGAATATAATTAAACATACAACCGGCCAAACAAGGCTGGTTTTTTGTTTTCCAGAACTAAATGATGACAGTCTCAAAGAGAAAAATATAAAAGAGCGTTTTTTTAAGAAGCTCAATAAAAAATAGAAAGGATGATGACATATGTTGTGGACAATCGCTATTGTATTAATAGTTTTATGGTTATTAGGCTTTATTACTTCTTTTGGTGGTTCATTAATTCATATTCTTCTAGTGATTATACTGATTATTGTTATAGTACAATTGCTTACAGGCAGAAGAAGATAATGATTTCAATTGACACCGACAGTAAACCCAGCAATAGAAATGGAACTTATGAAAGAAGGTATATGGATGAAGGATTCAAAAAATAAAATTAAAAATACAAGTAATAAGATTAAGGGAAAAATGAATGAAGCAGCTGGAAAAATAACTGGTAATGAGCAACTGAAGTTAAAGGGAAAATTACAAGTAGCAAAAGTTGACCTCAAAAAGAAAATGGATGTTAAGGATAGAGTAAATGAAGTAAAAGAAGATATTGCAAAGAAAGTCAACGATAAATTAGACCAAAAGGGAAAAAAATAGAATACAATTGATTTAGAACCTCTCAGGATATTTCCTGGGAGGTTTTTGATATATAATGATTAAGGGTATTACAAATCTGAATTGAAAATTTGATGCCTCAAGAAAATAATGAGATTATGAAGTAGTAGTGGTATACTGTATACTAAATATGATAAACATTAGTATCATTAAATGGAAAAATAGAGGAGGTCATATGCAATACTTTCATTCTGACATGGATTTGGAATTTGTTTTAACTGAAAATACAGACATTACATTTGAAAAACATAATCATGTTTCAAAATATGTAGCAGGTCTTATTTTAAGTGGTGCAATTGAAATAGTAGAAAACAATAAGAAGATAGAATGTCAAATGGATGATATCTTTGTCATACCTATTTATGCGGTGCATTCTTTGCATTTTAAAAACAAGGCGACAAGAATATTGACAATGTGTGTTGGCATGCAATTTATAGAAAAATATTTAGAGGCAGAAGGAAAAAGTGTGTTAAATCATTATACAGATGAACTGCAAAAACAAAACGTCATTAATGATAAACAGGCAATTGCATTTGAAGATGCTATGGATATCATTATTAAATATTATAATGAAGAAGAAACTATATTTCCTATGC
>Ga0209373_10001906_pt1 | contig 22683 bp, 20 predicted proteins | sample Higcelweek5metaG_FD_187173 | JGI IMG/M metagenome (GOLD analysis project Ga0209373, IMG submission 187173) | Freshwater pond sediment microbial communities from the University of Edinburgh, under environmental carbon perturbations - High... | ecosystem: Environmental > Aquatic > Freshwater >... | reverse complement strand
ACAAGGATGAGGACGTCCAGGAGCCCAAGACCAAGAGCTCCAAGTCCAAGGTTTCCAAGAGCGAAACCAAGGAGCCGGACGAAGCCAAGGCCGGCGCCTCCAAGAAGAAGCACAAGAAGAAGAAGCTGGAAGAATAGCGCGCGGCGCGCAAACCTGGCAGGCCGTCCGCAAAGAGACCGCCGGGCAGGGCCGCAATCAGCCAATTCGTTGCTTCGCCGATCCGCAGGATCGTGGATTCTCGCAAGAAGACCGCCCGGGTTGAACCATCGTTCAGCCTGGGCGGTTTGCGTTATTGAAGAATCAAGGGAAGATGATTCGAGCGCTCTGCAAGCCGCGGCATCGGTGCGGGCACCGAGCTGGCCAGCCGCGAAATGGGTTTGTTCGGCGCGTCTGCCGCCAGCTCGTGCCTCTGCGCGGCCCTGGGGGCTGACATGCGCCTTGGGTGACGCGCACGGGGCCTGCTTGCCTGTCCCCTATCCGTCCTGGCGAACCACGCGCCGGGCGCCGATGAAGCGCTCGCGCCAGTAGGGCAGGTCCATGGAGTCCTCGCGCACCTTGCCGCCCTGCCTGGGGCTGTGGATGAAGGTGTTGCGGTCTGTGGCGATGCCCACGTGCATGTTCTTGGGGTTGCCGCCCAGGCGGAAGAACACCAGGTCGCCGGGGCGGATTTCTCTGCGGTTCACGGGCTGGCCGGTCTCGAACTGGTCGGAGGACATGCGCGGCAGCTCCACGCCGATTTGCCGAAAGGTCCACCAGGTGAAGCCGGAGCAGTCGAAGCCCGACTGGGGGGAGTCGCCGCCCCACTTGTAGCGTACGCCAGTGAGCGCCCGCGCGGCGGAGACCACGGAACTCTTGCCCGCGGCGGGCATGCCTGGTGCGGGCTCCGGTGAAATGTGCGCGGGCGCGCAGCCGCCAAGCCCCCAGATAAGGAGACCCAGGACGAGCAGCAGGCCTGCCCGGACGGAATTGCGACGGTCACACATCAGCGCCCCTCCGCGTTTACTTGATGATGCGCACGAGGTTCTGCACGGTGCGCACGCCGCCCACGCTGTTCACATGGCGCACGATGGCGTCGGCGTCGCGCTGGCTGGCCACCAGGCCGAGAATGACGGCGTTGCACTGCACGGTCTTCACGTCCACCTGCGTGGACCAGATGTCGGAATCCTGCACAAGCGCGCTCTTTATCTTGGCGTAGAGGGCGATGTCGTCGGTGGTGCCGCAGGTGGGGTCGTCGCGCTTGGGGAAGGGCACGACGCTCACCTTGCGCACGCCGGCGACCTCGCGCGCGAGCCTGACCGCGCGCATCTTCTGCGAGTCCGCCTCGAATTCGCCTACGATGTACACGGTGCCAAGGTAAGAATTAACAGAAATATCGCGCAGCTTTACCGTGTCGTCGCTGATGAAGCGCGCGCGCACCGAGGACTCGATGCGGCCGTCGTCCACAAAGGTGCCGATGTCGCGTTCGTCCACGGCGGCCTTGTACATGGTGCCGCAGCCGGTGAGGCTGGAAAGGGCGATGAGGCAGAAAAGAATCAGGATATTACGGCGCATGGATGATGCTCCTCCTTGAGTGCGTCAGGAAATGGACGGGAATGGGGCAACACGCACGTGAATAAGCAAAAATGGGGCCAGATGGTTCCTGCGGGCGCTAGTTTTCTGTCTGGGGCGGGGTCTGCTCTGCGTTCTGCTCCGGCGCAAGGCTGGCGCGCAGCTGCTCGACAAGCCGCTCCGGCAGGGCGAAGGGGCCGGTCCAGTCCGGCACGGCGAAGAGCGCGCGCTCCGGCAGGCGCAGGCACAGGGCGTGCAACAGCATGGGCACCCCACGCACTTTGCGGCCGTATACGGCGTCGCTGATGACCGGATGCCCGCGCAGGGAGAGCTGCACGCGGATCTGGTGGGTGCGGCCGGTGAGCAGGCGCACAAGCAGCAGCGTGGCCTGGCGTTTGCGCAGCACGGGGCGCACCTCGGCCCGGGCGGTCTTGCCCTCGCCCTCGGCCGCGGCAAGCACCTTCTTCCGGTCGCCATTGCCCTTGGCCTGCTCGGAAGCCAGATCCAGCCGGTCCAGCTGGTCCTCCATCATCTCCGGTCCTTTGCCGGGCCATGGGCCGTCCACCCAGGCCAGATAGGTTTTGGAGACGCCTCTGGAGGCGAACAGGTCGTTCAGGCGGCGCAGCTCGGCATAGGTCTTGGCCGCCAGCAATATGCCGGAGGTGTCCTTGTCCAGCCGGTGCGTCAGCACGGGAACAAAGGCCGCGCCCGCATACAGGGCCTTCAGCCGGTCGGCCACGGAGTCCTTGTGGCGCGTGCCCGCATGGGAGCACAAGCCAGCAGGCTTGAGCACGGCGACATAGCCGGGGGATTCGAAAAGCAGGTCCAGGCCTGGTCCGGTTCCGGCGGGACCTGCTTCTGCTGAGCCAGGGGCGCCTTGTGCGCCGGGAGCGGACGCGGGAGGCGGGGCCTGCTTCGCCGTGGCGGAGTCCAGCGTGCGCGTCAGGGGCGGCACGCGCACTTCCTGCCCGGCGGTTAGGCGGAAGAACGGCTTCTTGCGGCCGCCGTCCACGCGAACCTCGCCCGTACGGATGATGCGCAGCAGGGCGGAACCCGGCACCTCGCGTCCGAGGCGGCGCTGCAGGAACTGCAGCAGCTTCTGCCCGGCTTCCTCCGGGCTGACGAGCAGGGGCGCGCGCGGGGCAGCAGATAATTTTACATCTGACGGTTTCTGGTCTGGCGGTCTCGCATCTGGCGGTTTCAGGACGGGGGGCTTTGGGCCGGTACCCTTTGCCCTGTCCGTGCGGCTGTCCGCACTGGCCGGAACGGCGTCATGCGTTCCGCCGGCGTCGTCGTTGGGCTTGCCGTGCGCCTCTGCGTGCGTCTGGGCATCGTGTGCTGGGCGGTTGGAGCGGGGCATGGTGGAGACCTTGGGCGGGGGTGAGGCGGGGCCGGAAGGTTGCGCCTTCCAGCCCCGCGGGCAAGACTATTTTCCGGTGTTCAGGTCGTAGGTGACGATGACGGTCTTTTCGGCGCTGGCGCCAATGGCTCCAGAGTAGCTGTTGAGGCAGACCACAAGCTGCTTCTTGCCGTCGTTCTTCAGGTCCTCCAGGGCCAGGTCGACCACGGTGCCCTTGATGCGGCGGGTCTTCCAGGCCAGGCTCATGCCCACGCCGTCCCAGAACAGCGAGTGCACTTCGCCCTGGGAGAAGCGGCGGAACTTCTTGAAGATCTGCGCGGCCACGGAGATGTCCTTGTTGGCCAGCAGCTCATACTTGCCGTTGGTGTCGAAGGCCACGGGGATCATGCGGATGGGCACGTAGTAGAATTCCTCCACGCCCGTGTCGCGCCGGCCCATGTCCATGCCTGGCAGCCGCTCGTCGATGATGATGTAGTTGTTTGAGCTGTTGTAGCCGTCTTCCTGGGTGAACTGGGCCTCGAGGTCCGGCGTGAAGGTCTTCATGTAGTTGTACTCGTTCAGCACAACGATCTTGAAGGTGTTGCCGTCGGGCAGGTAGGAGAAGTTGAAGAGGTTGGCGATGGAAGGCAGGTGCAAGCGGCGCACGGGCTGCAGGCTGCCGTTCTGGTAGAACATTTCGCTCACGCCGGCTTCATCGAAGGGGGCGTGGCTGCCCTTGGTCTGTCCCAGCAGGGTGGGCTGGTACGTGGGCGGAATGCGCACCACGGAGAGGTAGATCTTCTGCGGCGGCATGAAGCTTTCGAACTTGCCGTTGTTGTAGCTCAAAATGAAGGTGCGCGGGGTGGCGTTGCCTTCGGGGTCGTCCAGGCCGGAGGCGATGATCTCGGCCTTGCCGTCGCGGTCCATGTCGAAGATGCTGATGCGCAGAAGCTTGATGCGCATGCCGAGCTTGTACTCGCCGATGGGCTTCAGGGTGTTCTGGAAGAACTCGTAAGCGTACAGGGTGTGCTCGCCCGCGACGATGATGCGCTGCTTCTTGTCGCCCACAAAATCGCCCACGGCCATGCTCACGGAGGCGAAGCGCAGGCTCTGGCTCTGCCAGCGGCCCGGAGTCTCGGCGCCGCCTTCGTAGCGGAACTGCGGGTTCATGACCGGGCCGCCGGCGGTGCCCATGGGGGCCTCGCCCGTATCGCCGACGACAAAGTCGGAGTTGCGCGGCACAGGCATCTTGGACTGGGCATCGGCGCGGGCTTCCTTGCGCTCGGCCACCTTGGCGTCTTCGCCGGGGCGCTTGAACACCTCGGTGCGGGCGTCGTTGCTCAGGCGCTCCAGGGCGGGCAGCAGACCTTCCATGGGCACCCGGGACGACTTGGTCCAGGTCTGGCCCTTGCGGTCGTATATCTTGAGCTCCACGTTGATCTGCTTGTCGGCGTCCTGGAAGTCCAGGGCGCCCACCACGAGGTACTCGACCCCGATGGTGGCCATCATGGTCTGGGCGTCCGCGGCGCCGCTGGGCAGCTTGCCGCCGACGCGGGCGATCTTGTCCGCGTCCACAGGCTCAAAGTAGCCGAGCCACGTGAGCCGGCTGGACACCGGGGACTGCGCGCCCTTGCTGAGATACTGGAATTTGTCGCTGTTGACCTTGAAGGGCAGCACGGCGAAGGGGCGCGCGCTCTGGGCCTGCGCCAAGGCCGGAACGGCCAGCGCGAAGCACAGCAGCAGCAGGGTGGAAAGACGTTTCAGGGACATGAAGATCCTCCTCAAGGGGGGCGATGGGTTTGCTCTTCCGGCGGGGGCTTCCCGCGTCTGGGCGCTTAAATAGCATCATCAAATGCGCCTTGCAAAAGAAACCTTGGGACGTCGGCTCTTGGTCTGGCGCGGAAATCTTCGCCACTGGCGCGTTGCCAAGGCACCCGCATGCGGGCTATGGGCCATCCATGCAGAGCCGAACCTTTCGCATCACCACCGGCCCGGACCAGCAGCCCCTTGTGGAGGCGCTGCTGCAAGCCCAGGGCTTCGCCTTCAGCCCGGAGCCCTTTTTCGGGGCGGCGCGCCGCCTGGAGCACGAGCCCTTTCCCCTTGGCTCGTCTTTGGCCGCGGCCTTTGGCCTCATCTACATCCAGGACCGCTCGTCCATGCTGCCGCCGGTGTTTCTGGCTGCGCGGCCGGGCAGCGTGTGCCTGGACATGTGCGCCAGCCCCGGCGGCAAAACGGGCATCTTGGCCGGACTTGTGGGGCCGGAAGGCTTTGTGCTGGCGGCGGAGGCCTCGCGCGAGCGCTTGGCCACGCTGCGGCAAAACCTACGGCGCATGGGCGCGGTGAACGCCGCCACCATCGGCGTGGAAAGCCAGCATCTTGCGCTCGCTCCGGGCAGCTTCGACGCCATTTTGCTCGATCCTCCGTGCAGCGGCTGGGGCACGGTGGACAAGAACCCCCGCGTGCTTGAGGTGTGGACGCCGGAAAAGGCCGAGACGCTGGTGCGGCTACAACGCCTGCTGCTGGCGCGCGCGGCTGAGCTGCTCAAGCCGGGGGGGCGGCTCATGTACTCCACCTGCACCACCAATGTGCGTGAGAACGAGGAACAGGCGGCCTGGGCCCTGGAGACATTGCCGCTGGCCATTGACGCCTTGCCGGAGCCGGAGGGCTTTGCGCCGGTTCCGCTGGCCCTGACAGGCCTGGACGGTGTTCTGCGAGTGGGCTGTCAGGACCAGGTGGTGGGGGGAAAACCGGGCGGCATCGGCCAGGGCTTTTTCCTGGCGCGCTTTCAAAAAGACGCGGATCCGGCGCAAGAAGTTACAGCCACGGCCGGACATTCCGCGCCGTTGAGCGGCCAAGCCCTGACAGGGCGTGAGCTTGACCAGGCTGGCGCGGCCGGGCTTGCTTTTGACGCGCTGCCGCCGGGCGAGGTGCGCGAGTTTGGCGGCAAGGCCTATTTTCTCCATCAGGCGGCCCTCGACCTTTGCGAGCAGGCCGGGCTCGGCGGCGAGGGCCAGCGCTGGCAGGGCTTTCTGCTGGGGCAGATGCAGGGCGGCCGCTTCGCCGCCGCGGCGCGGGCGCGGGCGCTTATGCCCAGTGCGCAGGCGCTGCCTGCTGCGCAGCGCCTGGACGTGGACGACCCTGCTGTCATTCTGGACCTTCTGGCCGGGCGCAGCCTGGAGCATTTTGCAGAACCAAGCGCAGACGGCAAGAAGCGGCGCGGCAAGGACGCCGGCGCACAGGCTGGCGGCGGCCTGGTCGGGCTCTATTTTCGCGGCCTGCCCTTGGGCTGGCTCACGCGCAAGGGGCGCCGGCTGCTCTGGTCCGACCGTTGAAGCGTCCAGAAAATTGCGCTTAAATGAAAGTTTTTGCAAAAAGCATTTGACAGCCGAGCCTGATGGTGGCAAAGCAATTTCTCCGTGGCGGGCAGCCAAGGAAAGCGCAACCGGGACAGCTCCTGGAAACGTTTTTGAACAGGGCGCCTGAGATACTCCGGGCGGATAGCTCAGCTGGAAGAGCATCGGCCTTACAAGCCGGAGGTCACAGGTTCGAGCCCTGTTCCGCCTACCACGATAACAGTGCGGAGCGGTAGTTAAGTTGGTTATAACGCCGGCCTGTCACGTCGGAGGGCGCGAGTTCAAGTCTCGTCCGCTCCGCCAGCACTGTCAGGGCCGAACTCGAAAGAGTTCGGCCCTTTTTCGTTGTGCCGCACCAGTGTCCTTGACGCAGCGGCCTAAACCCCGCGTCACTCCTTCCTTCGCGCCACCCAGGGCATAGCTTTTCGCTTTTCGCTGTGGACAGCGCATCGTTGAGCACAGCCATAGCGCGGCGGAAGCGCAGCACCCCGGCAAAGGGTGCGTCGGTTTCGGTGCTTCTCTGCTCTCTGGGGTGGCGGTGGGGTGCTGGACGGATGCGGACGCTTTGGGCTCTGTAGGGCTTGTGCCGTCCGTGGGAAGGGGCTGAGGCTATGCCTTAAGGAAGCGCTTCAGAGCGCCCTCCAGGCTGTCCAGGGGCACCGTGGTGTCCAGGCAGGGACCGAAGGGGCGTTCGTTCAGCACGCCGAACACCGGCAGCGGGTACGTGTCCTGAATGCCACTGGAAAGGTCGCGGTAGCAGGCCACGGCGATGATGATGGCCGGGCGCTTCTGGGTCACGATGCGCCGGGCGATGGTGCCACCCGTGGCGATGGCCAGATGCACGCCGTAGCGGTCGCGCAGCTCCAGCAGGCCTGTGATGGGGCACTTGCCGCAGCGCTTGCAGTTGTCCATGTCGTAGGTCAGCCGCATGTCGCAGCGGCTGTTTTGCAGGCAGTGGGGCATGAGCAGCAGGATCTTGTGCGCGGGGTAGCGGTCCAGTTCGCGCAGCACCAGCTCGTTGTTCACCTTGATGAAGGACGTGTGGATTTCTTCCTTGGAGAAGCCCAGGGCGCGGCCCAGCAGGCTCATGAGGGGCAAAAGCAGCTTGATGGTGAGCCCGCGCACGCGTCCCGTGAAGGGCAGCGGCTTGGCCAAAACGATGCTCAGCAGCAGGCCCAGGCTGGCCCACAGCACCAGTGCCAGGGCAACCACGACAAGCACGCCGAGGATGAGCGGCGCGTACGGATGCAGGTTTTTGAGCCCGATGTAGGGGATGACCCAAAGCAGCACCAGCAGTGTGCAGACCAGGGCGCAGGCGCCCCCGATGAGCCCGATGAACAGCCGCTTGCGCGAAGTGCTGTTGCTTGTGCCGTCCACGCGAGTCCTCCGTCCGGGGGTGGTCAGCCCTGGCAGGCTTTGAGATAGCCGCAGGCGAAGGCCTTGGCGTCCTGGGGCTTTTTGCCCCGCGGGGTGAGGCGCGCCACAAGGTAGGTCTTGTCGGCCGTGGCGATGGCCAGGCGGGGGCCCGCCTCCGTGGGCACAAGGCCCAGAATGTCGCCGGGCTTGGCTCCGGCGGGGATGTCTTCGCCCACGCTGCCCGGTTCGATGGAAAGGCGCAGCACCTTGCCCGGCGTCTGCTCCCAATCGAAGAACGCGCCCGGCCAGGGGTGCATGGCCCGGATGTGGTTGTGCAGCTTCTCGGCCTTCATGGCCCAGTCGATGAGCCCTTCGTCCTTGCTCAGCTTCGGGGCCAGGGTCACGCGCGCTTCGTCCTGGGCAAGCTGCATCAGCCGCCCCTGGGGCAAGCGGGTCAGGGCGTCGAGCAGGGCCTCCGCGCCCATGCCGGCCAGCTCGTCGTGCAGCAGGCCCGCGTGGTCGTTGTCCGCAATGCGCAGGGCGCGCTGCAGCAAAATCGGCCCGGAGTCGAGCCCGAGCTCCATCTTCATGATGGTGATGCCGGTGACCAGGTCTCCGGCCTCGATGCAGCGCTGGATGGGCGCGGCCCCGCGCCAGCGCGGCAACAGGCTGGCGTGGACGTTGATGGGCAGGAGCCGGGGTATGTCGAGCACGGCCTGGGGCAGGATGAGCCCGTAAGCCGCCACCACCAGCACGTCGAAGGACAGCGCGGCCAGGGCGGCCACGTCCGCCGAGTCCTTGAAATTGAGCGGCTGGCGCACTTCGATGCTTGCGGCCAGCGCGGCGGTTTTGACCGGCGAGGGCGTGCACTCCTGCCCGCGTCCGCAGGGGCGGTCGGGCTGGGTGTAAACGCAGAGCACCTCCGCGCCGGGCCACTGGATGAGCGCGTTCAGGCTTGCGGCGGCGAAGTCCGGCGTGCCCATGAACACCACGCGCAAGGGCGGCTTCGGGTAGTCCAGCTCCGGGCCGCTGTTTTTGAGCTCTATGTCGCCGCCAAGCGGGTCTTCGACGATCAGTCCTTGCGCCATTTCTTCACCTTGCTGTCGTACATGGTGCGCTTCAGGCGGCTGGCGTGGTCCACCAGGGTCTTGCCCTCCAGGTGGTCCATCTCGTGCTGTAGAATGACGGCGAGCAGGCCCTCGGCCTTGATCTCGATGTCCTCGCCCTTCTCGTTTTTGCCCTTCACGGTGACGCACTCGTAGCGCTTCACCTTGCAGGAGAACGTGGGCAAGCTGAGGCAGGACTCCTCGGACTCCTTGGAGCCCGCGCATTCCACGATCTCCGGGTTCAGCACCACCATGGGGCTTTTGCGCTCCTTGGGGCCGGTCTCGTCGAGGGTGATGAGCCGGATGCTGGCACCCACCTGGGGCGCGGCAAGGCCCACGCCGTCGCTCTCATACATGGTCTGCATCATGTCTTCGATGAGCTTGGCGATCTCCGGGGTGATCTTGCCCACGGGCTCGGCCACTTTGGCCAGCACCGGGTCCGGGTAGGTCAGAACGTGCAGCTTCGCCATACGCCTAGCCCTCGGCCTTCTTCTCGCCGGCTTCCGCCGCCTTCTCGCGCAGCTGGATGCCAAGCTCGCGCAGCTGCTTCTTGTCCACCAGGTTCGGCGCGTCGGTCATGAGGCAGGTGGCCTTCTGGGTCTTGGGGAAGGCGATGACGTCGCGGATGGACTTGGAGCCCGTGAGCAGCATCATGATGCGGTCGAGGCCGAAGGCGATGCCGCCGTGCGGGGGCGCGCCGAACTTGAGGGCCTCGATGAGGAAACCGAATTTTTCCTCGGCTTCTGCGTCGCCTATGCCCAGCGCGCTGAACATGGACTTCTGCGCGGCCGGGGTGTGGATGCGGATGCTGCCGCCGCCGATTTCGTTGCCGTTGAGCACCAGGTCGTAGGCGCGGGCAAGGGCTCCGCCCGGATCGCTGGCGATGGTGTCCATCTGGCCCGGCTGAGGCGAGGTGAAGGGATGGTGCTTGGCCACCCAGCGCTTGGCTTCGGGGTCGTATTCGAGCAGCGGGAAGTCCGTGACCCACAGGGGGGCGAAGGCCTTCTCGTCGATGAGGCTGAAGCGCTCGCCCAGCTTGAGGCGCAGGTTGCCGAGGGCGGCGTTGGCCACGTCGACCGGCGCGGCCTGGAAGAACACGATGTCGCCGGGGACCATGCCCAGGCGTTGGGCCAGCTTGGCCTTCTCGTCGTCGGAGAAGAACTTGACGATGGGCGACTGCCATTCGCCGTCCTCTTTGACCTTGATCCAGGCCAGGCCCTGGGCGCCGTAGATCTTCACGAACTCGGTGTAGTCGTCGATCTCCTTGCGCGAAAGCTCGAGCCCGCCCGCCACGCGCAAGGCCTTGAGGCAAGGCGCGGCCGCGAAGACCTTGAACCCGCCGCCCGCGAAGATGTCCTTCACGTCGACCAGCTTGAGGGCGAAGCGCACGTCCGGCTTGTCCACGCCGTACTCGTCCATGGCCTGTTTGTAGGTCATGCGCGGGAAGGCCGCGGGCAGCTCGGTGCCGATGGTCTCCTTGAAGAGCGTGCGCACCAGGCCTTCGGCCATGCCCATGATCTGCTCCTCGTCGGGGAAGCTCATCTCGATGTCGATCTGCGTGAACTCCGGCTGGCGGTCGGCGCGCAGGTCCTCGTCGCGGAAGCATTTGACGATCTGGAAATAGCGGTCCAGGCCGCTGACCATGAGCAGCTGCTTGAAGAGCTGCGGGCTCTGGGGCAGGGCGTAGAAGGTGCCGAGGTTGAGGCGGCTGGGCACCAGGAAGTCGCGCGCGCCCTCTGGCGTGCTCTTGGTCAGCACCGGGGTCTCGATTTCGAGAAAGCCCAGGCCGTCGAGGTAGCGGCGCACGCTCTGCGCGGCCTTGTTGCGCATGATGAAATTCTTGGCCAGGCGCGGACGGCGCAGATCCAGGTAGCGGTACTTGAGGCGCAGCATCTCGCTGGTCTCCGCGCGGTCCTCAATGGGGAAGGGCGGCGTCTCGGAGGTGTTCAGGAGCTTCCACTCGGTCACGTAGATTTCGACCTCGCCCGTGGCCATGCCCGGGTTGGTCATGCCCTCTGGCCGGTGGCGCACAATGCCGCGCAGGGCCACGACGTACTCGTTGCGGATGGCGTGGGCGCGCTCGTGGGCCTCTGGCGCCTCCTCGGGGCTGAACACGGTCTGGGTCAGGCCTTCGCGGTCGCGCAGGTCGATGAAGATGAGCCCGCCGTGGTCGCGGCGGAACTGCACCCAGCCCATGATGGTGACTTCTTCGCCGATGTTCGCGCTGGTGAGCTGGTTGCAGTTGTGCGTGCGTTTCCAGCCGCCCAGATCCTGGATGACCCGGTATTCGTCGTAGTCGCGTTCATCGCCGGCCGTGGCGCCGGCCGTGGTGGTGGTCTGTTCGGTCATTGCGGTTCCTTCTTCTCGAAATGTAGCCGCGCAAAGACGCGGCGGAGTGTCTGCTTCGTGTCGTTTTGCGTTAATCGAAGGCGCTGATGTCGAGGCGGAGCTGCCCGCCCTCCTCCATGTCCTTCACGGTCACCTGGCGGGCGTCGAACTCGTCCGCGCCGATGATGTAGCACTTCTTGGCGTTGATGCGCCCAGCGTGGCGCAGGCGGCTTTTCATGCTGCCCGCCGTGTAGTCGCATTCTCCGGCCATGCCGCGCTTGCGCAGCTTGTGCGCCAGAAGCACGGCCATGTCCACAGCGCGCGCGTCGGTAACGGCCAGGAAAAAGTCCGGCCGGGGCGCGGCGGGTTTCTCCATGAGCATGGCCAGGCGCTCCATGCCGCAGGCGAAGCCGATGCCCGGAGCATCCGGGCCGCCCAGGATCTGCACCAGGCCGTCGTAGCGGCCGCCGCCGGCAACGGCGGTCTGCGAGCCGATGGCACCCGAGGTCACCTCGAACGTGGTGCGCTGGTAGTAGTCCAGTCCGCGCACCAGGCGGGGATTCAGCGTGTACTTGAGCCCGGCTTTGTCCACCAGCGCCAGCACGGCGCTGAAGTGGTCGCGGCAACCGGTGCACAGATGGTCGGCGATGGCCGGAGCGTCCTTCACCAGCGCCTTGCACGCGGGCACCTTGCAGTCCAGCACGCGCAGGGGGTTGGTGTGCATGCGCCGGCGGCAGTCCTCGCACAGCTTTTCGTGGTCGAGGGCCTCGAAATAGGCGGTGAGCGCGGCGCGGTAGTTGGGCCGGCACTCGCGGCAGCCCAGGCTGTTCAGCTCGAAGCATAAGTCGCCGATGCCAAGCGCCGAGAGGAAGTCCTCCAGCATGAGGATGACCTCGACGTCGGCCTGGGGCTCGGCGCTGCCCAGCAGTTCGGCGTCGATCTGGTGGAACTGGCGCATGCGGCCCTTTTGCGGGCGCTCGTAGCGGAACATGGGTCCGAAGGCGAAATAACGGGAGGGCTTGCCCGGCTCCACCACGCCCGCCTCGATGCAGGCGCGCAGGGCTCCGGCCGTGGCTTCAGGCCGCAGGGTCAGGGAGCGGTCGCCGCGGTCGGTGAAGGTGTACATCTCCTTGCCCACAACGTCCGTGTCTTCGCCGATGCCCTTGGCGAAGAGCTCCGTGCGCTCGAGCACGGGAATGCGCAGCTCGCCGAAGCCATAGCGCGTGAAGACCTCGCGCGCGGTGTCCTCCATGTGGGTGAAGGCGCTGGCGTCCTCGGGAAATAAATCGGCGAAGCCTTTGATTTTCTGGATGGCGCTCATGGAGTCCGTTTGCTTGTTGAGGTTTGGAAAGGCGGGGAATATACCTTCCTCATACCCTATTGTCAAAACCGCGCGCCGCCGCGCAAACACCCTGCCAATACAGGAGAACCCCATGCCCTTCGTCAACATCAAGATCACCCGCGAAGGCGCCACGCCGGAGCAGAAGGCCGTGCTCATCAAAGGCGTCACCGAACTGCTGCGCGACACCCTTGGCAAGAACCCCGCAACCACGGTGGTCATCATCGAGGAAGTGGACACGGACAATTGGGGCATCGGCGGCGAAAGCGTGACGGTGCGGAGGAAGGCGGGAAAGTAGGGGGGCTTTACGCTATACTATCGGGGTTGACCCGTGGCCAGCAATATGCGATTTTATGTATATGCTGCGTGCATTTTGTCGCGGCCACTATCTCGGTAGTTGTCGATCTGTAACTTATCATTATGGAGCAGGCATTGGATAAATCTACTTATGATATGGTCCAACTTGTGTCTTCTGTCGCGACAGCGTTTGGTACAGTTGGTGCAGTTATAACGTCATTATTTTATTCGATGCGAGATAGAAAGCACAAGCTTACAGTGGTCACTGATGTTGTGTACGAGTGCTTTGACGCCAGTGGGCGCGGTGTTGGGTATGTTATATCGCAAGAATCTGCGACGCCAGAAGCGATATTGTCAAGATACAAGAGCTATAAATTAAAATTTAGAGTCACAGCTATAAACACAGGAACAGTAACGCAGTATATCAATGCTTTTTATTTCTATATTTTATTTAGTAAGTCACCGAATCTGTTCATTGATCACGCAGTGGCAAAGTTTACAGGTGATATGCACGGCCCGCTCCATCCGGGCCAAGAATTTTCGATGCTGTTAAATCATAAAGTTTTAAAATCAAGTCACGTACAAAAATATTACCGTGAAACTGTGCTAGCTCGCTATCGATTTAGGGTGGCGGTGGAAACCACGCTAGGACACAGTTTTAGAAATCCAATTAGCCGAGTTGTGAGAGAGGCCATCCTCAGCTCATAAGAATGGGATAAAGCACACAGCTTCAAAAAAAGCGCCCCCTTGCGGGGGCGCTTTCGTTTACTGAGGCGTAAGCCGTTTAGGCTTCGGTTTCGCAGGGAACCGTGGGCTTCTGGCTCGCTCCGGTCTCCTTCTTCACGTCGGTGGCGATCTTGAACAGGATGGTCACCACCAGGGCGCCGGTTCCGTAGATCATGGCCGAGACGATGAGCTCCTTGCCGGTGGGCCAGTAGGGGGCGATGGTCTCGAACGGCGTGGGGTTGAAGCCGCCGATAAGCAGGCCCAGGCCCTTGTCGAGCCAAGTGGCGATGACGAGAATGGCCAAGGACCAGGGCAGCAGGTTGCGGTTGTCGCGCAGCTTGGGCGGAATGAGCAGAGCCAGGCTGCCCAGGCCGAGAATCGCGGCGGTCCACATGAAGGGCACCAGCTCGGTATGGCCCTCAAGCCCCTTGAACAGGTACACGATGGAATGCATGTGCCCGGGGATGTTGGAGTAGAAGGCCGTGAACACTTCCAGCAGGAAGAAGAACACGTTCACGCACATGGCGTAGGTGATGATCTTGGCCAGGGTGGCGATGCCCTCGGCTTCGGCTTTGAAGGTGGTCAGCTTCTCGGTGAGCATGATGACCAGGAGCAGGATGGCCGGGCCGGAACAGAACGCGGAGGCCAGGAAGCGGGCGGCCAGGATGGCGGTGAGCCAGTAGTGGCGGCCGGGCAGGCCCTGGTACAGGAAGGCCGTGACCGTGTGGATGGAGAACGCCCAGATGATGGACACGTAGGCGAGGACCTTGGTCCACTTGGGGTGGGGCAGGTGCTGGCGGTCGCACTCCAGGCAGGTCCAGCCCACCAGAACGTTCAGCAGCAGGTAGCCGCACAGAACGGTCATGTCCCAGAACAGGATGGAGTTCGGCGTGGGGAACAGCATCACGTTGAGCATGCGCTGCGGCTGGCCGATGTCGACCACGATGAAGCCCATGCACATGACCACGGCGCCAATGGCCATGAACTCGCCGAAGATGACGAGGTCCTTGAACTTTTTATAGTGGTGGAAGTAATACGGCAGCACGATCATGACGCCGGAGGCGGCCAGACCGACCAGGTACGTGAACTGGGCGATGTAGAAGCCCCAGGACACGTCGCGGCTCATGCCGGTGATGGTGAGGCCCTGCATGAGCTGATTGATGTACGCCGTGGAAGCGCCGGCAATGAGCAGCAGCAGGAACCCGATCCAGGTGTAATATTTGGGACTACCCTTGAGTGCTTTTTCGAGCATGACCGCCCCCTAAATGATGTAGTAGACGCCCGGTTCGGTGCCGAGCGACGGCTTGCGCCGGATGGTGTAGTGCTCGCGCAGCAGCTTGCGCACCTCGGAATTGGCGTCGGCAAGGTCGCCGAACACCACGGCCCCATTGGAGGCCTCGACGCAGGCGGGCTGCTTGCCCTGGGCCAGGCGTTCCACGCAGAAGTTGCACTTCTCGACCACGCCGCGCATGCGGGTGGGGAACTCTTTGTTCAGGTTGGCCAGGTCCAGGTGCAGGCGCGGCTCCATGAAGTTGAAGCTGCGCGCGCCAAAGGGGCAGCCGGCCATGCAGTAGCGGCAGCCGATGCAGCGGTGGTAGTCCATGGCCACAATGCCGTCCGGGCGCTGATACGTGGCCTGGGTGGGGCACACGCGCACGCACGGCGGGTTGGTGCAGTGGTTGCACAGCAGCGGGAACTGGCGCTTCTCCAGTTCCTCGTCCAAGTAGTTGTTGGGCTGGTCGAAGGATTCCTCAAACGAGGCGGCCCAGATCCACTTGACGTTCTGCTTGGTGGGGATGTTCGGCACGTTGTGGGCCTGGTGGCAGGCCTTGGCCAGCACGTCGATGGTCTCTTTGGTGCCGACCTTCTTGGTGTCGATGACCATGGCCCAGCGCTTGGCCTTCACAGCCTGCGGACCTTCTTTGGTGGTCGCCCCGGCGCCGCCGACGGCCAGAGCGCTGCCCGCGGAGGCGGTGCACAACCCGGCTGCGGCAAGGCCCAGGAACTTCAGGAAGTTTCTTCTGGTGTTGTTCATTTCTTCACCCCCTCCGGCTGGATGTGGCAATCCCAACAGTAGGGGGAAACAGCCGCGTCGTTATGACACTTGTCGCAGAACTCCGCCTTGTTGGTGTGGCACTTCATGCAGGTCTTCTGCAGGCTCATTTCGAATTCTTTGCCCTTGCTGTTCACGTACACGCGCTTGCCGTCGCGCAGGGCCGCGTCGCGCCATTCGTTCAGAAGCTGCATGTGCTTGGTGCGCATGAACTCCTTGCTCTCGACGCATTCCTTTTCGTTCTCGGGCATCTTGAGCTTGGGCTGCGAGTAGGCCGCCTTCCCCGCGTTGTACGCGAAGGGGGCCAGGAACACGCCCAGGAAGATCACCAGTCCGGTGATGATTTTACCGCCGTTGTACAGTTTCATCTTACTCCTCCTCCATGCCGGGCAGGGGCTCCTGGCGAAGGTTCATGGTGCGCTCCTCCTCACCATCGAGGATGAGAGCGTTGCCCACCAGCTCGTGCAGACCGGCGATTTTGACGCCCGGGGCCCAGTAGTCGGCCAGGGGAATCAGGGTGGCGCGGTCGATGGCGCACACGCAGGCCATGGTGTTGACCCCGTGCTTTTCCTGCACGTAGCGCAGGGCGTTGCCCCGCGGCAGGCCGCCGCGCATGCGGATCTCCATGATCTCGTCGGTGTTCAGGCCGGAGCCGCCGGCGCAGCAGAAGGTCTGCTCGCGGATGGTGTTCTCCGGCATTTCGTAGAACTGGTCCACGACGTTTTTGAGGACGTAGCGGGGTTCCTCGAACATGCCCATGGCGCGGGCCGGGTTGCAGGAGTCGTGATAGGTGGCGATGATGTCCGAGTTGCGGCTCTTGTCGAACTTGAGCTTGCCGTGCTTGATGAGGTCGGCGGTGAACTCGGCGATGTGCACCATCTTGGTCTGTTTGGCGTTCTCGAACACCGTGCCCGTGATGGGGTTCACCGGGGTCTGCATCTGCGGGCCCTGCAGGTGGCCGTTCATGGTGTCCATGTACTGGTTCACCACGCGCCACATGTGGCCGCACTCGCCGCCGAGGATCCATTTGGCGCCGAGGCGGTTGGCTTCGTTGTACATCTTGCCGTTGATGGCCTTCATCATGTCGGCGTTGGTGAACAGGCCGAAGTTGCCGCCCTCAGAGGCGTAGGTGCTCATGGTGAAGTCGAGGCCGATGGCGTCGAACAGGAGCAGGTAGCCCATGAAGGTGTAGATGCCGGGATCGGCGAAGGCGTCGCCCGAGGGGGTGATGAACAGCACCTCGTGGCCCTTCTCGTTCAGCGGGCACTTCACGCGTTTGCCGGTGACGGTCTCGATGTCGTCGAGCATGAACTCGACGATGTCCTTGAAGGCGTGGGGCTGAATGCCAAGGTGGTTGCCGGTGCGGGTGCAGTTGGCCACCGGCTCGATGATCCAGTTGATGTTGATGCCGACGAGGTGCATCAACTCGCGCGCCATCATCGTCACCTCGGCGGTGTCGATGCCGTAGGGGCAGAACAGCGAGCAGCGGCGGCACTCCGTGCACTGGTAGAAGTAGAGGAACCATTCCTTCAGAACGTCCTCTTCCATGACGCGCGCGCCGGTGAGCTTGCCCAGGATCTTGCCGGCCAGGGTGAACTCGCCGCGGTAGATGGAGCGCATGAGCTCGGCGCGGAGCACGGGCATGTTCTTCGGGTCGCCGGAGCCGATGAAGTAGTGGCACTTGTCGGCGCAGGCGCCGCAGCGCACGCAGATGTCCATGAACAGCTTGAGTGAGCGGTACTTGTCCAGGCGCTCGCGGAAGCCGTTGACCACGATCTCCTTCCAGTTCTCGGGCAGCTTCCAGTCCGCCTCGGACGGATTCCAGGTGCGCGGGTTGCCGAACACGCCGGGAACCTCGTGCATGAGGTATTCGATCTTGTCCAGCTTGGCCGGGTAGGCCCAGCGGCCCGGCGAAAGGTCGTTGGGCAGATCCATCCAGTTGGTGGCTGGCGGCGTGTAGTTGATACTCTTCAGCATCTCATCGGGTTTGATGATTTTTGCCATGTCTTCTCCTCACGGAAAAAGTTTAGTGCTCGTAGACCGGGGACGTGAAAGCCGCGATTATGCGGCCTCCTCCGGGTTCTTCTCCAGGGGCAGGCCAGCCTCGAACATGGGCTCGCGGAACTCGTCCTCATAGGACTCGTAGCTGTGCGCCTTGATGGCGGGGTTGTTCCAGGGATTCACATGGTGGACCATGCGGGTGTCGTTGGGCATGTTGCGCGTGGGCGAAAGGAACACGCCGCCCATGTGCATGAGCTTGGAGAAGGGAAAGTACGCCATCAGCGTGCTGACCAGGAACAGGTGCACGAAGAAGCTGGTGTCGATTCCCGTGGGGACCTTGTAGTTGAAGGTCACCAGGCCCATGACCACGTCCTTGACGGACATGATGTCGACCTTGGCGATGTAGCGCATGTACGCGCCGGAAAGGGCGATGCCCAGGATGAGGAACAGCGGGAAGTAGTCGTTCACCAGGGAGATGTAGCGCACCTTGGCGTCGAAGAACCGGCGCAGCAGAAGCAGGCTCACGCCGCTCAGGATGAGCAGGTCGGAAATGTAGATGGTGGGCGTCAGAATCTGCATGATGCTGTCGCTCCAATCCAGGAACTCGATGGGCAGCGGAACCGGCTGCAAAAACAGCCGCAGGTGCCGGATGGCGACGATAAAGAAGCCGTAGTGGAACAGGATGGCGAAGAGCCACAGCCACTTGGCGGAGACATACGCCACGATGGGGTTCTTGCCGTCGTCGTGTTGGAGCACCAGCTTGGTGTTGCGGAAGAGCGACCGGAAGGTCAGCACTTCAAGCGCCATGCGCATGAAGGTCTGCGGGCCGGTGGAGGGATTGTCCCACTTGTTCTGGCGAATCCAGGGAAGGGTCATCTGCTGGCCGCCGGTGGTGGGAATGCTGAAGGGCACCGGCCGTTTGGCCCAAGAGATGATCTTGCACATGAATCCGACCAGGAAGATGATGAACGCCGTGCCCGGGATGCAGTACGCGAAGATGGTATGCATCTTTGCCGCGCCCGCCCCGACTGTGGCGATCACCACAAGGGCCAGGACCAAAAGGAGTGAAAAGATCGCTTTCATCTGCCGTCACCTCGCTTGTAGTTTGCCCGCCCGCCGTTTGCGCGGGGGCGCGCCTTCCGGAAAAAAACTTAATCGGCCTTTGGGGCCGTCACGTCCTCTTTCATCAGATTGGCCCGCCGCACGATGTTCACGTGGGCCCGCTTGACCTCTTCCACGCGCATGCGCGCGATCTGGTCGCGGGCCGCCACGTAGAGGTCGAAGGCGATGACGGCCAGATTGTCAATGCGCGTCTCGAAACGCAGCAGTTCCTCAAGCTCTCCGCTGGCGGAAAGCTCTTTGGTGAACTCCTGGCGCAGCAGTTTTTTGAGCAGAAATACGAAGCTCAACGCCTGGCCTGGCGTAAAATCTTGCACCGCGCGGATTTTGACGATTTGTTCAAGGGACCTGGCGACAGCCTCGGCGTCGTTCCAGGCGAGAAGCAGGGGGAGGAGTTCGCTTGTGGACTTCAGGATGAAGCTGCCAACGGGATTGGTGAACTGGTCGCGGTTCTTGCGCCACACCACCTGAGTTTGTTCGGGGTACGTGCCCAAAACGAGGTCGGCCCACTTCTGGGCCAGCTCCTCGGAGCGCGCCGCGATAGAATCAGTCAGCCCCATGTACCCCCCAACAGACCGGAAAAGAAGACGACCACCGAGTTTTCCGCTGGCGGAAAGCTGGCCGACGCCTGTACAACTATTGTGAAAATGGGAACAATACCTCCGGACTCTATTCCAGACTCCCCCCAAAACGTCAAGCCGTTTTGCCCAGAAAACCAGTTGCTCCCGCTGCTTCAAATGGCGTCTTCCGGCACACTGTTTGTGCAAATTCGCGTGCAGGCATGTGCATCATGTTGCGCAATATTGCCGTGCATTCCGCGGGCTGCACACTGTATCCGACCAAGATACTGCGTTTTATGCTTTGGCACAAAGATTGCCTCTATGAAGCCGTGTGCAGAGAGGGTTTGCACAGCCGGGGACGGGGGTTTCGCTCTTCCACCTCCGTCCCCGCTTCATTCTTCCGCAAGCCAACACCCTGGAGGCCAGCAGACATGAACCGCCGTCCGAACCGCCCCCACGCCATTGCCGTGGCCGCCGAAGCCCCCTATGCGGGACCTGGGCACGCCGTCATCATCGCCGCCCTTGTGGCCCTGGCCTTGCTGCTTTTTTCGAATCTGCACCACGCGCACGCCGGGTTGTTCGGCGGACCGGCCGAGGTCAAGGCCCAGGCCGGCGCGGTGAAGATCCCCGTGGCCGACGTCTCCGACGGCAAGGCGCACTTCTACAACTTCAAGACTGGCGGCAAGAACGTCCAGTTCTTTGTCATCAAAAGCAAAGACGGCCAGCTGCGCACTGCGCTCAACGCCTGTGACGTTTGTTTCCCGGCCAAGAAGGGCTACACCCAGCAGGGCGACTACATGGTTTGCAACAACTGCGGCCAGAAGTTCCACTCCGCACGCGTCATGGACGTGAAGGGCGGTTGCAACCCCTCGCCCCTCGCCCGCAGCATCGACGGCAAAAATGTCGTCATCCGCGAGGCCGACCTCGCCGCCGGAGTGAAGTACTTTTAAGCCTCAGTGACGCTGGCTTGCTTCCTGAACAAGAGAACGACGACTCCCCTTTTTGCCGGGTCCGGGGGCGGCCAGCCCCCGGCCGCCGGAGGCATCCCCAAGCCCCCGTTTGCGGCGCCGTGAGAATCCAGGGGCGCCGCCCCTTGAAACCCCGCTGGGGGGAATGATTCCCCCCAGACCCCCTCAGCGGCTGCTGCGCAGTGAAAGGAAAGCAAACAGCGGCCCCTCGTTATGACTTGCAGCGGCTTCCGGCAGGTGGGCGGCGTTTCGCGAATCGTGCGGCTGCCGACAGCACCGCCCAGGACCAGAGGCCCATTGGCCGCCGGAGGCATATCCCGCATGAACATCTTGACAATCGCCCTGCGCAACGCCCGCAAAAAATGGGTGCGCACCTCGCTCCTGCTGCTGGTCTTCAGCCTGGGCGTGGTGTCCATTGTGGCGCTCAGCTTCGTTTCGCGCGTGGTGGGCGAGGGGCTGGAAAAGAAGCTCGTCAGCTTCGGCGCCAACATTCTCGTCTCGCCCAAGAGCGAGAAGCTGACCGTGAGCTACGGCGGCTTAGCTCTGGGCGACATGCTCTTTGACGTGAACTACCTGGACGAGGCCGACACGGTGGCGAAGATCGACACCATCGAGCTGCGCAAGAACGTCTCGGTCATAGCGCCCAAGCTGGTGGTCATGGACCATGTGCAGGGCGCGGCCGTGGCCATCGTCGGGGTCTGGTTCGAGCAGGAGAAGCAGCTCAAGGGCTACTGGCTGGTGGAGCAGGGCGCGATTCCCGGCGAGACGCCGGAGCAGGCCGCCGCGCGCGCGGCCATGGCCCCCGAGCCGGAACACGAGGCCGCCATGCCCGCAGCTCTGCCGCAACCCCCTGCAAAGGCCGAAGCCAAGGTCGCGGCGCATGCGCCCGCCGGAGCCGACGGCCTGCTGGCTGGCAGCGCCGCCGCCTCCAAGCTGGGGCTTTCCGTGGGTTCCGCCGTGCCGCTCGGCCAGCACACCTTCGTCGTCGCGGGCATTCTGGCCCCCACCGGCAGCGAGGATGACAACGTGCTTCTGGCGGACATGGACGCGCTCCAGCGGGCCTCGGGGCACCCCGGCAAGGTGAATTTCGTGGAGGTGGCGGCCTTGTGCTCCGCCTGCCCCATCGACGACATCGTGGCCCAGCTGGCCACAGTGTTGCCCGGCACGGAGATAAAGACCCTGCGCGGCATTGTGGAGCAGCGCAGGGTCTCCGTGCACTTCGTCAAGAAGCTCATATTGTCCGTCAGCCTGGTCATCCTGCTTACGGGCTGCTCCATGGTCGGCATCTCCATGCTTTCTGCCGTGAACGAGCGCAAGAAGGAGATCGGCATTCTGCGCAGCCTGGGCTTCTCGCGCCGGTCCGTGTTCGCCATCTTCTGCGCCGAGGCCGCCGTGGTGGGGCTCTTGGCCGGCGTGGCGGGCTATGTGGCCGGTTACTTCGTCAGCTTCCGCATTCTGGCCGTGCTGGAGGTGGAGGGCGGCGGACCGCTGCCGTTTGAGCCCCTGCACCTTGTGGCCACGGCGCTGGTGCTGGCGCTGCTCACCTCGCTCGCCTCGCTGTTTCCGGCCTGGAAGGCCGCCAGCGTCGAACCCAGCGAAGCCCTTGTGACGCTGTAAGGAGGCCGCCATGCAAGACTCCATGCCGGGCACCAAGTCTGAAACGTTTGCCCTTGAGGCCGTCAACGTCGGCAAGTCCTTCACCCAGGACGGCCTGGCCGCGCAGGCGCTCAAAGGCGTGTCCCTGCGCGTCGGCGCGGGCGAGTTCGTGTCCATCGTGGGCCGCAGCGGCTCGGGCAAGAGTACGCTTCTGAGCATCCTCTCCACGTTGCTCAAGCCGGACAGCGGACAGCTGTTTTACAACGGCAACGACTTGGCCGCGGCAAGCGAGGCCGAGATCAATGCCTTGCGCCACGGCGATTTCGCCGTCATCTTCCAGTTCCACTATCTGCTGCCCTACCTGACCGCCTTGGAAAACACGCTCTTGCCCTTCATGCGCGGGCTGAAGCCCGTGACCCGGGCCCAAAAGACGCGTGGGTTGCAGTGCCTGGAGCGCGTGGGACTGGCGGACAAGGCGCACCGCTTGCCTGGGCAGCTCTCCGGCGGGGAGCAGCAGCGCGTGGCCATTGCCCGCGCGTTGGTCAAGGAGGCGCGTATTCTCTTTGCCGACGAACCCACTGGCAGCCTGGACTCCGTCACGGGCTCGACAGTGATGGAGCTTTTGGGGCAGATCCACAAGGACGGGCTGTCCGTGGTCATGGTCACGCACAACGAGGAATACGCCAAACTCTCTGACCGCATGGTGCGGATGGAGGACGGGCTGATCGTGTAAGGCCAAAAGCGGTGGCGCGGGCTGTAGGAATCGGGGGGAGGGGCGAAACTTTTTTCAAAAAAGTTTCGCCCCTCCCCCCGAACCCTCCTCCCCACTTCAAAAACTTTTGTTAGGAAGAAGGGGCGGAGCACGTGTCCCCCCAACCGGAAGGAGAATGAAATGAAAAAGTCACTTGGCGCAAACACCCTGGCCCAGCCCACGCCCGTGTGGGTCATCGGTTCCTATGACGAAGCGGGCAAGGCCAACATGATGACCATCGCC
>Ga0209373_10001905_pt1 | contig 22685 bp, 9 predicted proteins | sample Higcelweek5metaG_FD_187173 | JGI IMG/M metagenome (GOLD analysis project Ga0209373, IMG submission 187173) | Freshwater pond sediment microbial communities from the University of Edinburgh, under environmental carbon perturbations - High... | ecosystem: Environmental > Aquatic > Freshwater >... | reverse complement strand
GTGTGTTGGAGGATCTTCTCGTCTCCGGAGCGGAACCCCATCGCCTCATACGGCACGCCCCCGGGGAATGCGTCAGGGTAGTCGCCGTGCTTCGCAGTGTGGAGGAAGAGTTCGTTGTTAAGGAGGTGGAAGCGGCGTGTGGCGTCTCGATCCGCGGGAGAATCCGTCTTCGGATAGGCCGGTTCGTAGGAGTAGGCGCTTCCGACGGTAGCTTGGGAAGAGGCGGCCTTCAGCGAGCGGTAGGCCATGCCGTGGGCGAGAGCCACGGTGTGCAACGCCTTGAGGAAGTCGTCCACGTTCGCGCGTCCGGGCGGGTGGATGCCGCGGGCGTAGCCGGCCCAGACGAACCACCAGGGCATGTTGAACGGCGCCCAAGTCGTGATCCGGTCCCCGAGGTGTTTGGCCATGAGGCCGGCATAGTCGGCGAAGTAGCTGGCGAGGTCGCGATTGGGCCAGCCGCCGCGATCTTCGAGTCCCTGCGGCAGATCCCAGTGATAGAGTGTGCAGAAGGGGCGGATGCCGGCCTCCAGCAGCGCGTCGACGAGGCGGCTATAGTAATCGAGACCCTTCGCGTTGAGCGGGCCGGCGCCGCCCGGCAGGACGCGCGGCCAGCTGATGGAGAAACGATAGCTCTTTTGTCCCAGCTCCTTCAACAGGGCGACGTCTTCGCGAAACAGGTGATACTGGTCGCAGGCGATGTCGCCGTTGGTGCCGCTGGCGATCCGGCCCGGGGTATGCGTCCAGCGATCCCAGATCGATTCGCTTTTGCCGTCCTGATCCCACGCGCCCTCGGCCTGATAGGCGGAGGTGGCCATCCCCCAGAGGAAATCGCGGGGAAACCGGGTTTGCGCGATTTGCTCCACGGGCAGGGCGCCGGGCGGAGTTGGGGCCGCCGGTCTGCCCCAGCTTCGGCCGCCGAGGGCCAGCCCGCCGGCGGCGATCAGCGAGTTCCGAACGAAGGTTCTACGGTTCATGGAAGTCTCATTGTGGAGGGTTGGAAGGAGCGTCGTCAGGGTCGCACTCGGCGGCGGATGGCAGTCCGCTGCGGTCAGCGGCGGTCGGACTGGTCAGTGGGGTGACGTTCCAGCCGTCGATTTTCAGTGTCGTTCGGCCCGTGGCGGTACCGGCGGCATAGCGGGCGGGCACGGTGCGGGTTTCGCCCGGCATGAGCGCGAGGTAGTTGTCTTCCCACAGCACAGGCAGAAGCTCTTCGCCGTCGGCGTCACGGACGAGGGTGAGATGGACTTGGAAGGCGAGGTTGCCGGTGGGGTTTCGCACAGTGACGGCGATCTCTCCGCCCTCCGGGCCGGGGCGCGCGGCGGTGGTGGCTTCCAGCTGGACCGACGGGAGGCGGTTGAGCGGGGTGAGATCTTCGTAGGTTCGCACGGCCGTGTAGTAGGGATGCGCCTTCGCCTGCTCCTGCGACCAGTCGAAGGTCGATGGCTGGCGCGGCAGCCAGTAGAAGTTCGTGCTGACGAGGCTGCCGGTGCTGTCGGAAAGCGTCAGGCGAACGAAGGTGACGCCACTCGCGGAGGGGACTTCGGGCAGGGTGACGATCCGCTGCACACTGTCGGCGGTGGAGGTGATGCGGCTCTGGTGGGTGAAAAGCGGGTGCAGGTCGAAGTCATACAGTACGACGTCGGCGGTGAGGTCGGCGACGTCGCGAAGGAGGCCGTTGACGACGACGATGCTGCGGTCGTCGTAGGAGTACTGGATGTGGAGTGGCTCGCAGGCTTTCTTGGTGCCGAAATAGCCGGCAGCGGGCTGGAGGTAGTAGTCGTAGAGATGCCAGACGATCGAGGGCCAGCCGTTGTTGAGCATCCACTGGATCACGCCGGTGCTGCGGTATTTGTTGCGGGCATAGGCTTCGAACATCGCCCGCTGGCCGTCGTAGGCCATCGCCTGGGCCTTGTGGAGAAAGTCGTCGAGACCGGAGGGCGGACCGTAGATGGCGTCCATCGACTCGCTGAAGTGAGCGATGTTGTTGTTCAAGTTGCCCGCACCGGCGTGGAGGTTCCAGAGATCGTTAACGGGCCAGAGTTTCTCGGGCGGGAGAAATTTACGGAGGCTGCCAAGGCTGGGGATGGCGGCGCCGGGACTGGTCTCGGTGTTGAAACCGAACGCGCCACCGAAGTGGTTTTGGTCAACCAGCCAGTAGCTCGGCGGGACGTAGTCGTAGGGGCCGGTCATCTTGACGCCGGTGGCGCCGCTGACGGTGGTGGGGACGGCGGTGGCGGAAGAGACGGAGGGATTGGGCCAGCCGGTGTCAGCGAGGATCTGGCGGTAGGCGGTTTCGACTTCGGCGGGCGGGTGGTTGTCGCTGCCGTTCATCCAGAGCGCGAGGCTGGCGTGGGAGCGCAGGCGGAGGAGCTGGGTGCGCTGCGACTCGTAGGCGATGGTGTAGTCGTTGGGTTTCCAGGTGCTGCAGCGCTCCCATCGATCGCCGCAGCACCAGCCGGCGAGGATCAGGATGCCCATCTGATCGGCCAGGTCGAAAAACGCATCGCTCTCGAGTTTCCCTTCGAGGCGGATGGCATTGAGGTGCATGTCGACGAGGTAGCGGAATTCGGCACGGATGCGCTCGGGCGAGGAGCGCATGAGCATGTCGGGACACCAGCCGCCGCCGCGGATGAGGATGGGGCGGCGGTTGACCCGGAACAGGAGCGGGCGCTCGTCGGTGGGAATGCCGGAAAAATCTCCGTTGTTGTTGAAGACCTCGCCGGGACGGGGCGACTCGCCGTGGAGTTCGGAGGTGATCTCTCGGATACCGAAGGTGGCGGTGGCCACATCGGAAACGACGCCGGCAACCTCGAACTGCATGGAAAGCTGGTGCAGCGTTTGCACGCCCCAGCCGGCGGGCCACCACAACTCCGGCTGAGCGATGCGCAGCTGGGGATACTCATCGGGAGTGAACACGACAGAGCGCTTTTCACCCGGCGCGAGGGCGACTCTTTTCTCAAGCAGCACGTTGCCAAAACCGCCACGGAGCACGCCTGCGACCGGGGCTGCGGTGTCGTTGCACAGCTCGGTGCGCACGGTCAGATCCGCGCGTTGCAGCGAGTCGTCGGTGAAATGCGTGGCGACGGCCGGATAGCGGACTCGGACCGGGCCGCTCGCGGTGAGATAGACGTCGCGCCACAGGCCCATGTTTCGGTCCGGCGGCGTCGGAATCCAGTCCACGAGGTTGATGTCGAAATCGTCTTCGGTGGGAGGGAAGATTTGGACGGCGAGGACGTTGGTCTTGTCTGGGGAGACGAACGGCGTCGCATCGAATTCGAAAATTCTAAACGCACCGGCTGCCTCCGTCGCATCGGCGAGCATCCGCCCGTTGAGCCAGACGTTGGCCTTGGGGTTGATGCCGTTGAAATGGAGCCAGACTTTGCGACCCTTGAACTCCGGCGGCAGCCGGAACTCGGTGCGAAACCACCACGGCACATCGTACGTGTTGGGTGCTCCTCCTTCGGATGCGGGGCGCATGCCCGGTAGCTTGCGCAGGTTGTCGGAGCGAAAGATGTCCGTGAACTCGCCGCCGGCGACCTGCGCGGCCAGCACGGTGGCAGGCAGCTTAGTCTGGCGCCAATGCTGGGGCTCGAAGGACGTGGTGGAGAGGACCTCGGGGGCGACGTCGATCTGGCGGGAAGATTGCAGCAGCCAGCCGTCGCTGAGTGCGAGTTTGTCCGGGAGGGCGGCGTGGACCGCAGCCAACGGAAGCAAAAGGGTGGAGAGGGCGATCGCCAGCCAGCGACGAGGGGGCGTTGTGGTCATGGACTGCGGAGCCGAGGGCGCATGCGCGTTAAGCGGATAGCCGAGAGAAGCACTCAGAGTGGTAACGGGGCGGAGTCATCTCAGCGGAGTGTGAGCGTATTCATGGACTGGGCGTGGACCACGAGTCGCACGGTGGTACCGTCGGCCTCCAGTGCTGCGGAGATCGCCCGGGCGGTGTCGTTCAGGATGATGAGCACGCGGGAGCCGTCGGGATTTTGAAACGCGACGACTTTCTGGAGAGGCCCGCCTTGGACCGCGATGCGCCGGGCGCCGGGAAGCACCGTGGCGGAGAAGTGCTTCATCGAGTAGAACTCGGGATTGTAGATCACCGTCTCGGTCTTGCGGTCGACGGTGAGCAGGCTGTTCTGGCGCCAGTTCCAGCGGCTGAGGCCGGACTCGTCGAGGACGAGGTTCCAGAAGAAATAGCTGTTGGCGAAATTCGCGGTATCCTCGATCAAGTGACCGAAGGTGAGCAGCGCCTGATCCCAGGCGTTGCCGCCGCCGTAGCACTCGGTCTCCGTCTGGGAGAGTTTCTTGCCGGGGTACTTCTGATGAGTGGCGAGTAAGGTCTTCTGGCCGCCGTATTGGTAGCCGACGCCGACGATGCCGGGCGCAGTCTTGGGGTCCCCGAGGACAGGGTCGATGTATTCGGCGAGGTTCTCGTTCACAACGGTGCCGAGCCAGACCTCAATGTCGATTTGGTCGCGGCGGAACTGCGGCAGGAGGTGGTCGCGGAGGAATCGGTTGAGGGTGTCGGCGTCCCACACGCACTGGGGATAGAGGTTGGTGTTGAGCGCCATCTCGTTTTGCGGGTGGACGGCGTAGAGGTTGATGCCCTCGGCGCGCCAGGCCTGGACGAACTTGGAGAGATAGAGCGCGTAGGCGGCGAGCGTCCGCTCGTCGCTCTTCATGTTGCCTTGGCGGTAGCGGCCGTTGGTGGTCATCCACGAGGGTGGGCACCACGGCGAAGCCCAGATGCCAAGCTTCGGCTGGTACTTCATCGCAGCCTTGATGAACGGGATCAGGCATTCGCGGGTGCGGGCGACGCTGAAGTCCTTCATCGCGTAGTCGCCGGGCGTCTCGTTAAGCGAATACCAGCCGAGCGAGAAGTCGTTGGCGCCGATGGGGGCGCGACCGAGGGTGAAGTTGGCCCCGTCGGGTGAGAACAGCTCTTTGAGAGCGGCTTCGCGGCGGTCGTCGGGCAACGAGGTCAGCGCTTCCCACCCGAGCTCGTTGAAGCAGCCGCCAAAGCCATCGATGGTCTGAAACGTCTGCGAAGGATCGAGCACCACCCGCTGGTCGGTCGCGGACGCGCCCGGTGCAACTGGCTCAACGGTTCTCTCGCGCCAGCGCTCGGTCTCGGTGCTGCAGATCCAGCGAATCGAGGACGGCGCGGAGGCAAACGCGGCGGGCCCTGATGAAAGCACGCTTACGACCGAGAGGATGAACAACGAACCGAGGTGGCGGCGGGATAGGATGGTCATTGGCGGCGTTCTTTCAGTGAGCCATCAGGCCTGCATTCAGGGGCGCGCTACGCTTGCAAACGAGGCCTCTTGCGGAGCGAGCCCGTCGGATTCGGCGCGTAGCACGAGCGTGCCGGGCTGGCCGGCGCGGCTGCGGACAATGACGACGGCGCGACCGTTGAACACTTTCCGCTCCGGCGCCTGGAACGACTCGAAGCTGATCGGGTTGCCGTTGTCGGTGCCGATGATCTCGCCGGGGCCTTGGAGTGAGAAGCGCACGAGGTTGCTGGCGCGCGGTGCGAGGACACCGGCTGCATCGGTGATGTCGACGGTCACACACACGAGGTCGGTGCCGTCGGCCCAGAAGGTCGTCCGATCGGGCGTGAGCGAAATCTTCGCCGGGGCTCCGGCGGTGCGCTGCGCATCTTCCGCCCAACGCTGGCCGGCCTTGTAGGCGACGACTTTGACCTCGCCGGGCGCATAGCGGACGTCGTCCCAGCGCAGGCGGTATTCGCCGGGCTGTTTCTTCTTCCTGCCGAGCGATCGGCCGTTGAGGAACAGCTCCGCCTCGTCGCCTGAGGTGTAGACGTGGACGGGCGTGATCTCGCCTTCGCGCTCCGGCCAAGTCCAGTGCGGGAGGATATGCGCCATCAGGAAGTCCGGCCGCCAGCGCGACTGGTAGAGGAAGTAGCGGTCCTTGGGCAGACCGGCGAGATCGACGATGCCGAAGTAGGAACTTCGCGACGGCACGGGAATGCGGCCGAGTTCGGCGAGTTGCTTCGCCATGCGTTCCTTCGCGGCGGGATCGGAGAAGTTCAACAGATTCGTCGTGTCGCTGTTGTAGGGCGTGGGTTCGCCGAGGTAGTCGAAGCCGGTCCAGACAAACTCGCCCGCATAGCCAGACACCGCGTCGGCGGCGCGCCATTCGGCCTCGACCTGCGTGGCCCAGCCTTCGGCGTAGAGGTCGTAGGAGCTGACCTGGAAATTCTGCCGGGAGGCGGGGGCCGTTTTGTCGTCGCCGACCGGGAAGAAATACTCGCCGCGCGAGCTGAGCGTCGAGGCCGTCTCGCTACCGTAGAGCGGGATGGCCGGGTTCGCAGCGCGGAAGGCGGCATAGGTCTCGATGCGGTAGTTGTAGCCGACGGCGTCGAGCGCGTGCTGGACGCCGTTGAAGCCCATGTTGCCGCCGTTGTTGGCGCTACTTACGGGGCGGGTGCGGTCCTCCTCGCGAACGATGCCGGCAAGGCGGGCGGCGAGCTTCCAGCTCTCGTTGCCGTCGTCGCCCCACTGCTCGATGACCTCGTTGCCGATGCTCCACATGAAGACGCTGGGGTGGTTGCGGTCGCGGCGCACGAGGGCGCGCAGGTCGGCCTCGTGCCAGTCGGCGAAGAAGCGGTGATAGTCGTTGCGGCCCTTGCCCTTCGCCCAGCAGTCGAAGGCCTCGTCGAAGACGAGGAAGCCGAGGCGGTCGCAGGCGTCGAGCAGCTCGGGCGCGGGCGGGTTGTGCGAGGTGCGGATGGCATTGCAGCCCATCGCGCGCAGAATCTCGAGCTGGCGTTCGATCGCGCGCGGGTTGATGGCGGTGCCGAGTGCGCCGAGGTCGTGGTGCAGGCAGACGCCTTGGATACGGACGACTTCGCCGTTGAGCAGGAGGCCGCAGTCGGCGTCGAACGCGATGGAGCGGATGCCGAACGGCGTCTCGACGCGATCGATGACCTCGTCGCCGCGCTTGACGGTGCTGATGGCGACGTAGCGATGCGGCGTGACGACGCTCCAGAGCCGGGGCGAGGCGACCTTGAAGGACTGCGTGGCGGAGGATTCGCGGTGCGACGGCGCGCGGAGGCTGACCGGTTGGGCGTGAGCGATGGCTGCGCCGGATTTGGCGCCAGCGGCGTCGAGGGCGAAGAGTTCGGTGTCGACGGTGAGGTCGGCGGCGGCGCCGGTCTCGTTCATCGTACGCACCTCGACGGAGACGACCGCGGAATCGGCGCTGACGCGCGGCGTGGTGACGATGGTGCCCCACTGGGCGACATGGATCGGGCCGGTCTTGGTGAGCCAGACGTTGCGGTAGATTCCAGCGCCCGGATACCAGCGGGAGGACTCGTGCAGGTTGTCGAGGCGAATGGCGAGGACGTTGTCTGCGCCGGGTTTTGCGTAGGGCGTCAGATCGAGTTGGAAGGAGGTGTAACCGTAGGCCCAGCCACCGACGAACTGGCCGTTGAGCCAGACGAGCGGGCAGGACATCGCACCGTCGATCTCAAGGATGAGGCGGCGGCCGGCGTCGCCGGCGGAAAGGGTGAAGTGCTTCCGATACCAGCCGGGGGTGGCGAACGGAAGCTTGCCGGTGTCGCCGGGCAAGTCCTGGTGGAAAGAACCTTCGATGCCCCAATCGTGCGGGAGATCGAGGATACGCCAGGTGCTATCGTCGTAGGCCGGTTGCACGCAGGAGATGTCACTGCCGAGGTTGCCGGAGGGGCGGGAGGGTTGCGGAGTCGCGAGACCGAGGAGCGGCGCGCCGCTCGTGAGGAGCCACGCACGGACGGACGAATAATCGAGCTGTGGTGACATCCACTGCGGGTCGCCCTTGGAGAATCGCCAGCCGGCGTTGAGCGACACTCGTTCGCGCGGGGCGGCGGGTTCGCCGGCGCGGACGCAGAGGGTGGCCGGGGCCAGAACGAGAGCGGCGAAGAGAAGGAGGCAATGGGACGAATGTTTCATCACGGAAGATTGCAGAGCGGCTTACGAACCGGACCGGCGAAGCGGAGGATGCGTCATCGTGAATTGGAGACCGCCGGCGCGGGCAGGACGGTAATCTCAGCGGCGCCGACCCAGCCGTTGTCGTCCACGTCGTGCAGCGCAGTGAAGCGGAAGAACCGGGCCTCGACGGGAGCGAAGGACACTTCCTGAAGCATAGGATTGTTCCGGATGTTGCCGAACACGCCCGACTCCACGTTCGTCGTCCAGTGCGTACCATCGAGGCTGGTTTCGAACTTGCAGCGATCGACAACGCCGACGAAGACCCAGTCCTGCCGCGGCAGATAGGCAAAGCCGCCGATCTGGCGCGCGCGGCCCATGTCGATTGTGAGGCTCGGCCGCGCCGACAGGCCGGTTGTCGCGGGTTCCCGCCAGAATGTCCACGCATCAGCGTCGAGCGCGTTGGCAGCGGGAAACGCAGAGGAGCCCGCGCTCTCGCCGTCTTCGCGAACTACGGTCCAGCCCGTCGGCGCGATGCCGACGATGGTCTTGCTCGCAACCAAGCCCAGGCGGCCATCGGGTGTCAGAACTGCGGCCTGCACGGTGCCGCCTTCTGGGAGCGAGATGGGCGAGTGGTAAACGGACGACTTGGCGGTCGGCTCAGTACCATCGACCGTGTACACGATCGGAAGCTGATGGGGGTGCGTAAGCGTGACAAAACCGTCGCGGCTGCGATCCGAAATCGCCGGGTCCTTGGGCAGGGACTGCTTGAACAAGCCGACCTCCGCCAGTGTCGGCTCAAGGCGCGAGCCTGCTATACGGATACGCACCTGATCGGTCGTTACGGGCACGGCGAGGCGCAGCAGGCGTTTGTGGCCGACGGTGGTCTGTTCCTCGACGGCGGCAGGCGCGGTCCACGCCGATCCGTTCCACGTTTCTATGACGAAGGACTCGATGCGCTGGCTGCGGTGGTCGACGGCTTCCTGCAACGCGACGACGTCGAACGTGGCGGCTGCGGGCAGCGCCAGCGTGAAGGTGGCGGTGGTATGGCCGGCGGCGGCTTCCCACCACGTGTCGAGGTCGCCGTCGTGCGCGAGCGTGGGCGTGTGCGCCGAGGCGGAGGTGTCGGCGGTGAACTCAGCGCCGGCGGCGAGGTCTTGCGCAAAGGTGTCCCTGATGACCTGGGCCATCTTGCGCAGCGACGCGAGTTGGTCGTCGGGGATCAGACCGCGCGTGTCGGGCGCGAGGCTGAGCAGCATGTTGCCGTTGCGGCCGATGGACCGGTAGAAGTAGTCGACCAGTTCGGCGGGGCTCTTTGCGCGCTTGTCGGCGGACCAGAACCAGCCGTTGATGATCGAGGTGTTCACCTCGGCGGGATACCACCAGAGGTGGGAGCCGGGCGTAAGTTTGGAGCGGCTGCCAAGGTCCTGGTCCTGTCGGTCGGGCCAGGTGTATGTGTCCGGCGATTCCGATAGCGGAACCACGCTCCACTCGGTGGTGCGGCCGACGCCGCCTTCGTTGCCAACCCAGCGCACATCGGGGCCTTTGACCGAGATGACCGCGCCGGGCTGCAGGCGATGGATCAGTTCGTACCATGCGGCGTAGTCGTAAGTCTCATGCACGCTCGGATCGGGGTTCGCGCCGTCGAACCAAGCGACGGAGATCGGACCATACTCGGTCAGGAGTTCATAGAGCTGGTTCAGGAAGTAGCGGTTGTAGTCGTCAACTTCGTAGCTGTAGCTTGAGAACCCCGGCGTGGGCGCACGGCCGCGGCTCGGGTCGGTCTGGAAGCTCGCGGGATCGGTGGGAATCGTGGAGCGAACCTTGGGGCTGTCGTTGCCGTAGTAGCCGGCGGGATTTGTGGGGTTGGTGCGCAACTGGTGGAGATCGGCCGGCGACAGATAGATGCCGAGCTTGATGCCGTGAGCGCGGGCGGCGGCGGCCACCTCCCGGACCATGTCACCCTTGCCGCCGCGCCAAGGGCTCGAAGCGACCGAGTGCGTGGTGTAGCGCGAGGGCCAGAAGCAAAGTCCGTCGTGATGCTTACTGACGAGGATCAGCAAATTGCAGCCGGCCTCCTTCATGGCGCCGACCCACTGGTTCGCATCGAGCGCGGTGGGGTTGAAGATCGACGGCGACTCGCGACCATCGCCCCACTCGACCCCTCGGAATGTGTTCGGGCCGAAATGGAGGAAGAACGTCCGCTCAAGACGCATCCAAGCCGTCTGGTTCGGGCGCGGCAGCACTTTGGCCGCTTTTTCAACGATCACCTCGGGGGAATCCCCTGCGGCAATGGACTGAAGCGTCGAAAACTCGACATCCCCTGCCCCATCCATCGCTGGGGGCTCGGTGGTCCGCACCTGTGCGCAAGCCGCAGTGGCCGCCACTGCGATTCCAAGCCAAAGCAATTTTGCCTCAATATTGGGTTTCGATAGAATTCGCATATACAATCGTTGTGAATAATCGCTACGGATCGAATACTGTGGCACACATCCAAGCTCAGGATAGGTATGCGGCCATTTCGGCTCAGGGGATTGTAGATTCGGAACGGAGAAGTGCACTGTCACCCTATTTCATCCGAGAAGCTGTCCCGTGTTCTCGGGACAGCTTCCGCCGTTCTGCCATCGCAGCAGCCAAACCCGTCCAGCCGACTTCATTTCAGTTCATCATATCGCGATCCTAGTCCTGTGCGGCCCTGTACGGCGACATCCCCCGACGACTGGTTCCGATGAAATGAGAGAGACGACCTCGGGCCGATGGCGATGCCGCTGCGTTCCGGCGTCGCCGGCTCCTCTTTGATCTCGGCCTGGCTCATATGGTCAGCTTCTCACGCCTGCCGCCTTTCGTGTCCACCATGCGGGTAGGCTGAAGGTGTCCCATGTTTTAGGGACAGGCGCCCCGGACGCATTTCTGCTATTCTCATCGAATCGGTCCCCTATTCGCGCGCCCCCCCAGCGCGCAAAGCATGAATTTCAAGCATTTCTGGAATCCCTAGCGCTGATTCGCGCAAACCATCCCCTGCTCCGGGGGACCGCCAAAGCCCGGACGACACCAGTCAGTACCCAAGGGCCAACCTATTTCCCCGATTTCCGTCTGAATCCCATAACCAGTTATCCCTACCACAAAGCACAGTTTCCGACGGCATCCCCCCTCCCCCCAGGAAAAACAAAACTACATGAAAAAGAGAGCTATGCGCCGCACTTTGGCGCTAATGTCCACATTCCCACTAGGAGTCGCGCTTCAGGCACAAACCGCTCCGGCTTCGGCCACGGAAGGAACTGCAGAAGCGACCTCCACCGACACCGACGTAATCGTCCTCGATCCGTTCACCGTCACGACCGAGCACGAAGGCTATAAAGCGGTCGATACGCTTGCGGGCGGACGCGTCCGCACCGAGCTGAGAGATACCGCCTCCGCCCTCTCGGTCGTCACAAGCAAGTTTATGCAGGACCTTGGCGTCACCAACGCCGAGAGTTTGCTTGTGTACACCAACAACACCGAAGTCGCCGGCCTCGGCGGTAACTTCTCGGGTATGTCGAACCGCGGCTCCGGCGTCTCCGTGTCCAGCGCGGCCGAAGGCCCCCGGTTGGCCAATCCCTCCGGCACGAACCGCTCCCGCGGTCTCACAGCCATGGATAATACCCGCAATTACTTCCCAAGCGATATTCCTTGGGACGGGTACAACATCAACCGCGTGGATATTTCCCGTGGTCCGAATTCCTTCTTGTTCGGTGTGGGAAGCCCGTCGGGCATTTCCAACGTCTCGACCAACGAGGCTGCGTTCACCGACAAGGGGAGCGTCGAAGTCCACTACGGCTCATTCGGCACCACGCGTGAGTCGCTCGATTACAACAAGGTGCTGATCCCGGAGGAGCTGACGGTTCGTCTCGATCTGGTCAACGACAAGACCCGCTACCGGCAGGAGCCGGCATACAGTCACACAAAGCGCGCCTACGGCGCTTTGCGCTTCGACCCCAAGTTTTTGAGCTCCGATTCGGCCCATACGAAGATTCTGGTCAACTTCGAGAACGGCGAGGTGAAGTCCAATAATCCGCGCACCCTACCTCCATTCGACTATGTGACGGGCTACCTGAACGATTCGAAAGCCAGCGCCACCGGCTACAATCCCTGGACCTATACCCTCGAGAACAGCCAACCCCTCTCCTCCGTAAGCGCTTGGACCAACAACGGCTCCCTCGGCAACGAGTACCAGTGGGGCTCAAGCCCCCATTATTATTGGGATGCCACGACCGGCACTTTGCAACGTGCCTCACTAGCGAGCTACTCGGCGCCCACCAGTGCCAACTACGGCGCTGCGGCGGCAAAACTGGAAAACATCTACCACGTCCATACGGTCGGATTTAGCGACTACGCCAAGGCCGTAAATTACTATAATCCGGACCAATACAAAGGCGCTTACGGCGGAACGGTCTCATACTTGGACAAAACCCTCTCCGATCCGTCGGTGTTCGACTTCTACAACAAGCTGATCGACGGCAACAACAAACACGAATGGCAGCGCTGGAATACGTATGAGGTGAGTGTCGTCCAGAGTCTGTTCGACAACCGTCTGTTCATTCAAGCGACTGCGGACCATCAGGAATACACAAATGGACAAGAGGGATTCCTGAACTCCCGCAGCCCGGTCATCGTGCTCGACCTTGATCAGTATCTGCTGACCTACCCGAGCTGGCTCTCTGATAAGGCTCAGACCAATCCCAATCTCGGCCAGCCCGTCATTTTTGGCAGTAACGGCAGCGGCAGCAAAGACAAGACCACGCGCGACAACTACCAGGCCACCGTCGCATGGAATCTCAACTTCGAGCGCGATTTGGGCTCGAAAGGCATCTGGGGAAGAATCCTAGGTCGGCACGAGTTCACAGGCTTGGTCAGTCGTAACACCAAGACACGCCAGTCCGAATCCTACAAATTGTACGGCATCGATTCCGCGTGGTCAGCGACCTACAATGGTAAAACCAAGCTGTCGGATAACGGCACGACGTGGCAGGCCTATCTCGGGCCCTCGCTCCTCGGCACCACCGGGGCAGGCGCGAATCTGACCAACCTCAGCTACTCCCTCGTTCCGTCTGAGTACCCGATGGTCGTTTACTCGAAGACATGGACGGCGGGCAGCTCGATTGATCCCGCGGACGCGTGGACGTTTACCGGGCCCAATGGCGCGACGACACTGACGCAGGCCGATAATCCGGCGAACTACGCCGGCTATGTCGGAGTTCCCGCGGCGGTCCTCAACTCGACCAACGACAGGGATCAGCTCCGTACCGGAAGCTCGATGACGGAACAACGGATCACGTCCAAGGCCTTCATGTACCAGGGCCATTTCTGGGACGATGTGATCGTGCCCTCCTTCGGCGTGCGACAAGACACGACGTTCCAGCGCGGCGATGTGGCAGAGGCTAATACGACCACCGGGTACTACTCGCTGATCGACCACATCACGGATACAGGGGTGACGGCCACGACCACCTCGCGGAGCTACGGCGTTGCGCTTCACTTGCCCAAGGCGATCAAGCAGCGGCTTCCGGAAGGCACCGATCTGAGCCTCTACTACTTCCATGGCGCCAACCAAACTCCGACGGTCCGCTATGCCGTCGACGGTTCCCAGTTGCCCAACGAGACAGGCAAGACGGATGACTATGCCATCCAGTACGACGGCTTGAATGGGCATCTCACCGTCCGCCTGACCTACTTCAAGACGCTCGACCAGCATGCCGCCGCATCCTACGGGCAGCCGCTGGGCACGATGGGCTGGAAGATCGATTCGATTCCCTCATGGACGCTTGGGTTCGCCGCGGCTGCTCTCGCTGCGCGTGACACCCCTGAAGCTGATCGCCCTGCGGACTTTCCCGGTTGGTTGGGTGGGTGGGGCAACGATCATCCAGAGGTGCTAGCTCAGATCGAACAGACGTTGAAGACAGACTTCATTGAGATGTTCCCCCAGACTTACTGGGACCAATACGGCTATACGGTCGATGTCGAGGCTATCAAGCGCGGCGATTGGATGAATGTCTCCACCTCGGCCGCTTGGCCCTCCCCGTGGACTCTGGGTGGCAGCCACCAGATCCATGGCCAGTATGCAGTCATCGACCAGGACATCGAGTCGAAGGGCTTCGAACTGGAAATGACGATCCGCCCCATCAAGAACTGGGACATCACGTTCAATGCGTCTCGTGCCACCGCCCAACAGACTGCGCTGGGAGAGGCGGCTTCCCGTTACCTGACCGGAATGGCCAAGCTGTTTATGGACAGTCCGCTAAGCAAAGTCGCCGTCTGGGGTGGCTACAGCGACTACGGTGCGACGAAACAGGACTTCATGCAGAACCTGTGGGCGCCGTACCTGCAGCAGGTAGCACTCACCGGCAGCGACCAACCCGAATACCGTAAACTCCGCTTCAACGTTATCACCAACTACAAGTTCGATCAGTCCTTCCTGAAGGGCGTTAAAGTGGGTGGCGCGTTCCGCTGGCTGGATAAGGCCATCGCTGGTTACGGCATCCATGAAGCGACGGTATATGGCGAGACGGCTTGGATCTCCGACGTCGACCAGCCCATCTACGCGCCGTCGGAGCACCACTTCGACGCTTGGATCGGCTACGAACGCCCCCTCACCGCGAAGGTGGACTGGAGCGTCCAGCTCAACCTGCGCAATGTGGGTGAGACAAAGGGCTTGGTGCCGATCTCCTATGAGCCGGACGGCACTATCGCCCAATCGCGCATTCAGGAGGGGATGACCTACGACCTGAGCATGAAGTTCATGTTCTAGTCCTGCTCCGTGCCGCACGCACCAATCGTGACCGGAGCTGTCCGGATTCGATCTAGCGTCGGTTACGAGTCCCGGATCGTTTGGCCGAACTACACGCACGTGCCCCGAGGAGCATACAAGCGCTTCTCGGGGCTACTGCCCCAAGCCCCGCTCCGGATGGAATAATCCGGGAAGAGCGCAGTCCGATGCGTCCCTCCCTCGACTAAAAATCATATTTCGGGTTCTCCGTGCCTCGCTTTGCAAAGCATCGGAGGCTCGTTTGTCAGGGGATATTGGTGGTGCCAGGCGGGTCCGCTGGCACCACCTTTTTTTGTTTCTAGCGAGCTCCCATTCAAGGAATCAGTTTTCAAGTCAGGCATCCTCAGCTATCATAGTCGCTCCTGCGCGCAGCACCGGAAGAACCATCGCGCGGCACATTCCATCCCAGTTCGATCACTGTCACGACCGACTCAGCCCTGCCGACCTTTCACATCGACCTACGCACACGTACGACCGTGGCCTACCGAGACACCCATCCCCTCTTCGTTCCGCGGCAGCAGGCCCACCGTGCCCATATCATACCGGCCTTTCCCAAGGCACTTGCCGTTTCAGCACTACTTGCCGTTCTGTCGAATTGCCTTTGCCTCGGAACCACCGTTCTAGCCGAAGGCTACGCGGTAAGGATCTGGCAAACCGATGACGGACTGCCACAGAACATGGTCACATCGGCGGTCCAGACGCATGATGGTTTTCTCTGGTTCGGAACGTACAGCGGACTCGCCCGCTTCGATGGAGAACGTTTTCAGGTCTTCGACTCCGCCAACACACCGACGCTCCGCGACCGGCGTATCTCATCCCTGTTCGAGGATTCGCAAGGCGTCCTTTGGATTGGGCAAGAGTCGGGTACTATCGATCAGTATCGCGAGGGACGATTTGAAGCGTTCTCCGCTGCAACAGGCGGTCGGGAGAAGGTCCTCGCGCTGGGAAGCGATCGACGCGGGCACATCTGGGCCATGCGTCATGGCGGCGCGGCGGAGAATCTCACCACCGGCGAGACAATCCCATCGCCGATCGCCCCGGCCCGGCCCGCAGTTATGGCCTGGTCCCGAAATACCAGCGGCGACATCTGGTTGGCCGAAAACGGCCGTGCCGCTTCTCTGTCGGCAGGCCAGTTGAACCTGCTCACCCTGCCCCCTCCATACCGCGATAACTATGCCCTCACTATCGCCGCGGCACGCGACGGCGGAGCGTGGATCATCTGCGACGGCCGCATCCGGAAATGGGCCGATGGGCACTGGGTCGAAGACCGAGGCGCGTATTCGTGGCCCGAAGGCGCGATCGCCTGCAGCCTCGAGCTGCACGACGGGACCTTGGCTGTCGGCACGATCTACTCCGGCCTGTTTCTGGTCTTCCGCGACGGTCGCCGCACGGTCCATTTGGACAGCCAGAACGGTCTCCCACAGAACTGGATTCGTTTTCTGCTCGAAGACCGGGAAGGCACTCTTTGGGCCGGCACCGGCAGTGCCGGGCTCGTCTCTATACATGCCTCCCCCATATCGGTGATCGCCCCTCCCGACCAATGGCAGGGCTGCAGCGTGCTCTCAGTCGCATCCGGCCGCGATGACTCGCTATGGGTTGGAACCGAAGGCGGAGGGCTCTATCACCATTCGGCCGGCATATGGCAGAATTTCGGGCAAGTCGAAGGATTGCTGAACACCTATGTCCCCGCTGTCACCGAAAGCCCTACGGGCGAGGTGTGGGCGGGCAACTTCTGGTGGGGCGGACCGGCCCGTCTCGTGAACGGCCGCTTCGTTCGACCGTCTCTCTTCGACGAGAAATCGAGCCCCGTCTTCGCGCTCTCACCCTCCAGCCGCGTGGGCGAGGTGTTGATGGGGAACTGCGATGGTTTGTTCCTGCTGGATAATCACGGCTCAAAGCCTCTTTCCCAGTCTCCGGCCTCATCCGCCGGCGGCGCCTGTGCTGTCGTCGTGGACAAATCCGGCGTGATCTGGGGCGGATTCACCCAAGCGGGATTGGTCCGCATCGCCGATGGGCAAACCCAGTACTACAGGCAGAAAGACGGCCTCGCCAGCGATGCCGTGAATTGCATCGCCACCGATGATGACGGCGCGATCTGGATCGGAACAGCGGACCGGGGGATCAGCCGTTTCAAAGACGGCCGCTTCGCGAACCTCGGGATAGCCCAAGGACTGGTCGACAACGTCATCGGGTATATTCTGGACGACGGCCGCGGCTACTTCTGGCTGAGTTCGAATCACGGACTTCAGCGTGTGTCCAAAGAGGAGCTCAACCGGTGTGCGGACGGCCTGATCCCGTTTGTTACCGGCAAGGTTTTCGACCGCAGTGATGGATTGCCGACCAGTGAGTTCACCGGAGGCCTGCAGGCCGCGGGCTGCAAGACGCGCGATGGCCGCCTCTGGTTTGCGAGCAGCAAAGGGCTCGTCTGCGTCGACACTTCTCGGATCGAGAGCAATACCAAGCCGCCTCCGGTTTTGCTCCAGTCCTTGTTCGTCGACGGACAGAACACGTCGTTCCGCGATGGTTCGGTCGCGAAGTCGTTGCCCCCGGACCACCGGCGTCTGGAATTCCGGTTCAGTGGGCTGAGTTACATCGCGCCAAACAAGGTGCTGTTCAAATACCGCATGGATGGCATCGACCAATCCTGGGTCGATGCCGGCTCCAAGCGCACTGCCTTCTACAGCCGACTCCCGGCCGGGACCTATCGTTTCCGCGTGATCGCCTGTAACAACGACGGGGTGTGGAATACGGAGGGAGCGACACTCGTTCTCTCGGTAGATCCGTTTTTCTGGCAGACGTGGTGGTTCGTCGGGGCCTGCATCCTGGCCGCTGGAGCAGCCTTCGTCTCATTTGCCCGCCACATCTTGCGCAGGAGGATGCAGCGGAAGATCGAGCGCATGGAGCGCCAAACGGAGCTCGAGCGTGAACGCGCCCGCATCGCCCAGGACATCCATGACGACATCGGGTCCAGCCTTTCAAGAATCGCGATGTTGAGCCAGCCGGGGCGCGGCACGCTTGCCGAGCCCGCGCACACTAACGCAATTCTCTCACGCATCTACACCACCGCCCGCGATCTGACACGGTCGCTCGACGAGATCGTTTGGGCCGTCGATCCCAAGCACGACACGCTCGACAGTCTGGCGGACTACATGGGGAAGTACGCACACGAGTTCCTCATCACTGCGAATGTGCGCTGCCGGCTCGATCTGCCCATCGAAGTCCCGGCTTGGCCGCTCACAGCCGAAGCCCGCCACAATCTCTTCCTCGCCTTCAAGGAGGCGCTCAACAACGCGGTCAAGCACTCCGCCTGCAGCGAGGTACGTATCGCGTTGGCCCTGCATGCCGACTCGTTCGAGTTGGTCGTTCACGACAACGGTCACGGCATCGAGACGGCATCCGCCGACTCGTCGCGAGCGGTGGGGCGGATCGCTTCGGGCAACGGGCTCCGAAATATGAAAAAACGGATCTCCCGGATCGGAGGCCACTGCGAGATCTCATCCCAAACCGGTGAGGGTACCACGGTGTCGTTCACCGTCGTGACATCGCGCCATTCCGCCCAGCCCGGCCCCCGCCCAGACTCGCCCTCAAGTCCGCATATCTGATTCATGCAATCCGCTGCCAAGAACTCTCAAGTGCCAAGTTGCCGGCAATCGTCGCCCATCTCGGCGGTGATCGTCGAAGACGACACGTCGATCCGCGATATACTCAGGTCCTGGATTCAGGAAGCCGAAGGATTCTCCTGTGCGGGAGTCTTCCCCGACGTGGAAAGCGCCCTGGCGCCAATCCCCTCGCTGAAGCCAAACGTCGCCATCGTGGACATCAATCTCCCCGGGCTCAGCGGCATCGAGTGCGTGCGGAAGCTCAAGCCGCTCCTCCCCGAGACGCAGTTTGTCATGCTCACCGTGTATGACGACTCCACTCACGTCTTCGATGCGCTCTCGGCCGGAGCTACCGGGTACATGCTCAAGTGCACCCCGCGCGAGGAGTTGATCGCGGCGTTGCGCGAGGTGAATGCCGGGGGCTCCCCCATGAGCAGCAACATCGCGCGCAAGGTCGTGCAATCGCTGCACCAGCCGAAACCCAGGCTCAGGCCGTCCGATGAGCTCTCGAAGCGCGAGAACGAGGTGCTGGTGCTGCTCGCCCAAGGCTACCTCTACAAGGAAATCTCCGACACGCTCGGCATCGGGCAGGAGACCGTGAACACCTACATCCGCCGAATCTACGAGAAGCTTCACGTCCACTCCCGTGCCCAAGCTGTGGCGCGCTACACCTCGATACCGTTCGAGCACGAAAGCAAAACGGGCACATAATGGCCCCAAGGACACGGCCGACCACCTTTGGCACCGCCGGCCAGCATCCCTGAGCCCAACTGCCTGCATGCGCGTGTCGGTCATGCCTGCCGTCGCGCCCAACGCGCGGCGGTCCGATGAAGGGCCGGGCGCGGACAATTCAGGAACCACTCCGGCCCAACCACGCAACCCGGACTCAACAGCCCGGATTGCGACTCATGTCATGGGCACCGCCGCTCGTGCGACTTCGGTTATTTCTTCCGCACCGGAATCAGCTCGACCAAGCAGACGTCGTTTTCCCGCATCGCAAAGCGCCGCGTGAATCGGCCATCGGCGCCGATGCGCACCTTCTCGTCGATGGTCGGTTCGCCCGAGCAAGCCTTCCGCAAAGTCGCCACTTGAGCTTTCGTAAGCTGCGAGGGAGAGCCCATCGCTCGCCACGCCGATTGCACGTCGTTGGACTGGTAACCGACTTTCGTGACAACAAGCCGGTAGCTGCCTTTCTGCACCCCTGCGAGCGACAGCTCGACCGGCTGCGTGGGCTGCGCGGGCTGATCTTTGGCATAGAACACCTGGTTGATCACGGACGGTCCCGGATGGGTGATCGTAAAGTCCCAGAAGAGGGCCTGGACGCCACCGCCATCGTTGCGGCAGACGAACGAGGCCGAGTCCGAGCTCCGCAGCTCCACCCCACCGAGGCGGTTCAGAAACTGGTATGCGTAGAAGGAGGGTTTGGGGAGATCCTGATAGTTGAGCAGTCCGAAGCCGCCGTGAAACGGGGTCATGCGCGGCCCCGACTCCTCGAATATATCGGTGAACGTCCAATACGACATCGAGTTCGCCGCGGCGCCGATGTTCTTCATCTTGTCGAGGATGAAGGCCGCGGAGTGATAGCTGTCGTGGACCGGGTCAGCCGGCGTGTAGGAGGCGCTCCACTCGGTGTAGTGCAACTCGGCCCCGGCATACGGCGAGCGGTCGACCTTTCCCCGCACGTTCTTCACCCCGCTGGTGATGGCGTTGCGGTCCGGTGAGAACACCGTGCCGGCGGTTCCTGTCTCGTCGAGGTAGCCGCTCATGGTGGCGTAGCTGTGCGTGGTGACGAAATCGAGTGGCACCTTCTGTTCGGAGCAGAACGCCAGCGTCTCTTCGATCCAGGCTTCGCCGGCGGTGGCGGGGCCGCCCACGCGGTACGCGGCATTGACCGATTTCACCCCACGGGCGGACGCTGCGTAGAGTTTGAAATACTCCGCACGTGCGCCGACGGACCACTCCTCGTAGCTTTTCTTCTCCGGGTTGCCCATCCAGAAGCCGTCGAGATTCGGCTCGTTCCAGACTTCGAAATACCAAGTCTTCACCTCGTCCGAACCATAGCGCTCGGTCACATGGCCCACGAAGGCGGCGACGAAGGCCTCCCACTTTGCGTAGTCCTTAGGCGGAGTGACGTTGCCGCGGTACCAGAAGATGGTGTGCGAGCCACTGGCCAGCCAACCGGGCATGAATCCGATCTCCACAAACGGCTTCATCCCGATGCTCTGCAGGAAGTCGAAGAGCTCGTCGATATACTGCCAGTTGTAGATCGGCCGGCCCTGACGGTCCTCCTGATAGACGCCCATGTCGTCGCAAAACAACCCGTGAAAACGGATGTACCGGAACCCGCACTGCTCGCGCACAAAGCGCAGCTGCCGCTGCCAGTCCGCGCGCAGCCCTTCGTTGGCCCGGCCGGCACCGACGCAGAAGTCGTGCATGCGGTTCATCGGGCCAGTCTCCGCACGAAGATCGGCGGAGATCGTGCGCAGGGCTGTTGCCGGAGGCGTTGCGGGTGTCGCGGCGGGCGGTTCCGCCACTGCGGCGCAGCAACCGAATAATACGGCAAGCAAAGAGGCCGAAATAGGAAGGCGATGGGATTGCATGGTCATGTATTCTTTCGTCCGATGAGGTGTGCCCGGCTTTCCGGTCCTAACACTGAGTGCGAGAACGTGATGCCACGGAGGTCGTGTGGAACGCCCCGAAGGGCGCAGGGAGGCGATGGAAACGGTGGCTCGGATCCGTCGCGGAGTGACATGATCGTCAGAGAATAGCAGAGCGTGCGCACGAGCGCCTGTCCCGAAAACACGGGACGCGTGCGGCGCGCAATTTGGGCCCGGAGCGAGAATTACCCCGACTCAAACGGCTCCCGATCATCCTCTATTCTTGAGTCACATGCACGCGGCCGGTGCCCCCTCGTGCCGCCAGCACGACGACCATCGCCACGCCGAACACCGCCTCTACCGCCCGCGATCAGGCCGGCACGCCACACCTCAACAGCAGCCCGCGCATGGAGCGCACGTGCGCATGGATAACGCAAAATGCAGAGGTAGTTTCACCATGTTGGGAACGCTGCGCAGAGCGGCGCCGACGGACAAACCGCTGTTAGCCCAGAAACGGTATGTCCCAAGACATAGTCGCTGCGGCGCAGTTCACGCCGCCTTCGGCTTCGACTTCAGGAAAAACGACAGCACCACCGCCGCTCCGCCACCGAGCGCCAGATACGTCGCCGTCCTCAACGCCGCACCGAGCACGACCTGAACGACAGCCATCGCCACACCGAACACCGCCTCAACCGCCTCCGCCGGCACCTCCGCCGGCAACTGCGGCTTGATGAGCCACTGGAAGAAAAGATCGCCCAATGCCGCCCCCGGCAGCGCGCACATCGCCGCCACACCGCCCGCGATCAGGCACGGCACGCCCCACCACAGCAGCAGCCCTCGCAACGACCGCACGCCGAACACCGCCACACCGATCAGCAGCGCCACCGGCACCACCCAGCCCCAGCGCGCGAGCGTCGCATAAATCCGGAGCCGGCCGCGTACTTGACCGACCAGCGCGAAAACCCGCTCGGCCTGCGCGCTCTCCCGCACCGCAAAAAGCTCCACGCTGTCCGGCAGCTCCTTCACCGCCGGCCCGATCATCCCGCGAAACCGCTCGCGCACCTCCGGCAGCCGCTCCGCAGGCGGGCAGCAAGCCACCGGCAATCCGGCGGGCGCCTCCGTGCACGGCGGCTTGGTTTGCAACACCTTCACGTACGCATCCTCAAGCACGCCGCCGGAAAGCCGCCGCTTCAGATCGACCAGCGACAGCTTCACCGACGGCCTCGCCGCATCGGAGTTCACGTAACCGAAGAACTGGTCGATCGCGCCGTCCGTCTGCCCGCGCACATAGTCGGCCGGCAACGCCGCGCCGATCATCGTCTCCAGGTCGGCCTGTTCGAAGCCCGACAGGAAACTCGCGAAATCCGCGTTGGCCGTGCCTGCCATCGCGTTCGTCCGAGCCGCATACGCCGCCTTGGCGATCGTCTCGGCGGCCAGCTCCGGCAGCCGCTCGGCCACCTGTTTTTCGCGCAGCACGTCCTTGTACGCCTGCGGCGCGAGCAAGTGCGTGCCAAAGGGCCGGACAAATATCACCGCCACCGTCGCGACCACGAAGGCGGCGGCCAACACCACCGCGAGGAACCGGGCCAGAAAGCGCATCATGTTGGCAGTCTCCTAACCGCGGCGACACCGCGCGTCCAGCCCGCGCCTCCGCCACGCGCCACTTTACGCGGATTTCCGCCCCGCCCCGGACCCCGCATTCCCGGCTTCCCAAGCGCCCGCTCCTTCTACTCAATCTCCTTCTCCCCCACCGCCTACCCGTTCC
>Ga0209373_10001903_pt1 | contig 22710 bp, 32 predicted proteins | sample Higcelweek5metaG_FD_187173 | JGI IMG/M metagenome (GOLD analysis project Ga0209373, IMG submission 187173) | Freshwater pond sediment microbial communities from the University of Edinburgh, under environmental carbon perturbations - High... | ecosystem: Environmental > Aquatic > Freshwater >... | reverse complement strand
CATCTCCAGCGCACGCATCGCCCGGCGTATCTGGAGCTTTGTAAAGACGGTCTGTACCATCGTCGTGGTCGTCGAGTATTGGGCGATCTCTTCGTCTGCCATGTCGACATATCCATTGGCCACCAGCCACTCCGGATCAAGATGCACATTGATCCGGTTGCCGTTGTTGTGCGGCGGATCACTCAGCGTGCCATTTTCATTTATTTTTTTCCATGCCATAATGTTTCCTCCTTATTTCCATCCGGCCGGGATGGAGGCGTAGTTTGTCAGATGGGTTGCGCTCGTGAAGGCCTGGGTAGATATCCATGTGATGTCCGTCCTGCCCCACAGCTTTGACGCGGGAAGCGTCCCAGTCACTTTTTGTGCATTATAAAATATCGACGACATTGTAATCGTCCTGCCGGTCGGCCAATCCGGGATAATGTTCGAAATGTCAGATTCGAGATTTACGTCATTCTGGAACATTCCAAAGAATTGCGAACAGCTGACCGGAAGCATGAAACCGGGGACAATCTCTTTGATTGAACTGTTCAAAAAAGAGTACAGGCAATCCGTAATTCCGTTATGAAACCGAAGCCCATTTCCCATCTTAAATTTATCGTTCAGACAATCCCGGAAAGTACTCGCGCAGGAGGTCACTCCACTGTAAAGCTTGACTGCCTCAATGACTTTTGCGGCTGTGCTTCCGGTTCCGTGGTAAAGCTTTGTATGCGCTCCCTTGATCTGGATCAGATAACAACCCGCGCCCGCGTAGGTGTGGGTGCAGGTTGTTGTCCCGGCGGACAATGTGCTGCTTGCGCCGTCTCCCCAGTAGACCTTGCACCCGGCCGAGGCCACCACAAAAAAGGTGTGGTAATTGGTCAGGGCGGCAATGTGCGCGGCGGTGATCTCGATCATGATCGCGGAGACGTCGCCGAGCGCTTGAACCGGGAACGGAGAAAACGGAGTCGGGAAAAGCATCATGACACCTTCTTTCCTGTCGCCCATATCTGTGCGGCGTCCTTGTGAATGAAGATCCAGTAAGTTCCCGCCGTGCTCATGTCGGGCGCGGAAGCCGTATTTCCGAAGTCGTCGCGCCACGCGGTAATGTCGGACGGCAACGTGATCGTGACGGGCGTCGACGGCATGGTCAGCTTGAGCCAAATGGTGGCGTCCTTGCCGCTGACCGCTGTCCAGTTGGTTACCAGGACATCGCCGCTGTGAGCTGTGTAGTAATGCGTCTTCGGTGTCGCGGACGCTGTGATCGTGACGCCGCTCATGGTTTCACGGTCGTAGACCATGCCGTCGCGGCCGTCGTCGCCCTTGACCTTTCCGGCGCGCAACTGCCACGTCCCGGCAGGCCAGCCGCCGGCATAACTCACCACGTACCCCGCGGACGTCCATTTGCGGGAGATCGCGGCATCGCCGGTGACCGTCTTCTTTTCGGTCTCGAGCACCTGAATGATCTCGAAATCGCAGACCTCCGCGTCCACGCCGAGCACCGCGGCGGAAAAAGTCAGTGTTTCGCCGGTCTCGGCGGTCGTCGCGAAATCATATGGCTCCACGGTGGACAGAATCGCGGCAAGTTTCGCGTTGACCTGGGCGGCGCTGTAATACTCGGGATCATCCGGCTGCGGAAGCGCGGCGATCGAATCGATCGAATTGAAGGCGAAGATCGTATCCTGCACCAGCACAGACGGCGTGGTCACGCCGGCAAGATACCGTTCCAGACGCAGATACGCCTTGATGAAGACCGCCGTCCCGACCTTGGCGCCGAACGCGTCCGACGTCAGATTGACCGTCACCTCGATGATTCCCGCCGCGGCGTCCACGATCGTAAAGACAGTGGAATAGGCCATCAGGGGAGTCGTCTTGTTGAAGTCGCTGTCGATCTTCAGGACAAAGGTATCGGACGCATTCAGGACCAGCGCGCTCCCGCCGCTCAGCAGCTTGAAACGTAGCGTCTCCACGGTCCCATGGAAAAGCCGGATGTGGTCCGGCTCCGGAAGAGTGTTGATTCCCGAGGCGTCCGAAAAGGCCCGTTGGCCAATGTCTACATAAATCATGAAAGGGTCTCCTTGTTGGTTTTCAATTGGGTCAGGCGCTCCAAAGCGTCAGAATGATCTGCGTAGAATGCCTGCCTCGCATCCTCCAGCAGAACTTTCCACTCCGTTGTGATTTCGGCATCCCGGTTTTCTTCGATCATGACGGCCAGGTCACGAGCTTTCATCGCGATTTCCCGATGATCATACATCAGATGATCAGCCGCATTTCGAATCTGGCCGCTGATCACATCGCGATTGTCATCCATGTAAACAAATTCATTCCAGAGATTCCATGCCTTGACGATGTGTTTTTTTGCACAGGCGGTGCATTGATCATAAGGAGATGTTCGAACGGCGGAAAATCCGTTTTTTCCATGACAGTGACAGGCCATATCATTCAAACTCCTCATAGATGTCATTATATAAGATCGCATAGATTCGTTCGCCGTCCGCATTGCAGCAGGCCGAATCCAAAAAACGGCCCAGACGCCTGGAATCGCTTTTCACGGCGCCGGTCACTGCTGAAGAGAAAGGCGCCGGATAGCCCGATACGATTCCGTATCTTCCGCCAACCGGGTATCCTGTTGCGTAATTTCCGGTGCTTTCGACGACAATGCACGAATTACCGGAAACGGACTGAAAAATCACATGTCCGTCCACTCCGGAAAAACCGCCTTCGTCAACCGGATTGCTTTGAGACAGCAGACAGCAATCCCAATCGCGGAATTCATAATATCGGTATTTTTTGGAGGCGTCCAGGAATCCCGGAAATCCGCTGCATGGACAAGAATCGCAAAGCAGCGGAGTTCCCTCCGAACATTTCCCCAGCTTTCCTTCCAGCCATCCCGTCATATGTCCTCGCAATCCGACCACATCGGGACAATGAGGTTTCCATGTTGAAACTGAGTTAAAAGCAGAATGCCGGAACCAGTGGAAAATCTTGCGATCGGGATATGGATTTTTTTGTATTCCGGCGCCGGAACAGCAGTCTCAAAAGAATAAGACGGGGTTCCGGGCGCGGAACCGCTGTATTCACTGTTCAGCACGATATACCCCGGGGAAGTCACCGGCAAGGTCGTCTCTGCAAGCATAAATGAAGTAATATTGATCATACACCATCCGCCTGCAACAGAGGCAATTCGGGTCGTCGGATTATACGACACGGAAAATGGCCCCACATATTCTTTCTCAACAGCCGCCACGCCCGGAACGCCGCCCTGATGAATCTGGCGCGTATACCAGCCGCCTTCCTCGTCTGGACCGATAATCTCCGCCAGAGGATACCAGGCCGTTCCGTCGTCTGCGACCGGCTTTTCCGGAATGGCCGTTTTGATCTCATAATCCGCCTCATACGTGCCATCGTCCTGATCCTGAATACAGAGGCACAAAAAACCTGCCGCGATCTGGATACCCGTCACCTTCCGACAGTCAACCTTGTTACCTTTATAGTAGGCGCACCCGGCAATCGGAAACGTCTCGTCGGAGCCGTCAACCACGGACACCTTAACCGTATGGGTATCATCTTCGACCAGTTCCACCCGGAAGTAGCCGGAATACCCTTCGCCGAAAGACGGCGGCGGGGTCACTTGCCGCAAGGCGGACAGGATCGTCCCGGAAGGAGTTTCTTCGACACGTACAAACCGGTTATCCGCATGCAGCTGGGATGTTTTGAGATACTGAAGCATCTCATTTAGTTTCTGGAACTGGGATTCTTTGCGAATATCGCCCCGCAAAAGAGGAGTCGGCACATTCATTTTTTATCTCCTATCCACAATCATACAAATCGGTATCCCAGCCCGCGGCATCGCCGGAAAGCGTGTAAGTGAGCGTTGCCTTCCAGCATTTGCCGTCCCATTGGATCGACGCGGAATCACATTTCCAGTTTCCGAGCTTCAGCCCGAAATCTTCGCCGGGACGAATGATTTTGTTCAGCCGGTTGGCCACGTAAGAACCGCAGCGCGCAGCGTTCGGCTGCCGGACCGATTCCGTCACCTGGTATGTCGCTAAATCATATCCATCAACCCCCGGTTTCGTGGGATCCTTGATCGCTTTCCATTCGCGCCCGATCTTGTCCGGGCCGACCGGAAGCTCCGAAAGAGACTTGATCCATTTGTATTTCTGGGACGTTTCCTTGTCAAGAATCGTAGTCGTGGCGGTTTCCCACCAGGACGGAACGGACTCGGAACCGCCTTTCCGGATGCCCTGCGCCAGATAGTAGTTCCAGTTTGCAAGGTAATTCTTGCGACGCTCCAGCGACATCCGGATGGTGCCTGCGCTGAGGGTCGCGGATTTCTTTCCATACGCGGAGGACGGAGGGGTTACCGTACCGCCGTTGGATTCGTCCGCGTAAACCACTTCGCATTTCCATTCCGGCCCGGCCACCTGCGACACTCTTCCGGAGACGACATGCCTTCCGCCGCCGGCGCTGTCAAAAACAAGACTCGCCAGATACGCCTGCATCTCCGCCTGCGTTCCCGTCACGGTCTCCGTCGTGCTGGACCCGTTCTCATTGCGTTCGAAAACGCGTCCCTGATGAACACTGTTCTGCATCAGTTCCTGTTCCCTTCCTTTATGCTGTTGTCCAGTTTGTCCAGCCATGTCTGGATTCCCTTCAGGGCGTCCGCCATGAACTGGGTGTTGCTGCGGATCGCACGGTTGACTTCATCCCGCTCGGGCATGACCGCGCCGGAAGCAAAACCGCCCCGCGCCGTCAAGTCGTTCGACCGGATCCCGAGATCCCCGAGATGAACCGGTGTCGATTCACTGAGATTCAGACTCATGTCGGTCAACTGTTTGGTCCGTTCGATCTCCTCCTTGGTCAGCTTCGCGCCCTTGGTCTTCTCCGCCTCTTCGAGAGCCTTCGCATAAGCGGCTTCCGGCCCCATTCCTGCCTGTTCCATTGTGCCGTAAAGCAGTGATTTCCCCTGATCCCTCATGGAATTCTGGAGGTTCAGCGTGTTCTGAGCATCCTGCTTTTTTCGGGCCGCGTCCTTCTCCTTTTCCGGAGTCTTCTTGCCGTCTGCCCCCGATTTTACTACATTCTGATCACTTTTGGACTGTCCGGCCTCCTTGCGGGATGCCTCGCCCTGCTCGCGTTTGATCTGGGCGATCTGCTGTTCCCATCCATATATTTTTTCATTTGACTTCTGACGGATTTCAAGAAGTTGGTTGAGTTGTTTTTCCGCTTCGAGTCTTGCGAGCACCCCATTCGCTGATACATCGGATTTATCAGCGACTTTCTTTCGCAACGCCTCGATTTTCTCTTCCGGAGCCTCTTTCTGCTGCCGGGAACGTTCTTCGTCAATCAGAGCCTGCCGATTGGCGATCTTCGCATTGGGATCCTGCAAACGGTTCATCTCATCGTCTGCTTTACGGATCTTGAACTGTTCTTCCGAAGTTGCCAGACGCTGCTTTGACTGAGTGGCTTCGCGGGACTTCTGTACTAATGCTTTATCGACCGCTTCCTTTGAATCGTAACCTGTATGTGCCTGATACGCAGCTTTTTTTCCCGCAGCAGAAGACTCCTTCAATTTTGCGGCAACGGCCGCATACCCTTCGATTTCATACTGCCGGGTACCTTTTTTGGAAAGAGCTTCCATATACTTGATCATCTGGTCCACCGACATAGACTTCTTCATCTGCTCGAAGCCTTCAGCCGCGCCCCATTCCGTAGTGCCCCAATCCTGCCCTTTTGTCTTCATATAGGCGGCTTTGGCTTCGTCCATTTTCGTATCGGCAACCTTGGCGCTGTCCCTGGAAAGACGTTCTCCCCGTGCCTTATTCAACCGGTCTTCCACTTCCAGAAGATTCTTGCACTTTCCGGTCGTCTCGTCGATTTCCGCTCCGAGATCGCCATACTGACTTTGCAGAAGCTGCAGCAACTGGGCAGTTTCCTGCTTTGAAGAATTGCTTAAGTTTTCCGCGGATGCAATTTCATGCAGGCGGTCCATGTAGCCTTGCGCGGCTTGATCCTGTTCCTGTGTCTTCCTCAACTGCTCCTGAGCCGCTTCGGAGGCAAGACGAGTCTTGGTAGCATATTCTTCAGCAGAAACCGTCAACACATCCCATGCTTCTTTGCCGAGTGTAATCACAACCTTGACTGCTCCCATGATAAGCGCACTTGTAGTCAACAGACTGGTGATTCCTCCCGCCAAATGCTTCAGCCCTTTATCTACTGAAGAGAATGGTTCTATCACGGTAGAAAAAAAAATTTTAAATTTCGCGCTCAGATTTTCGACAGGAACAGTTTTAACTTCCTGTTTCAAACTGGAAACATTCGCTGCCGCATTGATCGCACCGGTTGAAATATCCGAAGCCATTTTCCGCCCTTTTTCCAGTGCCGAACTGTCAATGTCTCCCGCGGAAGAAATGACAACTCTTTTTTCGTCCGGCAGTTTTGCTATCTCATTACTTAAAAACTGCACTTTGTCCAATCCGGCAACCTGTACATTGACAGCTCTGGTTTCGGATACAACATTGCTGAGCTCTTTCTTGTAGTCATTCTCATCAAGAGAAGTTTTTTCAATCGTCGGCATTTTGATTTGACTTTCTTTTTCAGCGTGTTATTTTATGTTAAAATGGAGAAAGAAAATGGATAACATGACTCAGGAACAACGAAAAAAACAAATTGCCAAGCAATATCTTCTTTCCATAATATATTTCTTGAGTATTTTCCCGGTTATCATTTTGGCTTTAAGTCTGCCTTTCATCTTTGCAAAATTTTTCCCGATTGATGGACGACATATTGTCCCATGTTTTGTATTTGGCGGCATAATCGTGATTTTCTTATTCATGCAGGCGGTTGCTTCCCTGCGTCATGCCAAGGAATTGGAACGCGACTACGAATATCACCGGATTTGCGGTTCCTGTCCCGAAACTTTCACCGTCTCATCCAACCAAGAGAATAAATAATCGGCGTCATCAGAAACAGCGAACCCGATTTGATTGCCGCTTTTTTCCAGCCAGACTTCACAGATTCTTTTCAGAGGCTCGTCATTTCTCGTCCCGTTTTCAACAGACAGCTCCTGAGACGATCGGCATTTTTAACCACAAATGATGTCTTGATTTTGTAAGAAACGGCTTTATATTGATACCTACGGAGGTGGAAACACATGGATATAGAAAAGCTTAGGAAAGAACATTTCTTCCTTTATTTGCTCAGAGGGATTGCCATAACCTTTTTGCTCATCCTGGTTCTTATTTCCGCAACCGTTCTCTGGCCGATATATCTCGGATTGTTTATATTGCGCCCTGGCGTCTACTTCTGGATGTATTCCTATAAGGTATTTTGAGTCCGCCGGAATTCTTTTTGCAGCTTCCCGATGGATCAGAACCTCTTCCTAAAATCAGTGTTTTTTTACTGCAATCGGATCTGTCGGCATTTTAATTTGACTTTCTTTTTCAGTGTGTTATTTTATGTTAAAATGGAGAAAGAAAATGGATAACATGACTCAGGAACAGCGAAAAAAATTTATCGTCAGACAACATCTTCTCTGCAGAATCTATTTCTTGAGCATTTTTCCGGTCATCATTTTGGCTTTCAGTCTGCCAGTTCTGATTGCAAAGATTTTTCATGATAATGGAGATTCTTTTATTCCATGCTTTGTATTCGGCGGCATTCTTGTAATTTTCTTATTCATGCAGGCGGTCGCTTCCCTGCGTCATGCCGGGGAGTTGGAACGCGACTACGAATATCACCGGATTTGCGGTTCCTGTCCCGAAGCTTTCACCGTCTCATCCAACCAAGAAGAAAAATGACTGACAACGCCCGCAAATCACCGGGCCGCTTCACAGCCCGGTGATTGTACGGGAATCATCCTTTTCCGAGAAAACTTTCCGAGAGTTCATCGATCCGCTTCGAGATCAATTTTTGAACATCACTATTCGGACGGCGCTTGATCTGTCCGCCCCGGAGGTCTTCGCGGCGCCGATACTGGATATAGTGATACAGCACCGTCGAAAGCGGCATCTCGTGCATGACTTCCTCGACGGGGGTCAGGGTCTCCCGCGCGGCAACCCCGGACAGCAGAGTCAGCCAGTCGGCGTCATAGTGAACCGGCTCTCCGCGTCCGGGGCTTCCGGGCAGCATTTCGAAGGCATGGAAGGCGGACTGCTTGACCTGATGGATCTCCCGAACCACCCTCTCCGGAGAAAGGCCGGTGGCTTCCGCGCAGCCGGACGCCGCCGCCGGAAGGCCGGAAAAGGAAATCTCCAGCTTCCGGAGGTCCGGCGCCGACAGCACGAACAGGAAGATGTCCGCATCGGCGGCAGTCGGAACCGTTCCTTCCGGAAGGTCCTGCGCGACCAGCGGGTTTCCGATTCCCCAGAGGAATCCCCATTTCGCGCAGGTCAGGGGCATCACGGGAAGCGCCCCGATCTTCCAGCCGCTCCGGAGCCCGATCGCGTCCAGAAGGGGCGCAAATTCGCTTTTCCTGTCGTATTTGAGTCCCTCCAGACGCTTCAGCTCCAAGTCAGCGGCAAGGACGGCGGAGAATTCCTTGGTCGCCAGCCGCAGTCCTTCCTGTTCCGTCATGGCTTATCAGCCCGCGGCGGCCGGTTTCGGAGCCGAAGCGGAGACCGAACAGGTTTTCGCGCCGGTGACGCTTTCCTTGATCTGGACCTCCGTGATTTTGTAGGCGATCGAATCGACCGTCAGAGTCGCGCCGAAAGTCAGGGCGGCAAGGCTGGAGCCGGACTTCACGTTTCCGTTCGCCTGGATCGTGACTTTCGCCCCGTAGGTGCCCACGTTGTTGACGTTGCCGTCCTCGTTCAGCGGTTCGATCGTGGAACCGCTTTCGCTGTAAGTGACGTCCTGGAGTTCGAGCGCGGCAATCGCGCCCTTGTAGGTAGCCAGGCCCAAAACGATGTCAGCCATAATAGAATCCTTTCATGTTGTGTTACATCGCACTCTGCCGCGCAATCAGATTGAGCGCGAAAGAGGCATAGAGGTTGTCGATGCCGGCAGCGGAGCCGCCGGACGGCAGATAAAAAACGCCGTTGATTGTGCGTCCGTCCGCCGGAAAGAGACCGCGCAATGCCGAAAGCGCGGTCAGAAGCGACATTGCTTTCGCCTCATCCCCGACCGTGGGATTGTCGACCAGAATCAGCGAAAGCTGTGTCTCCTCGACGGTGTTTTCCCGCGTCAGGCCGAAGCTTTCGTAAGCGACAATCACCGCCGGCAGTTTCGAGGCGGGAACCGTCCCCGCCTCCGTCAGCAGTTGTCCGGTTACCCGGGCGGTCGTCACAAGAACAGCCTGAAACGAGGTTTCCAGCAGGGTCTTGAGATCCGCCGCGATTTCATGGGGCGCCCGCATCAGAAGCCCTCCATGTGATCGCGCCCGAAGACGGGCGGCTCGCCTTTGGTCAGCGTCAGACGCGCATCGGAGGAGGTCCGTTCCTTTGCATCCGGCAGACGGAAGCGGTCGGTCCGGACCATTTCCAGATATGTCCGCACCTGGGCGGCCCTGGTCTTGACTTTTTCGGCGAAACCGGAGCCCGCGGTTCGTGCGTAGGCCCGTTCTTCGCCCAGTGTCAAGGTCCAGTCCTTGAGGAGCGTCAGGCTGCGTTCTCCCTCGATCGGGAGGGCGTATCGGAAAGCCAGCGCGCCGTCCACTTCCGCGGCGGCCGATTCCAGATCGGCCTGAGCCGCAGCCGCGCCGTCCGCGCCGGAATAGACATTTCCGAAAAGCGTCCCGATGCGGTTTTCAAAATCGGATACCGTCGCGTAGCTCATGATCAGCCCGCGCTGGGACGGGAACGTCCGAGGAGATGCGGGAACAGCGCGGCGGCGTTGCCATAGGCGCTCGTGCCGTAGACGACTTCGTCGCGGAGGAACACGTTCTCATCCGTTTCGGAATCGAGGCGGACCAGCTCTCCGAGCTTGTTCTTCATGACCATGATCGGTTTGAGCACGCCGTCGAACTTGCCGAGATACCAGTCGGACGCATACTCGCCGATCAGCAGAGGATGCACCACAAGCTGGCATTTGCCCTTGTGCGGGTTCAGGACCTCGTTGCCTTCGGCGTCGCGGTATTTATCCTGGGTCAGGATGATCCGGGCCGTATCCTCCAGCGCCGGCCCGACGATCAGGTGCGTCGGACGCGAAGAAAGCGGCTTGCCGGTCGCGCCGGTGAGCGTCGCCATCTGGAGATAGAAAGTTCCGAAATTGGCGAAGTCCAGCGCAAGGGCGGCGGTGTTGTTGATCGTGCCGGCGTTCTTTCCGTTTCCGTATTTGCGGGTTGCGACATAAAACGCCTTGCCGTCGAACCAGTCGGCGGGATTGGTCAGGGCCTCGATGAAGAGTTCGTCCCAGAGCTCTTCCGTGGCCGCGCCCATCTGGCTGATGATCGTTCCGTAGATGCCCCAGTTGTCGGTTTCGATTTTCCGGCGGGGAATGGAAACGGACTGCTCGTAGGGTTTTTCCTTGATGGTGATCTTGTTGCTCGAAAGATTCTTGAACTGGCGGTCGCCGAGCCATTCACGCATTCCGGCGAACTGTTCGAGGAAGGGGAATTCGATCGCGTCGTGCGCAACATCGCCCTCAATCATCGCCAGTTCCGCGTAAATCGGTTTGTAAGCCTCGATCCCCGCCTTGAAGCGGAGGTTGAACGCCGTCCGCATGGCGGTCAGATTGGTGGAATTGAGTTCCATTGGTGTGTATCCTTTCTATTTTTCAGGTTCAGGTGGCGGAAATGATGCCGTGCGTCCGGGCGGCGGCGAGCAGGGAATTCAGCGCGGAAATGAGATTCGCGCTGTCGGTTCCGGCCGCGCTCACATCCGCAATGGCGGAGGAAGGAGCCGCATTCAGGGAGGTTCTGCCGACAACGATCCAGACGCCTTCGGCATCCACATCGTAAACGACGCCAGCAACGACGCCGTTGGTTCCGGCCGCGAGGGACACGGTATGGTCGTCGGACACATAGACGGTCCTGCCGATGTCGGCGTTGGAGATTCCCGAGCCGTCGAAGGCGAAACAGCCTTCCTCGACGGTCACGTTTTCACCTTCGGCGGCCGCATTCTGGGCACAGCCGATCACTTTCAGATTTGCGGCGTCCGAAGCCGCCACGGCCTTGCCGCTGCCGTTGACCGCTGCGAGGGCTCCGGCATAAATGGTTCCGGCCGCTTCGAGAGTCCGCAGCCGCGCGATCTTTTTCAGGGTTCCTCTGTCTTCCGTGAGTGCGCTCATGCTTTCAGTCCTTTCTGTTTTGCTTTGAGATAATCTTTTTCACTGACATGCGCCAGCAGACAAACGCGTTTTTCCTCGGCGGACAACGCCACGCAATCGTCGTCCCCGGCTTTCCGGACGGGAGCTTTCACCCGATCGGTAGGAACGAGCTTCGGGGCATGTTTGAGATAGGCGCTCAGGGCTTGGCTGTCCTGTGCTCCGGCCCATTCGAGCATTGCTTCCGTGAGCTGTCCTCGCTGTTTTCCTTCCGCGATCAGGCGTTCCTTTTCCATCGTTTCGGCGGAAGCGGCCAGCGCATTCAGCTGCGTCTGCATTTCGTCGACTCCGGATGCTTTCGACAGCAGTCCCTTGAGGGCGGCTTCGACCGCGGCGCTGTCGGCGTCCGGGGGCAGTTCCAGCAGTTCGAGGAGATGGGCCAGGAGTCCGGCGATATTTTCGAGCACGCCTGCCGTTTTATCCTGTTCTTTCCCGGCCACGGCGGGATCCTCCGCCGCCAGTGCAAGCACATCGCAGCCGGGGATGAGTTTCTGCAAGGCCTTCAGAAGTCTGGGATCCATTGGATTTCCTTTCTTGTTTAATCCGGCGGACCGGCCTTTGACGGCATACCGGATCGGGTTGACATCGTCGGCGGCCTGTGCCGCAAGTTCATCGAGATGGTTGAGCGCGGGTTCGTTTTCGAGAGCCACGCAGGTCACTCGGAACGGCCCGTTCTTCAGTCCCCGGATCATCGGGGAGAAGTATTTGTAGATGCCGTCCTTCAGCAGTTTGTAGGCGGGTTCCTTCCACTGGATTTTGTCGATCCAGAGTTCCGAGCCGTCCGCCGAAAGCGCGAGCTGTCCGTATCCCATCGCGGCTACGCCGTCCGGGATCAAACGCTCCACTTCGCTTTCGGGAATGTTATGCCTGTCCGCGAGCACGGACAGGTAGTGGCTGCTGTCGATCGGGATTTTTTCGCCCTTCCCGGCAAAATACCGGATTGCCTGGGCCAGACGTTCCTTCGTGATTTCGAGGGTTCCTTCGACCCCGTTCTTGACAAGCGAAAGCGTCCCCGTCTTCAGCAGACGCCAGGCAACCGGGATGCCCTCCTTGTCGCGCCGCACCGATTCGGGCGGTCCGGAACCGAATGTGGTTCCGTCAAGAAAAAAGTCATTCATTCCTATCTCCTTTCATCCGTGTTATTTATTGTTACGATTGTAAAAATACCGGTTCTGTTCCGCCATTTCGAGAAATTACTTCTTCAGGGTCAGGCTGAGCCCGACCTTCTTCCCGATCTCCGCGGGGTCCGCCTGAAAACCGCTGTCGTAAAGAGTCCGGACCATTCCCGCGAACGCGACGAGATCCTCGGGCGGTTCGACAGAGAAGTGAATCCGCGGAACCGCGGCGGACGGACCGTAATGGAAGGCTGTCCACGGAGCGGCGATCTGGGCATGGATGGTCGACTCGACCGCCCGTGCGTCGGACTCAAGAATATCCTGCCGGACCTTCGACTGTGCGGTATCGCCCGAGAGCCCGCCTCCCCCGGAACTGCTGGCCGTCTGTCCGAGCAGCAGACGCGTAATCGCCTCGCGGGTGTAGTCAAGAATTTTGAGGTAGATATTGTCGCCGCCGCTGTTCGCCGCCTGAAGCAGTTGGACTTCGGTCGACTGCGTAAAGACTCCTCCCCCGCTGGGACCGAAACTCCGGATCAGGTTCTGGATCGTCCCGCGTTCCTCGTCCCACGTCTGCTTGTCGACCTTGGCCACCACAAACGGCATGCCGAACCGCTCGACGAAACTGAAAAGGTCCTTGATCGGCCAGTTCTGGAAAAGATGCAGCCACGCCAGCGTCCGGATGCGTCCGGACCGCGCCGGATCGGCGGTTTTCCGCGTCCGGTGAATCACGAATTTCCCCCGCGGCAGAGGCATCCCGTTTGGAAACTCGTCCGAAACAAGGAGCGGCTCATAACTTTTCCGCAAGGTAAAATGCCAGGGATCGATATTCTGAAATCCCGAGAGCGTCCCGCCCGGCTCCCACACGATTTCGGATGCGGAAAACGGATACACCACGGCATCCTCCATGCTCCGCACCAGATCGTAAAACGTGTTCAATCCGCTCAGCGCGCCGCAGTTTTCCAGTTCCGTCCGGAACGCCTCCGCGGCCGCCTTGTCGTTCGGACCTTTTCCGCCCGGAAGGATCTCCCATTTGACGCCCAGCAGCGCTTCCGCGCGCTGGTCCAGTGCGGCGATCACGTCCCAGTTGCGTTCGAGAATTTCACGGGCGCAAATGCAGAGCGGTTCCGTCTCGCCTGAATTCGCCGCGGCCATGATTTCGCCGATCCGGGCGGGCGTATAACGGATCGCATTGCCATAACGGCAGCGGTCGGAGGGTTCCGGCAGGACCCAGCGGCCCGCCGGAGAGACCGACGTCTCAGACCGGCCAGACTGTTTCTGATACTTCATAATGTGTCTTCCTATCCGGGTTGTTGAAATTATTCTGTTTGATCTGGGGTTCGGACAATGCCGCGCAAGGTTCGAGCCGGCAGGGACCGGAACTCCGCAGGGTTTCGCCCGCGTAAATGGCAAGGCCGCCGCTCCAGCCGAGGTCGCAGTGACTGCACGGCAAAAGGCTGTTCTCGCTTTCCGTGAAGGTCAGCTTGCCCGAAACGGGCGTCCTGCCTTTTTTGATTCCGGCGATGTCAGCGGCGATTTCCGGATAATCGATCGCGATCTCCTGCCGTCCCTGTTCGGAGGCCCCCTGCATGGTGGTCCCGAGCGTCAGTTTCGAGGCGGAAAAGTTGACCGCCGCGAAACGCGTCCGGTTCTCTCCGGCGCGGTATTTCAATTCCAGCTCCGTGCATTCGCTCCAGCCGAGCCCTCCTTTGTCTCCGGCTCCCACCAGATTGTAAGTGCTCCTGAACATGGCCTCGACAACCTCCCGCTGACGGGTCAGGCGGTCGCAGCCGTGCATGGTAACCAGAATGAAAAGCCGGTGAAGCGGCTTGCCGGGAACGTCCGAATCGAGCAGGCGGTTGACCCAGATGCAGCTCATGTCCCGCGTCGCCGCGATGTCCCATCCGAGTGCGTAATTCCCGTTTCCGAAGACATCCGCCCAGAATTCGGGCTCGAAGAAATCCCTCCGGTTTTCCAACTGGCTCATTCCCTCGCAGTGGACATACAGGACGTCAAGTTTTTTCTGTGCCGCCGAAAGAAGTTCCGGAGCGATCATCTGTTCTCCGGACGCCTTGTTCGGAATGCACATGAACTGACTGTTGAAGGAATCCAGCGTCCGGCAACCCTTGCGGATCGAAGAGATAAAATCCTCGCGGCTCTGCGTCGGGCGTCCCTTGGCCGACCGGAGTTCGTTGATCATCTCCACATAGCCGTCCTCGACCGCTTCCGTGAGCGTGGTGCTGTGGAAACTGATCTCCGGGTGAAGACCGTTTTTACAGTCGCGGCACAACACGGCGAAAGGAGTCTGCTCGGAGCCCTCCGGGTCGTAGGCCGACACAATTTCGAGCTGGTCGCCCTGAATCGTGCAGGGAAACGCCATGTCATACATGACCTGCTGATTGTCGTGCAGGTCGAATTCGTCGATCAGCACGTCGCCGCCCTTGCCCGCGAACGCCTTCGGATTGCTGGAAAGCGAATAGATCCGCGCACCGTTCCTGAACTTCACCACATGTGCATTGATTCCGGTTTTCTCGTCGACCAGCTCAAGGTTTTTTCCGTCCAGCCCGACGCAGTCCTTCCACCCTTCCGCATATTCCTCGGCCCCCTTGCGGTCGAGCGTTTCGTAGACCTCTCCCGTATCCGGATCGCGGAGTTCGAAAACCTGTTTCCCGGCGGCGGCCTCGCGGGCGATCCGGTTCGCTTCACGCGCCCAGTTCGCCACATAGTCCGTGATGAATTGCCCGGCGGTAAGGTCGTCCCGCGAGCTCACCCATTGCCGGAAACTCGAATTTTTCCTGCCCGACCGCAGACATTTTCTCGCGGCCCTGTAGCTGGTCGCATAAGTGATGCCGATCCGCCGGGACTTCTCATACACTTTTATGACGGACTCATCCAGAATCCATCTTTTCTGATACGGCAAAAAACGCATTCCACACCTCATGACAATCCGAATTGACGATCCATTTCCCGCGACACCTCGGCGCCGTCGACCGTTCCCGCAGCCGCCTTGAGTTTTTCGATCACGGCCTCTTTTTCCGCCAGGACTTTCCGCAGTTCCGCAAGGACCTGCCCCTTTCTCGAAAGGTCCGCTTCCCGCTGTTCCAGCTGTTTCCGGAGCGCCCGGACTCTCTCCGCGTTCGCGCCGTCCTTGATCTTTCCGACCGCACCCGCCAGTTTCAGCAGAAGTCCCGGGTCCGAATCCGCATTTTCCGTCATCTCCCGAATCTGTTCGAGAAGCGCCAACTGGGTCACGTCCGCGATGTCCTGAAGGGCGCCCGCGGAACGCAGAATTTCCGCCGCCCACTTCGCACCGTCCGTGCGCCGCGCCGTCTCCATGAAAGACTGTTCGTAGTCGGCGTATTCCTTCGAGCGTCGGACCGCCCGGAACAGAGGGTCCGGCAGCGACACGCTCCGCTCTTCGCAACATTTCCGGACAACGGAATCGCTGCGGATGGCATCATAGTCCGCCCCGTCGAAAAGCAGGAAAAGCACCCTTTTCCGCGCCTCGAAACTGAGTCTGGAAAAATGATTCTTCTGCCGGACGCCTCTTTTCATTCCCTGTCTCCGTCTTTCTTATACATGTTTTTTGCTTGCAAACTCACAGACTTTTCGGTCCCCAGATGAAGGGGTCGGCGCGTCCGGGGTGAAAATCCGTTTCCCCCGCCCCTTTTTCGGTCAGGCGGAAATATCCGCGGGCAAACGGAACAGCCTCGAAATATCCTTCCTTCTGAAGAGCCCTGAACTCACGCGAAAGGCTGTTCTCGCTGACGCCGAAAAGCTCATTATGCGCTTGAATCCGTTCGGCGGTGGCGGGCCCGTAGCTGTCGCGCAGGGCAATCAGGATTCCCTGCCGGATGGCATATACAGCATCAGTTTCCATTATGAATCCCCCTGTCGTTGGCGTGCGTCTGAAAATCGGAGTTGAGATTGTCCAGCCATTTGTCCTTGGCCTTGATGTCGGTGTCAAGCCGGGCCTTGACCGTCGCCATATCTTCCCGGAGCTGGCTGATCGTCAACTCGGAATGGCGCTGGAGGGAAGTGCTCTGCCGGATCGCCTCGGTCAGCGCCGCAAGCTTTTCCGCCACCAGTTCCGGATTGTCTTCCCGGATATGCGTTTCAAGCGCCCCGCGGACCGCCGTCACTTCCTGCCGTACTTCCTCCACCCTCCCCTTGAGATTCTGTTCGCGGACTTCCTCCAGCGCTTTTTTGAGAACCTTGTTTTCTTTGATGATCGTCCGGATGAACCACAGTCCCCAACCGGTGAAGCCGGAGGCAAGAGCGGAGAAAACCGAACTGACCGCGGGCAGAAGCTCCTTGAGATCGATTGACATGAAACACCGTTATGAGTTTTTGTTGAACAGTTGGCGGTTCTGTTTGAACCCGCTTGCGCGTTTCCTGATGTCCGCAAGCAGAACCATCCGCAGGTTGAGCGGGAAGCAGTATTGAGCCTCAAACCGTTTCAATTGGGGCAATAAGCGCTCAGGCCGGACGCTCTCCTCTTTCAGACTTGCAGACGGTTCCACTTGCGGACACCAGGCAGCGGAAGAGGCTTCGTTGAGGAAGCGCCCTTCTATAAATGGGGGCGGAGGAAGGCGGCAATCCAGAAAAAATTGGACTGACTCCGCAAAAAGTCCAAATTATTCTGGACTCTTTTACGCACAAAAAAAGCCTTTTTCGCCGTAATTGCATTCATTGCAAAAAAAAAGCCCCCGGAATCAGCGGGAGCGTCTGAGATCATGAAATGAAGAAACGGAATTCTTTACTTCGATTCCTCTTTTACGGTTTTTCTGCTTTTGGATCTTTTCTCTATGAAGTCTAGAAAAAGTTTGAAGACAGCGATCTTTTCCTGTTCGTCCATGTCAACCCAGAAATCCAGAATGAAACTTAAATAGGAATCCTTTCCGATCGATTCGACCTTCTGGAGGAGGTTCAGCTTCAGCTCCTCGCCTTTCTCGTCGACCGGCGCCGAATTGACTTCCTCCGCGAGGAGCTGACCGATCCGCTCCTGATTGTCGGAATGCGGCAGCATCTTCAGGATTCTGGAAGCCCGATCCAGCGACAACGGGTCCTTCCCGCTCAACTGACGGGAAAGAAAAGGCGGTTTTATGCCCAGCTTCTTTGAAATTTCGGCCTGCGTCAATTTGGATGCCTTGATATCCATTTTGAGCAGCCGAAGAATTTCCTTGTTTTTGATTCCCGACATATCCACAGTCTCCTCGTTTATGCTGAAAATATAGCTCATTGTCCGCACAAAGTCAATTTTTTTCATAATTTTAAAAAATTTAAACTTGATTTTTACTAAAGTTATGCAAAATTACTTATTATTAACTTAATTTAAGGTAATATTTTTGAGAAACAAAGAAAAAAGATTCGGGAAGTATCTGAAAAAGATGAGGATGTCCCAGAAGACTTGTTCCGAACGTCTTGGTGTCGGGAAAACGCTCGTGAACTATTATTGTCTCCACGGGATTCATACAACACGGATTGCCAGAAGGTGCGCGACGGTGCTGCGCTGTCGTCCGGAAGACATTCTGGAACTCGATTGACGGAATATGTCTCTTGGCATTTCGGACATCATTTGAATCTGAATTCAGTCCGGCGCACAGCATGCCGCAGGGAACCAGCTTGAAAAATCGAGCGGGAGGAAAACGAACCGAAAAATATTTTTATGCATTGCAAGTCCTGAATTATGAAAGGAGGCACGATCGATCACGAGTTGGCGGGAACAACCCCCGAAGGAGGAAAATGAAACGGAAAATGAACTTGGACAGATGGCTGGCGGACACTGCGGAGAAAGCGGGAATCAAGGGCGGACAAGGGAGATCGGGAGCGGCGGTGCTTTTCAGCGCGCTGATCGTGTTCTTCGGGATCGTCATCGAGCTTATCATCACAATGTGCGCAATCCTTGCGGAAGTCATCGGAAAAACGAACTGAGGAAAAATGGCATTCATGAACACGAATATGGAAGAAGAACGGAGAAAACGTCCGGTCGAACCGGAAACGGTTACAGTGGAACTGATGATCGAGGCCATGCGGGCGATCCGGCACATCGATCAACTGGAAGAACTCCAGAAAGAAATTGAACTCAAAAGCGGACAGGACGGCTCCGCGCGCGCGGCTGTTTTCACGCTCGGCGAACTGGCGCGGTCCATGCGTCGGATTCTACTGGACCCCCGACGTTTCATCTGCGCCATGGACCAGGCCGCGCGCCGTCCCGACTGGTGGGCCGCAAATTACATTCATTTCTTCAATCCGGAAATGAGCCACAAGGATATCGCGGCCCATCTGAAAACCAACAGCAATTCCGTGCGGGACTACATCCAGACCGTTGAGATTCCCGTGAACTGCTACGAAAATTTACCCCCCATCGACCAGCCCTGAAAGGAGAGCCGGCAATGAACAAGAATACGACGCGTAAACGAAACAGGAATCTTTGGGAGGAATTTGATCCCGATTTATCGGAAGGCAAGTATCAGATTCCCCTGATCCGAAAGGAAAACTACATCCCGCCGGGACTGGTCGACTTTTCGCAGGCGATCCGTTCCAGGGATTTTTCAAAGGGAGTTCATTTTTATCTGGACGATTCCCGCTTTGAATGTATATGGAAAGAACCCTACCGGTATATTCCAATACTGAAGCGGTTTTCCTGCGTTTTCACCCCTGATTTTTCTCTTTACACGGATATGCCGATGGCGATGAAGATCTGGAATCTCTACCGCTCCAGACTGATCGGACAAATGATGCAGCGCGCCGGAATCGCGGTGATTCCCACAATCTCATGGGCGGGCCCGGAAACCTATGAATTCTGTTTCGACGGACTCCCGAAAAACGGAACGGTCACGGTTTCGACGGTCGGCGTCATGCGCAGCAGACCCGCCCGCGAGCTTTTCAAGTCCGGGCTTCTGGCCATGCTTGCGGCGGTCCGTCCGAAAAGGATACTGATGTACGGCAAGCTTCCCGATTTCGATTTCGGAAAAATTGCTGTTTTTCACTTTGAAAATACCTCTTACAACTGGAAAATTACGAAAAAAGATGTAAATTGCAAGGAGACATTATAATGGGCGGCAGAGGAGCAGCATCAAAAAAGGGAGTCGCGTCTTCCTCCCCGAAAACTTCGGAAGCGGAAACGAGAGCGGCGCAAGCTGAGAAAGCTACGCGGAATATCCGTTTCAATGCATTGAAATGGGCAAAAGAACAAATCGGGAGTTTAATGTATGGACGCTTTGGCTGGAATCGCGAACTTCCTTGGGGAACTGCAAAATGCAACCAATTCGTAGTTCATGCATACAACTACCCTAATGGAGGATATCCTCCTGATGGAATATCTCCAAATGATAAGGGACCTATTGTCAAAGGGGCTCCAAGCCGTTCTCTGCTTGCAATAGGGCTAGGGAGATATCGGTATCCTTCCGCTAAGGAAATCTATAAAGGACGATTACCAAATTTTATTTTAGTTAAAAGCCCCAAACTCGGAGACATTGCCGCAGATGGAGAACATGTTGGAATTGTTTCCGGAAAAGCAAAAACGATTTCAGCATCTTCCAAAGAAGATAAAGTGGTTGAAAATGATTGGGGGTTTCATGAAGGGAAACCACAAAAAGGTGTGCGTTTTTATCGCTACATAGGTGAAAAAAGGACAACCAAAGGGAAAGCCTCCAGAGAAAAATGAAAAACATTGAAAAAAACAACGTCATAAGAAAACGCTTGCAGCTGGGGTGCATGGGTGTTTTATTGATCATTTTGGGATTGGTTGTGGTGCACATTCATTCCTGCATGATGGTATATGACATCCTCTTTGACCGCAAGGATCTGGGAGTGAAAATCGGAAAAATCGAAGTGACGGTCGATTCCCGGAAAACAGTACATTCTGTATTTCGTGTCCGGGCGTATGATGACTTGATCTCCCCGTTGGGGGATTGTCTGATCATTTACAAAGTTCCGGTATCAAAAGATTTTCTTTTCGGCGTAAGATCATTGAAAGTCGGTCCGGACTGGGTTGCTATTTTCAACGATTCATGGACGGAATGTCTGCCCCTTGGAAAATGGATCTTTATGAGCGATATGACGTATTCAACTTTCTTTGTTGAGGGTGACATGAAAGGAATGGATGCAAAATATGAAGTGGCGGAGGAGGAGGCTTTCCTTCATTACCGGATTGAACCTGGAGGGGGTCCGTATACATCAATGATTGAATTCCGTATTCCGAAGATATGGCTGAATGGAATTCCTGTCCGGAAGCCTTTTCCGGGCAGGAAGCAGGAAAACAAAAAAGTCATTGCACTTCCCCGCAGGTTTTGGAAAGATATAGATATGAGCTCATGGGTAGAGTAAAAAAGTTTTCTGTAGCATGTCGGGAAAAAGCCTAATCAAAAATGATATTGAAGGAGGCAAAAATGAAGTGCAGACCGAAGGTCATCATCCTTACAGTCACAATTATTTTGTTTTGCGCTTTTGGATGGTTCTTTTTTGCCTCCGGCGCTTTTTTCTTACCGATCACTTTCTTTTTCCCGTCGCTGACGCCGTTTGAGGATCAATGGTTCGGAGAAAAAGTAAAAAGGTTTGAAAGAATTGCAGTCATCACGGTCTCGTCCGGAAATCAGCATGAAGATGCTTTTTTATACGCGTCCGACGGTGAAAAATTAATGATCATGGGGCCGGTTTCATTCTTCCCGAGTTTAGATCCTTACATCATGCTCAATTCAGATTCTCTCTACAATTTCGTTGAATTACATAGTTATTTCTCAAAAAAATACATACTCCTTACGAAAGAATCCGATGGTATTGTCGCCGACATTTCCAATGACATGAAAGGCTGGGATGCTGAATACACCATTACGGACCATGGTTCGCGGCTGGATTATATGATTGTGTTTTCGCTGGAGAAGAAAATTCAAAAGGTCACATTTTCCATTCCGAAGAAATATTTCTCGTCGGATACCATTCAAAAGGAACAGCCGCCGAAGATCCATTCCCTTCCATACCGTTTGAGAAAATAATGCATATAACAGCCCCTCGAAAGCTGTCGGCGGATAAGTTTTCGGAGTTCGCATTTGTTCTTGAAAAAATTGAAAATGGGGATAAGGTAAAGTGGGTGTAGAACAACATTTCTGGAAATGTCTCAAAGAATACGGCAGCATGGATTTTGTCGAGTTTGTTTATAAAGGGATTAAATATCAGGCCGTGGGAGATCATGGCGACGGGATATATGCCATTTCCATTGTAAATGATCAAGGAGATGACACCCTTGTCGGAGAATATCCATCCATGGAGGATATGATGGATCAATCCGTTGTCGCCGACGGGTTGTCTTTACGGCAGGTTTTCAATCGGATCGAACTGAAAGATTTTCTCTGGTTCTGAAAAAATGAAAATAAAAATTGTCAATCAAAAACTCTCGGCAGAAGCCGCCGAGGCATTCATTAATCATATTCTCTATTATGCCAATTCTCTGGCGAAACAACTGGAATCTCAGGACGAATATTATCGCGGATCTTCCGGCGCTTATCATGAAGTTCTGCATATCATTCAACACTGGGGGACGCAAGCCGGGATCCTCTGGAACAAGGATCTTGCTCAATGGGCGGACGATCATCTTCAATGTCCGTCCAATGCAATCCCGAAGAAGCACAGCTCGCTGAGAATCAAGATCAGATCAGGAAATGTCACGTCTGCAAAAATTGAGCAGATGATTCAGGACTTGTTTGACTCTGCGGAAAAAGCGGCGGAAAAGTATGATATCCGAAGCGACTTCCAGCAAGGCATCGGGCAAACCTATGTGGAAGTTCTGGACAGCATCCACAACCGGGGAATTATTGAAAATGCCCGAATCAATTGCAACCTTGACAAATGGGCGGTAAAACATCTGGCGTGAAACCGGCAATAGGATACTGCTGTTAAGCGTGTCTCGAGTGTTGCGACCGTAATATACCCGAGACCGCTTGAGCCTGCAATATCGCCCAAGAGAATAGGATTGGAATATGGAAAAAACTTTTCTTGATCGTTTTCTGGAGTATGTTAATTCCCCGGAAGGATTCAACTGTGTCGAATTTCAATATGAAGGGATTCCCTATCAAGTGTCATCGGGACATCTCATTTGCTTTACCGATAAAAAAGGAAAAGAACATGAATTCACTTTTCCAAAGGATCTGAATGTTCTATTGGATGCCAAGGTGTTACATGACGGAAAATCGTTACGGGAAGTTTGGAGTAAATACTCCGAATTTGAACTAAGCTAAGTTGCATAAATTTACATTGTAATATTCGAGAGATGCACTATATTTTATCTGTAAGCGAAACAGAAGAGGTGCGCATGAAGACGATTCGAATTCAAATAACGGAGGAAGAACGAAAGGCA